>Ga0302347_1002105_pt1 | contig 21397 bp, 31 predicted proteins | sample PhyWR1_FD_202178 | JGI IMG/M metagenome (GOLD analysis project Ga0302347, IMG submission 202178) | Leaf surface microbial communities from wheat plants in UC Gill Tract Community Farm, Albany, California, United States - DLSL W.R1 (v2)... | ecosystem: Host-associated > Plants > Phyllosphere >...
GCTTATGCCCCGCCACTGAGCTCAGGGAATCGACTGGCAATCGCGCTGGAACGCTCTTGCCGGGTGCCACCCAGATTCCCTTTAGGTTGATTCGAAGGATCACCCTTACCGTTCGGTGCCCCGCCGCCGGTGCCGCCCGAGCTTTTCAGGATCTTGTCCTTGTTCGGATACTGGCTCACGTACACCTCAATCGCCTCCTCGAAGTCAGCGTGTTCGCCATGACGTACCGCCGAAAACAATGGGTTGCCATTGCCATCCATAGGCACCAGCTTGCCGTTCTCAACCTTCAGCCTGTCCGCGAAGACCTTCTGTGCGATGTCTGCAGGGATGGCCAGCTTCTCGGCAATGAACTTGGAGCTGGCGAAGCTGTTGCCGATAACGTGATCGTTCAGGCTTTGCGTCAGTTGGGAGTTCTGCTCTGCCAGAACGCGCTTCTCTTCAGCGGCTGTCCGAGTGGCGGCCTCAACAGACTCTCGAGCCGACTTAGCCGCAGCGTCCTTGATTTCTTGAACCTTACCGGCGGTGATTAGCTCACCGTCCTTGATGTTCTTTACGGTAGCCAGAGCAGCCAAGGCCGCAGGACCGTCTTCAATGCCCTCAAACGCTTTAAGCTTGCCCTCAGCCGCTTCCTTCGCTTCGCGGTGCGCCTTAGCCTCGCCATTCAGGCGGCCAATTGTGGCCACGGTCGAAGCGGCGTCGTGTGGCAGCTCGCGTCCATCTTCCATCACATAGACAGGCTTACCGTCTTGCACAACAACATGACCTTGCTCGTCTAATTTCAATTTCAAAATTTGCTCCTAGGCCATCCGGCCAACGAATACGGCATCCGCCGCGGCGCCCTGCCCCATCCGGAGCTACGGGTATAAAAAAGCCCCAGCAAATGCCGAGGCTTGAATTTTGGGTAATAAAAAACCCGCGCGCGGCGGGCTTCTTTAAGCTCAGTGTTACTTGCTCAGGACAACCCTCTCGCCTTTCATCAAGCAGAGCGCGCACAAAATCTGTCGTGTACCGCCTGTTGCCTTACCGTCCTTGTACATCATCCCTATCTTGGTCTGAATGACCTCAGCCCCGCCACATCGATGACAACTAATCATGGATGGTGGCCTAGGCATTGACCGAGCACGCTGCATCGCCTGCTCCTTTGGTGTTTCAGGGGCGGGCGTTCCGGTGATTACGTGGAGTCTCGGCTTGTCGGTCATACACCATCATATCCCGGCCCTTACAAAAGAAGCAGCATCCCGCTCGCGCAACTCATCGAGCGTGAGGAACTTGCCTCTGTCATTGTAAAAGCTGCTGACATCGAGCCCGCCACCACGTAGTAGCTTGCCGCGGTTCGGGCCAAGTATCTGATCTTGTCGCGTCGCGCTTTGCGCTTTCAGCCAGGTGCCGTAATTGGTCGAAACCGGTACCTGACCATCCATGCTTGCCCGAGTGCTTTCCGGCAATCCTTTGGAGAGGCGTAACTCTTCCCAGCCCTTGATGATCGGCGTCGAAGTACTTCGACAGCACCAATGGATGCGACCGGGCCCAGCTTTCCATGGGATTTTGTGCCCTACAGGTTCGTGCGTGTCATTCGTGTACCGCAGACGGTCGCGTAACCTGCAGTCGGCGGATGTTTTGTTATCCAGAGTGCTAAGCCAGCTCACTTCAGCTATCAGGTCGTCATTGGCCTTATAGAAGGCATCACGGGCACCTTGAGCTGTGTGGCTGATTGCTGTTCGTACAACGGCCTCAATGTCTTGCCGGCTGCGATTCAGTAACCCATCCGCGTAACCTTCTGACTTGATCCCCATCACACGCCGAACGATTTGTTCAGTTGTCTGCCCCTCGACCATGCCCATACGGACACCATCACGAATACGTGCAGCCCGATTCACCTCAAGATCGCCCATCCACTCTTTGAGCAGCTTCCCTTGGAATGGCCTCGACATTGCGATCTGGCGTGCCTGCTCCAGGTTGACGGAGCCTAACGAAACAGTGACCCGTACTTGCGGTGGTATGACTTCAGTGAATAGTGCTTTCTGGTAGCCGATCTCGTACTTGGCCAGATCAATTACCGACTCGACCATTGTTTCTTGGATGGCCGCGTAAATGGATTTATTGATCTCCAGTACCGAGGCCAACACGCTGTTCATATGCGCGACCGTGAATGACTCAACCCCTAGGCTCGCAATGGCCAAGATTAGCTGGGCTCGCAGTTCGGCATCAGCACTGTTGAGCAAAGCGATGATCTTACGGACCTCGGCATTGCTCAGGTGTAACAGATCTATCGCGTGGCCAATAGCGGCAGCCTGAAGCATCTCGTTTACCGTTGGCATCTACATAGCCCCCAGTTTCGGCCCCTGCGCCTCAATACGACCAAGCTCTTCAGACCAGTCCAGCTCGTCACTAATAACCCCGCGGCGCTGCATCTCTGAGAATAAGGTCTCGTTGCTCAGCAGTCCGGTATTGGTCATGGTAACGAGACTTGGAATGCTGGTTTCAGGCGCGTAATCGATATCGAAGTTACCCTTGATCTCGACGTGGCCACCTTCCGGCAGACCACGGTAGTCCGCCATGAACTGAAGCATCTGGGCGATACAGTCGGAAAAGTGTCCGGCCAATCTCATCAGGGGACTTGTCTCTTGGCTCGCGTCCTCCTGAGCTTGCGTAGCCGTCTTGGTGCCTGATTGGTCCTTGCGAAGCAGCTTAGCGCCAGCCATGCGCATTTCATCGATCAGATCTTGCAGCGACTGACGGCCTGCATCGATAGCCTTGCCGCTGTGCTCGACAAATTTCATGTCGGAGTTCGCAGGCAGAACGGTAGCGGCCCCAGACCCCACAACAAGCTTGAATGGCAGCATGTTCCCGTTCTGATCATGGTTCTGAGTAGGCCCAATTACCGCCAGCATCGGTACACGGGCAACATGAAGAATGTTGTCCTGATCGCTCTGGCCCTGCCAGTGCTTGATGTTGAGGTGTGCCAGCTCCATCAGAAGCGGCTTGCCCTGCATCAACCCCATTCGCTTGGAGTAGAACGTTACCAGCGGGATAACACCAAGGCTCGTCACCCCCTGATCATGGATGACTGTTCCGTCCTGGCTGCGGCGGTATGTCTTCCATGTCCCCGGCTCAAGCACTCGAACCTGCTCGACAGTAACAGAGCCAAAATCGCCATCCGGCTCAGTCACGAACTCGAGATAGCGGACCTGCGTCAAATTAGCTCCGTCATCACGCCAGCCGAGTATCTGCATCGGGTGAATCATGACGACATACGGACGAAGACCTGCCGCATCTTCCTCGGCCTTGGTGCGCACGCCTTCAGCGTTTGGATACTCAACTAGGGCATGACACAACCCAAATGAAAGGCCTGCACGGAACCAGTTAACCGCCCAGGCGTTCAGGTCATTACCCTGACGATCAATGTTGGATGCAAACGCTTGCAACTCCGCCGGCACATCGTCACCTAGCTGAATAGGCTCCGCGAACACCCTATCGGTCATTGAACCGACCGTCTCCGAGTAAGCTGGGAACAGCGTGGCAACCCGCAAGCGCTCACTGTAGGCCTCATCTTCTTCGGCCGGATGCTTTGGTAGCAGCGCCTTTCCAGACTTACGCATCGCAAGCGTGCCGCCCATCAATGGATCGGTGATGGCCCATTCGGCGCGCATCCCTTGCATCGCATTAGATACGGCGAACGGGTCATTGCTCATGATTAGATTCTCAGCGGCTGTACGGTGGCGATGTTGTGGATGATTGGGAAGCGCTGGACAACGAAGTACCCAAAGGCGTCTGCCGGGTCTTCCGTGCCGTCTTTGGCAGGATCGCCCTGATCGGTATAGGCCTGCTGCTCCAGCACCTGTGTGGTATGAGGGCATTTATCGGTGTTGATCAAGAGTCGGCGCTCACCCTGCCCGTTCAGGAACTGGGCATTCACTGCGAGCACCCGGTCACGTACAAACGGATTTGACGGATTCACCTGGACGTTGAAACCAGCCTGACGAAGCAGCGCGTGATCAGACTCAGAGCCATTAACGCTCTTGCGGTTCTTGCCGCTGGCATCTGGGTAAATGGTGATGTTGCGGCCTGGATAGCGCCCCTTAATCGCTGCGACCATTGCAGGCGTATCAAATAGCTTGGTGATCTCTTCCAGCATCATTGCCTGACCACCCCGCAGGACAAACACACAGGCAGCCATCCGGTTAATGTTGAAGTCCATCCCGATGTGCAGCGCCTCGCCCGGGCGAATCGTCTCGCACGTGTGATTGAGGCGCCGGCAGAAGTTCGGGTACACGCTGCCCGAGGTCAGGTTAACGAACAGACCGTCGATGTACGCATCAACCAGGTTGGCCGGGTATGACTTACGCAGCGACGAAATGTAGTCCTTCGGTAGGTTCTTGGCGTTCTGTCGCGTACTGGCATGCACGATCCCGTACAGCGGTCGCTGCTCAGGATCCTCTGCCAACTCTCTGACGAACTTGCGATAGACCCAGTTGAACCCCTCTGGCGTCGTGGTGACGTCGATGGTGTTCTCATCCCTGCCCGGCTGCACAGTCGACATCCGCGCAATGATCTTCTTCCAGGCACTGTCGGCCTTCTTTATCGGCATGCAGTCGATCTCATCGACTAGGGCATGAGCGATGTTGAAACCAACGATACGGTGCGGGTGCTCCATGCTCTTGCAGACAATCGTCGATAGGCATCGACCTCGGTTGTCGCGTAGGTACACCCGCTTCCTGCTCGGCACAATGTCAGCGAACAGACCGAACGCCTCAGCAACCACCGGCATGGTGTCGTAGAAGATGTCGGCGATCTGCGGATAGGTCGGAGCGAAGTAGCCTTGCGGGATGCCTGGGTGCTCCAGTGCGTTTATGCACATCCGAACACAGCCAACGAACGTCTTGCCGCTACGGTAGCCGCCAACGAATGCCGAGAACTTCTTGGGGTGACTGATGAAATCGAACTGCGGCTTATTCAGCTTCAGGGTCGCTTGCATCTTCTACCCCAATAATGACTTGCTTGGGTTCCGGCAAGCCCTTGTTCGGGTCTTCCAGTTCGCGCTGAAGCTTCTGGATGTTAAGCCGCTTGATCTCGTCGTCCAGTGACTTATCCGGCTCAACCCTTCGATTCACGTACGCATCCCCCACCTCTTTGGCGGCCTGTTCCAGCAACTGAGCGGTCAGCGCCATGTTCTTCATGTTCTCGGCCTTCTCGGCCATGCGACCCAGTGCGCGGAGTCGATATGCTCGGTTTGCGATCGGGATGTCTTCGGTCTCCTCTCGAAAGCGCTGGCGGGCGGCATGAAACAGCTCCGCCCACTTCGCGCCAAGACCTCGACCGGCAAACTTGGTTGGATCGTGGGACTCGCACTGCTGACGACTGATTTCAACCCCGAATTCTTTCTTGACCGACTCGACCACCTGGGATGGCGTATCAAAGCAGGCTAGAGCCTGAACAATGAAGGCTTTGACCTCGCTTCGTAGTACTGCCATAGGGTTGTCATCCGTCAAAACCTGTCAGAAATTCAGGCCGACTTGAGCAGACAGGTTCCGCAGGCCCTCGATATATTCAATTCCCCCACCTCGGCGGGCTTGTTTGCAGCGTCTACCAGAGCCTGAACATCAGGGCTTGCACCGTAGCGGCGGACCACGCCGACGAACTCTTCGACGTCGTGGCCTTGCAGCTTGATCTTCGGGGCGCCGTCTTGCGTGAATGCTGGTTGACCGTACTTGTCGGTGGCGTGAGCCAGGTGATAAAGCTCGTGCTCGATGAGGGCGCAGAACTCAAGGTCGCTGCACTGGGCGCAGTAGTCAGCAGCCAGGGTGATGATGAAGGACGGCACATCACCGAACCAATCACGCATCTGCTGCTCCATACGGGCTTTCTGCCAGCCACCAGCTCGGAACGCGACCTGCTCAGCCTGACCGAGGACTACTCGGCCCTGCTTCTCGAAGCCGGACGATGCCCACAGGATCTTGATGTCAGCATCCAGTAGATGGGCATGGTCTGGGTTGTGAATGCTTCCGGTGTCGGAAAGGATCTCGTCTTGGAGCCATTCACAGATTTCAGGAGCAGGGGCCAGGCGGATACCGAAGCTGGAATGGTCTGACAGCTCAAGCAGCGATGCAGGAGGGCTTGGCCTGTCCATAATTCACCCTCAGCTTGAAATGGTCGCACGTTGCCGGTATTGGTGGGAATCAACTCAACGAAAGGAAATCAACGTGGCAATTCTCGACCCTGTGAAATACAACAACGGTGCTGCATCAGATAAACGCAGCCTCGCAGTAAGTGCGGCCCTGGAACTGATTCTCACAAAAGCTTCGAGCGGGGACACAAGCCTCGCTCGCGAGCTTGATCACCTGTCCGCATACGCTGATAAGATCCAGGCAGCACTGAAGTACGAGTGACCCATCCGTGCCGCACTCACCTGCGGCACACCTACCATTCCCCGCCCTTAGGCAGAACATCGACTAGCTTAAAGTCACCCAGTCGCAACAACACAGGAGGCGTCGTGCTAAGGAAACTCTTAGAAGCGCTGTTCGGCACCAAGCCGTCTAGCCGGACAATTACTAATAGTCAAATCGCTAAAGAAACTCCGAACCAACTCGTTGATTATTTCAAGGCTGAGATCGCTGCATCTCCGCACGTCAAAGAGTCAGGTAGGCTCCCGGTCCTGAACGACTTTCTTCACATAAAAAAACTTGCCGATGAAGAGGCTCTTACTACTGAACAGAAACGTGCATTGGGCCTCAATGCCCGAATGAAAATTACTAAAGGGCATCTGGCAGCCCTCACAAACGAAGGGCTGGCAATCGGGCCCAAACCAGTACTCCATACTCTCTACCTAAGAGCTACCCACAAGCACTTGCGCCGGGAAGGTCTTGCACGCATCAGAGCTGCTGGTTTCAGCAGCTATTCAGTTCTTAGCTGTAGGGATGAGCGCGATTGTGCCTGGTGTATGTCTATGGATGGGAAGTCGATAGTCTCAACACAGGATTTTGATGATTTGGCTGAGCAAAACTGCATCTGTGAATACTGCCGTTGCACACTGGTCGCAAAGATGAAGCGTTAAATCCTCATGCTTACGCACCACGACGTAGGGCATTCGAAAAAGCAGACTTAGATCAAGACGACAGCGGCAACAATCACCACAGCAAAAGCGATAGCGACCAGGCCAAGTGCAGATACAGTTTTGGAGGAGTTGGTATTCGAAGCCATGGCGAGTCCTCGTCGCGTGTCGCGACACAATTCGTTGAGTTGTAAAACGTGTCGCGGATTACTTCTGCTTGCCGCAATCCATGCACTGCTCACAGTTCAGCGTCCGGCACAGCCAGGCCTTAACCCGCTGCCAGTACATGACCATGAAGATATGGCGTAGGCCGGCCAGAGCCAGGAACACAAGAAGCGTCGTGCCTGCGGTAGTCGGTGCGAGGAAAATGTTCTGGTTTCGAGCCATCACGACAAAGCCGCTGATCGCGATGACCGAATAGATCAGCTTGCCAAGGATGCCGTCCCGCACCTTCCCGCTCACCACGCACCAGAATGCCCACAAGGCGATCAGGCCGCAGGCTATGGAGTTGATCAGATCAAGGCTCATCGCTTCTGCCTCCTCCGAACCTCTGACGGATAAGCGCCCAAAGGTCGGCTGCTTTGATGGCTCGGTTGATTGCTGCCAGGAGCGAGCCGCCGAACGTGCCTAACAGAAAGCCGATGCCAGCAACGATGCTTGGCTCAGTGACGCCCAGGTAAGCGCTCACCATTCCCGTCAGGTACAGCGAGCAAGACACCCCTGTGATCAAGAAGATCATCCAGGCCCGCCAATCGGTCAGGTCGTCTTTGTGCCACCAACTGGCGACGATCACTCCAAATAGACCAGCTATCAGGAGATCGAGCCTGTCGAGCAGGCGGTGCAGAAAATCCATGCGCTCGACTCCGTGGGGCATGCTTGGATTTGAATCAGCCCCAGCTCGAAGCAATGGGTGTGGCGAGGCCGAAAACGAAAAGGCCCAAGTCTATGCTTGGGCCGAGATCTGAAGCAGAAACAGGAAATCGATTTTCTTTGGACAATAAAAAAACCCCGCATGATGGCGGGGCTCTCAAAACAGATGAACTACCAGGCTCCTGTCCCGCAAGGGTTCTCCTTGGAAGCATAAGGCTTGGTTAACTTGCTAAAACCTTTGACCGGGATCGAACTGGCTAATCCCCCAGCCTTCAACTGAATGCTCTTGGCCTTCCGCATTGCGGCCCAAAACTCAGGGAAGTATCCAGAACAAGCGTTGCATTCGACGTAAAATGGGTTGTTGTACTCAACACCATCGACAATCACGTCAAAACCACCATTGTCATTGTGTGAGTCGAACGCCTTACCCGCAATAGTTGCGGAGGCACTCACGGGACTCGTCTCATCGTCCGCGTCACAGGCAAAGTTTAAGTAGCTCTGCGCCTCATCACCGGCAAAAAACTCAGTCTTCCCTTGCCCCCAGCCAGATTGCCATTCATTGGTGTCTGCTAATGCCGAAGCACAAGTCAAAGAAAGCAAAATCGCAAATGTAGCTCTGTTCACACCCATATCCTTATAGTCTTTGGCTAGAAAAATGATGCCAAAGTGATACTACACGGATATCGCAGGTAATTTTAACTCCAGAAACGGAAAAACCCGACGCAGTGGCCGGGTTTCGATGCTTTGATCTCTCTTACTGAGAAATCTGTCGGCTGTTACGCCAGTAAAGGTACACAAGGCCAACAGGTGCCACGAAAATTGCCAATGACCAGCACATGGCCATAGTGAACACTTTAACCATCAGCATCAGGATGGCATTCACGAAGAATACGTTATCACCCATGATGTAGCCCACAACACTTTCATAAACGAATCGAGAGTACGGATAAAGAACCGTACACACGATCGACATAAAAATCACCCCCGATTTACCTGTGAAACCGGTAGGGCTGCTGGATACTAACGAGAGGATCAAAGCTGCGAATATAGCTCCGAAAATAAACTGACGGACATAATAACTAGTCGTAAGACCGCCAAAAGTTTTCAAAAAAAACGAGTGCATAAAATCCCTTTAAGATACTGATTCCATTGGTGTTCTTACGATAGCACACCACTGCCAGCTCAAAAAGTACAACTCAAAAAATGCAAAAACCCGACGCAGAGGCCGGGTTTCTTTTAGAAAGTTGCCGTAGGCAAAATACTAACTATGGCGAAATGATGCCGTCAGCCGCACGGGAAGTCAAGAAGCCTCTTTCATCTGATAAATAACCGCGCCAATGGGGCTCAAAGCCATGCGGTCGACATCCTCACAGCAGTCGAAAGCAAGGCGCACTACAGACTCCCAATCGCGATCCCAATTGAAAGACTCCAAACGCACCCCGTACTCAGCAAGCAGCCATGCACGGAACGCCTCAGGCTTAATCATAGGGTCATCGTTTGCCGATTGCCCGCCCTGGTGCATATACCGATATCGACACATCACGCCCTTTACCACGTACTCCAGCTTTTCCCGCTTGGTCGAGGTCATGCGTTTCGACTTCGACACCACCATGCCAAAGATCAACTCTTCCGCTGCCTCGCGAATGTCATCGTCACGATCAGCGGCGTACATATACTCACCGAACAGCCGGACCTGAGGGTGTAGTTTTGCGATCGTAGATTGGATATGTCCTGCCAGCGCTCCATGCATGGCATGGTTTGCGGTTGGGCCATGCTCAGAGGCTTGCACCACTACCCCCAACTGAACTACGTCCGAAGACTGCCCAGGAGCTGGGTTGTAGGTGCAATCATGCCAAGCCTGCCGCGCGGAGTTGATCTTCATGCTGCCGCCCTCTTCAGTTCTCTGGTCTTTGCCCGGTAGTCAGCCTTGATGGCCTTGATCTCATCTACGGTGTACTTGCGGGCCGGATGAGGCCCTTCCAGCCAATCAACCTTTTCGGCGCCGATGCGAAGCACCAGGCGGATGCGGTACTCAACTGCGTTACCCGATAGGTTGCGATTGCACCTCACGCACTGGCGATGAATGTTCAGTGGCTCAAAACGCAGCTCTGGGCAAGCACCGACTGACCTGTAGTGCCCTGCATCCCAGCGGCTGCCGGTCATAAGGTCGTGATCGTTAGGCTGCGAGTCGCAACTGATGCATGGCAGGTGCCCGTCTCGCAGGCGGATGAACTCGTTTACCGCAGCTTGAGCCTCGCGCAGATGATCTGACCTGCTCTTCAACTTCTCCTTGCGTACCTTTATCTCCCGGCGCTCAACCTGAGCCAGCGACCTGCGCGCCTTCTGCTGATTCACATCCTTGGTGGCCAGTGCGCAGGCTGGGCCGCATACGGCCTGGCCAAGGCGCTGCGGAACGAACTTGATCGAGCACGCAGCGTTACTGCATGTCTTCGGCTTGGGCTGTTTGCGCTCAATCGTCATGCAGACCTCCAAATTTGGTCGCGCGTCTTCATGCCGTTCTTTTTCGCCTCGCGCTTCACGCGCCGCAATTCAGCCTGTACCTGCTCAATAGTCATTTCGCCGGCGTGAACCTTGGCTACCAAAGACGCCCGTAATTCCGAGCTGTCGGCTACGAGCCCCTGTTCTTCGGCAATCTGTAGAGCTACTCGCTTATCCAGTCGACGGTCGTACCAATCTCGTCGGCTCATGCGGCCTCCTTGCTCAGCAAGTCCGTAAACACCACGCCCTTAGCTGTGAATTCGACGGCGATACGGTCGGTGTACGCCACGCCCTGAGTGCGATTGAACAGGCGGGTTACCGGAAAGCCATCAGGCCCGAACAGTGCATTTTCGCCCATAAGGTCCAACTTCTCCTCGTAGGATAAGTGACGCATGGTCCTGTACCAGGCGGCGCGGAAGTCTTCGTCCTCGTTCAGCAGGATCTGCACGCCGAAGTGCAGCTTGCAGTACCGACGAGCGTCCTCCACGTCGCCGATCTGGGTCATCTGGGCAATGCGCTGGTACAAGGCGAACCACAAAGCGTTTTGATCAAGCGTGCGGTCCTTGCCCGGGCGCAGAGACACAACCACGAACTTCTTCTCCCGGTACATGGTGGTCAAGCAAGTGATGGCCTCAGAAAGCTTGGCCTGGCAGTTCACGCTAATTTTGTCGGTCATGGGTTCTCCCTCCATTGGGAATGATCATCCACGGCGAACACCTTGTAGTTTCAAAGCGGCCCGCTCAGCGCAGGTAATGCAGTCCTGAACACCCAGCACAGCAGCGCGACGGCCTTCTGAAATCACTTCGCCGCACTCGCACTCATGAGCACTTTCACCGCGGTAAACCACTCGAGCAGCAAGGGCTGAAGCCAGTTCTTTTTCAATACGCTCGTCTGCAAAATCGACGTCATCAGCCATCAGAAATTCTCCTTGCTGCGCTGTGGTTCGCGCTTGATGTTCATTGCACTGCCCTCTTCGCTTCCAGCTCCTGAGCCTGCTGGATCAGCAGCGCCCGACGATCAGCCAATTCGTTGGCCGCTTCGATCCGGATTTCGTCTTTTCTTGCAGCGCTGGCCTTACGCATTTCCATCATCGAGCTCTTCACAAGCTCGAGTTTTTTGCGAAGGGCTGGGGCGGGATAGCTAATTTCTCCTGTGATCAGACCAGCCAAGGCGCGCCCACCTTCGGTCACCGACTCAACACTCAGGTCCGCCAGGTACTTCTGCCCATGCTCACGAGGGATGCGCTGCATCTGAACGGCACGAGTAACGGCCTGAATGCGGCGGCTGGCGTCGAAACCTACCGAGACGTGCCAGTTAACGGGCTTGGCGTCTTCGCGTGCTTGGCCGACGAGCCTTTCGTAAGCGCTGATAAAGGCCATGCGCGCTCCGATCTTGTCGCCAGCGTCGAGGACGGGCTTCGCAGCAGCCAGAGCCAACTGAATCTCATCGGTCAGCACCACGGTCTCGAATTCATCGTTGGTGGTCATGGCAATGGCCCAAGCCTCATCCTTGCCTGGACGGCCATCTGCTGCCTGCACGCGCTGAAGGATCGCAGCCAGAGTCAGCTTGCCATTCAGCTCACGACGGCAGGCCTTGAGCGCAGCGGAAACGGTGCCTGCCGGGTAATCGGCAAGGTCATCAGCCATCATCTCGGCGGCATCAGCGGTCAGTGATTGGCCCAGCACCTCGGCAGTTGCGACGATGGCTAGAGCTAGTCGAGCAATTTGCTCAAGGGTCAGGCGCTCACATGAACTCATTGGCCTTCCTCCCTTCGCGATCCATGATCCGGCGGGCGGCATCCTGGCCGGCAGTGAGGTTCGCCTGTTTGCGCTCAATCTGCTGTGCAGTGATTGTGTTCACTTGGCGACCAGTGACCCACTGCGTACGAATCCCTTCAGCTCGAGCCACCAGCAAGCCGAACTCATGTGAGCTACGCAGGAAGAACGAGTCGTTGATGGTTACGTAGAAAGCGGCAACGGATGGGGCTTCATCGGCCCCAAGGCGCTGGACAAGCTGGGCTACCTGGCCATTGACCTTGGCGTTACGAACTGGCTCAACACCGTAGCGCTCCAGGTAGGCGATGGTGTACGAATCCCAAGTGTTGGCATTGGCGGTCTGCGCCTCGGTCTTCGGCTTGGGTCTTGGCTTAAGCACCTGCACGTTCGATGGCGCCGGAGCCTTGGCGACTGGCAAGGTTTCTGAATCCGGGTTCAGAACATCAGGAATCAGTGAATCCGGAATCAGAAGATCAGAATCAGAAGAGAGGGAATCAGCCCGAGCGCTTCCGATTAATTCGGAACGGGTACCGAGAAAATCGGAAGTGATGCAACCATCTGAAATAGAAGGGATTTCTGAGTCCTTCTCGTTCTTATGTGGATTCTGGTGTTTGGTGAAGTTCACAACCTCTATGAAAGCCTTCCCGATAGCGCTGTAGCGAACGATGAAGCCTTTGTGAGCCAGCCAGTGCAGCATGGCGTCAACATCTGCCTCGCGATAAGGGAATATTTCTGCCTTGATGCGCAAAGGTCGATCTTCGAGGCGCCCTTCTTTGTCAGCGAGCAACCAAAGCCCCTGGAACAGCAACGTACACAGAGGGTGCCCAACACCAAGGATTTCGTTAGTGAACAGTGCGGGCTTGATATTACGTGCGCGGGCCATTACACGACCTCCTTCAAGGATTTGTCGTGAGAGAAAAGTCCGTGCCAGGCGCTATCCATAATCCGCGACACGTTTTCGCTATTCGCGTTTTGTGTCGCGACACCTGAAGGGGTATTGACGGGGATGACTTGTGGATTCATGATTACCTCGCAGATGTAGCGATGAGCCAGGCCACGAACCTGGCTTTTTTGTGCCTAAAATTCAGGCGACCTTCACTGACTCGTCCATCACATCCAAGCTTTCTCGGATGTGGCTGATTTCGCGGCGAATCGTTGATTTGTCGAATTGACACACCCGGCCGTCTTGCAGGGCTTCGTGCACAGCGATGGTCAGGTCGGCGAACTCTTTGCCGACGCCAATCATTGATTTGGTGAGCTCTTGAGGTTTGGGGGCGTTCTTCGCGATCAAATCAAAGCCAAATTCATTGGCCAGAGCTATCAGCGGGCGCATGTCGCCGGTGTGCAGCAAGATCCCGTAGAGATGCTCAACCGTTAACCGGTGGGCATCGTTGTCCGGGTTAGCCCGCTGAAGCAGACTCACATGCGCAACACCCATCTTTGCCGCCAGCGTCTTCGCCTCGTTATCCAGAACGGCGCCTTGGCAGGCCCGCAGAAAATCTTCCATTCGTAAAACCTCAACTCTGTTTCCGTGGCGCCCTGCCAAGGAGTGCGCGAAAATTTGTCCCACAGCGCGGCTGTAGGTGTTGTTTGGGCGGCTTGGCTCGAGTTTCTTGGCGTGCTTCGCAGGTAAGCCCAGTCAATGTCTGGACGCAGTTGTTCGCAAACAACAGAGCCTTTCGACTCTCGCTCAATACAGATAGAAAGCCCGGCGCTCGGACGGCGGTTGCCATAAGCAACCTGCTTTAGCTGCCCGGCACTCGTTCCGCAGCGAGAGGCAAAACTGTCCAGGTCATCTTTCTCAAGCGGCTTGATGTATTCGTGCAGGTTCATGTGTGCCTCCTAGAAGGCGCCAGATTAGCAACTGCTAATACAACAAACAATAGCAAATGGTAATTTACTGAATGCTAACGGAAAGCGATTATTGGTCGATGGATATCAATGAACTCAGAATCAAAGCTCTGCGCCGCGTCATGGGTCGGGCAAGCCAAAAAGATTTTGCGAATGAGTACGGGCTAGACGCCTCGTACCTTTCGCAACTTTTGAATGGGCATAGGAAGCTAGGCGAAAAAGCCGCCGCCACGCTTGAAGGGAAAATTGGATTGGTCTCTGGAACCCTTGTTTCTCCGCCTGTGCAACCGGCGGATGAGCAGGCTACTGATGGTGGGGAAAGCAAACTTTCTATCATTAGTCCTCTGGAAAAGACTTCAGGCTCAAGCTTTATCATCATCCCCCAATACGATGTGCGAGCGTCGATGGGGCCTGGCCAAGTGGCGCCCAAGCAATACGTTGAAACGGTGCGGAATATCACCGTCCGGAGTGAGTACTTGCGCGAGCAAGGCATTATTTACACTCACGCCGAAAACCTTGCTGTCATTACAGGTTTCGGCGAAAGCATGGGGGCTACGTTTTCAAGCGGAGATCCGTTGATTGTCGATAAAGGCATCACTGAGGTTGTGGTTGATGGCGTATATGCCTTCACCCTCGACGGAATGCTCTACATCAAGCGATTGCAGCGACTGCCTAAAATGATTCGTATGATTTCAGATAACGAGGCTTTCCCGACCTACGACATCAAGGGTGCGGAGCTAGAGTCTCTGGTCGTGCATGCGCGAGTCCTACTTGCTTGGAACGCCCGCAGACTTTAATGGCAAAGCATCGCATCCTTAGCCGAGTCATCTGGCGCGGCGGGGATTTGTAGCCTTTCAATAACAACAGGAAGTGCGTCATGAAAATCATCACCTTGATACTGGCTGCTGCACTGACGATTACCTCTGTATCCGCTATCGCGCACGGCGGGCGCACCGATAAGCAGGGATGCCATAACGATAAAAAAGCTGGCACTAGACACTGCCACTGATCCTCTCCCTGTTCATTTGAAGCCAGGAGATCGCCTTATGCCCCTAACGAAACCCAATCAAGAACTGAAGGGCGACCTAAAAGAGGCCGCAGCCCTTCTAAAGTGGTCAGGAGTGGACCTATTTACCATCTCCAAAAGGTTGCTCGATGCCGGGGATGAGATAGGCGCTGACGAGCTGATGAAGATTGCCGTGAGCTACCAGGCAACAGAGGACAAGCTGACGGCCTATGCAGATGAGGTGAAGGCCGGAGTCATCACTAGGACATCGGCCGGATGATCTTGATTGGCGCAACCCTTTTGGTTTGTATTAATTTTTGTGGATAAGGAAATTCAATGAACAGCAGCAAAATCTTACTTGCCCTACCCTGCGCTCTTGCCCTTTCAATGCTGAGCGGCTGCGCTGCGTCTGTAAAAAGTGGTGGAACTGAGGCGCTGGCAATTCAAGATTCAGCCAAACGAAACTTGGTCCTTAACCTTCAAGGGACCAGCAAGGTTCAACAGAATGAAGACTGGCCTCAATTGAAGCAGGAATGGAAGGAAGCTTTGCAATATGAGGCTACCCAAGCTGGATATCGCCTGTCAGAGGCTCAAGCTTCAAGTCCAAGCGGACAAGACGGCGTTGGCATCAAGGTCAACGTGACCAACTTTAGATACCTAACACCAGGCTCCCGCTACGGAGCCGGAGTTATGGTAGGTAATGCCTGGATCAACTCCAGCGCAGACTTTACTGACTTGAAATCGGGTCAGCTGATCGGCACTCGGACCTACGACACATCCTCCTCTGCTTGGGAGGGCGTTATGTCGGCCATGACTCAAGAGCAGGTTGAGGCTATTGCGAAGCAAATCATTAGTGACATCAAGAGCGCCAAGGTTCAGTGATCTAACGCTCCAAAAAAACTGAAGGAAGACTCGCATGCCCCTCACCCAGCCCAACCATGACCTAAAGCGCGACCTCCAGGGTATCTCCTCCGGCCTCAAGTGTTCAACAGTAGCGCTGAAGAAAATTAAGCAAAAAATTGGCGGAAATAAAATTATCATTCGGCACTAAAAAGGCACATCAAGCGAAACTCAAAGCAAATACCCTTTGCTGTTTCGAACGCAGAAAGGCTGAGTGTAGTGACATCCACTCTTTAATCACAAAAACAGATCTGCCTCACATAGCAGGGTATAAAATGCCACAACCCATAGAAAGCGTAATCAATAATCAACAGCGTGAAAGCCTAGAGATAGTAGATTTCATATTTCACATTATCGACCCCGACGAGGCAGAGGAGGATGATGGCGTAATCTTTCTCGACGAAGTAAATTTAGCTCCTCAGCAGAAAAGCTTCTTTCTGGACAGACTTAGAGAGATGGCAGAGGGAACCCAATATATATTCAAACCCGAATCTGTCCACCTAAAAGAAAAGTGCGAACAACTACTTCAAGACAGAAGTCGCTTCCCTGAGTTCTCTAGGCAAATCACTAGCGACTTTGCAGGGCGCCACAAAGGAAATATGTCAGCTGGTGTTTTCATCGTCTGCAATGTTAGATACCTAGTATCCGCAAACAACTACCAACATCTAGCATTTCTTGTAAAGATGGACAGACAGGCAAGTTTCTCATATAGCTACAAGGAAATTCTAGGACGCCGAGTTGCCACAGTTGAAGCCAACGCAAACTCTTTAAATGAGTCCAAAGCAGCCATTCAGAAAAGCGCTCTCGTAGATACTTCAACACAATTTGCATGGGATGTATTGGCTTTCGATCGGGCAAAAAAACCTGGGCTTAGCGATTACTTTCGTGGATTTCTTGGAGTCACGGAGCGACAACAAGATTCAGTGCTTACAAGAACAACTCATTCTGTTGTTAAAAAATGGGCACGAGCCATACCAGCGGAAAATCTCCCTCCAGAGGAGGATGTATTCACTTTCACTGGTAGATCGCTAAACTATTTGAGCGATCATGACACATTTGATACTGAGAGCTATCTAGATGCTGTGGTACGCGATGCTGATGCCGATAGAAAAAAAATATTGATAGGTTCTCTACGCGAAGCGCTCTCAGAATCAGGAGTGGCGGGCCAACAATTTCGCCCACAACCAGGTTCGCTACGAGACAAAGACAGAAAACAAGTCTATAAAACCGCTGAAGGTGTCACAATCACCTATGAAGGCACTCGGGAAACCGCAGGAATGACCATCGAACCAATTGGCGGCGGTGGATCCCGAATTATAATCGAGACAAATCATCTGGAAGCCAAGGCCTAGATTTCATGACCACAATCACAGACCTGCTTTTTTCCGTGGGAGAACTTCGTCTTCTGGCTTCGGAATATGTGGAAGAGGCTTACCGCACAACCTTAGCAGGTGAGGCATTTAGCAGGTCCGTGGCGGATCAGGCCCTTCACATAATTCAGCTATCTAAAGAAGCTGGGATTCCCCCTCCGACCATTATAGTTTCGGGTAGCGGTGTCGAAGAGGATGATCTCGAGGACGAGATTGCAGAAAGCGGACCATGGCGGATGATTATCGGGAAGTCGCCGATAGCTCAACAAATACCAGCCCGTCCCACTGAGAATACCCTTCTATTCTTCTCGGTTGAGGGTTTTCATAAATGGTTGCAGGTATTTGATCCATTTCTTTATCCGAGTGGCAGTAACCCTGACCTGGCCTGTCTTACAACAATAAGGGTTGTCGGCCTTGCCACTGGCTTTGGCGGGTCATGCCTATGGATCCTTCCTACAACACCTTATGATACAAGCTCACTGGAAACTCAGGGCGATGAAGGGCTACCAAGCTTTCCTTCTGTGCATAGCCTGATTCATACTCGCTCAGCAAAACCATTAAGAGTCTGCCCTTCTGCATTTTCATTAAGCTGGGGTGACCTTGATAGTGAGGAAGCAGCACCTGTCGTCGAGCTTGCCTCTAAGGTATTATCAGCTTGTCTAGTGCAAGAATTAAAATCAACCGACACTTCATATGAAGCAACGATTAGAGGAACCAAGCGAATTTCTCTAATGCTCTTCAATAGCCAGCAACAAGAGTCCAACAAATTCACGCTTGAACTTTTAATTAATACAGTGCGCTGGGTTTATGAGGAGCGACCAGAGACCAGAGTTAGCTTGGTTATGGATCGCCTTTCCATTGATCTAGAAGAGAACATCTCACTTCTTTCAGGCATGCACAAACACCTTGAGAATGCATTACAACAAGCTAAGGACAGTTACTCCTTCGTTATTCTTGAGCGAAAAGATGCTTACCTGAAAGAAATGCGCGAAATCATGAAAGATATGAAATCGCAAGCAGACTTATACGCATCAAAGGTTCGAGATCTAATAGCATCCCTGACACGCGACATCTTGGGCATCCTTGTATTTTTTGGCTTTTCATTTCTTGGGAAATTTGACCAGAAAAATTTACACTCACTTCTATCTAGCAATGAGCTTTCGCTCTTAACAAAATTTTTAGCTGGCTACCTATTGTTATCATGTGTCTTACAAATTTCAGCGCATTGGCGCGATGCCACGCTTGCATATGAAGAAAGCAAAAAATGGCTCGACGTACTACAACATTACTCCACACAAGCAGACAAACAAACAAAGTTTATTGAACCTATAGATAAACGAAGAGTCACCCTTTCCATAGCCATGACTATCACCACAGTTATATATATATTCCTAATACTGATCATATGGAAACTACCATTTGTTATGGAGCTATTATTGGCTCAGTAAATACCCACTTTAACTCCGTAGAACTATTCCGGCCCCACGCCGGGCTATTTATACCTACAATGCAATCTACTGCACCCAGCCTAGACCATAAACACTGAGAGCGAAGCTCCATCTCCCAGTGTTTGCCCGCCTGTCGCAACAGCCGGGCTTTTTTGTGCCTGCTACGCTTTCCTCATCAACCAGAGGAGACACCATGGCAGCCCTTCCTGATGATCCAACCCCTGCCCTGCTCAGCCGCTTGAATCAAAATATCAACGCACTGGGCTCAGCTATTGAATAAATTGGACTCTGGATCGATCAGCGAGGCTCCGTAGAAACATGTCATCGAATAAACGAGCACCTTGAGACGCTGTCAGACAACAGTGACGCTATTGCCGAGCTGCTAGTCGACTTGATAGCTAGATGGGTGCCAGAGAGTGAGACAGACCCGGAAGAGTGAGTACGTCACATGCTGGTAACACCATCCAAGCATAGTGGGACAAGCCAAAAGGATTTGGCCCTGTTTGTGGCTGCTATGACCGTTTGCTCGCCTACTTGCTATCCCGCATAGGCTACCTACACTTTCTTATGTCGGGCGTACTCCCCCCTCCTGCCCGGCGTTGGCCCGCTAGCAGCGGGTCTTTTTGCTGGCCACAATTTCCTCGCAAAAAGGAGGAATCTTCCATGCCGCACCATGACCTAGTCCCTTCCCTGCTCTTCAAGCTCAACGAAAACCAGCTAGCCATTGCTGCAGCGGTGGAGGAACTATCCAACTGGGTTGAAGCTCGAGGATCGGAGGATGTAGCCAGACATGCTCGAGAGGCCCTGGCCACTCTCGATGACAACCTCGAGTTTATTACTCGTGGAATTGCTGAGCTGATGAACGATTCTGCCTCTTGAATCTCGGACCTTCATCCGAAAAGCATGGACGACTAGAGACCTAAGTAACATGGCCGTCCAACTCCCTCAGCTACTGGCCTTGTTGTGAGCTCACAACATCCTGCAGCGGTTTGCTAATAAGACTGACGCGCATCTGTGTTTCACCTGGCTATTACAATTTTTCCGCTACAAAAATTTAATAAATACCTTTATCACCATGTGTCTTTTTAGAAACAAATCCTAATCATTTATTAGTTTCTGCCGATGGCCTCCCTATAGTACTTAGGGGGCAGTAGGAATGAGAAACAATCAACCAATTACGCAACGTGAAGTCACGCTTGCTCTAGAGCAGAAACTAATCTCTACGACAGACACTCGCGGTATGATTACTTACTGTAATGACGCCTTCGTAGAAATTAGTGGCTTTAATAGAGCCGACTTAATCGGTGCCCCTCAAAATATCGTCCGTCATCCCGACGTACCTTCCGCCGTATTTGCCCACATGTGGACTGCTCTTAAGCATGGCAGCCCTTGGATGGGAATCATCAAGAATCGTTCGAAAAATGGTGACCACTACTGGGTTAACGCCTACGTGACGCCTATTTTCGAAGGCCGCCAGGTGGTTGGTTTTGAGTCCGTCAGGGTCAAGCCGACGACCGAACAGATCCGCCGCGCTGAAGCCCTCTACAAACGTATCAGCAAGGGAAAATCGGCCGTCTCCAGCCGAGATAATTGGCAACCCGCCTTACTGGCTTGCCTGCCGTTTATTGCTATGGGTTTAGTGGGTACTTTAAGCGGTCTGCTACTTGCCCCTTCCTTGGCGTTTGTCGTCGCAGCCGGTTTATCCGTCCCCCTGGGACTGATGATCTCGTACTGGCAAAAGCAAGGAACAAAGCGCCTGCTACATATGGCTGAGAGCTCAACTTCCGATCAACTTATTGCAAAAATGTACAGCGACGAGCGCGGGCCTCAGGCACGTTTGGAAACTGCGTTTATCAGTCAAGCTGCGCGCCTGAAGACCTGCCTTACTCGGCTGCAAGACACCGCAGAGCAACTCAGTAGCCTTGCAGGAAGATCCGATGCCCTAGCTGCCGATAGCTCACAGGGGCTTGATCGCCAGCGTATCGAGACAGAACAAGTGTCTGCCGCAGTCAATCAAATGGCGGCTACCACACAAGAAGTCGCCAGTCATGTCCAGCGTACTGCTGATGCAACCCAAGAAGCTAATCTGCTGACCGGACGCGGCCGTGAAGTTGCAAGAGATACTCGTGAGGCAATCGAACGACTCTCGGCAGTAGTTGGCGAGACTGGGCGGACCGTTGCACAACTGGCCAAAGATAGTAACGACATTGGCACCGTGGTTGACGTGATCAAAGGCATCGCTGACCAGACCAACCTACTAGCACTCAATGCTGCCATCGAAGCTGCACGTGCCGGCGATATGGGAAGGGGCTTTGCCGTAGTAGCTGATGAGGTTCGTCAGCTGGCACAGCGCACATCACAATCCACCACCCAGATCCATGACTTGATCACCAAGCTCCAGACGTCATCCAGCAACGCTGTAAAGACCATGGAGAGTGGTCATCGTCAGGCAGAAGAAGGCGTGGCCTGGGTACTTGAAGCAGACAAGGCCTTGGTAGGTATCAGCGAAGCTGTTTCACACATTACCAACATGACTACCCAGATTGCTGCTGCAACTGAAGAGCAAACCGCTGTCGCCGAGGAGATTAGCCGTAACATCACTACTATCGCCCAGCTTGCAGATCAAACTT
>Ga0302347_1002106_pt1 | contig 21383 bp, 21 predicted proteins | sample PhyWR1_FD_202178 | JGI IMG/M metagenome (GOLD analysis project Ga0302347, IMG submission 202178) | Leaf surface microbial communities from wheat plants in UC Gill Tract Community Farm, Albany, California, United States - DLSL W.R1 (v2)... | ecosystem: Host-associated > Plants > Phyllosphere >...
CAGTTCCAGATCAACCTTGAAGACGACATCGTCGCCGCGTGCCTGATGTGCCGCGACGGTCAAGTTGTGCGCAAAAACGGCTGAGGATAAAAACAATGGAAGAGCTCATCTCCCCCGGTATCTACAACCTGATCATCTTCGTGCTGGCTATTTATGTCGGCTACCACGTGGTCTGGAACGTTACCCCCGCACTGCACACCCCGCTCATGGCCGTGACCAACGCCATTTCCGCGATTGTGATCGTCGGCGCCATGCTCGCTGCCGCGCTCACCGTCACTCCGCTGGGCAAAACCATGGGCACCTTGGCCGTCGCCTTGGCAGCCGTTAACGTATTCGGTGGATTTTTGGTCACCCGGCGCATGCTGGAAATGTTCAAGAAGAAAGCACCTAAAGCTAAAGAAGAGGTGCGCAAGCCATGAGCATGAACCTGGTCACTGTTCTCTACCTGCTTGCATCGATCTGTTTCATCCAGGCCCTTAAAGGCCTGTCGCACCCCACCACCTCGCGTCGCGGCAACCTGTTCGGCATGCTCGGCATGGCCCTGGCCGTGCTGACCACCATCGGGCTGGTGTACAAACTGGGCGCTGAAATCGCGACCACCGGCATCGGCTATGTGATTGTGGGCCTGCTCATTGGCGGCACCGCAGGCTCGATCATGGCCAAGCGCGTCGAAATGACCAAAATGCCAGAGCTCGTCGCCTTCATGCACAGCATGATCGGTCTGGCAGCGGTGTTTATCGCCATTGCCGCCGTGGTAGAGCCGCAATCGCTGGGCATCGTCAAACACTTGGGCGACGCCATCCCGGCCGGTAACCGCCTCGAACTGTTCCTGGGCGCCGCGATTGGTGCCATTACCTTCTCGGGTTCGGTCATCGCGTTCGGCAAGCTGTCGGGCAAATACAAGTTCCGCCTGTTCCAGGGCGCACCGGTACAGTTCAGCGGCCAACACAAACTCAACCTTGTGCTGGGTCTGGCGACACTGGCCCTGGGCGTGACCTTTATGCTCACTGGCAACCTCAACGCCTTCGCGCTGATGCTGGCCCTGGCGTTCGTACTGGGCGTGCTGATCATCATCCCGATTGGCGGCGCCGACATGCCGGTCGTGGTTTCGATGCTCAATAGCTACTCGGGCTGGGCGGCTGCCGGTATCGGCTTCTCGCTGAACAACTCGATGCTGATCATCGCCGGTTCGCTGGTCGGATCGTCAGGCGCCATCCTCTCGTACATCATGTGCAAAGCGATGAACCGCTCGTTCTTCAACGTGATCCTCGGTGGCTTTGGTGGCGCAGCGGACGCTGGCGGCCCTGCCGGCACACAAGAAGCACGCCCGGTTAAATCCGGCTCGGCTGACGACGCGACCTTCTTGCTGACCAACGCCGACACCGTGATCATCGTTCCGGGTTACGGCCTGGCCGTGGCACGGGCGCAGCACGCGCTTAAAGAGCTGACCGAGAAACTGACCCACCGCGGCGTGACCGTCAAGTATGCGATTCACCCGGTGGCGGGTCGTATGCCCGGCCACATGAACGTACTGCTGGCCGAGGCAGAAGTGCCTTACGACCAGGTGTTCGAAATGGAAGACATCAACTCCGAATTCGGTCAGGCCGATGTCGTGTTAGTGCTCGGCGCCAACGACGTGGTTAACCCGGCGGCCAAGAACGATCCGAAATCGCCTATCGCGGGCATGCCGATCCTCGAAGCCTATAAAGCCAAAACCGTCATCGTGAACAAACGCTCCATGGCCAGCGGCTATGCGGGCCTGGATAACGAACTGTTTTATCTGGATAAAACCATGATGGTCTTCGGTGACGCCAAGAAAGTTATTGAAGATATGGTCAAAGCCGTCGAGTAACATCGCGGCCTGGTAACACCGAGAACCCCGGCACTTAATTCGCCGGGGTTTTTTATTTCTGACTGATCCCGACCAAAGGCTCTAAATCGGCCTGCGGCATTCGACCATGGTAGCGGGACGCCGCGCTTTGAAAATGAATAGACTGCGCATCTTGCTTCCGTTGCCCGAGATAACAATCCATGTACCGTGAACGTATTCGTCTGAACTCCCTGCACGATAAGGTTATGAGCGCCGAAGAAGCCGCCGCCCTTATTAAAGACGGCATGACCGTCGGCATGAGCGGTTTCACCCGTGCCGGTGAAGCCAAAGCCGTGCCACAAGCCTTGGCCGAGCGCGCCAAGCACTCGCCGCTGAAAATCACCCTGATGACCGGCGCCAGCCTGGGCAACGACCTCGACAAGCAATTGACCGAAGCCGGCGTACTCGCACGTCGCATGCCGTTCCAGGTGGACAACACTCTGCGCAAGGCGATCAACGCCGGCAAAGTCATGTTCATCGACCAGCACTTGTCCGAAACCGTCGAGCAACTGCGTAACAAGCAACTCACCCTGCCAGACATCGCCGTCATCGAAGCCGTTGCGATTACCGAGCAAGGCCACATTGTGCCGACCACGTCGGTGGGCAACTCCGCCAGCTTCGCGATTTTCGCCAAACAAGTGATCGTCGAGATCAACCTGGCGCACAACCCGAACCTGGAAGGTCTGCACGACATCTATATCCCGACCTACCGTCCGACCCGTACACCAATCCCGTTGGTGAAAGTCGATGACCGTATCGGTAGCACCGCCATCCCGATCCCGGCCGAAAAAATCGTCGCGATCGTGATCACCAACAAGGCTGACTCACCGTCGACAGTGAGCGAGCCTGACAGCGAAACCGCCGGCATCGCCTTCCACCTGATCAACTTCCTCAAAAAAGAAGTGGATGAAGGCCGCATGACCAACAAGCTCGGCCCGCTGCAAGCCGGTATCGGCAACATCGCCAACGCGGTGATGTGTGGCCTGATCGACTCGCCGTTCGAAGACCTGACCATGTACTCCGAAGTGCTCCAGGACTCGACCTTCGACCTGATCGACGCGGGCAAAATGCGCTTCGCCTCGGGCAGCTCGATCACCTTGTCTGAACGTCGCAACTCCGACGTGTTCGGCAACCTTGAGCGCTACAAAGACAAACTCGTGTTGCGCCCGCAAGAGATCTCCAACCACCCGGAAGTCGTTCGCCGCCTGGGCATCATCGGGATCAACACCGCGCTGGAGTTCGACATCTACGGCAACGTCAACTCCACCCACGTGTGCGGCACGCGCATGATGAACGGCATTGGCGGCTCGGGCGACTTCGCCCGTAACGCGCACTTGGCCATCTTCGTGACCAAGTCGATCGCCAAAGCTGGTGCGATCTCCAGCGTGGTGCCAATGGTCAGCCACGTTGACCACACCGAGCACGATGTCGACATTCTGGTCACCGAACAAGGCCTGGCTGACTTGCGTGGCCTGGCGCCGCGTGAGCGCGCCCGCGTGATCATCGACAACTGTGTGCACCCAGACTTCCGTGAAGCGCTGAATGACTACTTCACCAAGGCCTGCGCCATTGGCGGCCACACCCCGCACATCCTGCGCGAGGCGTTGAGCTGGCACATCAACCTGGAAGAAACCGGGAAAATGCTGCCGTAACACGCGTGCTAGACAGCCGCCGTCGAAAACACTGTTTTCTGCGGCGGCTTTTTTATGCCTTCCTGACAAAAACTGTACTGCTGTACTGGTAATTTCTTACCCTTATCAGGGGCACTTCCCACGAAAATGACTAGAAATGCACCAACTTAGTGCCGACAGGTACAGTTGTGCTCGTTTATGGCCGTACAGCGCCTATAAACAGTTAACTGGCCCATCGCAATACAGGTGAACTGTATCTACAGAGTCTGGACGTAGAGGAGGATCATTGGCATCAGTTAAACCACTAGCCAATGCCGCCACAAGCGGAAGGATGCCATCATGGAACGTACACTCAGTTCCGATCTGTTCACCGAAAGCAATGCTGTAAACACCCAGGCTTCCATGCCTTTGCGCGTACTTGCCAACCTGATGTTGTGGCAGCGCCGTATCTCCAGCCGCCATCAATTGGCTCGCCTGGACTCGCGTCTTCTGGCTGATGCCGGTATTAGCGAAGCACAGCGTTACGAAGAGCTGAGCAAGCCGTTCTGGCGCTAACGAGCGCTCGCTGGCCCTGACCATCGGTCCACCGCCAGCACCCAGAATTGAAAAAACAAAACCCGTCGCGGGTAACCGCCGACGGGTTTTGTCGTTTGGGACGGCTATTTTTGAGCGCCAGAAGCATGACAAGTACAGTTTTATAAAAATAAGAATAGACCAGTACAATCACGAAATAGCCTGATCCAGAGCATCCTGTCTGCACCGCAAGGCAAAACATCCTTTGCGACACGCCGCCCTGCGCCTACTATTCGCCTATAACCGACTATTTTTATACGACCCTCTTCTGGAGTATCACCATGCCCACTCTTCGCCTGCTCAGCGCTGCCGCCTTGCTGACACTCGCTGCCAGCGCCAGCGCCTCCAGCTTTCTCGTGACAACCGATGCCATCGTGGGCGCCCTGAAAGCGACCTCTGACCTGACCTCCGACGCGACCGGCTCGCTGCGCAACAACAAAATCGTGCGCGAAGCCCGTGATGACGCCGCCAGTTTTGTGGCCAGCGAAGGGGCAATCCGTGGTGTGAAACTGGAAAGCGCCTTCGACGCCATTCGCCAGCAAGCGCCTCAACTGCAAGCCAGCGATGCCCAACTGGCGCAGGCAATCCTCGCAATCTGATGTTTAATGACCTGTGGGAGCGGGCTTGCTCGCGATGCAGAGCACATGGTGTCTCTGAACGGGCGCTGTGATGCTATCGCGAGCAAGCCCGCTCCCACGGGAATAGCATCAAAGATGAAGATCCCGCCACGTACTGGTTCTGACCCGACCATTACGCTAGCCTTGGGCCTCGATCACACAGAACGAGACCCATGCGTTTTTCTTTACTAGCCCTGCTTGCCCTCTGCTGGACTCAATCAGCCCACGCCTTCGACACAACCACGCAAAATACCGTGCTCACCGGCTACGTCACCAGTAAAGTGACGTCCGCGCCCTTCGATCACAAACTGCTATGTGCCGCCCAGGATGACGCTGCCGTCTTTATTGCCAGTGACGGTCAACAGCGAGGCGCGCAGTTGGAGTCAGCCTTGCGCTATCTGCGCCAGACCCAGCCTGAATTGAATGCCTCCGACCTTGAACTGGCACAAGCAATTCTCGTCCAATAAATACCCGCGTTTTCTGGAGATGTTTCATGCGTAGCCCTTTAATTGTCGCCACCCTTGGCCTGTTGCTGCTCGCCGATGTGGCGCAAGCACAGACCGTTGTGCAGACCAGTAACATCATCGTGCGCGCGTTTGGCCGCTCCATCGACTTCACCTCCGACACCACCACGTCCATTCGTGACTCTAAAGTAGTCCGTGAAGCCCACGATGACGCCGCCACTTTCGTCGCCAGCGAAGGCTCCATTCGTGGTGTGCAACTGGAGTCCGCCTTCAATACCCTGCGCGACCGCCTGCCTGAAGCGCGCAACGCCAGCGACCATGACCTCGCCGAAGCTATCCTCGCGCTGTGAAACCACTGACGGGCTGGCTCGCAGCGTGTGCCCTGCTGCTTATCGGCAGTAATGCCCACGCAGCGCTCCATCTGCAGCTCAAAACAGAGGGCCTGACACCCGCCCAGCAGCACGCCAGCCAAGCGCTGCTCGATGAAGCCATGCAAAAGCTGCCCCCGCGCTTTATCGAGCAACTGGATCGCCAGATTGTGGTCGGCTGGAGCGATGACATGCCCAGCAATGCCTACGGGCAAGCCTCGTTGGTGTCTGAGCTGGACTTGAATCGCAACCTGCTGGCCAGCCTCACCGATGGCTCGGCCGCGACTCAAAAGACCAACCGCCCCCACGGCACCGTGCGCCAGGAAATGCTCGCCACCGTTCTGCACGAGCTGACCCACCTCTATGACCGCGCCCGCCTCTGGCCTGCCGCAGACCGCACGCTCATCCAGCGCTGCGCACGGCAAAGCAACAGCACGGGGCTCATCGGCCTGCCCGACCAATGCCGTGGCCAGACCGACCGCCGCTTTACCCTCAGCGATGACCCGCGCCTGCTCGACCTCGCCGGTTGGCAGCAATACGTGGGCCGCCGTGGTGAGCGCGAGCAAGACAACCATCAGGTCGTGCGCAGCCCGGACCTGTACGAAGTCACCAACCCCAAAGAATTCGTCGCGGTCAACATGGAGTACTTCCTCCTCGACCCGGCCTACGCGTGCCGGCGCCCGGCGCTGTACCGCTACTACAAAAATCATTTCGGCTGGGCACCCGCCGCCAAAGACGACTGCCCCAAGAGCTTCCCCTTTTTGAACGCCGGCAACGACTTTGCCAAACAGCCCCTCGGCACCGTTGACCCGGAGCGTGTATACGCCGTCGACTACCTGCTGGCCGAGGCCAACCAGGAATGGGCCAGCCGCTGGGGCCACAGCATGCTGCGCCTGGTGCTTTGCGCCCCCGGCCGTCCACGCGGTCCGGATTGCCGACTCGACCTGCAAGAACACTTGGTGTTGTCCTACCGGGCGTTTGTGAACGACGTACAGCTTTCAAGCTGGGACGGCCTGACCGGCGCCTACCCGTCGCGCCTGTTTGTACTGCCGCTGGCCCAGGTCATCGATGAATACACCAAGACAGAACTGCGCAGCCTCGCCTCTGTACCGCTGAACTTGAGCCGCCCGGAAATCGAAGAAGTGGTTGAGCACGCTGCCGAGATGCATTGGAGCTACGACGGCAGCTATTACTTTGTGTCCAACAACTGCGCAGTCGAGACCTTGAAACTGCTGCGCAGCGGCAGCGACAACGCGCAACTCAAAGGCCTGGACAGCATCGTGCCCAATGGCCTGCTGGAAGTGCTCAAAGCCCGTGGCCTGGCAGACACCAGCGTGCTGGACGACCCGCGTGAAGCGCTGCGTCTGGGCTATCGGTTTGATTCCTACCGTGACCGCTATCAAGCCATGTTCGACGTGCTAAAAACCCGCCTGCCAATCAAGCAGACCAGCGTTGAAGACTGGATGGCCCTGGACGCCGAGCAACGCCGCCCGTGGTTTGAAAAAGCCGACCTGCGCGCCAGCGCGGCGTTGTTGCTGCTCGAACAGGCCAGCTTCCGCCGCCAGTTGCTGCTCGCTCAAGACGAGGTCAAGCAAAAGTACCTGGGCGCACGCGGGCTTAAAGATGGCGGCATGGACAAGGCCAACAAAACCCTGCAAGAGATTCTCGCCAGCAGTGGCTTCCTTAGCCGCCCGGCCGAATTGCTCGGCAGCAGCGGCTATGGCCTGCCACAGGCCAAAGAGTGGCAAATGCTCGAGTCCGAAAGCAGCCAGCGCCAGCAACAGTTGCTACGCCTGACCAGCGATCTGGACAAAGAAGTGCGCAGCCTCCTTGAGCCGGCCCGCGCAGCAGAAATCGCCGCCACCGAAGCCAACGTCAAACAGATCGGCGAACACCTGCGCGCCATTCACAAAGCCGCAGGCGGCCTGCAACTCCCGTAGGAGCGAGCTCGCCTCGCGATCTTTTGATCTTACGCCCCCGGCACAAACTGCTTCTGCGCCGTGCCGTGAGCGATCAGCCGCGACAGGTAGTTCATTTTCTCGGCATCCTGATCCACGAAGCGGAAGGTCAGTTGCAACCAGTCGCTGTCCGGCTTGGGTTCGTACGCGACGATGGCGTGCAAGTAGCCATTCAAACGCGCCACCTCGGCCCGCTCGCCTTGCTCAAGGTCCAACACCGCACTGGCCAGGATCTGCGGTAGCTCATCGCCACGGCGCACCACCAGCAGCGCCTCCTTGAGGCTGAGCGCTTTAATCACGCAGGGCTGAATCCCCGTAGGCAAACGCAACTGCCCTTGGCCGCGCCCCGTGGGTGTATGGCTGGCCGGGCGGGCCACAGGAGCCGCTGGCGCAGCCGGTCGGCTCGGCGCGGTCGGCGTCACCACCTGCGCTTTGCCACCGGTCAAGGCGCTCAAAGAGTCGTTGGCCAGGCCGGTGCTGGTTCGCACTGGGGCGCTGGCCATTACTGCATTCAGCAAGCCGGCCTTGGTGAAGGCCTTTTTTACTTTGGTCAGCAATTGCTCGTTGGTAAACGGCTTGCTGACAAAGTCCGAAACCCCGGCCTGAATCGCCTGTATCACGTTCTCTTTATCACCACGGCTGGTGACCATGATGAACGGCAGTGCTTTAAGGCGGTCCTGTTCACGGCACCACGTCAGCAGCTCAAGGCCGGACATCTCCGGCATTTCCCAGTCACACAGCACGAGGTCAAACGGCTCGCGGGTCAGCAGTGCCTGAGCTTTGCGGCCGTTGACCGCGTCTTCGATGCGGATACCGGGAAAATAGTTACGCAGGCAGTTTTTAACCAGATCGCGGATAAACGACGCGTCATCCACCACCAACACACTGACCTTGCTCATCGACTGCTCCTTTAGAATCCTGACAACCCTGCGCCAAATGATGGCCATTTGCCAAGACCGATCAGCGCCTCGCCCCTTTTTACAGTTCGCCAAGCGCCTTAACTATAAACGCCACAAACGAAAACGCCCGGCAATGAGCCGGGCGTTTTATGTCGCAGGCAGTCTTAGTTATCGTCCGCTTGCGACTCAACATTAGCCTTGGTGCCTTCAACTTCTTCACGCATACGCTTGAGGCCCATGTGGCGCACGTCTGTACCGCGTACCAGGTAAATGACCAATTCCGAGATATTGCGTGCGTGGTCGCCGATACGCTCCAGCGAACGCAGCACCCAAATGATGCTCAACACACGCGTAATGGAACGCGGGTCTTCCATCATGTAAGTGGCCAGCTCGCGCAGTGCGGTTTTGTATTCGCGGTCGATGATCTTGTCGTACTGCGCCACCGACAACGCCAGGTCGGCGTCAAAACGCGCAAACGCGTCCAAGGCATCGCGCACCATGTTGCGCACCTGATCGCCAATGTGGCGCACCTCAACATAGCCGCGTGGCGCCTCACCTTCTTCGCACAACTGAATAGCCCGGCGCGCGATTTTGGTCGCTTCGTCACCGATGCGCTCCAGGTCGATCACCGACTTGGAGATGCTGATGATCAGCCGCAAGTCAGAGGCCGCAGGCTGGCGACGGGCCAGAATGCGCAGGCATTCCTCGTCGATGTTGCGCTCCATCTGATTGATCTGCTCGTCGATCTCACGCACTTGCTGAGCCAGCCCGGAGTCAGCCTCAATCAACGCCGTGACCGCGTCATTAACCTGTTTCTCGACCAGCCCGCCCATGGCCAACAAGTGGCTGCGTACTTCTTCGAGTTCCGCGTTGAATTGCGCGGAAATGTGATGGGTGAGGCCATCCTTTGAAATCATGGGTTTGCTCCGCAAAAGCTGTGAGCTGCAAGCCATAAGCCGCAAGCTATCTCTGTCATTCCACCAAGCTGCTTTAACTTGCCGCTTGAAGCTAAAAGCTTGCCGCTGCTACTAACCATAGCGCCCGGTAATGTAGTCTTCGGTCTGTTTTTTGGCCGGGTTGGTGAACAGGGTATCGGTGTCGCCGTATTCAACCATTTTGCCCATGTACATGAACGCGGTGTAGTCCGAAACCCGGGCCGCCTGTTGCATGTTGTGGGTCACGATGACGATGGTGAATTTGGACTTGAGCTCGTAGATCAGTTCTTCGACTTTCAGCGTCGAAATCGGGTCGAGCGCCGAGCACGGCTCATCGAGCAGCAACACTTCAGGTTCAACAGCGATGGTACGGGCAATCACCAGACGCTGCTGCTGACCACCGGACAAGCCCAGTGCCGACTCGTGCAGACGGTCTTTTACTTCGTCCCACAAAGCCGCGCCTTTAAGTGCCCACTCCACCGCTTCGTCGAGCACGCGCTTTTTGTTGATGCCCTGGATGCGCAGGCCGTACACCACGTTTTCGTAGATGGTCTTGGGGAACGGGTTCGGCTTCTGGAACACCATGCCCACACGACGGCGCAGCTCGGCCACGTCTTCGCCCTTGCGGTAGATGTTGTGGCCATACAGGTTGATTTCGCCTTCCACCCGGCAACCGTCAACCAGATCGTTCATGCGGTTAAAGGTACGCAGCAAGGTGGACTTGCCGCAGCCCGACGGGCCGATAAACGCTGTAACCCGCTGTTTCGGAATGTTCAGGCTGACGTCGTACAGTGCTTGTTTTTCGCCGTAGTACAGGTTCAGGCCCGGCACTTCAATGGCGACGGTTTCGTCAGCCAGGCTCAGGCTCTGTTTGCTGCGACCCAAGGCTGACATGTTAACGCCGTGGGTTGAGGAATCATGCTGCATGGGTTGCTCCATACGCTAAATATTCGTTTTGGCTATCTATGGTCACTAAAAAGGGCCAGTGGTATGCCAGATTCTGTGGGAGCGGGCTTGCTCGCGATTCAGGCGGCTCGCTCTAATCTTGAAACCGCAGAGATGCCATCGCGAGCAAGCCCGCTCCCACACTTAAGATTCCGTTATCAATCAGCTATCCAGCGCCTTGTACTTCTCGCGCAGGTGGTTACGGATCCACACCGCCGACAGGTTCAGGGTCGCGATCACCAGCACCAGCAGCAGCGCGGTGGCGTACACCAGCGGGCGGGCGGCTTCAACGTTAGGGCTCTGGAAGCCCACGTCATAAATGTGGAAGCCCAGGTGCATGATCTTCTGGTCAAGGTGCAAGTAAGGGTAGTTGCCATCCAGCGGCAACGACGGCGCCAGTTTGACCACGCCCACCAGCATCAGCGGCGCCACCTCACCCGCGGCGCGGGCCACGGCCAGGATCAGGCCGGTCATCATGGCCGGGCTGGCCATCGGCAGCACGATCTTCCACAAGGTCTCGGCCTTGGTCGCACCCAGGGCCAATGAACCTTCACGGACGGTACGCGGGATACGCGCCAGCCCTTCTTCTGTGGCCACAATCACCACCGGCACCGCCAGCAGCGCCAGGGTCAACGACGCCCACAACAGCCCCGGCGTACCGAACGTCGGCGCCGGCAAGGCTTCGGCAAAGAACAGCCGGTCAACCGAACCGCCCAACACGTACACAAAGAAGCCCAGGCCAAACACCCCGTACACAATGGCCGGTACGCCTGCGAGGTTGTTGACCGCGATACGGATGACCCGAGTCAGGGTGTTTTGCTTGGCGTATTCACGCAGGTACACCGCAGCAAGAACGCCGAACGGGGTCACGATCACGGCCATGATCAAGGTCATCATCACGGTGCCGAAAATCGCCGGGAAGATCCCGCCCTCAGTGTTGGCTTCGCGTGGGTCCTGGCTCAAAAACTCCCAGATATTGCTGAAATACATGGCCAGCTTCTGCCAGCTGTTCATGTTGTTCGGCTGGTAAACCTTGACCACTTTGCCGATGTTGATCTCCAGCTCTTTGCCGTTGGCATCACGGGCCGTGAGGCTGTCGCGGTTGAACTGTGCATGCAAGTCGGCCAAGCGGTCTTCAACCGCTTTATAGCGTGCGTTCAGCTCGGCACGCTCGGCGTCCATGTCTGCTTGTGCGGTGGCATCCAGCTTGCCCGCCAGCTCCAGTTTGCGGCCGTGCAAACGAATGCGCTCCAGCCCGGCGTTGATGGCGCCAATGTCTTTCTTTTCCAGCTGGCTGAGTTGCGCTGCCAGCGCATTAACGCGTTTGACCCGCGCCTTCAGCTCGGGCCAGGCCGCAGCACCTTCGGCCACCACCTGACCGTTTTCTTTCACGTTGACCAGGTAACCGTAGAAATTACCCCACTCGCGACGCTCAATCGCCATCAGCTCTGGCGGCGTGCTTTCGCCGGTCAACCACTCACCCACCACCCAGGTAAAGTCGTTGCCGTTGAGGTCGCGGTTACCCACCTTGATCAGCTCACGCGTCATGAACTCCGGGCCTTGCTCAGGCACAGGCAAGCCCGCACTTTTCAGGCGCTCACGGGGCACTTCTTCTTTTTGCACCACTTCGCCGATCACCAGGTGATCAGCACTGCCTGGCACGTTGTACTGCGCATGTATCAGGTCGGCTGGCCAAAAGTGGCCCAGACCGCGCACGGCAATAACCGACAGCAAACCGATAGTCATGATGACCGCGATGGTCACCGCACCACCGCTGATCCAGACGCCGGGGGCGCCGCTCTTGAACCAGCTTTTGAGGGAGTTCTGCTTCACAGACTTCTACCTTCCTTAAAGCGACGAATATTTCTTGCGCAGACGCTGACGGATCAGCTCGGCAAGAGTGTTCATAACAAAGGTGAACAACAGCAGCACCAGCGCCGAGAGGAACAGCACGCGGTAATGACTGCCGCCCACCTCCGACTCCGGCATCTCCACCGCTACGTTCGCCGCCAAGGTGCGCAAGCCTTCGAACAGGTTCAGTTCCATGACCGGGGTGTTACCCGTGGCCATCAAAACAATCATGGTCTCGCCAACCGCACGGCCCATGCCGATCATCAAGGCAGAGAAAATCCCCGGGCTGGCCGTCAGGATGACCACGCGGGTCATGGTTTGCCACGGCGTAGCGCCCAGCGCCAGCGAGCCCAGCGTCAGACCGCGCGGCACGCTGAACACGGCGTCTTCAGCAATCGAGTAGATGTTCGGGATCACCGCAAAGCCCATCGCCAGGCCCACCACCAATGCGTTTCGCTGGTCGTAGGTGATGCCCAGGTCGTGGGAGATCCACAGGCGCATGTCGCCGCCGAAGAACCAGGCTTCCATGTACGGGCTCATGTACAGCGACAGCCCACACACCAGCAGCACCACAGGAATCAGAATGATCGTTTCCCAACCTTCCGGGATCCGCAAACGAATGGACTCCGGCAGGCGGCTCCAGCCAAAGCCCGCCAGCAGAATGCCCACCGGCATCAGCACCAGCAGGCTGAAAATACCCGGCAAGTGGCCTTCTACATACGGCGCCAGGAACAGGCCGGCGAAGAAGCCCAGAATCACCGTCGGCATGGCTTCCATCAGTTCGATCACCGGCTTGACCTTGCGGCGCAGGCTCGGGGCCATGAAGTAAGCGGTATAGATCGCTGCGGCAACGGCCAGCGGTGCGGCCAGCAGCATGGCGTAGAACGCCGCCTTCAAGGTCCCGAAGGTCAACGGCGCCAGGCTCATCTTCGGTTCGAAGTCGGTGTTGGCAGCGGTGGATTGCCACACGTATTTAGGTGCGTCGTAGTTCTCGTACCAGACCTTGCTCCACAGCGCGCTCCAGGACACTTCCGGATGCGGGTTCTTCAAGAACAGCGGGAGCAACTTGCCGCCCTCTTCCACGATGATGCGGTTCGCACGTGGCGACAGCGCCATGATGCCAGGGCCTTCAGCGACCTTTTCTACTAATAAAGTGCGATGCGCAGTGCTATGGAACACGCCAATCTCACCGGCCGCGTCCAGAGCCAAAAAGCCTTTGCGGCGCTGCTCGGCGGTAATTTCAACAATCGGCGAGGTGCCCATCTGGAAGCTGCGGATGTGCTTGAAACGCAGCTCGCCGTCCGAATCACGGGCCATAAACCACTGGCTCAATCCGCCTTTCGAATCACCAAAAATCAGCGAGATCCCACCGACCAATTGCGTGCTGGCGGTGATTTCGGTGTTGGCGTCTTCCAGCAGTTTGTAACGGCCATTAAGGCTCTTGTCGCGCAAGCTGAACACGTCCGCCTGGGCCCGCCCGTTGACCACATACAGCCATTGCTGACGCGGGTCGATATACAGCGCCTTGACCTTCTCGGTCATCTGCGGAAGGTCGATGCGGCTTTCGGACTTGGTGACCTCGCCGGTCATCATGTTCTCTTCGCTGGTCAGCGTGACGACGTTCAGTTGCGAGCCTGTAGACCCCGCCAGCACGACGGTGGAGTCGTTCACGTTGAGGTTCACGTGATCCAGCGCGAGGCCGCGCGGGTCAAGGGTGATCGGCGCATCGCCATACGGGTATTCAATGGCCGGGGTGATGGTCTTTTTGCCATCCGGATAACTGACTTTATAGGTGTGCCGGAACACCAGCGCCTGACCATTGGACAAGCCCAACACCACCACCGGGCTACCCGGCTGGTCTTCACCGAGCGAAGTCACGTGGGTATCGACCGGCAGCGGCAGGTTAACCCGCGACAGTTCGCTGCCATCCTTGACGCTAAAGAACAGCACCATGCCCTTGTCCGACACGCGCATACCGACCTGATTCTGCTCTTCAACCGAGAGCATCAGGGGCTTGCCAGCGTCTTGCATCCACACCGGCGTTATCGCCGTTTTGGCGGTCAGGTCAGCGCCCTGGAACAGCGGGTACACCACATAGCCCAGGAAGAAGAAAATCAGCGTGATGGCGCCCAGCACGGCAAGGCCGCCAATAAACACATACCAACGGGTCAGATGATCTTTGAGCGCACGGATGCGACGCTTGCGTTTGAGTTCAGGCGTATTGAAATCAATGCGCTTGGGAGCGGAGGTCGAAGTCATTCGGGAATTGGCCAGATCATTCATGCGCACACCCTAGCGGGCCTGTATGACAAAAAGATGACAAATCAGTGACGCAAAAAACCGCTGACCAGCGGACCTGGTAGCGGAACGAAAATGCAGCGAACCGGTAGTCGCTACCGCAGGCTACGATGAGTCTCTCAAGACCTCAAGGCAACGGCTAGCACCGTAACCTCATCGCAGCCTGCTGCATAGCAGAAGGCTTAGTTGCCTTCTTTCAGACCCAGGTCAGCCAAGGCTTTTGCAGCCACTTTAGCCGGCAGCGGGATGTAGCCGTCTTTCACGACCACTTCCTGACCTTGCTTGGACAGGACCAGCTTGATGAACTCGGCTTCCAGCGGGTTCAGCGGCTTGTTAGGCGCCTTGTTCACGTACACGTAAAGGAAACGCGACAGCGGGTATTTGCCGTTCAGTGCGTTTTCTTCGGTGTCTTCGATGAAGTCAGTGCTGCCTTTTTTGGCCAGTGCGACGGTCTTCACGCTAGCGGTTTTGTAACCGATGCCCGAGTAACCGATGCCGTTCAGCGAGGAGCTGATGGACTGCACAACCGACGCCGAGCCTGGTTGCTCGTTCACGTTAGGCTTGTAGTCACCTTTGCACAGGGCTTCTTCTTTGAAGTAGCCATACGTGCCGGATACCGAGTTACGGCCAAACAGCTGAACCGGCTTGTTGGCCAGGTCGCCTTTGACACCCAGGTCGCCCCAGGTCTTCACGTCATCTTTAGCGCCGCACAGACGAGTCGACGAGAAAATCGCGTCCACTTGTTCCATGGTCAGGTGCTGGATCGGGTTGTCCTTGTGCACGAACACCGCCAGGGCATCCACAGCCACCGGCACGGCGGTTGGCTTGTAGCCGTACTTCTGCTCGAAAGCAGCCAGTTCGGTGTCCTTCATTTTGCGGCTCATCGGGCCCAGGTTAGAGGTGCCTTCCGTCAGCGCAGGTGGCGCGGTGGCAGAGCCAGCGGCCTGAATCTGGATGTTTACGTTTGGATATTCTTTCTTGTAAGCCTCAGCCCACAATGTCATCAGGTTCGCCAGGGTATCGGAACCAACGCTGGACAGGTTGCCAGACACACCGGTGGTCTTGGTGTAAGCCGGGATAGTCGGATCTACACCCGTCGCAACTGCGTTAGCAGCCGCAACGCCCGCGGCGACAAAAGTCAGGGCCGCCATCACACGCTTCAGTTTCATGCCTTACTCCTAGCAAACCGGGTTAGATGAATCGGGGGCCAGTATCAGCAGGCCTGATGAACACTCTATGAACCGATTGTGACAATTAGATGAAATGCCATCATTGAGCCATAAATGATGGCACTCATCGAGACTGCTAAAAGGCGTGGAGCTTAAGCCGCGTGATCAGCGCCCCTTTTTCCACAGATAAGCGCCCACACACAGGCCCATCAGAGAAATAATCGCCACGTAATACGCCGGGCCCATCGGGCTTTCCTTGAGCAACAAGGTCACGGCCATGGGCGTCAGGCCGCCGAAGATCGCGTAGGCCAAGTTGTACGAGAACGACAAACCGCTGAAACGGATGACCGGCGGGAAGGCTTTAACCATGACATACGGCACCGCGCCGATGGTGCCTACAAACAAACCGCTCAAGGCATACAGCGGGAATAGCCAATCCGGGTGCTGCAAGAGGCTGTGATAGAAGGTCCACGATGTGATCAACAGCGCGGCGCAGCCCACCACAAAGACTTTGCCCGCACCAAAGCGGTCAGCCAGGGCACCCGAAGCAATGCAACCCAGGCTCAGGAACACAATGGCCAGGCTGTTGGCTTGCAATGAAGTAGTGGCCGGGAAGCCATACACGGTTTGCAACACAGTGGGTGTCATCAAGATGATCACGATGATCCCGGCAGACAGCAGCCAGGTCAGCAGCATCGAAATCACAATGGCGCCACGGTGATCACGCAATACCGTTTTAAGCGGTACTTCTTCGGCCAGCGCCTTGCGCAGTTGCAGCTCGGCAAACACCGGGGTCTCGTGCAGCCAGCGGCGCAGGTACACCGCGAATAAGCCGAACACACCGCCCAACAGGAATGGAATACGCCAGGCGAAGTCCGAGACTTCGGCCGGGGTGTAGATCGAGTTGATGGCGGTTGCCACCAGCGAGCCCAGCAGAATACCGGCCGTCAAGCCGCAGGTCAGGGTGCCGCAGGCGTAGCCAACGTGACGCGCCGGCACGTGTTCCGAAACAAAAACCCACGCCCCCGGCACTTCACCACCAATGGCCGCGCCCTGGATCACCCGCATCAGCAGCAACAGGATCGGCGCCAGCATGCCGATCTGCTCATACGTTGGCAGTAACCCCATGATCAAGGTCGGCACGGCCATCATGAAAATGCTCAAGGTGAACATCTTTTTGCGCCCCAGCAAGTCGCCGAAGTGCGCCATGACGATGCCACCCAAAGGACGCGCCAGGTAACCCGCGGCAAAAATGCCAAAGGTCTGCATCAGGCGTAGCCACTCGGGCATGTCAGCCGGGAAAAATAGCTTTCCGACGACCGTGGCGAAGAACACAAAGATGATGAAATCGTAAAACTCCAGCGCACCGCCCAGAGCGGACAACGACAAGGTTTTGAGGTCATTACGCGACAACGGTCGCGAGGGGGGTGCGGCACTGGAAGGCTCAGTGATCATGAGGTATGGCTTCTCTTATTAGGTTCGGCTAAAGCTGCATCGATGCCGGCAAGGCTTGGTAGGTCTTGAAAGATAACAAATTGTTTGCAAAAGCATAGAGCTAGACGCACAGCGGCTTGAAAAAGCAGAACCGGAAGGTCGTCGGGCGAGCGATGGCCCGATATACTCGTGCCCGAATGAAACATTCGGAAACCACCAGGGTTGCTGTGCGAAAGCGCCCGCTGGGCCCTCCCCAGCCGATTTCGCAGAGTTTCCCTTGGCGCGGCTTATGAAGAACGTGACGAACGTAGTATGTTCGGGCTGAATCGTTTTTCTTTAGACGCTTATTCACCCGCAATACACAAGATGAATCACGGGTCAGAGGCCCTTCGGCATGATAGAGCTCGAACAAGAAGATCCAATCCCGCAAGGCGACCTCGCTTTGCAAATCACCGCATTGCCACGCGAAACCAATGGTTTCGGCGATATTTTTGGTGGCTGGCTGGTCTCGCAAATGGACCTGGCCGGTACCGCAATGGCCAGCAAGGTTGCGGGTGGCCGAGTAGCCACAGTCGCGATTGATCGCATGGCGTTTCTGGTGCCTGTGGCCGTCGGCGCGCAGTTGTCGTTCTATACCCAGGCACTGGAAATCGGCCGCAGCTCGATCCAGATGATGGTTGAAGTCTGGAGCGACGACCCGCTGTCCAGCGAATGGCGCAAAGTCACCGAAGCCGTGTTTGTCTTCGTTGCCATTGATGGCAGCGGCCGCACACGTTCCGTTCCGCCACGCCGCTAACCCGCCCCTGTATAGAGAGCCTGCCATGTACCACATTGAGTCTGTCACCCTGGACGAACTGGAGTGCTGGCACTTTCAGCATGGCCAGGCCCAGCTACTGGTCGCCAAACAAGGCGCGCAGGTGCTCAGCTACCAGGTGGGCGATGAGCCGCCCATTATCTGGCTCAATGAAAAAGCCCAATTCAAAACAGGTCATGGCATCCGCACCGGCATGCCGGTGTGCTGGCCGTGGTTTGGCAACCTGGCGCGCAACCCGGACAGCGTGCAGGCCATGCGCGACAGTACTGAGCCCGCCACCGCCCACGGCCTGGTGCGCACCCGTGAATGGGAAGTGCTGGAAATCGACGATGCAGGTGAAGCCCTGCACATTGAATTGGGCCTGCCCCACATCGAAGGCGGCCTGCCCGGTTGGCCCCATGACGTGGCACTGACCCTGAACATCCGTCTCGATACCCAGTTGCATGTCAGCCTCACCAGCCACAACCGCAGTGACGCACCGGTGAGCATCAGCCAGGCGCTGCACAGCTATTTCGCCGTCAGTGACGTGCGCAACGTTCATGTCGAAGGCGTTGAGGGTCTGACTTACATCGAAACCCTCGATGACTGGAAGCGTGTGCCACAAATCGGCAACTTGACCTTTACCGGCGAAACCGACCGTATCTACCTGGACACACCGCCACAGTTGAGCATTGTCGACGCAGACTGGAAACGCCGCATCCAGCTCACCAGCCAAGGCTCGCGCTCTGCCGTGATCTGGAACCCGTGGATCGACAAAACCGCCACCCTCGGCGACATGGCGTTAGATGGCTGGCAACGCATGCTGTGCATCGAAACCGCCAACGTCATGGACGACATCATCACCCTGGCGCCAGGCGCAAGCCACACCTTGGGTGTGAGCATCAGCAGCCAAAAACTGGCCTGAATGTAGGAGCGAGCTTGCCTCGCGATCTTTTGATCGTTTAAAAGATCGCAAGGCAGCTGTTACAAATCCGCCTCAACCACCACCCGCACTTTGCTGGCATCCAGTGCATAAGCCGCATCTGCCAGGTCATTGCTGACCTTCTCGACTTTCAGCGTGCCCATCACCCACAGCGGCGTGTAGATGTCGTCCAGCTTCAAGCCTTTTGGATAGCGCACCAGCACCAATTGGTTGGGCGGCGGCGGTGGCACATGGATGCAAGCTCCCGGGTAAGGCACCAGGAAAAACAGCGTGCTGCGGCCTTTGGCGTCGGTTTCCAACGGCACAGGGTAACCGCCCAAGCGGATAGTTTTGCCGTTCATGCTGGCGACGGTTTTGTTGGAATACATTACGGCCGGCAGGCCTTTGCTTTGTTTCAAGCCACCCTTATCGGTAAACGTCCCCTGAGCTTCAGGCGAGTTGTGGTCGATTTCAGGCATGGCTTCGAGGGCTTTTTGATCCGACTTGGGCATCAAGTCCAGCCAGTCGGTTTCGGGCAGTTCTGCCGCGTGTACCAGGCCGCAGCCCAGCAAAAGAAAGGTCAGTAGAAGGCGGCGCATGAAGAGCTCAATCAAAGAGAAGTGAATACGTCGCGCATTCTAGCCCTCTCTGCGATCAGCGCAGAGAGGGCTGCACGCGATCAGCTCTTTTTCTTCACCATGCCGTAAATGACCAGCAGGATAATGGCGCCGATGACCGCACCAATAAAGCCGGCACCTTCGCCAGCATGGTAGATACCCAACGCCTGCCCACCATAGGTCGCCGCTAAAGAGCCCGCGATACCCAGAATGATGGTCATGATCCAGCCCATGCTGTCGTCACCCGGTTTCAGGAAACGAGCCAGCAGGCCAACGATCAAGCCGATAAAAATGGTTCCGATGATGCCCATGCACGCGTCCTCTCATTAGATGGCGATAACCAAAGCCTAGTCAGCACTTTGGTTTCACGCCATCAGAGAGCAACGACACCTCAATGGTTCCGTCGACTGCAGGCTTATGCCTCGTCGATCAACGCCTCAACGCGCTGGATTTGCGCGTTCAGGGTGGCCATGTCGGCGCAGCGCAGGTTGGCATGGCCCACCTTGCGGCCGGCCTTGAAGGCTTTGCCGTAATGATGCAAATGGCAGTCGGCAATCGCGATCACCTGCTCAACCGGTGGCACGCGGCCGATGAAGTTGAGCATGGCGCTCTCGCCCACCTTGGCCGTCGAACCCAGCGGCAGGCCAGCGATGGCGCGCAGATGGTTTTCGAACTGGCTGCACTCGGCGCCTTCGGTGGTCCAGTGGCCGGAGTTGTGCACACGCGGGGCAATTTCGTTGGCCTTGAGGCCACCGTCGACTTCAAAGAACTCGAAAGCCATCACGCCCACGTAATCCAAGTGCTTGAGCACGCGGCTGGAATAGTCTTCGGCCAAGGCTTGCAGCGGATGATCCGTGCTCGCTACCGACAACTTGAGAATGCCGCTGTCGTGGGTGTTGTGCACCAGCGGGTAAAACCGGGTTTCGCCATCACGACCGCGCACGGCGATCAGCGACACTTCACCGGTAAACGGTACAAAGCCTTCCAGCAGGCAGGCAACACTGCCCAGCTCAGCAAACGTCCCTTCAACATCAGCCGCAGTGCGCAGCACTTTCTGACCTTTGCCGTCATACCCCAGGGTGCGAGTTTTGAGCACCGCAGGCAGACCGATGCTGGCCACCGCCGCGTCCAGATCCGCCTGGGACTGGATGTCAGCGAACGCAGGCGTCGGAATGCCCAAGTCCTTGAACATGCTCTTTTCGAACCAGCGGTCACGGGCAATGCGCAGGGCATCGGCACTCGGGTAAACCGGAACGAATTGCGACAGGAATGCCACGGTTTCAGCCGGGACGCTTTCAAACTCAAACGTCACCAGATCAACCTGGTCAGCCAACTGGCGCAGATGATCCTGATCGCCGTAGTCCGCACGAATGTGCTCGCCCAAGGCAGCAGCACAGGCATCAGGTGCCGGGTCCAGGAAGGCGAAGTTCATGCCCAGCGGAGTCCCCGCCAGGGCCAGCATGCGACCGAGTTGGCCGCCACCGATTACACCGATTTTCATCGTCAAAAACCTCAGGCCAGGCGCGGGTCTGGATTGTCCAGCACGCTGTCAGTCTGCTCTGCACGGAATGCTTTCAATACGGTATGGAACTGCGGGTGCTTGGCGCCCAGAATGCTCGCCGACAACAGCGCGGCGTTGATCGCGCCAGCTTTGCCGATGGCCAGAGTAGCGACCGGAATGCCAGCCGGCATTTGCACGATCGACAGCAGCGAGTCGACGCCCGACAGCATCGACGACTGTACCGGCACACCGAGTACAGGCAAATGGGTTTTAGCGGCACACATGCCAGGCAAGTGGGCGGCGCCACCGGCTCCAGCAATAATGACCTCGATCCCGCGGCCTTCGGCCTCTTCGGCATACTGGAACAGCAAATCCGGAGTCCGGTGGGCAGAGACCACTTTAACTTCGTAAGGGATGCCGAGTTTTTCCAGCATATCGGCGGTGTGGCTGAGGGTGGACCAATCGGACTTGGAGCCCATGATCACGCCTACCAGTGCACTCATCGTCGCGCCTCTTCTCTTGGGCGCCCGCAGGCGCG
>Ga0302347_1002109_pt1 | contig 21366 bp, 16 predicted proteins | sample PhyWR1_FD_202178 | JGI IMG/M metagenome (GOLD analysis project Ga0302347, IMG submission 202178) | Leaf surface microbial communities from wheat plants in UC Gill Tract Community Farm, Albany, California, United States - DLSL W.R1 (v2)... | ecosystem: Host-associated > Plants > Phyllosphere >...
ATCGCAATCAATGGTTTTGGCCGTATCGGCCGCAATGTCCTGCGCGCACTGTATACCCAAGGCTACCGCCAGGATTTGCAGATCGTCGCCATCAATGATCTGGGCGACAGTTCGATCAATGCCCACTTGCTCAAATTCGATACCGTACACGGTACTTTCGATGCAGAGGTCGCCCACGATCAGGAAAGCCTGACCGTCAACGGTGACCGGATCGCCGTCAGTGCCATTCGCAACCCGGCCGAGCTGCCGTGGGCCGCGCTGAATATCGACGTGGTGTTCGAATGCACCGGTCTGTTCACCGACCGCGCCAAAGCCGCCGCCCATATCAGCGCCGGCGCGCGCAAGGTGATCATCTCCGCCCCGGCCAAGGGCGCGGACGCCACCGTGGTCTACGGCGTGAACCATGACATTCTGCGCCAATCCCACCAGATCATCTCCAACGCTTCGTGCACCACCAACTGCCTGGCGCCGGTGGCCCAGGTGCTGCACCGTGAGCTGGGCATCGAAAGCGGCCTGATGACCACGATCCACGCCTACACCAACGACCAGAACCTGACCGACGTTTACCACACCGACCCATACCGCGCGCGTTCGGCCACCCAGAACATGATCCCAAGCAAGACCGGCGCTGCCGAAGCGGTCGGTCTGGTGCTGCCGGAACTGGCGGGCAAACTGACCGGCATGGCCGTGCGCGTGCCGGTGATCAACGTGTCCCTGGTGGACCTCACCGTGCAATTGAAGCAAGAAGCCACGGCCGAGCAAGTCAACGCGCTGCTCAAGGACGCCAGCCAGCACTCCAAGATCCTCGGCTACAACACCCTGCCGCTGGTTTCCAGTGACTTCAACCACAACCCGCTGTCGTCGATCTTCGATGCCAATCACACCAAGGTCAGCGGTAAATTGCTGAAAGTGCTCGCCTGGTATGACAACGAGTGGGGCTTCTCCAACCGTATGCTGGATAACTGCCTGGCACTCTGCAACGCCGAGTAATGGTGGTTGTGCGGGAGGGGGGCAAGCCTCCTCCCGCATTGGCTTTGCATTGAGCAACAGAGGAATAGCCACTTGCCATTTGCGTTGATGATAAGCATTATCATTAACTGCCTATCGGTCTGGTGTCACTGTGAGCCAATCTCGCTTCAACCATGTCTTCCTCACTCAACGGGCGATTCTGCTGCGCACCCTGCAACGCATGGTGCATAACCACAGCACCGCCGAAGACTTGCTGCAGGAAACCTACCTGCGCGTGACCCGGGCCCTGAACGAGCGGCCGATCGATCACCTCGAACCTTTCGTCTATCAAACAGCGCGCAATCTGGCGCTGGATCATCTACGCGCGCGCAAAATCCAGGCCCGCACCCTGCAAGAAGACGTACCGCTGCAGATTCTGCAAAGCGTCGTCGCCCCCACCACCACCCCCGAGGACGCGACCCAGGCCGAGCAACTGCTGGAGCACCTGAGCGTCAGCCTGGGCCAATTGAGCGCGCGTCAGCAGCAGATTTTCATCCTCAGTCGCCTGCACGGTTGCAGCTATCAGGAGATTGCCGACCAGTTGGGTGTGTCCTTGAGCACGGTGCAGAAGGAACTGAAATTGATCATGGCCATCTGCGTAGGTGTGGCCGAACGGCTGGATCAGTCTTAAGCTTCATCCCACAGAAGTGTCGACGCAGGCCGTAGGAAAATTGAATAAAAACGTGGCGAAGACCCGAGGAACCCCGTGACCGACCCCAATAACCCGCGCCCCGAAGCGCTGGCGCATGAGGTGCTGCAAGACCCGGCGATGGACCAGGCCCTCGATTGGCTGATCGCCCTGCAGTGCCCGCAGCCCGGCCAGCAGGCTGAGTTCCAAGCCTGGCTGGCCCGCGATCCGGCCCATGCTCACGCCTTCGATAAAGCCCAAGCCGCCTGGGGCGGCGCGCCGGTACACAGCGCCGCCGTGGCCCTGGCCGCGCCGCGCAAACCCAGCGCCTGGCGCCGTATCCAACCGCACTGGAAACCCCTGGCTACCGCCGCCGTGCTGGTGATCGGGCTGTTCAGCTTCAGCAGTCTGCCGATGCGCCTGCAAGCCGACCACCTCACCGTGGTCGGTGAACGGCAGCGCCTGCAACTGGACGAAGGCGCCAACGTGTTGCTCAACACCAACTCGGCGTTTTCCAGCCGCGTTCAGAACCACCAGCGCATCGCCCGCCTCTATCAGGGCGAAGCGTTTTTCGACGTGGCGGCCACCCATGGCCTGCCTCTGGAAATCGATGCCGGCCCGGTGCGCGCCAGCGTAAGTGACACCGCGTTCGCCGTGCGCTACCTCGATGGCGAGGCACAAGTGCAGGTGCAACGCGGCGATGTGGACCTGAGCAATACCTTCGACGACGCCCGGGTGCGCCTGAGCGCAGGGGAAAGTATCCGCATCGGCCCCAAGGGCTTCGGCCAGCCGGCCAAGCTGGATGCCAACAAAGACCTGGCCTGGGTGCGGGGCCGGCTGATTTTCGAAAACTGCCCATTAAGCGAGGTGCTTGCCGAACTACGTCGCTACTACCCCGGCTGGATCGTCAACACCAACGAGCAACTCGCCAGTGTCGCCGTCACCGGTAATTACCGCCTCGACCAACCTCTGGATGTTGTGCGCTCACTGGCCCACATCACTTCGGCCACGCTCTCGGAATACCCCGCGCTGGTGATCTTGAACTAAATGAGAATTATTTTTACTCGATAGCCAGCGGTGGTACGTCTCGTCTTAGCCAATGCAACTAATTCCTATTTGGAAAGGTTCGCAACTATAAGATTCGTACCCCGGAGCGCTCTCGATGTCCTCTCGTTTCAACCGCCGGTCTTCTTCGCCCGTTCTGTCCTTGCTCACCGCCGCCATCCTGTTGGCCGGCATACCCGCCGTCAGCGCCACGGCCGCCGAACCGGCGCCGCGCAGCCACGGCAATTATCAATTCAGCATCGAACAACAGCCGCTGGTCTCGGCCCTCAATGCCTTTACCGCGGTGACTGGCTGGCAAGTGGGCCTGCCGGCGGAACTCGGCCAGGGCGTGTCCTCTCCGGGCGTGCGCGGCCCATTGCCGCCGGAAAAAGCCCTGGATAGGCTGTTGGTGGGGACCAACCTGAGCTATCGCAAACTGGGCAATAACAACATTGTTCTAGAGAGACGCGCCGCCGGCAGCACCCTCAACCTGCAACAGGTGACCATCAGCGCCACCCGCAACGCCCAGGACGTCGACAGCGTACCGAGCACCGTCAGCGTGCACGAGCGCGAGGAGCTAGACCGCCAGAACGTCAATACCATTCGCGATCTGGCCCGATATGAACCTGGGGTTTCAGTGGGCGGCGCCGGCACCCGTTCGGGCAATGCCGGTTTCAACATCCGCGGCATCGACGGCGACCGCATCCTCACCCAGGTGGACGGCGTGGAAGTGCCGGACAATTTCTTCAACGGCCCCTACGCCAAGACGCGCCGCAATTATGTCGATCCGGAAATCGTCAAACGCGTGGAGATTCTGCGCGGCCCGGCCTCGGCCCTGTACGGCAGCAGCGCCATCGGCGGTGCCGTGAGTTACTTCACCCTCGACCCGGACGACATCATCAAGCCCGGCCAGGATGTCGGTGCGCGCCTGAAGACCGGCTACAGCTCCGCCGACGAGAGCTGGCTAACCTCCGGCACCTTCGCCGGCCGCGTGGGCGACGTCGACGGTTTGCTGCACCTGAGCCAGCGCAACGGCCATGAAACCGAATCCTACAACGGCAACAACGCCACCGGCCTGGCCCGCACCGGCGCCAACCCGGAAGACGCACGCACCACCAACGTACTGGCCAAGCTCGGGTGGAACTACGGCGAGGATAACCGCCTGGGCCTGACCTACGAAAAGTACAAGGATGACCGCGACGTCAACTTGAAGAACGCCGTGGGTGGTCCGTTCATCGGTGGCCGAGGGTTCAACCTGTACCGTGATCGTCGAGGCAACGACACCATCACCCGCGAGCGTTTTGGCCTGGAAAACAGCTTCGCGCTTGAGTCGCCGATTGCCGATCGCATCAAGACCAGCCTCAATTACCAGATCGCCAAGACCGACCAGACTACCGCCGAGATCTATCAGTCAGGCCGTCGCGTCCTGCGCACGCGCGACACGCTCTACCAGGAAAAACAGTGGGTTTTCGATGCGCAGTTGGACAAAGCATTCAGCCTGGGTGCCACCGATCACCAAGTGACCTACGGCACCACCCTCAAGCAGCAGAAGGTCACCGGCTCGCGGGAGGGCAGCGCGACGTGCCTGGCCGTCGGCAGCGGTTGCACCGCCATCGGCGCGCCCAGCCCAATGGCCAGTGACAGCGTGAAGAAGTCCAGCGACTTTCCCGACCCGACCATCAACACCTACTCGCTGTTCGCCCAGGATCAGATCGCCTGGGACAAATGGACCTTCCTGCCGGCCGTGCGCTACGACTACACCCGGCTCAAGCCCAAGCTGACCCAGGAGTTCCTCAACACCGTCAACCCGACCGGCGCGGACCCGGTGAGTGACAAGGAAAAAACCTGGCACCGTATAACGCCCAAGTTTGGCCTGACGTACGCCCTGACCGATCAATACACCTGGTTCGGCCAATACGCCGAAGGTTTCCGTACACCGTCCGCCAAGGCCCTGTACGGGCGCTTTGAAAACCTCAATCTGGGCTACACGGTCGAACCGAACCCCGACCTCAAGCCAGAAACCAGCAAAGGCGTCGAAACCGGGATTCGCGGCAAGTTCGACGAGGGCTCTTTTGAAATCGCGTTGTTTTATAACAAGTACCGCAACTTTATCGACGAAGACAATGCCGTCGTCGGGGGCACGGTTGAACAGTTCCAGGCGGTCAATATCAAGCGCGCCACCATCAAGGGCGCGGAAGCCAAAGGCCGCCTGAACCTGGATGCTTTCGGCGCCCCGCAAGGCCTCTATACCCAGGGTGCGGTTTCCTATGCCTACGGCCGCAACGACGATAACGGCGAGCCGCTGAACAGCGTCAACCCGCTTAAGGGCGTATTGGGCCTGGGCTATGACCAGGACAACTACGGTGGCCTGTTGAGCTGGACCCTGGTGAAAAAACAGAACCGCGTTGACAGCAGTACCTTCCACGCGCCGGACGGCGATACCAGCGGCCCGTTCAAAACCCCAGGATTCGGCGTGGTCGACCTGACGGCCTTCTACAAAGTGACTGACGACGTGACCATCAACGGCGGCGTCTACAACCTCACCGACAAGAAATACTGGAACTGGGATGACGTGCGCAGCTACGACAGCGTCGGCGAAGCGGCTGTGACCGGTCCGGCCAACCTCGACCGCCTGACCCAGCCCGGGCGCAACTTTGCCGTCAATGTGATCTGGGATATCTGACCGCATCGACCTCACTTCGCCGAAATGTCAGCGGCGAGGTGAGGATTTTTTACTGTGCTGCGTCTTCTTGTTCGTCTAGTTGATAACCACTCTCTTTAAGAACAACCCGGCGCCCCCCTATCAAGGACTTTTTCATGACCGCTTCCCCTACCGCAGAACGCCCAAGCCTGCGCTCCCAGCGCCTGAACCAGATCACCCACGCCCCGCACGCCAAGCTCGACGCGCTGGTCAAGGCCCACGCCCCATTCGAGACCCAGGCCAACTTCGCGCGGTTCGTGGTGGCGCAATACCTGTTCCAATCGGAACTGGTGGCGCTGTACACCGATCCCGAGCTGATCAAGCTGGTACCGGACCTGGCCGAACGCTGCCGCGCCGAAGCCGCCAGGCTGGACCTGGCCGACCTGGAGACCGACGTGCCAGCCCCGGTCCCGGGCGCACTGAAAAACCCAAGCAAGGCCGAAGCCCTGGGCTGGTTGTTTGTGTCCGAAGGTTCCAAGCTGGGCGCTGCGTTCCTGATCAAGCGCGCCGTGGGCCTGGGCCTGAGCGACACCTTTGGCGCACGCCATTTGGGTGAGCCGGCCGGCGGACGCGCCGAAGGCTGGAAAAGCTTCACCCGCACCCTGGATGCACTGCAATTGAGCGCCGAAGAAGAAGCGGCAGCGGAAAAAGGCGCGATTGACGCGTTTGTACGCTTCACCGTTTTGCTGGAACAGGCGTACGCTAGCGCCCCAGAACTGGCCTGATCTCGCTTTTGAAATGCAATCGACTGTGGGAGGGGGCTTGCCCCCGATGACGGCGGGTCAGTTTCCTATTTGTTGGCTGATGCACGGCAATCGAGGCCAAGCCCCCTCCCACCTTTGTCTTTGTTTTTTCCCGAATCTGCATATCCCATGACCCGCCAGACCCAATCCACTTCGAAAATCGCCCAGCTCCTCTTCGGCCTGCTGGCTTATGTGAGCTTGGGCATCGGCTTGATTGCGATTGTGGTGCCGGGGTTGCCTACCACCGAATTCATCCTGCTGGCCGCCTGGGCCGCGACCAAAAGCTCGCCGCGCCTGAGCGCCTGGCTGGAGAACCACCGCCTGTTCGGACCCATCCTGTTCAACTGGCGCAACGGCAAGATCATCGCCCGGCGCGCCAAAATCAGCGCCACCGTGAGCATGTTGCTGTGCGCGATCTTGATGCTGGTGATGCTCGACCATGGCTGGCCGGTGTACCTGGCAATCGTCGGCATGAGCCTGGGCAACCTGTGGATCTGGTCGCGCCCCGAACGGCTGCCAGCCCCCGCGTAACAAAGGCTGTAGTTGTTTTCCTACCGCTTATCGCCTTCTGCTCATGAATCGATCCGTTGCGCCGATGTTGCAGACATAGCGCTGAATGGACTTGGCCGTGCCTTGCCCACCACTACGTCCATTCGTGAGTGAACCTATGTTCGACACCCTCTCTATCCGCTTGAAAATCGTGCTGCTGTCCGGGCTTTGCCTGTTAGGGGTGATTGCGCTGGTGGTCAGCATCAACATTTACAACACCAACCAGAATGATCAACTGGTCAGTGACTCAAGTTCACGCATGCTCACTGACGGCGTGGAACAGTTGCTGCAGGCCAAGGCGGCCGAACAGGCGGTGCAGTTGCAGGAAACATTCGGCGACAGCCTGCTGGCACTGACCGCACTGGCCGACCAGATCAAGGACCTGCGCATCATGGCCAACAAACGTGGCCTGGAAGCCGGTGCGCTGCGCGAAGACCTCAATCAGAGCATGAAAACCACGTTCGATCGCAACAGCAAAGTATTGGGTTTCTGGCTGTCGTTCGAACCCAACGCTCTGGACGGCAAGGACAGCGAATTCCTTGATGACAAGGCCCGCGCTTCCAATGAGAAAGGGCGCTTCTCCAGTTATTGGAGCCGTGCCGGCGGCGAAAGCTTGAACACCGTCATGGTTGAAGAGGACCTGAACAAGACCACTCTGACCCTCAACGGTACGCCCTACAACATCTGGTACACGTGCCCACGCGACACCCGCAATACCTGCCTGCTGGAACCCTATGAAGATACGGTAGGTGGCAAAAAGGTACTGATGACCACCATCGCATCGCCGTTGATTGTAGAGGGCAAGCTTATCGGCGTCGTCGGCGTGGACATTGCGCTGACCGCCTTGCAGGAAACCACCGACGTCGCACAAAAAGACCTGTTCAACGGGGCTGCGCACCTGGAGATTCTCTCCAGCAGCGGTCTGATTGCAGCCTACAGCGGCGAACCGGCCAGGGTCGGCAAGAATTTGATCGACACCCTGGGTGAAGAAGGCAAGGAGATCGTGCAGTTGCTGGCAAGTGACAGCCGCATGATCCGCGAACAGGGCGACACCATCCGCGCGGTGTACCCAGTCAAACCACTCGCCGATGCCAAGCCTTGGGGCGTAGTGATCAAACTGCCCAAAAGCGTGATGCTGGCCGATAACGTCAAGCTCCAAGCGGTACTCGACGAAGCCCAGGCCAGCGGCACAATCAAGGCGCTGCTGGTAGGGGCTGCTGCCGGCCTGCTGGGCCTGCTGCTGATCTGGCTCACCGCCACCGGCGTGACCCGTCCGATCAACAGCGTGGCGGCCATGCTCAAGAACATCGCCAGCGGTGAAGGCGACCTTACGCAGCGTCTGGCCTACGCCAAAAAGGACGAACTAGGCGAGTTGGTGAACTGGTTCAACCGCTTCCTCGACAAGCTGCAGCCGACCATTGCACAGATCAAGCAAAGCATCACCGAAGCCCGGGGCACGGCGGATCAATCGTCGGCCATTGCTCGCCAGACCAGTGAAGGCATGCAAGTGCAGTTCCGCGAAATCGACCAGGTGGCCACCGCCTCCAACGAGATGAGTGCCACGGCCCACGACGTCGCCAACAGCGCCTCCAACGCCGCCAATGCGGCGCGCGGCGCCGACCAGTCGGCCCGTGAAGGCATGCAGATTATCGAGAAGAGCACCCGCGACATCACCACCTTGGCCGACGAAGTCAGCAAAGCGGTGGGTGAAGTCGAAGCGCTGGCGGTCAACAGCGAGCAGATCGGCTCAGTGCTGGAGGTGATCCGCAGCATCGCCGAGCAGACCAACCTGCTGGCGCTCAACGCGGCGATCGAAGCAGCACGCGCCGGGGAAAGCGGACGCGGATTCGCGGTGGTGGCCGACGAAGTGCGCAACCTGGCCAAGCGCACTCAGGATTCGGTGGAGGAAATCCGCCAGGTAATCGAACGCATCCAGAGCGGCACCCGTGGCGTGGTGGCGACCATGCATTCCAGCCAAAGCCAGGCCCAGAGCAATGCCGGACAGATCCATCAGGCCGTGCAGGCCCTGGGCAAGATCAGCGACGCAGTTACGGTGATCAGCGATATGAACCTGCAAATCGCCAGCGCCGCCGAGCAGCAGAGCGCCGTGGCCGAAGAGGTCAACCGCAATGTCTCGGCGATCCGCACCGTGACCGAAACCCTTACCGGCCAAGCCACCGAATCGGCGGCCATCAGCAGCCAGCTCAATGCGTTGGCCAGCCAGCAGATGAAGCTCATGGATCAGTTCAAGGTTTAACAAACACCACGGGACCAATGTGGAAGGGGGCAAGCCCCCGATTGCAGTGTGTCAGTCAACTCATCTGTAGCTGACACATCGCTGTCGGGGGCAAGCCCCCTCCCACCTTGTCAAAGACCGGGCCAAGCCTGCACAAACGCCGCCACATCTTCCTTCGGTGCCGTACGCGGCGGGTTCTGCGGTGTGCCCAAATAGAGGAAGCCAATCACTTCCTCATTCGCCGCCAGCCCCAAGCCCCTGGCGACGTGGGCCGAGTAGGACAATTCGCCAGTGCGCCACACCGCGCCTATTCCTTGGGCGTAAGCCGCCAGCAGAATGCCGTGGGCGGCGCAGGCGGCTGCCAGCAGTTGTTCGGATTTTGGCACCTTGAAATGCTCCTGCAGACGCGCGATCACCACCACCACCAGCGGCGCCCGCAACGGACCATTCTGGGCCTTGTCGATGGCGGCCTGCGGGGCTTGGGGGTCTTGCAGGCGCGCGGCTTCGGCCAGCAGCGTGCCCATTTGCTCACGCGCCGCGCCTTCAACGGTGAGGAAACGCCACGGACGCAGTTGACCGTGGTCCGGCGCGCGCATGGCGGCGGCGAAGAGCACCTCGCGCTGCGCCGGGGTCGGTGCCGGCTCCAGCAAACGCGGCACGGAAACACGGTTGAGCAAAGCGTCGAGAGCCTGCATTGGCCACCTCCAGAAAAAAATGTGCGGTCATTCTAGCGGGAATGAACCGTGAGTCCATCAAACGATAATTGCTCTTATTCAATCCGCCCCGCCCTGTTAGACTTTGCGCCCACCTTTTTCGCATTCGTTCAGGAAACTCGATGTTCCGTTCGCTTTTTCGTCTGTCTGTCGCATGTATGGCCCTGGGCCTGACTGCGTGCGACAACGCCCCGCGCTTTACCCAGGCCGAGCCCGGTGAAGCGCGCGCCGGCGGTGCGACGACGGTAAACAAAGGCGACCAGAACGCGTTTTCCCTGCCCTCGGCCAACCTGTCACCCACGCGCCGCCTGGACTTCAGCGTCGGCAACAGTTTTTTCCGCAGCCCTTGGGTGATTGCACCGTCCACCACCACCGCCCGTGATGGCCTGGGCCCGCTGTTCAACACCAATGCCTGCCAGAACTGCCATATCAAGGACGGTCGCGGGCACCCGCCGCTGGCCGATGCGCCCAACGCAGTGTCCATGCTGGTGCGCCTGTCGATACCGGATGCACCGCCCTACGCCAAGCTGATCGAACAACTCGGCGTGGTGCCGGAGCCGGTGTACGGCGGGCAATTGCAGGACATGGCCGTACCGGGCGTGGCGCCGGAAGGCAAGGTGCGGGTCGACTACACCCCGGTCAACGTGACATTCAAAGACGGCACCTTGGTCGAGCTGCGCAAGCCGAACCTGCAAATCACCCAACTGGGCTACGGCCCGATGCACCCCGACACGCGTTTCTCCGCCCGCATTGCGCCACCGATGATTGGCCTGGGCCTGCTCGAAGCCATCAGCGACGCGGATATCCTGCGCAACACCGATCCAAAAACCGCCGACAAAGACGCCATTGTCGGTCGGCCGAATTGGGTCTGGGACGACGCCCAGCAGAAAACCGTGCTGGGCCGGTTTGGCTGGAAAGCCGGGCAACCCACGCTCAATCAACAAAATGTTCACGCGTTCTCTGGTGATATGGGCCTCACCACCACCCTGAGACCCTTCGATGACTGCACCGACGCCCAAGTCGCCTGCAAACAGGCGCCCAACGGGAATGGCCCCGACGGCGAGCCGGAAGTCAGCGATAACATTCTGCGCCTGGTGCTGTTCTACACTCGCAACCTGGCCGTGCCGGTGCGCCGCGATGTCGACTCACCACAGGTGCTGGCCGGGAAAAACCTGTTCTATCAGGCCGGTTGCCAGGGTTGTCACAAGCCGACGTTCACCACCGCCGCCGACGCCGCCGAGCCTGAATTGGCCAATCAAGCCATCCGTCCATACAGCGATTTGTTGTTGCACGACATGGGCGAAGGCCTTGCCGACAACCGCAGCGAATTCAAGGCCGGTGGCCGTGACTGGCGCACGCCGCCGTTGTGGGGCATCGGTTTGACACAAACCGTGAGTGGTCATACCCAGTTTCTGCATGACGGCCGCGCCCGCAACCTGCTCGAAGCCGTGCTCTGGCATGGCGGCGAGGCCCAGGCGGCGCAGCAGCATGTGCTGTCTTTCAATGCCGAGCAGCGCGCTGCGTTGCTGGCGTTTCTGAACTCTTTATAAGCTTCGCCCCAATTACAGAAGGGAGCTCGACATGTTCCGTCCCAAGTTGTTGTTCACCAGCCTGGCCGCCCTCGCCCTTGGCGCCTGTTCGCCCCAGGACCCGCAAGCCGTGACCTCGGCGGCCATCGCCAAGCAGGTGATCCTGCCTACCTACAGCCGCTGGGTCGATGCCGATCGCCAATTGGCGGTCAGCGCGCTGGCCTACTGCCAAGGCAAGGAAAGCCTGGACACCGCCCGCGCCGATTTCCTGCACGCACAAAAGGCCTGGGCCGAGCTGCAACCGCTGCTGATCGGCCCGTTGGCCGAAGGCAACCGCGCGTGGCAAGTGCAGTTCTGGCCGGACAAAAAGAACTTGGTGGGTCGCCAGGTCGAGCAACTGGTGGAAGCCCAGCCGCAGATCGACGGCGCCGCCCTGGCCAAGGCCAGCGTGGTTGTGCAAGGCCTGTCGGCCTACGAATACATCCTCTACGACGCCAAGACCGACCTCGCCGACAGCGCCCAGAAAGCCCGCTATTGCCCGCTGCTGGTGGCCATCGGTGAGCGCCAGAAAGCCCTGGCCGAAGAGATCCTGGCCAGTTGGAACAGCACCGACGGCATGCTCGCGCAGATGAGCAAATTTCCGAACCAGCGTTATGCCGATTCCCACGAAGCAATCGCCGATCTGCTGCGTGTGCAAGTGACCGCGCTGGACACCCTGAAGAAAAAACTCGGCACGCCCATGGGTCGCCAGACCAAAGGCATCCCGCAACCGTTCCAGGCCGATGCCTGGCGTAGCCAGTCGTCGCTGCAAAGCCTGGAGGCCAGCCTCGCCGCCGCCCAGACCGTGTGGGTCGGCGTCGACAATAAAGGCTTGCGTGGCTTGCTGCCGTCGGATCAGAAAGCCTTGGCCGACAAGATCGACGCCGCCTATGCCGCGTCCCTGAAACTGTTCGCCAGCAACCAGCGCAGCCTCAACGAACTGTTGAACGACGACGCCGGGCGTCAGCAACTCAACGACCTCTACGACAGCCTCAACGTGGTGCATCGCCTGCATGAAGGTGAGCTGGCCAAGGCGCTGGGGATCCAACTGGGCTTTAACGCCAACGACGGTGACTGATGATGCTCAGGCGACAGGCTTTGGCGATTGGCAGCGTGCTGCTCAGCGCGCTCACTCTGGGCGGCTGGACGCTGTTCAAGCACAAGGACAACGGACCGTTACTGCTGTCGGCGCGGGATGATGCGCACGGCAAGCACTACGCCGTGGGTTATCGACTGGACGGCACGCGGGTGTTCGCCACCCAGGTCGGCCAGCGCTGCCACGACATCATCAACCACCCGACGCTGCCGATTGCGCTGTTTGTGGCCCGTCGTCCGGGCACCGAGAGCTACCTGATCGACCTGCGCGATGGCGCGCTGCTGCAAACCATCGCCTCAAACGCCAATCGCCACTTCTATGGCCACGCGGTCATCCACAAGAGTGGCGAGTGGCTGTACGCCACCGAAAACGATACCTCCGACCCCGGCCGCGGCCTGCTCGGTGTGTACAAGTTCGAGGGTGAGCGCCTGGTGCATAGCGGCGAGCTGTCCACCCATGGCATCGGCCCGCACCAAGTGTCGTGGATGCCCGACGGCGAAACCCTGGTGGTGGCCAATGGCGGCATCCGCACCGAAGCGGAAAGCCGCGTGGAGATGAACCTCAACGCCATGGAGCCGAGCCTGGTGCTGATGCGTCGCGACGGCACGCTGATCAGTAAGGAAACCCTGAGCCAGCAAATGAACAGCGTACGTCACATGGGTATTGCCAGCGATGGCACGATCCTTACCGGCCAACAGTTTATGGGCCCTTCCCAGGAGCGCTCCGAACTGCTGGCCATCAAGCGTCCCGGCCAACCGTTCGTGGCATTTCCGGTGGCCGATGCGCAGTTGCAAGCCATGGGGCATTACACCGCCAGCGTGGCCGTGCACAGCGAGTTGCGCTTGGTCGCCTTGACGGCCCCGCGCGGCAATCGCTTCTTTATCTGGGACATGGACAGCGGTGAGCTGCGCCTGGACGGCCCACTGCCCGACTGCGCGGGCGTGGGAGCGGTGGCGGATGGGTTTGTGGTCACCTCGGGCCAGGGCCGTTGCCGCTTCTACGATTGCCGGCAGAAACAGTTGGTCGCTAAACCGTTGGAATTGCCGGCCGGGCTTTGGGATAACCATCTGCACCTGGTCTGAATATCCCGACAGATTCAAGCGCCCTTTGGAACCGTAACGCGCGAATGGTCACTCAGCAGATTCATATCAGTACGACATCTCGAGGTGACCATGACGATCAGCAGTCCCCTATCCCGCCATTTCTCCCAGGTGCTGACGCCAGCATCGGTTAACCGGACCGATGCAAGATCCACTATTGAGAAACAATCTTCCTGGGGAATGGAAAACCCAGGCACTAGTGCTAGAGCGTTCGCAAGTACATTCACCAGCGCGGTTATCGAAAGCAATCACCGCGCGCTCAGAGACCCGCATTCACCATTGAAAAACCCGGACACGCAGGGGACGATGGCAAATAATGCCAACACGGCTTCACTCAGTGAGAAAAATACTGACTTTGCCCCCACCGCTGCTACGGGACGGCCGCAAGGCGACCATCGCACGGCAGAACAGATCATCAGCGAAAATCCCATTTTGAATAACCTGCCCTCGTCTGTCTCGAAGGAGGCGATGTTCAAGCATCTGGGTGACTGGACCAGCAGTAATCCGGATCCAGAGAAACGAGCAGATGCAGCCTTCAATGCCGCACGCCTGTTCAATTACATTGATGGGCTCGAAGCGAAGCAATCCGCTCGAGGCGACAGCAAGCAAGGTGACGGCAAGATCAAGGGTGAGTACTGGTCCCCGCTCCCGCCGCCCTTCGATGAGGTCTCGATCGAAGAAAATTCCGAGGCCGCTCTGGTTAAAAAATTCAGCGAAGAGGGTTACGCCGCCTTGGGCAATCAAGGCGCACCGCTTGCCTCAGAGAATGAAAAAGCCGTTGAGACAATCCCGACTTCGGCTTCCGGGCGGCCTGAAGGCGATGGACGCACGGCGGATCAAATTCTCAGCGCGAATCCGATCGTTGCCCGGTTGGAATCATCCTTGGCAAAGCAACCTGGTGGCGCTAAAACGTTGGAGAACCTCAAAGCGCTGACAGGCGATTGGAGCGAGAACAATACGAATGCCGACTCGCGTGCCGACGCCGCGTACAACATCGCGAAAGTAGCCAACTATCTTGACGCAAACCCCACCTACAATCGGCTTGATGAGGCGTTTGATAACATCGGCCCTGGCCACCTGACTGGCTTCACCCGCAACGGCGCGAACCCAGGCACTGAAGCAAGCGCCCTGATCGACTTCAGCAATAGAGGCTACACGGCCTTGGCGGGATGATTAAAATTGCGGCACATTGAAAAAATGCCTCGCAGTGCGAGGCATTTTAGGTGGGTTTGAATCGTTTCAACTTTGCGGCCTCATCCCTTGAGACATTCCGAACATGAACAGCAACAGTTCATGATCGGGCTTGGCCGCGGTGCTCGCCTTGGCGACACGCGGCAACAGGCATTGCGCGCCGCCCTGCGACGCGCTGAGTACCTGGGTGCGAGGCTGCTCCCAGGCGGCCAGCGCCAAGGCTGCTACGCCTAACGCTCCCACCAAAAAAAAACCTCGTGCTATTTCTAGCTTCATCTGGTTAAACCCTTGATAGCGCTGCCAAACGCCGTCTCGTAAAAGTAGCTGAGTTTTTCCCAGTCAGCGCTGCTCCACGACGAATGGCGCCGCAGTTGCAGCATGTCGTGGGAAGCCGCCCGATAAGCGGTAAGGCGCTGGCGACATTTTTCAAAATCCAGCAACGCCACTTCGACGGTGGCCGAGTCACCCTCGCCCGTCACGCGCGCAAAAATATGCTTGATGTACAGACAGCCGTGCTGCCAGCGCCCCTTGTGCATACGTGCCAGGGTGGTCGCCACTTCCTTGAGCAGACGCTCATGCACCTGTTCACCGTACTGCTCACGGCCACCGGCGGCATACCATTTTTCGATCTCGTCGAAACCGTCCAGCGAAGCCGTCACCAACAAGGCTTTCCATTGGTGGTCGGGATCGCGACGTGCCTCGCAAAACACCATTTCCGGGACTCGCACGTCCAACAGACGCAGACCGTTGAGCGCGTCACGTTCGCGCAGCACCGTGGGGCGCCCGAAGGGATGCAACCAACTGCGGTAAATATGCCCGGTCTGCCGCTTGCAGTAGAGCAAACGCCCGCTGGCACTTATAACCCGCTGTACACCGCTTTCACCGCCGCGCCGACGGTTGGGCTCTTCCACCCATTCGCCCTGCTGACGCCAGAAATAGTCAAATCGTTCTTCTGGAGCTACGTGACTGCCTGCTACGCACTCAACTGCCATCCTGTTACCTCTTGCGTAATACATATACTCGCCACATGGCGTAGAGCGGTATGAAGTCCAGAGCGTCCTGAACACGAAAACCCGCCTGCTCGAATTCTGCTTCTACAGTAGCAGCCGGTAACACAAACCTGTTTTGGTAACCGTCCTGCCCACCTTTGCTACGGCGTCGCTCTTCGCTGCGCTTGCGCTTCCACGCTTTGAAATTGCCGTCGACCCATAGCGAAATAATCACACTGTCACGGGTAACTCGCTGAAACTCGCGCAATATCGCCAGACGATGGGCCGGATCACCAATATGGTGCAGCAGGCGCATACAGAAAATGCTGTCGACCGCGTTATCTGGCAAATCAATATCAAAGGCAGAGGTGTGCAAAGGACGTACCCGTTTCACCACCTCTGCCGGCTGCGCCTGGGTGGCCACCTTCAGCATCGACGCGGAATTATCGGCACCGATAATCACGCGGTTGGGCTTTTCCGCCAGCAGCGGCCAGAAACGACCGGCACCACACGGCAGGTCCAACACCAGCCCAGGCTCACCGGCCATGGCCAGCGCGCCACGGGCCAATTGCTCGTCGCGTTTGTGGGACAACCGGCGAGCCAGATTGTCCTGATGCTTGAGCAAATATTTCTCTGCGTGCTGATCGTCGTACTTTTCGGAAAATTCGAGCTTGATCGGGGTAGGCATCAACAGGTCTCCAATGACTGATGCCTACAAACTATTCAGCGCCGCGTGATCAATAGGTCAACTCGTTGTGAAAAACTTGTCCTGTCCAATCTCATACATTTCAAGACTTTACAAAGACAAATAGTATCAACGGGCCATATTCGCCGAATTACGGCGACCATTGGCAGGATAGCGGCAGGGGGTGGAGTCAGGGTTTGACCTGACTCAACTCGACATGAAAGCGGCAACCATTGGGCTCCATGGTGCTGAGGCTGACGCTCCAGCCCTGGTTCTCGCAGATGCGCTGTACCAGCGACAGGCCCAGCCCCAGGCCCTCGCCACGTTTCTCACTACCGCGTACGAACGGCTCGAACATGGCTTCGCGTTTTTCTTCGGGAATGCCGACGCCGCTGTCTTCCACGACAAAACCGGTCGGTTCCAGGGTCAGGCGGATAAAGCCCTGCTCGGTGTAGTGCAACGCATTGCGCAGCAGGTTGCCCATTACCGCGTGCAGGAAGGTGGTGTTATAGCGCGTGTCCAGAGGGTTGCCCGGTTGATAGATCAGTTGCAGGCCCTTCTGCTCGATAGGCTCACGCCAGATTCCCAACAGGTCCTCCGCCACTTGAGTGAGGCTGACCTGAGGCGACATCACCGCGTCGTTGTGCTGGGCCCGCGCCAGCATCAGGAAGGTTTGCACCAGCTCGCGCATTTCTTCGCAAGCCCTGGCAATGCGTAGCACCTGGTTACGCCCGCGCTGGTCGATGGCCGGGTTTTCCAGCAGCAGTTCGCAAGAACTGGCCAGCACCATCAACGGCGTGCGCAATTCGTGACTCACATCGCTGGTAAACAATTGCTCGCGGGACAATGCCTGGCGCAGACGGCCCAATGTGGCGTCGAATGCCACCGCCAATTCGCCCACTTCATCGGCCGCGTAGTCCGGCGCCAAAGGCGGCGCCAGGCCCAGCAACTGGTCACGATGGCGCACCTGGCGGGCCAGACGGACCACCGGGGCCATCACTTTGCGCGCCAGCACCCAACCGAGGAACACAGCCAGGGCAAGGCTGAGCACGAAGCCCACCAGCACCACGGCGAACAGCACGCGCTCACGCTCTTCGAAGTCACTCTGATCCTGCAGCAGCACGTAGCGCCGCCCGTCTATGACCTCGACCATGGCGTGGTATGACAGCGACTCACGGAATACCTCGTGAAAGCCAGGCTCGAGGTGACGCAGATCCTTGGGTAATTCGAAATCGCCACGGCCGCCGCTGAAATAGAACAGCTGATCCGGCTCGGGTCGATGGCTCCAGTCTTCGACGCTGTCCATCAGCAGCAAGCGTTGCAAATCGCCACCGAGGCCCGCCGAAATCAGCTTTTCCTCCACCAGGTGCACCGTTGCCACAATGCCCATGGCGAAAGCCCCCGCCACCAGCGCGCTCATCAAGGCAAAGGCAATGATGATCCGCTGGGCAAGGCTCTGCTTAAATTCCATCTCGGCCCTCGGCCAGGCGATACCCCACACCGTGCACCGTGTGCAGCAGCGGTTTGGCAAAAGGTTTGTCGATCACTTGGCGCAACTGGTGGACATGGCTGCGCAGGCTGTCGCTGTCCGGGCAGTCATCGCCCCACAATGCCTCTTCGAGAATTTCCCGCCGCAGCACATGGGGGCTTTTTTGCATCAGCACCGCCAGCAGCTTCAGGCCGACCGGGTTGAGTTTGAGCAGGCGCCCTTCACGGGTCACTTCCAAGGTGTCGAGGTCGTAGCTCAGGTCACCCACTTGCAACTCCCGGCGGCCGCCGCCCTGGGCACGGCGAAGCACCGCTTCGATGCGCGCGGCGAGTTCCGACAGGGCAAAGGGTTTGAGCAGGTAATCATCGGCGCCGGACTTGAAGCCTTGTAGCCGATCGTCCAATTGGTCGCGCGCGGTGAGCATGATCACCGGCGTATCGCGCCGCGCATCTTCGCGCAGGCGCTTGCACAAGGTGTAGCCATCGATGCCAGGCAGCATGATGTCGAGCACGATCAGATCGTAATGTTCGGTGGCGGCCAGATGCAGGCCCGACAGACCGTCTTGCGCACAGTCGACGGTGTAGCCCTTCAGCCCCAGGTAATCGGCCAGGTTGGCCAGAATATCGCGGTTGTCTTCAACCAATAGAATTCGCATGGGCAGTGTCTCCGTACGCGGTAACGGCCGTGTTGGCTCGCGCAGCTTAAGGCCAAGTGGGGCTCAGGGATAGACCTGAAAGGCCCGTGGATCAGGGTTTTCAATCAAATAGCCAGGGCAACGAGTTTTTCACTATAGCTTCACAAACTGACTACAGTGTCAGGACGAATATCGCCCCCCATTTATATAAGGAACATAGACATGGGTTTCGTCAAAACAGCGCCAATGCGCTATCTGCTGTTGATAACCGGTGCTTGGTTATTGATATTCCTGCTGACGCGCGCCGTGCTGCTGCTCACCCACCTGGACGAAGTCGGCGGCAACCTGCTACCGGTGTTTGCGGTGGGCCTGGTTTACGACCTGGGTTTCCTGGCCTATGCAGCCTTGCCGCTGGGCCTGTATGTGCTGCTCTGCCCGCCCGGCCTGTGGCGGCGTCGCGGCCATCGCTGGTTTTTGCAGGCGGTACTCACCGTCAGCATCTTCGCGATGCTGTTTACCTCGGTGGCCGAATGGCTGTTCTGGGACGAGTTCGGTGTGCGCTTCAACTTTATCGCCGTCGACTATCTGGTGTACTCCGATGAAGTGTTGAACAACCTGCTGGAGTCTTACCCGATCGGCAAACTGCTCAGTTTGCTGGCGATGCTGGCCGTCGTGTTGAGCCTGGTGTTGCGCAAACCGTTCAACGCCGCCATGGACGCCCCGCTGCCGCCGTTGCGTGGCCGTTTGCTCAATGCACTGGTGCTGGTGCTGGCCGTAGGCCTCAGCCTGCAGTTGATCAGTCAGGACAGCCCCCGCACCCAGGGCGGTAACGCCTACAAAAACGAACTGGCCAGCAACGGCCCTTATCAGTTTTCGCAGCCTTCCGTAACAACGAGTTGGATTACGCACAATTCTATAAAAGCCTGCCGACCGAAGTTGTCGCCAAGCAACTGCGCGCCGAACTCAGCGAGCCCAACGCGCGCTTCATCGGCCAGGACCCACTGGATATCCGCCGCGCCATCAGCCACCCGGGCCCGCTGCGCACGCCCAATATCGTGCTGGTGACCATCGAAAGCTTCAGCGCCAAATACATGGGCAGCAACGGCGACGGGCGTAACCTCACACCCAATCTGGACGCGCTGCGCCAACAAAGCCTGTACTTCAATAACTTTTACGCCACCGGTACCCGAACCGACCGCGGCCTGGAAGCGATCACCCTGGCGATTCCCCCTACACCCGGGCGCTCAATCGTCAAACGCATCGGTCGTGAAAGCGGTTTTGCCAGCCTCGGGCAACAGCTTTCCGCGGTCGGTTATGACAGCGTGTTCGTGTACGGTGGGCGCGGTTACTTCGATAACATGAACGCGTTTTTCAGCGGCAACGGTTATCGCGTGGTCGATCAGAGCAGCGTGCCCGAGACCGAAATCTCGTTTAAGAACGCCTGGGGCATGGCCGACGAGGATCTGTACAAACAAACTCTGAAACTGGCCGATGCCGATTACGCAAAGCAGCAGCCATTCCTGCTACAACTGATGACCACCTCCAACCATCGCCCTTACACCTACCCGGATGGGCGTATCGATATCAAATCCGGCAATGGCCGCGACGGCGCGGTGAAATACACCGACCATGCCATCGGTGAATTCCTCGATGCGGCACGCCAGAAGCCTTGGTTCGATAACACGATCTTTGTGTTCGTCGCCGACCACACGGCCGGCAGCGCGGGCAAAGAGGACCTGCCCATCACCAACTACCAGATTCCATTGTTCATTTATGCCCCCAAACTGATCGACCCTCGGGAATCCGCGCAACTGGCGAGTCAGATCGACCTGGCGCCGACCCTGCTGGGCCTGATCAACCTGAGCTACGAGTCGACGTTCTTCGGCCGCGACTTACTTCAGGACAACCCGCTGCCGCCGCGCGTGGTAGTCGGCAACTACCAGCACCTGGGGCTTTTCGACGGCAAGGACTTGGCCATTCTCAGTCCGCGCCTGGGCTTGCGTCGCCACGATCAGGCGTTGGCGGAGAGTCAGGAATCGCGAGTGGGCAGCGATGATCCGTTGATTCAGCGGGCGATCACCTACTACCAGGCCGCCAGCTACGGGTTCAAGCAGCAGTTGCTGAGTTGGAAAGCGCCCAAGGAGGCGAGCCCACGGTTGACCGAGCGCTAGGTACGTTCTTTACCGAACGCGCAATAAAAAGCCCCGCCTGCATCACTGCAGGCGGGGCTTTTCAGTACGGGGGTAAGGCTGGCTTACATCATGCCGCCCATGCCACCCATGCCGCCCATGTCTGGCATACCGCCGCCAGCCGCGCCTTCAGCCTTCGGCTTGTCAGCAATGGCCGCTTCGGTGGTCAGGATCAGACCGCCGATGGAGGATGCTGCTTGCAGAGCGGAACGGGTAACCTTGGTTGGATCCAGGATGCCCATTTCGATCATGTCGCCGTAGACGCCAGTGGCGGCGTTGTAACCGTAGTTACCTTTGCCGCTCTTGACTTCGTTGACCACAACGCTTGGCTCGTCGCCGGAGTTGGCAGCGATCTGGCGCAGTGGTGCTTCTACAGCGCGACGCAGTACAGCAATACCGACGTTCTGGTCGGCGTTGTCGCCAGTCAGGCCAGTCAGGGCTTCCAGAGCACGGATCAGCGCAACGCCACCGCCAGGAACCACGCCTTCCTCAACGGCTGCACGGGTTGCGTGCAGGGCGTCTTCAACGCGGGCTTTCTTCTCTTTCATTTCAACTTCGGAGCCAGCGCCAACCTTGATCACTGCAACGCCGCCGGACAGCTTGGCCAGACGCTCTTGCAGTTTTTCACGGTCGTAGTCCGAAGACGTTTCGGCAACCTGGGCACGGATCTGACCGATGCGCGACTGGATGTCGCTCTCAACGCCAGCACCATCAACGATGATGGTGTTTTCCTTGGAGATGGTCACGCGCTTGGCGCTGCCCAGGTTTTCCAGGGTGGCGCTTTCCAGGCTCAGGCCGATCTC
>Ga0302347_1002112_pt1 | contig 21337 bp, 12 predicted proteins | sample PhyWR1_FD_202178 | JGI IMG/M metagenome (GOLD analysis project Ga0302347, IMG submission 202178) | Leaf surface microbial communities from wheat plants in UC Gill Tract Community Farm, Albany, California, United States - DLSL W.R1 (v2)... | ecosystem: Host-associated > Plants > Phyllosphere >...
ACCTCGCTGCCACTAATGGAGCAGGTTTACGAAGCCTCAACGCTGGATACCGCCTCCGAGCGCGAGCGCTTAACCAGTGCGCTTGAGGAAGCGGCTAACGAATTCCGTCGCTACAGCAAACGCTTTTCTGCCGGAGCACAAAAAGAAACGGCGGCAATATTTGATCTTTACTCACATCTTCTCTCCGATGCACGTCTGCGTCGCGAGCTTTTCAATGAAGTTGATAACGGTGCGGTAGCCGAGTGGGCGGTGAAAAAGATCGTCGAAAAATTTGCCGAGCAGTTTGCGGCGCTGACCGATGGCTATCTTAAAGAACGGGCGGGCGATTTACGCACGCTGGGCCAGCGCTTACTGTTCCACCTTGACGATAATCTTCAGGGGCCTCACACATGGCCTGAACGCTTTGTGCTGGTGGCCGATGAATTATCCGCCGCCACGCTTGCCGAACTGCCGCAGGATCGCCTCGCCGGCGTGGTGGTACGCGATGGCGCATCCAATTCCCACGCGGCAATCATCGTCCGTGCGCTGGGTATTCCCACCGTGATGGGAGCAGATATCCAGCCGTCGGTCCTGCACCGACGCACGCTTATTGTCGACGGGTATCGCGGTGAGGTACTGGTCGATCCTGAACCGGTACTGCTGAAAGAATACCAGCGGCTCATTAACGAAGAAAATGAACTTAGCCGCATCGCCGAGGACGACGTTGAACGTCCTGCCGAACTGAAAAGCGGCGAGCGTATTAAGGTTATGCTCAACGCCGGGCTGAGTCCTGAGCATGAGCATAAGCTCGGCAGCCGCATTGACGGTATTGGTCTGTATCGCACCGAAATTCCGTTTATGCTACAAAGCGGTTTTCCCTCCGAAGAAGAGCAGGTGGCGCAGTATCAGGGCATGCTGCAAATGTTCAATGACAAGCCGGTCACCTTGCGCACGCTGGATATCGGCGCCGATAAACAGCTTCCCTACATGCCCATTAGTGAAGAAAATCCGTGTCTGGGCTGGCGAGGTATTCGCATCACGCTCGATCAGCCAGAGATCTTCCTGGTACAGGTGCGTGCCATGCTGCGCGCCAATGCCGCTACGGGTAACCTTAGTATCCTGCTGCCGATGATCACCAGTATTGAAGAGGTGGACGAAGCACGACGGCTCATTGAACGCGCCGGGCGCGAAGTAGAAGAGATGATCGGCTATGCGATCCCGAAACCACGAGTTGGCGTCATGCTTGAAGTGCCATCGATGGTCTTTATGCTGCCGCACCTGGCGACACGGGTGGATTTTATCTCTGTCGGCACCAATGATTTAACCCAGTACATCCTGGCGGTCGATCGCAACAATACCCGCGTGGCGAATATTTATGACAGCCTGCATCCGGCAATGCTGCGTGCGCTGGCGATGATCGCCCGCGATGCTGAACATTACGGCATTGATCTGCGCTTATGCGGTGAAATGGCTGGCGATACCCTGTGTGTGGCTATTCTTATTGGTCTTGGCTATCGCCATCTCTCTATGAATGGCCGTTCGGTTGCGCGGGTGAAGTATTTGCTGCGTCACATTGACTTTGAAGAAGCGCAGACGCTGGCCCGACGCAGCCTTGAGGCACAAATGGCGACGGAAGTTCGTCATCAGGTCGCGGCATTTATGGAGCGCCGGGGAATGGGCGGCTTAATTCGCGGCGGGCGATAGCGAGCCATACAGATCTTTTACAACTTCACGGTCATCACCTTAATGCGCCTGTGCTATGATTCGCTCCTTTGGAGCACCTGCTATTAACAGGCGCGTATCATTACCGCTTTCCACTTTCAGCGGAATAACAATTACTTATGGTGACAGATGAATAGTGGCTATCTGCATTTCCCGGATTTTGATCCGGTGATATTTTCCATTGGACCGGTTGCGCTGCACTGGTATGGCCTGATGTACCTGGTCGGATTCGTTTTTGCGATGTGGCTGGCGACGCGCCGCGCCAATCGTCCCGGTAGCGGCTGGACGAAAAACGAAGTTGAAAACCTGCTGTACATAGGCTTCCTCGGCGTCTTTTTAGGCGGCCGTATCGGCTATGTTCTGTTTTACAACATGCCGTTGTTCCTTGAAAATCCGCTTTATTTGTTCCGTGTCTGGGACGGGGGAATGTCATTCCACGGTGGCCTTATTGGGGTGATTGTGGTGATGCTCATCTTCGCTCATCGCACGAAGCGCAGTTTCTTTCAGGTGTCCGACTTTATCGCGCCGCTGATCCCGTTTGGGCTGGGGGCAGGGCGTTTAGGCAACTTCATCAACGGCGAGTTGTGGGGACGTGTTGACCCGTCTTCTCCGTTTGCGATGCTGTTCCCCGGATCGCGTGCTGAGGATCTCGGCCTGCTGCCCGCGCACCCGGAATGGCAATCCATTTTTGATACCTATGGCGTGTTGCCGCGCCATCCGTCGCAGCTTTATGAGCTGGTGCTGGAAGGCGTTGTGCTGTTTATCATCCTGAACCTGTTTATTCGCAAGCCGCGTCCAACCGGCTCGGTATCCGGCCTGTTCCTGATTGGCTATGGCGCATTCCGTATCATCGTTGAATTCTTCCGTCAGCCGGATGCGCAGTTCACCGGTGCCTGGGTGCAGTACATCAGCATGGGGCAGATCCTCTCGGTACCGATGATTATTGCCGGTATCGCGATGATAATTTGGGCGTATCGCCGCCCGCAGCAACAACTTTCCTGAGGCAGCATGAAACAGTATCTTGATTTAATGCAGAAAGTGCTTGATGAAGGCACGCCGAAAAATGACCGTACCGGAACCGGCACGATCTCTATTTTTGGTCACCAGATGCGCTTTAATCTGCGTGAAGGCTTTCCGCTGGTTACCACCAAACGCTGCCACCTGCGCTCGATTATTCATGAGTTGCTGTGGTTTTTGCAGGGTGATACTAACGTCGCTTATCTGCGTGAAAACAAGGTCACGATTTGGGACGAGTGGGCTGATGAAGACGGCAATCTGGGGCCGGTGTACGGCAAACAATGGCGTGCCTGGCCGACGCCGGACGGCCGTCATATTGACCAGATTACGACGGTCATTAACCAGCTCAAAAACGATCCTGATTCCCGACGCATTATTGTTTCAGCCTGGAACGTAGGTGAACTGGATAAGATGGCGCTGGCACCGTGTCATGCGTTCTTCCAGTTCTACGTAGCGGACGGCAAGCTGTCCTGCCAGCTTTACCAGCGCTCCTGCGATGTATTTCTTGGCCTGCCGTTTAATATTGCCAGCTATGCCCTGCTGGTGCATATGATGGCGCAGCAGTGCGATCTTGAGGTCGGTGATTTTGTCTGGACCGGGGGCGATACGCACCTGTACAGCAATCACATGGAGCAGACTCATCTACAACTAAGCCGTGAACCGCGCGCGCTGCCAACGCTGGTCATTAAACGTAAACCGGACTCAATCTTTGATTATCGCTTCGATGATTTTGAGATTGAAGGTTACGATCCGCATCCGGGGATCAAAGCGCCAGTGGCAATCTGATCGGTTACGTATCGGCGGGGGGTAAACAAAGCACCGTCCGGTATTATCGATCGCCTGCGTTTCACCGTGTTCCAGCGGCACCTTCGGGTGCCGTTTTTCATTTCTGAAGCCGCCTTCCTGTTTTTTTGCAATTCTCTACAATACCCTAAAAATCTCTCGTAGCGTCTCGTAAAATGAAAAACCGCCCCTCGTAATACCTGCGCCGCCGCCGCACACTATCGCCATGAAACGACAACAGGGCTATACGCTCATTGAAACGATGATTGTCACTATCATCGTCGTCATGCTCAGTGCAGCAGGACTGTACGGCTGGCGAAGCTGGCAGCAGCAGCAGCGTTTGTGGCAAAGCGCGAATCAGGTTCGTGAATACCTGGTGCTTCTGCGTGACGATGCGAACTGGCACAACCGCGATCGTGCTCTGGCCATTCATCGCGTCGGAAAGACAGAGTGTCTGGTGAGCCGCGATGTGACTGGCTGCCCGTCTGGCGATCCGTGGACGCTACGCCTGCCCTGGCCTGAGGTTACCGTGGCGGAGATGACGCCAGGACTGGCTTTTTTTGGCCTGCGGAATACGGCATGGGCCGGGCATGTTCGTCTGCAAAGCCCGGCGGGAAACTGGCTAATCGTGGTGTCAGGCTGGGGACGCATTCGGCTATGTCAGCCAGCGGAGGGAAATACATGCCTGTAGCACAGCGGGGTTTTTCGCTAATCGAAACATTAGTCGCAATGGCGATCGGCAGCTTACTGCTACTGGGCGCGTCGCGTTTTTTACCCGGCTTACAGCGTGCCGTGCTCCAGCAGTCCCGGCAGCAGGCGCTGGAAGACGAGCTGTGGCAGCGCGTTTATACAGTGGCAAAGCATCTCCAGCGTGCCGGTTACTGTCGTGGGCAGTGCGTGGGAAATCCCTTGATTATTGAGCGCTCGGGAGCCTGTGTGCTGATTAAATGGGATGCTAACAGTAACGGGATCTGGGATGTTTCATCCGCTGCGACCTCGGACGTTATTGGCTTTCGTCTGCAAAATGGCGCGCTGGAAACGCTGCGCGGGGCCTCTTCTTGTGAAGACAATCACTGGGACAAAATGACCGATCCACACACGTTGCGGGTCACACGCTTTGAGATATCGCGCTATAGCCGGGCGGGTTTTGCCCCAGAGCTGACAATAACGCTGGCGGCTGAATCAATAAGCCGGCCACGTCGCATGGCAACGGCCGTATATAGTGTTGCGGGATACAACCTGTGAATCATCAACGCGGGATGTCATCGCTGGCGCTGGTTCTGCTTTTGCTGGTACTCGGCAGCCTGATGCTTCAGGGATTGAATCAACAGCAGCGCGCCCTGTCCACCCGGGTGGCGGTAGAAACGCTGGCGCTGAACGAACAGGCCAGCATCCATTCCGCATTACAGTGGGGCAAGATGCAGCCCTGGCAGATAAACCCGCCTCTCCAGTGCAGGCAGCAGCACGCGCAGGTCTGGCAGGTCTGTTTACGGGTATTGCGAGACAATGCGTTGCTGCTTATCGCCACCCACGGGTCGATGACGCTCTGGCAGGCAGGCGAAATAAGCGAAGGCGAAGTGCATTTTTCATTGCATGGCTGGAGTGATTTCTGTCCACTGAGTGAGGTAATGCTATGTCACATCCCCTGAACCAACAGCAGGGATTTAGTTTACCGGAAGTGTTACTGGCAATGGCATTAATGATTGTGGTCATAACTGCACTTGCCGGGTATCACCGCGCGCTGGTCAACGGTTCGGCAATGCTCAACCAGCATCGCCAGCTCTGGCGCAATGCCTGGCAATATACCCGCCTTCAGGGCGGGCCAACAGAAGCGGGGTGGCGGGTACAGCGCGTGCAGACAATGCAGCAAAGATGTGTCAGCATCAGCATTACACTCACCGCACCGGTGGGTAAACAAGGGCAAATGACGCGGTTGCATTGCCCGGTCAGTCAGTAGTCGGGAGCAAATATGTTAAGGGTCTACCATTCCAATCGTCTGGATGTGCTGGAAGCGCTGATGGAGTTTATTGTCGAGCGTGAGCGTCTTGACGACCCCTTCGAGCCTGAAGTCGTGCTGGTCCAAAGTACCGGTATGGCGCAGTGGCTACAAATGTCTCTCTCCCGGCGTTTTGGTATCGCGGCAAATATTGATTTCCCGCTCCCGGCGAGCTTTATCTGGGAGATGTTTGTGCGTGTCCTGCCAGATATCCCGGGTGAAAGCGCATTTAATAAACAGGGCATGAGCTGGAAGCTGATGACGCTTCTACCGGATCTCATCGCGGGAGATGAATTTGCTATGCTTCGCCATTATCTCAGCGACGATACCGACAAGCGCAAACTGTTTCAGCTTGCCTCGCGCATTGCCGATCTCTATGACCAGTATCTGGTTTTTCGTCCGGAGTGGCTAACCCGTTGGGAAGCCGGAGAGCGGGTTGACGGTCTTGATGAGAGCCAGCAGTGGCAAGCCCCGCTGTGGAAAGCGCTGGTTGAACATACGGCGGCGCTCGGTCAGCCATTATGGCATCGCGCTAATTTATATCAGCGTTTTATCCGTACTCTTGAACAGGCCAGTGAACCTCCGGTCGGGTTGCCGTCACGCGTATTTATTTGCGGCATTTCTGCATTGCCACCCGTATATCTGCAGGCGCTACAGGCACTTGGCAAGCACGTTGACGTGTTTATTCTCTTCACTAACCCGTGTCGCTACTACTGGGGCGATATTAAAGATCCGGCGTTTCTGGCACGCCTGGTGGCTCGCCAGCGTAAACATCATCGGGAACAGCGCGAACTTCCACTCTTTCGTGACGCCAGGCAGGCCGCAGGCTTGTTTAACGACGACGGCGAGCAGGATGTGGGCAACCCGCTGCTGGCCTCATGGGGCAAGCTCGGGCGTGACTATATGTACCTTCTGGCCGGGCTGGAGAATTACCAAGAGCTGGACGCGTTTGTCGATATCACGCCGGACAACCTGCTGCATAACTTGCAATACGACGTGCTGGAGTTACAAAACGCGGCAGTGCCAGGGCGCACGGCAGAAGAGTTCGCCCGCAGCGACAGGAAACGTAAGCTGGAGCCGGACGACCGTAGCCTGATGATCCACGTTTGTCACAGCCCACAGCGGGAAGTTGAAGTGCTGCACGACCGGCTGCTGGCGATGCTGGAAGACGACCCAGCCCTGACGCCGCGCGACATTATCGTTATGGTGGCTGACATCGACAGCTACAGCCCGTTTATCCAGGCCGTTTTTGGTAGCGCAACGGGAGAACGCTATCTCCCCTATGCGATCTCTGACCGCCGGGCGCGTCAGTCTCATCCGGCGCTGCAGGCGTTTATCAGCCTGCTTTCACTGCCGGATAGTCGCTTTATGTCGGAAGATGTGCTGGCGCTACTGGATGTGCCAGTGCTGGCCGCACGTTTTAACATTAATGAAGAAGGGCTGCGTTACCTGCGTCAATGGGTGAATGAATCCGGTGTGCGCTGGGGCATGGACGACGACAACGTGCGTGAACTTGAATTACCGGCGACCGGGCAACATACCTGGCAATTCGGCCTGACCCGTATGCTGCTTGGCTACGCGATGGAAAGCCGCGAAGGCGAGTGGCGCGCCGTTCTGCCCTACGACGAGTCCAGCGGACTTATTGCCGAGCTGGTCGGGCATCTGGCCTCGCTGCTGATGCAGCTTAACCTCTGGCGTCGCGGGTTAATGCAGGATCGCGCGCTCACCGAGTGGCTTCCGGTCTGCCGTGAAATGCTTAATGACTTTTTCCTCCCCGATCAGGACACCGAGGCGGCACTGGCGCTTATTGAGCAACAGTGGCAGGCGATCATTGAACAGGGCACCGAATCGCATTATGGTGAAGCTGTACCGCTGTCGTTGTTGCGTGATGAGCTGGCGCTGAGGCTGGACCAGGAGCGTATCAGCCAGCGATTCCTCGCCGGACCGGTCAACATCTGCACCCTCATGCCCATGCGCTCTATTCCTTTTAAAGCCGTATGTTTATTGGGCATGAACGACGGGATCTATCCGCGTAGTCTGTCGCCGCTGGGCTTTGATCTGATGAGCCACAAACCGCAGCGCGGCGACCGTAGCCGCCGTGACGATGACCGTTATCTGTTTCTCGAAGCCCTGATGTCTGCCGAACAGAAGCTCTATATCAGCTACATTGGCCGCTCAATCCAGGATAACAGTGAACGTTACCCTTCAGTACTGGTGCAGGAACTGGTGGATTACATCGGTCAAAGCCACTATCTCGCCGGGGACGAAAATTGTAACTGTGATGAAAGCGAACGACGAGTAAAAGAACACATCATGCATCTGCATACCCGGATGCCATTTGACGCTGAAAACTTCAAAAGCGATGAGCGGCAAAGCTATGCCCGCGAGTGGCTGGCGGCGGCCAGTCAGCAGGGAGAAGCACATCCGGCGTTCATTCAACCGCTGCCGCCATTAACGCTCGACACTCTGCCTTTTGAGCAGTTACAACGCTTTTGGGCGCATCCGGTGCGCGCTTTTTTTCAGCAGCGATTACGCGTCAATTTCCGGGCAGAAGAGAGCGAAATCCCGGATGCTGAACCTTTTACCCTTGAGGGGCTAACCCGATATCAGCTCAATCAGCAATTACTGAATACGCTGGTCGACGAAGAAGACGCCGATAAAATGTTCCGGCGCTATCGCGCAGCAGGGGAACTGCCTTACGGCGCGTTCGGGGAGATCGTCTGGGACACGCAACGTCAGGAGATGCAAACCCTGGCCGACCGCGTCATTGAACACCGCCAGCCCAGCCAGAGCCTTGAAATCGATCTGCAATGCAGTGGGATCGCCATTACCGGCTGGCTTCAGCAGGTGCAGCCCGACGGGTTACTCCGCTGGAGGCCTTCGCTGCTCAGCGTGTCACAGGGTATGCAACTTTGGCTAGAACACCTTGTCTACTGTGCCAGCGGGGGAACGGGTGAAAGCCGGTTACTGGTGCGCAAAGACGGGTCGTGGCATTTTCCTCCGCTGCCGCCCACCCAGGCACAGGCTTATCTTGATGAGCTGGTGGCAGGTTATCTCAAGGGAATGACCGAGCCGCTTTTACTGCTGCCAGAAAGTGGGGGGGCATGGATAAAAGCCTGTTATGACGCGGAAAATAATGCCATGTTAAAGGACGATGAAACGCAGTTAAAAGCACGTAGCAAATTTCTTCAAACGTATGAAGGGAATATGGTCGTGAGCGGCGAGGGCGCAGATATCTGGTATCAGCGTCTGTGGCGCACCCTGGAGCCGTCGTACTATGAAGCCATTATTGAGCAAGCTGAGCGTTATCTGCTGCCGATATATCGCTTTAATCAGTCATAATGATGAGGTTCGTGAATGCCTATAAGCAGCACCTGGTTAAAAACATTGGTTGTGTTACTTGCTCTCTGGGCAAATGTCGGTCAGGCAAACACAGGATGGCAGCCGGTACAGGAAACCATCCGTAAAAGCGAAAAAGATCCGCGGCAGTATCAGGCGATTCGTCTTGATAACGGTATCGTGGTTCTGCTGGTTTCGGATGCGCAGGCGGTGAAATCGCTGTCGGCGCTGGTGCTGCCGGTCGGTTCACTGTCCGATCCGGCGTCTCACCAGGGGCTTGCTCACTATCTCGAACATATGACGCTGATGGGTTCAAAAAAATACCCGCAGCCGGACAGCCTTGCGGAATTCCTGAAAATGCACGGCGGCAGCCATAACGCCAGCACCGCACCGTATCGCACGGCCTACTATCTGGAGGTCGAGAATAATGCGCTGGAAGGCGCGGTCGATCGTCTGGCAGACGCAATAGCGGCTCCGCAGCTGGCGGAGAAATATGCCAGTCGCGAACGCAATGCCGTCAATGCTGAACTCACTATGGCACGATCGCGTGATGGTATGCGCATGGCGCAGGTCAGTGCGGAAACCATCAACCCGGCGCACCCCGGTTCGCAATTTTCCGGCGGGAATCTGGAGACCCTGAGTGATAAACCGGGTAATCCGGTGCATAAGGCGCTGGTGGAATTCCGCGATCGTTATTACTCCGCTAACCTGATGAAAGCGGTGATTTACAGTAATAAGTCGCTGCCGGAACTGGCAAAAATTGCCGCAGAAACCTATGGCCGCGTGCCGAATAAAAATATCACTCAGCCGGAAATCACTGTCCCGGTGGTAACTGACGCGCAAAAAGGGCTGATCATTCATTATGTTCCCGCGCTGCCGCGCAAAGTGCTGCGGGTGGAATTTCGCATCGACAATAATACTGCGCAGTTCCGCAGTAAGACTGACGAGCTGGTGACCTACCTGATTGGCAACCGAAGCCCCGGTACGCTCTCTGACTGGCTACAGGAAAAAGGTCTGGTTGAAGGGATCCGCGCCGACTCCGATCCGGTGGTTAACGGCAACAGCGGCGTACTGGCCATTTCGGCGACCTTGACGGACAAAGGGCTGGCACACCGTGATGAAGTCGTCGCGGCTATTTTCAGCTATCTGAATCTGCTGCGTGAGAAGGGCGTTGATAAACGCTATTTCGATGAGCTGGCACACGTGCTGGATCTCGATTTTCGTTATCCGTCCATCACCCGTGATATGAGCTACGTAGAATGGCTGGCGGATACCATGATCCGCGTGCCGGTTGAACATACGCTGGATGCTGTCAACATTGCCGATCACTATGATGCAGAAGCCGTAAAAGCGCGTCTGGCGATGATGACGCCGCAGAATGCGCGTATCTGGTATATCAGCCCCGATGAGCCGCATAACAAAACCGCGTATTTCGTTAACGCGCCTTATCAGGTCGACAAAATCAGTGATAAAACGTTTGCTGACTGGCAGCAAAAAGCCAGCACCATTGCGCTTAAGCTACCGGAACTTAACCCCTATATTCCGGATGATTTCACTTTAATCAAGCCTGAGAAAACCTATAACCAGCCGGAGCTGATTGTGGACGATCCGGCGCTGCGCGTACTGTATATGCCCAGCCGCTACTTTGCCGGAGAGCCGAAAGCAGATGTCTCAGTGGTGCTGCGCAATCCGCAGGCTATGGACAGCGCCCGTCATCAGGTAATGTTCGCCCTGAACGACTATCTGGCAGGTATCGCCCTGGATCAGCTAAGCAATCAGGCCTCGGTGGGAGGGATCGGTTTTTCCACTAATGCCAATAATGGTCTGATGGTCAATGCGGACGGCTATACGCAGCGGCTACCGAAGCTGTTTGAGACCTTGCTTAGCGGCTATTTCAGCTTTACTCCAACGGAGGAACAGCTTGTCCAGGCAAAATCCTGGTACATCCAGATGCTGGATTCCGCAGAGAAAGGTAAAGCGTATGAACAGGCAATAATGCCGATCCAGACGTTGTCGCAGGTGCCCTATTTCCAGCGCGAAGAACGCCGCGCCCTGCTGCCGTCCATCACTCTGAAAGAGGTGATGGACTACCGTGAAACGTTGAAAAAAGGCGCGCGGCCAGAATTCCTTATCCTCGGCAACCTCTCCGTTGCCCAGGCCAGACAGCTGGCGTACAACGTGCAAAAACAGTTGGGTACCGAAGGCAAAGAGTGGAGCCGTAACAAAGAGGTGGTGGTCGAAAAACCGCAGTCGGTCATTTTTGAAAAAGCAGGCAGCAGTACTGACTCGGCGCTGGGGGCGGTATTTATTCCTGCCCAAAGTGATGAATACAGCAGCGCTGCCGCCAGTGCGCTATTAGGACAAATTGTGCAGCCGTGGTTTTACAGCCAGCTGCGTACTGAAGAGCAACTGGGCTATGCGGTTTTTGCCTTCCCGATGAGCGTCGGACGGCAGTGGGGCATGGGATTCCTGCTACAAAGCAACGATAAGCAGCCGGCATATTTGTGGGATCGCTATAAAGCCTTCTTCCCGACCGCAGAAGAAAAGCTGCGGGCCATGAAACCGGAAGAGTTTGCCCAAATTCAGCAGGCGGTGATCGCGCAGATGCGTGAAGCGCCGCAAACGCTGGATGAAGAAGCCTCGAAACTGAGCAAGGATTTCGACCGCGGAAATCTGCGTTTTGATTCACGGGACAAGGTGATTGCCGAGGTAGAACGACTGACACCACAAAAATTAGCCGATTTCTTCCATCAAACGGTGGTGAAGCCCCAGGGCATGGCGATATTATCTCAGGTTTCAGGAAGCCAGAGCGGCAAAGCAGAATATGCGCGTCCCGACGGCTGGAAAACCTGGGAGAGCGTCAGTGCGCTACAGCAATCCCTGCCTTTATTGAGAGAGAATGAATGACCGATACCGCCGAATCCCTTGATCCACTGCGCTTGCCGCTCACCGGTGAACGCCTGATTGAAGCCTCGGCGGGTACCGGAAAAACCTTCACCATCGCCGCACTGTATCTGCGTCTTTTACTCGGACTGGGCGGCGAGGCGGCTTTCCCCAGACCCGTTCTTGTCGAAGAGCTGCTGGTCGTCACCTTTACCGAAGCGGCCACTGAAGAGCTTCGCGGACGTATTCGTAGCAACATCCACGAGCTGCGCATTGCCTGCCTGCGCGAAACCACTGCGAACCCGTTGTACGCCAGTCTGCTGGACGAAATCGCGGATAAACAGCAGGCCGCGGATGTTCTGTTGCTGGCAGAGCGCCAGATGGATGAAGCCGCCGTGTTCACTATTCACGGTTTCTGTCAGCGGATGCTCAGTCTTAACGCCTTCGAGTCCGGAATGCTCTTTGAGCAGCAGCTAATCGAAGATGAATCGCTGTTGCGCTATCAGGCCTGCGCAGATTTCTGGCGGCGTCACTGCTATCCGCTCAGCCGCGACATCGCTCAGGTGATCCACGCGTCGTGGAAAGGGCCGCGCGATCTGCTGGCCTCTATCGATCGCTATTTACAGGGTGAAGCGCCAAAAATCAAAACGCCACCGGGACCAGAAGAAACCATCTTTATTCGGCATCAGCAGATCCTCGAGCGGATCGCGACCATAAAAACACAGTGGCGCGAAACGGCAGGAGAACTGGACAGCATTCTGGAAAACTCCGCTATCGACCGGCGCAAATTTAACCGCGGCAATCAGGGCAAATGGATCGACAAGATAACAGCCTGGGCGGAGGAAGAGACGGTCACTTATCAGTTGCCCGACGCGCTGGAGAAATTTAGCCAGTCGTTCTTGCGCGAGCGTACAAAAGCGGGCGGAACGGCTCCCGAGCATCCTTTATTTGACGCGATTGAAACCCTGCTCGGCGGCACGCTAACCCTCGACGATCTGGTGATTGCACAGGCGATGGTCGAGATCCGTGATGCGGTGGCGCGGGAAAAACGCCACCGGGGAGAGCTGGGCTTTGACGACATGATTGGCAGGCTGGCGGCAGCGCTGTATAGCGAGAGTGGCGACGCGCTGGCCGCCGCCATCCGTCAGCGTTTCCCGGTCGCCATGATCGATGAATTTCAGGATACCGATCCGCAGCAGTACCGTATTTTTCGCCGTATCTGGCAGCAGCAACCCGATACCGCGCTGTTGCTGATTGGCGATCCGAAACAGGCTATCTATGCTTTTCGTGGCGCAGATATTTTTACCTATATGAAGGCCAGAGGCGATGTCAGCGCGCACTACACGCTGGGCACCAACTGGCGATCTGCGCCTGGCATGGTCGGGAGCGTGAACCGGCTGTTCAGCCTGACCGATAATCCGTTTATGTTCCGCGACATCCCGTTTAAACCGGTCAACGCGGCGCCCAGAAACCAGGGGCTGCGTTTTGAGCTGAACGGTGAAACACAGCCGGCGATGAACATCTGGCTGATGCCGGGTGAAGGCGTTAGTTCGGGTGACTACCAGACGACGATGGCGCAAATCTGCGCCGCACAAATTCGTGACTGGCTGATTGCAGGCCAGCAATCGCGTGCGCTGCTCTGGCGAGGGGAGTTTTCACGACCGGTGCAGGCATCGGATATCACTGTACTGGTGCGGAGTCGTCAGGAAGCCGCGCTTATCCGCGATGCGCTTAACATCTTGTCTATACCGTCAGTGTATCTTTCTAACCGCGACAGCGTATTTGAAACGCCGGAAGCGCAGGAGCTGCTGTGGCTACTCCAGGCGGTGCTGGCTCCCGAGCGGGAAAATGCGCTGCGCAGCGCGCTGGCGACGGCCATGCTCGGACTGAACGCCCAGGATATTGAGCGTCTTAACCTGGATGAGTTTGCCTGGGATGCCGTGGTTGAAGAGTTTACCGCCTACCGCCAGCAGTGGCAGCAGCGCGGAGTCATGCCCATGCTGCGAGCCCTGATGTCGCAGCGAAATATTGCCGAGAACCTGCTGGCAACGCCCGGCGGTGAGCGGCGTCTGACTGATATTCTGCATATCAGCGAACTATTACAGGAAGCCGGCTCGCAGCTGGAGAGTGAACATGCGCTGGTGCGCTGGCTGGCGCAGCATATTGCCGAGCCGGACACCAATGCCTCCAGCCAGCAGATGCGCCTTGAAAGCGACAAGCATCTGGTGCAGATCGTGACCATCCATAAATCAAAAGGTCTGGAGTATTCGCTGGTCTGGCTGCCGTTTATCGCGCGCTATCGCAAGCAGGAGCAGGCGTTTTATCACGATCGCACGTCATTTGAAGCTGTTCTCGATCTTAACCATAGCGATGAAAGTCTTGAGCTGGCTGAAGCCGAGCGTCTGGCGGAAGATTTGCGCCTGCTGTACGTAGCGTTAACCCGCGCCATCTGGCATTGCAGCCTTGGCATTGCGCCATTAACCAGCCGTCGCAGTGATAAGCCCGGTGAAACCGATCTTCATCACAGTGCGCTGGGTCGCCTGATCCAGAAAGGCGAAGCCAGAGATGCCGCGGGTCTGGTCGCCTGCCTGCATGAGGTTTGTAACGACGATATCGCGCTTCGCTTCCCTGACGCGCCGGATAACAGCCGCTGGCAGCCGCCGCAGGCGTCGCAGGAATTGCTTGCGGCCCGTCGGATCCAGCGCCGGCTGGTGGATGAGTGGCGGGTAACCAGCTATTCGGGCCTGCAACAGCGCGGACACAGCGTGGCACAGGATCTGTTGCCGCGGCTGGATATCGACGCCGCAGGCGTTGGCGAGGTTGCCGACGAAGCAGAATGGACGCCGCATCAGTTTCCGCGCGGCGCATCGCCTGGCACCTTTTTACATAGCCTGTTTGAAGACCTCGACTTTACCCAGCCGGTTGAGCATGAATGGATGCGGGAAAAATTACAGCTGGCCGGTTTTGATGAACAGTGGGCGCCGGTGCTGACGGCGTGGATCACTACCATCCTCAATGCGCCGTTAACTCCGGAGGGTATCGCGCTTAGCGAACTGCCGGCAAAACAGCGTCAGGTTGAGCTGGAGTTTTATTTGCCCATTAATCAGACCCTTGATGCGACAGCGCTGGATGCACTTATGCGCCGCTTCGATCCGCTCTCCGCAGGCTGTCCGGTGCTGGACTTCCGCCAGGTCCGCGGTATGCTCAAGGGCTTCATCGATCTGGTTTTCCGCCACAACGGGCGCTACTACCTGCTGGACTATAAGTCTAACTGGCTGGGGGAAAGCAGTGACGCCTATACGCAGCAGGCGATGATGCAGGCGATGCAGGCGCATCGCTACGATTTGCAGTACCAGCTCTATAGCCTGGCCCTGCACCGTTTTCTGCGTCACCGGCTGGCCGATTATGATTATGAGCGCCATTTTGGCGGCGTTATTTATCTCTTTTTACGCGGTATTGACGGTCAGGATCCGCAGCAGGGTATTTTTACTACCCGGCCCGATCAACAGCTGATTAATGCGCTTGACGCCCTGTTTGCCGGAGAAAAAGAGGAGATGGCAGAATGAATTTACAGGCACTGTTACTTGAGGCCGTAACCCACAAACTTCTGCGTCCGCTGGATGTGCAGTTTGCCCTCATGGTGGCCGAAAAAGAGCATCCGGCAGTGATGCTGGCTGCGGCAGTGCTCAGTCGCGACGCCGGAGAAGGGCACGTCTGCCTGCCACTTTCGCGCCTCGCTCCGGATGCGCATGTGACAGGTAAAGCAGGCGAAATATGGGCGCAAATTTTCGCTTGTGCTGAGGCTCCGGACGACTGGAACGCGCTGATGATGCAGTCAGCTGCGGTGAGCTGCGATGAGACACCTGCGCCCGTCATGCTTCATGACGGGCGGCTTTACCTTAATCGCATGTGGCGTAATGAACTCAGCGTTGCCCGCTTTTTCAGCGAACAAAATCAGCCAATGGCGGTAGATGAAACGCAGCTGGCAGAAATCCTTAACGCACTGTTTCCCTCTTCTGAGGACGTTGACTGGCAAAAAGTGGCGGCGGCAGTCGCGCTGACCCGTCGTATTTCGGTTATCTCTGGCGGCCCGGGGACCGGCAAGACGACGACCGTGGCAAAACTGCTGGCGGCGCTGGTACAGATGTCAGACGATAAATGCCGTATCCGGCTGGCTGCGCCCACCGGCAAAGCCGCTGCCAGGCTGACCGAATCGCTGGGGGCGGCGCTGCGTCGTCTGCCGCTGACCGAGGCGCAAAAAAACCTGCTTCCCACCGACGCCAGTACGCTGCACCGCCTGCTCGGCGCGCAGCCCGGTAGCCAGCGGATGCGTTATCACGCTGGGAACCCGCTGCATCTGGATGTGCTGGTGGTGGATGAAGCTTCAATGATTGATTTGCCGATGATGTCGCGCCTGATTGACGCACTACCGGCGCACGGACGGATTATTTTCTTAGGCGATCGCGATCAGCTGGCCTCGGTTGAAGCCGGTGCGGTGCTGGGCGATATCTGCGCGTGGGTTAACGGCGGCTATACGCCCGCTCGCGCGGCTGAGCTTTCCCGCCTGACGGGAACCGCGGTTCCGGCGGGGAAAGAGAGCGGGGCCGGCGCGCTGCGGGACAGCCTGTGTCTGCTGCAAAAAAGTTATCGTTTCACTAGCCACTCCGGTATTGGCCAGCTGGCGGCGGCGGTTAACTGCGGCGATAAGCGCTCATTAAAAACCGTCTGTTCGCAGGGTTTCGATGATATCAACCTCAAGCCGCTGCGCACGCAGGATGAGTATCAGTCGATGCTGGATGATGCATTAAGCGGCTATGCGCACTATCTGACTCTGCTGCGTGAAAATGCGCAGCCTGACGCCGTGCTGGCGGCATTCAGCGAATTTCAGCTTCTCTGCGCGCTGCGTGAAGGTCCGTACGGGGTTAGCGGCCTGAATACGCAGCTGGAGCAGGCGCTGGCCCGAAAACGCCATATGACGTTACCGCGCCACTCTCGCTGGTATCCGGGGCGACCCATAATGATTGCCCGGAACGATAGCGCGCTGGGTCTTTTTAACGGCGATATTGGCGTGGCGCTGGAAGGCGAGCAGGGGATGCGCGTCTGGTTTCCGATGCCCGACGGTACGGTTAAGTCATTTCATCCGGGGCGCTTGCCGGAACATGATACGGCATGGGCCATGACGGTACATAAATCCCAGGGATCGGAATTCGATCACGCGGCGCTGATCCTGCCTGCCCAGAGCGTACCGCTGGTAACGCGGGAGCTGGTTTACACTGCTATTACCCGGGCGCGTCAGCGTTTGTCACTGTATGCCGATGATAAGCTGCTGGCGCAGGCCGTCGTCACCCGAACTGAACGTCGTAGCGGGCTGACGGCCTTTTTTGAAAAAATCAGCTAGTCGAATGTCGTCAGGTGAGATCGGCCATCAGCACTTTTGAGCGCCGCTGATAGTTGTACATCTCTTTTTTACTGTCCGGCAGCAGGTCGACATCCACTGGCGTAAAGCCGCGCTCCTGAAACCAGTGGATACTGCGGGTGGTTAGTACAAACAGCTTGTCGAGCCCCATTTGCCTGGCCTGAGAAGCTACCCTGTCGAGCAGAACTTCGCCCCGCGAAGAGCTACGATAATCCGGATGCACCGCCACGCAGGCCATTTCACCGATTTTCTCTTCCACAAACGGGTACAATGCCGCGCAGGCAATCGTCAGGTTATCGCGCTGGATGATGGTAAATTTATCGATCTCCATTTCCAGCTGTTCGCGCGAGCGGCGCACCAGAATGCCCTGCTGCTCCAGCGGACGGATAAGCTCCAGGATGCCGCCAATATCATTGATGGTCGCGCGGCGGATTTGCTCGGCACTCTCCATCACAATCTGTGTGCCAATACCGTCGCGGGAGAACAGCTCTTGTAATAGCGCGCCGTTTTCCTGGTAGCTAATGAGGTGGCTACGCCGCACGCCGCTGCGGCAGGCTTTTAACGCGCCGCGCAGGAAGCGCACGGTGCCGGAATGGTAATCGCCCTGTGCTTCAAGCGCTTCAACCCGCGCCTGCGCTTCATTAGGGAACAGTTCTGAAATAATGTCCCCTGACTCGTTATATACCCCTTGCGAGGAGCAGAAGCCGATCATTTTTTCAGCCTTGAGCTTGATAGCCAGCTGGGTGGCGACTTCTTCCGAGGTCAGGTTAAAGCTCTCACCGGTGACCGATACCGCGACCGGACCCATCAGCACGATAGCCCCGCTGTCTAACTGGCGATGGATCGCCTCTTCATCAATGCGCCGAATGCGGCCGCTGTGGCAATAATCCACACCGTCATCGACACCCAGCGGCTGAGAAATAATAAAGTTGCCGCTGACCACATTAATATGAGCACCCTGAAGCGGGGTGTTATTAAGGCTCATGGAGAGACGCGCAGTAATATCCAGCTGTAGCAAACCCGCAGCCTGTTTTACCAGTTCCAGCGTTTTGGCATCGGTAACCCGGATGTGTTTGTGATAAACCGGCTCGTGATGATGCGCCGCCAGGTTGGCATCAATTTGCGGGCGGGCACCGTAAACCAGCACCAGCCGAATACCGAGGCTGTGCAACAGGCCAATGTCGTTAACAATGCTGGAGAAGTTCTCATGCTCAATGGCCTCGCCGCCCAGCATGATGACGAACGTTTTACCCCGATGCGCATTTATATAGGGAACGGAATGGCGAAATCCCTCGACCAGTTCGGTTCTACGTTCCTTCACCACGGCAATACCTCAATGAATTATTATTCGTAATTATTGTATTTTTATTCTGTTTTTGCTCCGGGTGCAAGTCAAAATTTAACCTGTCAGAGAGAAATTTTTCATGCCGAACGGCAGTGTAAAAGAAATGTTTACCCTTTTAGGCGTGACAGCGTATGCATCATTGGTTAAAGTTTTCGGTCAATTTTGACGTTCTTATAGTCAGTTACGATAAATTTGCCTGGGAATTGCATGTCGGGAAGCAAATCAGCAATCAGCCGCCGTCGCCTGTTAAAGGGGGCGGGGGCAATATGGTTATTAAGCGTAAGCCAGACCAGTTTCGCGGCTGTCAGCCAGGTCATCGCCGTGCGCGTCTGGCCTGCCTCGACCTATACACGCGTGACGGTAGAATCAAACAAGATGCTAAAATATCGCCAGTTTGCGCTCAGTAATCCCGAAAGGCTGGTGGTCGATCTGGAAGGCGTTAATTTGAATTCAGTCCTGAAAGGAATGAGCGCGGAGATCCGCAGCGACGATCCTTTTATCACATCCGCACGCGTCGGTCAGTTTGATCCGCAGACCGTACGAATGGTATTTGAACTCAAGCAGAATATTAAGCCGCAGCTATTTGCGCTGGCGCCGGTAGCGGGTTTTAAAGAGCGCCTGGTGATGGATCTCTATCCGGCCAATGCGCAGGATATTCAGGACCCGCTATTAGCGCTGCTGGAGGATTATAATAAGGGCGATCTGGAGAAACAGGTGCCGCCGGCGCAGAGCGGACCGAAACCCGGCAAGGCAGGGCGCGACAGGCCGATTGTGATTATGCTCGATCCAGGGCACGGCGGTGAAGACTCCGGTGCAGTGGGCAAGTATCGAACGCGTGAGAAAGACGTCGTGCTGCAAATCGCCCGCCGTCTGCGCGCGCTTATTGAGAAAGAAGGCAACATGAAAGCCTTTATGACGCGCAATGAGGATGTGTTCATCCCGTTGAAAGTGCGCGTAGCAAAGGCCCAGAAGCAGCGGGCCGATCTTTTCGTTTCTATCCACGCCGATGCGTTTACCAGCCGCCAGCCAAGCGGCTCGTCTGTGTTCGCACTGTCGACCAAAGGGGCAACCAGTACCGCCGCCAAATACCTCGCCCAGACGCAGAATGCCGCCGACTTGATTGGTGGCGTCAGCAAAAGCGGCGACCGCTATCTCGATCATACGATGTTCGACATGGTGCAGTCCCTGACCATTAACGACAGCCTGAAATTTGGAAAAGCGGTGCTTAACAGGCTGGGTAAAGTGAATAATCTGCATAAAAACAGCGTAGAGCAGGCCGGTTTTGCAGTACTAAAAGCGCCGGATATTCCTTCGATTCTGGTGGAGACCGCATTTATCAGCAATATCGAAGAAGAGCGTAAGTTGAAAACGGCCGTGTTTCAGCAGGAAGTGGCCGAATCTATTCTGGCGGGGATAAAAGCCTATTTTGCCGATGGGGTGACGCTGGCAAGAAGAGGCCAGTAACGCCGGGTCAGGCAGGAACGTTGTCCGGTGGGAGTCGTTGATACAGGGCATAAACAACAGACGTAAAAAAACCGCAGGCTTCATCAGCGTTGCGGCTTCATTATTTCGCATTTACGGACGCGTAAATATTGGTTGCGGGGGCCGGATTTGAACCGACGACCTTCGGGTTATGAGCCCGACGAGCTACCAGGCTGCTCCACCCCGCGTCCGTCTTTCTGCTTGCACCTTAGCGACCTACCTTTGTAAGCTTCTGAGGATTTACTGCTTTGCAGAAATTTTCTTCTGCACAATGTGTTGGTTGCGGGGGCCAGATTTGAACTGACGACCTTCGGGTTATGAGCCCGACGAGCTACCAGGCTGCTCCACCCCGCGTCCGTCTTTCTGCTTCGCATTTAAAATCACATGTGTGTGATTCAAACTGCTGTACAGAAATCTCTTTCTTCACATTGTATTGGTTGCGGGGGCCAGATTTGAACTGACGACCTTCGGGTTATGAGCCCGACGAGCTACCAGGCTGCTCCACCCCGCGTCCGTGGAAGCGCACTATACTCTGCTCGGCTTTTGATGCAACCCTTTTTTTAAAAAATACCCGATTTGTCTCATCTAACTGATAATAATTTAATTTAAGTACAAATAACGAACACATCTGGGCTGTGCGAGGCGCAACTCGTTTAAATCTTGCGGCGTGTTTGCTATCTTCCCGTGGCGTAATGCGGCATAAACAGGGCGAGGAAGTAATGATAGGACGTTGGACGAAGTACATTGTAACTGGGGTAATGGTTGCCATTCTGGCTGGCTGTTCCTCGAAACCGACAGATAAAGGTCAGCAATATAAGGACGGGAAGTTCACCCAGCCATTTTCCCTGGTCAATCGCCCGGATGCGGTAGGGGCGCCCATTAACGGTGGCGACTTTGCTGAGCAAGTTAACCAGATTCGTTCTGCCTCTCCTCGCCTCTATAATAGCAAGAGCGATGTTTACGGCGCGGTTCAGCAGTGGCTGCAGGCCGGTGGCGATACCAGTAAGCTGAGCCAGTACGGGATTGACGCCTGGCAGATGGAAGGTGCCGACAACTACGGCAACGTGCAATTCACCGGCTATTACACACCAGTCGTGCAGGCGCGTTACACCCGTCAGGGTGAGTTCCAGTATCCGATTTACCGCATGCCACCAAAACGCGGACGTTTACCTTCCCGTGCCGAAATCTACAGTGGTGCCCTGAGCGACAGCTACATTATTGCTTACAGCAACTCCTTAATGGATAACTTCATTATGGATGTGCAGGGCAGTGGCTATATCGATTTTGGCGATGGCCAGCCATTAACCTTCTTTGGTTACTCAGGCAAGAATGGCCACGCTTATCGCAGTATCGGTAAGGTGCTTATCGACCGCGG
>Ga0302347_1002115_pt1 | contig 21321 bp, 23 predicted proteins | sample PhyWR1_FD_202178 | JGI IMG/M metagenome (GOLD analysis project Ga0302347, IMG submission 202178) | Leaf surface microbial communities from wheat plants in UC Gill Tract Community Farm, Albany, California, United States - DLSL W.R1 (v2)... | ecosystem: Host-associated > Plants > Phyllosphere >...
AAATTGCAGCATCCGGGACTCGCTGTCCTGAATCACCGCATAGAGCCGTTGGGCTTCTTCCTGTGACAGGTAACGCTCGCGCTTGTTGTTCTCCTCGAACAGCGGCACGTCTTTAGTCGGGTTCTTGATGACGCCCGGCGTCTCCCAGCGCAGGGCCAGATTGAAAATGTATCGCATGAGGATCAACAGGCGGTTGGCCGAAGCCGGTGCCCCGCCGTTGGCGCGGCGGCCCTGGTGCAGCGCCACAATGTCATCCTTCTTGATCTGATCCAGATAGCGGTTGCCCAGAACCGGCAGCAGGTGATTGCGCAAGAGTGACTCGTCAATGTTCCAGGACCGCTTGTAGCCCTTGATGAAGGGCAGGTAGCGCTTCTGGACGAACTGCGCCAACGTCGGCACCTGCTTCAGCACGGCCCTTTCTTCAGTGGGATCCTTGCCCAGGGCAATCTGACCGCGCAGCTCATCGGCACGCTTACGCGCTTGATCCAAGGAGATCTCCTCGGCGCTGCCAATGCGCAGTTGCCGTTGTTTGCGGACTTGGAAGTGACTGTTGGTACTTCAGATTCGTTCGCTACCATCCTGGGTAACGTACAAACTGAAGCTCAAGATGCACGTGATAGGCGCCGTGCTCTTTGCTGTAACCGATGAAGTCGATGGTCGACACTGTTTTGAGTCCGTAAAGTTGGTCTTTCATGATTTTGTCCAGCTGCTGGCCACTGCCGGTGTACATGGCCCCAGCGGCCATGCCCAAGAGACGCCTTTTGAATTCGCTGGCGGCGGTGAGCTGGCCACTGGTGAAGGTGTTTTTCACGCTGTCGCCGTCGTGGGGGAAGTCGACGCGCACGTAATACCAGGACTCGTCGGTCACTTCGTTGCGTTGGTAATACAAGGCTTGGGGGTAGCAGTTGGCGATCTCGACCACACTGCCGGACTGCAGCAGGGCTTTCTCACGCATCGCCGCCTGGTTCAGCAGCTGCTCGTCCTGGTCTTCGCTGTCCTCGATGTCCTGCATGGCCCGGTTGAATTTCGCGGTGCTGTACGTCTCAGCGATCTCGCGCAGTTCCTGGGGAAGGATTACGCGACCATCAACGGTCGGGCCGCTGGTGGCGACACGTTTCCAGAACGAAACAAGGGAACAGGGCATGGGCGATAACTGCGCTCAATCGGTGAGTTGAGCCGCCAAGATATGGAGCAATCCCCCCTCCAACAATTGATTCACTTTTGCGTTGGTCCTATTTCAGCGTTATAGGACGAACCCGGATTTTAAGCCCGCGTTTCCGGAGTTTTCGCCGTATAGACTGCGGTCATGCCATACGCCCCCGAACTAAAAGAAGCCGCCAAACGCCTGTATTTACGCCGCTGCAACACGCGAGCCAGTCCCTGACTTCCTCGACCGCTCAGGCACTCCCGAAGCGCTTGCATCACTACTCGACCTGTCATGGACCGATCCAACCTTCGAAGTTCAGAACGCAGCATGGTGGCCCGAGGAAAACACCGAAGGCGAACTGGGCATCAACAAGAAGTGGGGCACAGAGGTATTCACCCTCGACACTGAGCGCAAGGTCGTGAAGGTTGCCCGCAGGCAGGTAGCCATGACGGCGGCAGAGAAAGCGGCGCGGGATGCGCTGGTGGCTGAGCAGTGGGCCGCTCAGATCGCTGCGCGCCGGTATGACGCCGAAAATTTCAGGCACCGTCGTCGGCGTCATGCCCATTGCCACCGACGACCGGAGCAAGGTGCTGATCAACGGCGCGGCACTGCGGGCGAATCGCAGCCCCGATTACGTGCTGCGCTGGAAGACCTCGGACGGCTTCGTTGACTTGACCGCTGACCAGGGGGTGGCCGTGGCTGATGCCGTGAGCGAGCACGTGCAGGCCTGCTTTGACCGGGAAGACGCGCTGCTGGCGGCTGTGGCTGACGGCTCTATTACCACCGAGTGATGGAAGAGGGCTGGCCAGCATCACTACATGATACGAATACCGAAAGTAAGAACCGTACGTACGATGGTGTGAGAGGACGGCGGATGTGAATCCGCCTCCTACTCGATTGGGGGATTGAGCACTACACTACAGTTATGACGTTTGACTGTATGCGTCCGGCCAAGTCATCTACCCATCCCCGCGAAGCCAAGACATGGTGTGCACTTAAATTTGTGGACACCAGTTCTAGCCTTTTAAGCGGGTATGTCATGCAGCCAACACGCCGTTCCTATTACAAATCCTTCAAAGCCCAGGACATTCAAGAGTGTGCCCAGCCTGGCGCCTCGATTGCCAGCATCGCCCTTAACCATAGCCTCAACGCGAACCTCGTTCACAAATGGATTCGGTGCAAGCGTAGAAAAGCATGGCGCTTCAATCTGCATTTATCCCAGTGCCTACGGGTGCGCAGATCGATGCTGTATTCGGTAAGGTATTGGAGCAAGAGCACACCAACTGCCGGTGCTCTTTCGTAACACGTGACGACCGGCTATACCGTGTCCAGACCCACTCGAAGGTCCACCCTGGCTATGGTCTGCACACAAAAACCACATAGACAGAACAATGCTCCCCGTCAGCGCACCGCTGTAGCAGCCGACTTGGAAATCTTTTCGAAACTGAAATTGCTATCGGGCATCGCCGCCAGCCAATAGACTCCGCCTTCACCTAAATGGAGACGTAGAAATGGACGCTAGACAAAAGGCCTGGGACATCACGATGGCCTTGGTCGCTAAGGGCGACGTGAGCATCGACCTGGATAACTACCCGAAAAGTATTGAGTTGGTCGAAGCGATTGCCGGTGGCCTCCTCGAGGCCTATGAAGATAAATCGCGTTTAGGGACAGCTAAGGCTATGGAGTCTTTGACGCGACGTTAGAAATCAGCCGTCCAGAGAGGTGGACGGGTCTCAAATATGGCAGATGCGGGTCCATGACCAGATGGTCGAAACTCGATCATGCATCTGCGGCCGGTGTCGGCCGCGTAGTCGCAACCCTAACGCCTGTCTGCGCCCGCAGAGCAAGGAGACGGGGCTTTCGCCTTGATTCAACGTGAACCCTTGCTGTATCTGCCGCATGCGCAAAATTCAGGTACAAAAACCCCGCACGATGGCGGGGTCGATAGGTTTCGGCGTAGATGATGCTGTTAATTGCCGAAAAACTTGTTCGCTTTGAGAAGCACACCTCCCAAGCAATAACCGATTTTCTCGCCATTCATATTGAGCGGAAACCATGGACCAAATGGCATAGGCGCCGACTTGGTGGCCAAGTCGTTGCTGGCAATCGCCTGAGCCATTTCCTTCTCAAAGCAAACCGCCACGACTTCGTCATCCAGCAATGCAGCCCAAACCCCACCTTCGAACTCAGCAACATCAATAAACTGGGGGACTTCGCTCTCTGCGAGCTGTCTGACGCTGTAGTTGTTAGTCATCTGATCCTCCTCAATTGGTAGACACAGCCTAACGCAATTCCGACGCACATGAAAAACCTCACACGATTGCAGGGCTTTCAATAGGGTGTAGCGCTTGGAAAGCCAACTGAGCTGCCGCTACACTCGACTGAAGCATCCCGAGGTCAGCGCTTGATGTAATCAGCAAGTACAGAAGGGTCAGCCCGTCCGGTGTACATGAACCAGATGGCCCAAATCATGCCTAAGAAACACGGCACCATGAAAACAACTGCAATAACAGCCTGGAGCTTTCGAGGCAGCATGTTGCCCCATCGTTGCAGGTACGGAACCAACAAAATAAAAACGAAGAAGCCACCAAAGAAATACCACGAGTTCATAACGGTCACGCTTTTCTAAAAAAAACTGCAACAAAAAGCCCGACACGTTGGCCGGGCTTTTCTTGTTCCATTGGCTTCGCATCTCAAAGACGCAGAACCGCAATGTGAGAAACTATATTCTCATTTCTCGGCCTATCAACCAGTTTCGGCAATGAGTTCCGCTCGTCTAAAACGACCCACGCAGATGCTACCGCAGCGTCTCGTTCGGCGTTCAGCCACTTGCGCATATCCGACCGCCAGCGGTATAGCGTCTTCTCCGGCGTTGGCGTCTCTGCGTTGTCCCAGGTATGCAGCACGCAGCACCATGAACGACTCCGGGATACGCGGAGTTGCCCACGCGGTCACGTATTTGGTCCGGAACAGGTGGTGCGCCTTGCCAGGTGCAGACCGGGCTAGCTCCACGATGGCTGCAACACGCTGCTGCTGGGTTGATCCGTCAAGGTTGGCCATGAAGTGAGCCACAAGCACCGCCCAGTGATGCTTGGACAGAACGCGGCGCAGTATCGACCGAGTCATGCTGTCCTAGGTGAGCTGGTCGAACTTGTCCAGCGGGCAAGGATTTTCGGCTTTGGGCGGCTCCCAGTTGGCGGCCTGGCACTTGTTCTGCCAGCCAGCCCCCTTGTGCAGCGATATCGAGTCAACGTTCATGGCTCGCATGATGGCATGCGCCGCCGATCTGTAAACACTCATGCTGCCTTCCAGATTCGTCATCGAGGCTCAGCGGTACCCAATGCAATAACAGCAAACTTATCAGCGATTGCGATAGCATCAACAGCTTTCTGAGCCTCTACAACTGCACCAGTTTTCACTGCGTATGCGTCTTGCAGAGCTTTAGCAGCGGCAAAATCGGCATCAGCTGCTTTAGCGTCGGCCAGAGTTTTGTCGGCGATAGTTTTGTCTTCCAAAGCAGCCTACTTCATACTCCTGAAATCCTAGACCGCTTTGGGCGGTGCAAACGCCGCAAGGATGACCGACCTGCAGCAGCCAGCCATCCAGTACACGTCAGGCCGGCAAGAACTCGATACCGCTCTGAGTCTGTCCGGTCAGCGCAATCTGATTTTCGGATGACTCTGAAAACCCGACAAGTACGTCGCTCCTGGTTCTGGTGTTGCTATCGAGCTGATCAACCCACCATGCCAAGCCGCCTTGGTCAGGTGCCCGACCTAGGACATGCTGGTACATGCTCTTAGCGAACGCTAGGTTGGTTGGATTTGCACCATTGATCTTAATGGACTCGGCGCTTGTGATGAACTTGGCGGCTATTTCGAGCAACGTTGCGCCACCGTCTAGCTCACCTATCCAGTAACCAAGACCGCTCTTATCCGGAACCCGGTCAAAGGCCGCCTTGTATAGCCGGTAGGCTTGGCCCGCATTGCCATCAATGTCCAACCCCAAAGTGCGGTCGGTAAACTGGATTCGCTCAACGCTATCTAGGAAAATCCCGGCGTAAGTCCCGTCTGCTTTCTTGTATATGACCTGATCAAGCTCTTTGCCCTGAAAGAACGTTTCACTTGAGGCTAGGTTGACCTGGAGCTGGTCGATTCCAGTCAAGCCAGTGACCCTAACGGATGAGGTGATGTTGGAAATATCCAAAGTGAACAGGTCATTAAAGTAGCTGCCGCTGGTGCTTGCAGCATCTACACTGATTAATGTCAGCGGAGCTTGTGTGGCAGGGCCGGCCGCCCCATAGAGATATTGGAGCGCAAGGATGTCGAAGTCGCCAAGATGTTCAGTGCTTCCCCCGTTGTAGGCCATTATCGTGTGGTTAGCAGTCGCTAACTCATCAGGAAGGTACGGGCCGCTATCGTTGCCGCTATATTCCCCTGGGTGCTTTAGACCTAGTGCGTGCGCCGTCTCATGCAGGGCGACTTGGCGTCCGTAGCCGCTGTCGAGGTTCTGCATCTCTGCAACTTTCGGGTTGAGCCATGCTATTGCTCCGGTACCGTCAGTTTTGAGTTGCATGGAGCCGCTACCGGGCGAGCCATCCGCCAAGGTTGGCCCGTCTGATTTATAGCCGTAGACAAGCAGAGCACCGTTATCTACCTGCCGAAAATTTACTCCAACTAGAGTAGATACCTCAGCGAGCATCGACGTAACCGCGCTCACTTGTGCAGTAGAGTAGCCCGAAAAACTGTAGGTGATTTCAATTGCTCTGCCGAGGGGGAGATTGGTTGCCAGCGAGTTGCGAGGCAACGCCAGCAAGCTATCAATTCGAATATCTCCAGTTGCCATTTGCCTGCTCCATGCGATTGCGACTAAAGCCCTAGCCGACGAAATCGAACTTATATCACTTTGACATCAGTGCCTATACGGCTGGATACAAAATCACAATCGTGGACAAATGCGCAGCAACGCAGGGCATTCAGCGCAGCTTGTCATTCTTGTCACCGACTAGTGTCCTCTGTGGCTTAGGATATTTCACTTACCTGAGTGGGAAAACGATTGGTGAGCTTCCTGCATTAATGCGTTTTTCGGCGGTCTAAGGCACGAGCAAAGCCGACTATGGCCTGCGCTTCAGAACACGTATCATGTCGGCCCCGCGTCACGGGTATCAGCTCGAAATGCCTTTGCTGCGCCAATTGGTCTAGGTTTCCGGCCATTTTTCGGTCGGACGGCTTCGTTGCGCGATTTCAAGGCTCACGTGTAGCACTGCCTTAATGACAGGCTGATGCTCAGGTTTTCCAAATTTTCATGTGTATCAGACTGGAGGTTCAAAGGTATGTCGTGGCGTGATTCCAGCCCGATCCGTTATTTGCAGGCACTTCCCGGCCGCGTTTTGCGTCTGACCAAACGAGTGGCCAAGCCGCCGTTACGAGCCGTAGTTTCCGCTTCGCGCTCGATAGTAATCCGCATGGCCCATCGCAGCCCGTGGCTGCACGCCCGGTTGCGGCGCTATCGCTATTACGATCACCGCTTGCGCATGCTGTTCGGGGTAAATGTCAGCGTGCCGCCAGTGTCGACGCTTTTCGAAGATGCCCAGATTGTTAAAAGCCTGCCCGCAGTTTGGCGGCACAAGGGGCATAACGATGCTTGCAAGAGTCCTCTTGAATCCTGGTTCAACCAGTAAGTAGTTGGAAACACGTGAAAAGAATTCTCGCATTCAGTTTTTTCCCGGCTTTCGCTCCTGCGTCCAATGGTGGCGAAGCACGTCTGTTCAATTTCTATCTGGCCCTGAGCCGTTTTCACCACGTCACGCTGTTGTCGTCGGGATTTCGCGGTGCCGAAGAAGAAATTATCAATCATGGCAGTCAGTTCATCGAGCGCCGTATTGCCAAGGATGATTTTTTTGTCCGCCAGTGGGCTGAGCTGGAACCCTACAGCGGAGGCGGCGACATGTCCGGTCCATGCATCGCTGCTGCCGGACGCTACCCAACGGCTCTGCACCAAGCTTATCTGGAAGAGTATGAACAGGCGGACGTGATCATTCACGATTCGCCGTTCACAGTGGATTACGATCTGTTTGCTGGCTTGGACCGCAAACCTCGGCTGTATAACGCTTATAACTGCGAAAGCGATCTGTATCGCGCATTACATCCGCATGTCCATTGCGCACCGGTACATAATTTGGTTGAACAGGCCGAGCTTCGGCTGCTCAAAGCCGTCGACTGCGTGCTGTACTGCAACGAAGATGATCTGACCTCTTTCCGCCGGTTGGCTCCCGAAGCCAGCTATACCGCGCTCTCAGTACCTAATGGGCAGTTAGCAATGGCCATTCCGGCCTTGCGTGAACCGGAGCGCGAGCGCTTCTCGGCAGTATTTATGGGCAGCTCTCATGCACCTAACGTGCAGGCCGCTTTATTTGTAGCCAATGAGCTTGCCCCGAAAGTACCGCACGTGGTGTTCGACATTCTTGGCAATTGCCTGCCAGAAGGCCGCTACCCTAAAAACGTTGTGCGTCATGGCCTGGTTTCAATTGAGAAGAAACTGCAATTGCTGCAGCGGGCAAATATCGCGCTCAATCCTATGGATGCGGGTAGCGGATCAAATGTAAAAGTCTTCGATTATTTCGCTCATAGCCTGCCGCTGCTTTCAACGCCTATTGGTGTGCGCGGTGTAAAGGCTGTTGATGGCGAGCACGTTTTACTGGCTTCGCTGGATGAGTTTGCCGGCGTACTCAATACGTGGCGCGAGCGTCAGGATGCTTGGTTAGAAATAGGCAAAGCCGGTTACGAACTCGGCCGTCAGAAGTACACCTGGAACAGCATTGTTCAGCCGGTGGCGGGCTACCTGGATTGTGCGACCTCGAATCGAGTTGGCGAGCGGGCAGTGTTGGTACTCAATGATTATAATTCGTTCACTTCAGTAGGCGGCGGCGCGACCCGTACCCGTGGGCTATATGCAGCCGTGTCCGAGTGGTGCCCGGTACTGTTCATCTGTTTCTCCAGCTCAGATCAGCTGCGCGTTGACCATTATGGGGATGGGATTGCTGTAATTTCGGTGCCAAAAACGGCTGATCATGTTACGGAGCAGATGCGCGTCAACGCACTGTCAGTCACGTCGGCCGATGACATTATTGCCAGCAGTGAATGCGTGAAAAACGACCTGCTGTTGAGTATTTATTGTCTGGCCAAGGGGCATGCGCGTGCGATTGCCGTTGAGCACCCCTATATGGCGGCAATCCCTTGCTTGTTTGGCGATCGCTTCATCTATTCCTCGCAAAACAACGAGACTCTTCTTAAACAGCGTCTGTTTGCCGGGCATCCTGAGGGTGAGGCACTGATCGGTCAGGTCGCCTTGCTGGAAAAGACTGCCGTAGAACGTGCCGCGGCGGTAATAGCGGTTGCCGAGGATGACGCAATATCTCTGACGCGTGGCGTCCAAGGGGCTGGCCCTGTTGTAGTGGTTCGTAATGGCTCCGATGCCCCTGTAATTCCTGCGGTGGAGGATCTGGCTGTGGTTGAGCCACAAGTAGCTCAGCCTTCTGCGGTATTCCTGGGATCTGCTCATCCGCCGAACATTGAGGCGGTGTCCTTTATCGTCAACCAACTCGCACCCGTTTTTCCGGAAATTCAGTTCCATATTATTGGCGGTGTCTGCGGTGCGGTTAACGCCCGGGTTGGCAGTAATATCAAACTGTGGGGCGTTCTCGACGACTCGATCAAGGCCGCCGTCATGGGGACTTGCACGCTAGCGGTCAACCCTATGAGCAACGGCAGCGGCTCGAATGTGAAACTGGCGGACTTTTTAGGCAACGGTCTGTACACGGTGACCACCGAATTCGGGCAGCGAGGTTATCCGCAAGAAATTGCTCCACATGTGAGTGTTGCCACACTGGAGCACTTTGCTACTGCCCTGCGAACGAGCTTGGCCAGAGTGCTGGGCGAGGCAGGGGGTGCCAGAAGCGCGCGGCGCAGGGTGTTCAATGAGCATTTGTCGATGAAGGCGCTGGGTAAAGACTATGTGACTCTTTTGCAGTCCCTCGAAGTACTTCGCAAGCGTGTACTGTTCGTGACTTACCGCTACGTTGCGCCAGCGTTGGGCGGTGCCGAATCGATGATCGAGAATCTACTGCAGGCGCTCGACGCGTCGGGGCGATTTGATATCGATCTGGTTGCTGCCGAGGCCAGCGCTATTCATAGCCAAGGGCGCTTCAGTGACCACTACAGCTTCGATGAAAACTCTGCGGCTTTTACTGATCTGCGGCATACACGTTTTGCACGCTTTGCAGTTGATGGTACTGGTCCTGATGATTCCGGTAATGCGTTATGCGCAGCTTGGACTGCCCAATGCGTTTTTGAACGAGAAGTTTATCAGCAGCTGATTTCTGGTCTGGAGCGTAGCGGTCTTGCTTGGGGTTGGGGCGGCATCGAACCTCATGGTGCCCGTGGAGTCTCGCGCTGGGCTTTCTGTTCGAGCGGTGTGCATCTACACGCTGACGCTTTAGTGAAAATTCAGGGCTCTGCTCCGGCCCCAACCGCCTTGCTAATGCGTGATGGACAGGGCGGGCTGTTGTACAGTGGACAGGTTTCGGGCGATTTTGACATCGAATTCCCAGCTCGAAGCGGCACTGTTGAGATTCAAGCTTCGAGCGCGGCAGCCTCAGCAGATGATCCTCGACCCAAGGCGTTTTTGCTCAGAAAGTTGAGTCTAGATGACCAGCCGCTGGATCTGGGTGCGGGCGTTTTCTGCAATGTCGCTGGAATGGCGCCTGATGCTGGATTCGAAATCCTGCACATTGCCGCCGAGCGTTCCCGGCGTCCGTTGGGTATCAATCTTACCGATATGCGCGGGCCTTGGTCGTCAGGGCTGGAAAACTTCCTGGCGCAGAATATCGGCAGGTATGATCTGGTCGTCACCCATAACACCGTGTTTCGCCCGGCAGTGGCGGCGGTCGAGTATGCCCGTTTGCAAGGTGTGCCCAGCATTGTGATCCCGCATGCGCATCTAGATGACGACTTCTATCATTTTCCGGATGTGCTCGACTGTGCATTGCAGTCAAGCCTGATTCTGGCCGCACCCCAGGCAGCTTGTGCTTTTTATGAGCGTCGCGGTTGCAGGGTTGATTACCTACCGGCGGGCATCGATGTCGATGAGGACTTCGGGGCTGACGACGTTGCTGCTTTCCGTAAGTTGTACCCTTCCGAAAAACCATTCGTGCTGGTGTTGGGCCGCAAGGCTGGTGCCAAGGGATACCAGCAGATTATTGATACCGTCGCGGGGCTCCAGGTCGAGTATGGCATGCAGGTAGTGTTGATTGGACCGGACGATGACGGCGTAGCGGTCACTGCACCTTGTGCCATCTATCTGGGGCGTCAGCCTCGTGACGTGGTGCGTGGTGCGTTAATGTCGTGCTTGGCCCTGGTGAACATGAGCGCCAGCGAAAGCTTTGGCATTGTATTGCTGGAAGCCTGGATGGCGGGTCGGCCAGTGGTGGTGAACAACGGATGTGCGGCCTTCCATGATATGGCTGTGGATGGGCAGAATGCTTTGTTGGTCGATAGCCGGACGCTGCGTACGGCTCTGTTGCGCTTGGCTGCCGATGAGAGTTTATGTCAGCGGCTTGCGCTCAATGGGCGAGCAACTATGGCCCGCTACGACTGGAAGCAGGTGGGTGATGATTTCGTCAATCAGTGCACAAGGCTGATTGATCAGCAGACCGCAGCTACGGTTGAGCCAACATGAACCTGGAGCACTTTTGATGAAGGGGACACTGGGTGCACTGTGGCACTATCGAAGCTTCATTCTTGGCAGCGTCAAGCGTGAGTTCCAAGCCAAATACCTAAATTCTCTGCTAGGGGCGACGTGGAGTGTCATTCAGCCATTGGCGATGATACTGGTGTACACAGTTATTTTTTCGCAGATCATGCGCGCCAAATTGCCTGGGGTGGAGAGCGTATTCGGCTACAGCATTTACCTCTGCGCCGGGATTATCACTTGGGGCTATTTCGCGGATATGGTTGGGCGTGGGCAAAATATTTTCATTGAAAATGCCAACCTTCTGAAGAAGCTGAGTTTTCCGCGGTTTTGCTTGCCATTGACGTTGATACTTAGCTCCGTTTTGAACTTCGCGATTATTTTCGGGTTGTTCACCGCGTTCTTGCTGCTGACAGACTCCTTTCCTGGGTGGGCCTTCCTGGGGATTTTTCCGGTGTTGGCCATCCAGGCTTTGTTTGCCTTGGGGCTGGGCATGGTGCTTGGAGTGCTGAACGTCTTTTTCCGTGATGTAGGCCAGTTGTTTGGGGTGGTACTGCAGTTCTGGTTCTGGATGACGCCAATCATTTATCCGTTGGATATTCTGCCCGCTGCAGCGCAGCACCTAATGAAATATAACCCTATGGCGATATTGATCGGTGCCTACCAAAGAGTGTTAGTGCATGGCCTATGGCCTGATTGGTCGTCCCTTTGGCCGGTGCTCTTGCTCAGCATTCTGTTGTGCCTGCTCGCGTTGCGCCTTTTTCGAAAGCGCTACGCCGAATTGATGGATGAATTGTGATGGGTAGTATCAGTGTTCGCAGTCTCGGCAAGGCCTATCGACAATACCCTACGCGGTGGTCCCGCCTGGCCGAGTGGCTAAGCCCGCTGAAAAAACCTAGGCACCATCTCAAATGGGTACTGCAAGATCTGAATTTTGAGATCAGCCCAGGTGAGTCCGTGGGCATCATGGGGGTCAATGGTGCTGGAAAGAGCACATTGCTCAAGATCATTACCGGCACCACTCATGCCACTACCGGCAATGTCGGCATACAGGGCCGTGTAGCTGCTCTCCTCGAACTGGGTATGGGTTTTCACCCGGATTTCACTGGTCGGCAAAACGCAGTGATGGGCGGGCAGTTGCTGGGCTACAGCGTAAGTGAGATCAATGCGCTGATGCCCCATATTGAGGAATTTGCTGAAATTGGCGCATACATGGACGAGCCAGTACGCAAGTATTCGAGTGGAATGCAGGTTCGCCTGGCCTTCGCTGTGGCTACGGCATCGCGCCCTGATGTGCTGATAGTTGATGAGGCGTTGTCAGTGGGCGATGCCCGTTTTCAGGCCAAGTGTTACCAACGAGTTGCGAGTTTTACCCGTGAGGGTACGACCTTACTGTTGGTTTCACACAGTGCCGATGATGTGGTCAAGCATTGTGAACGGGCCATCCTGATTAAGGGTGGCCGTATCGAGATGGACGGTTCATCGCGGGATGTCACGAACCGCTACCTGGATGAGCTGTTCGGCAAGCAGCGCAGCAACCCCACAGCCCTCGAATCGTCTGTTGCAGAGGTTGCCAGCGAGGCAATCACGATGGATCTCGACAACATCGATGTGTTTGCCGAACGGCCTGGCTATCGTATGGAGGAATATCGCTGGGGACATGGTGGGGCTGAAATTCTGGACTACCGCATAGCCGCTGCTGGAGAGCTTTATCCGTCGCGCATCGATAGCGGCTGTGTAACAGACTTCCATGTAAAAGTGCTGTTTCATGAAGCGTATGAAAGCGTAGTGGCAGGCTTCCTGATCAAGTCTCTGGAAGGTTTGTTTCTGTATGGCATCAATTCATTCCTCGCGGGCGCTGGCGGCCAGCGGATGTCGGCCCAGGCCGGTGAAGTCAAGGTGTTCAAATTTTCCATGCCTTTACGGTTGAATGCTGGCGATTACTTGGTTTCTTTTGGAGTGTCCTCTGGCGATCCGCGCCAGGAGTTGGTACCGCTGGACCGGCGTTACGATTCTGTTTTACTGAAGGTTGGTTGCGAGAAGCCATTTTGGGGTATCGCTGACCTAGATTCGAGTTTTGAGGTCGTCAGACCATAACTGTAAGGATTAGTAATGAGTCAGTCGCTTCCTCAACTAGTGTCCGATCTGCCAGAAATCTATCAGGCAATCTTTGGTCATCCCGACATTTCACAAGAGACGTCTCGAGCCTGTATTGACCGTCTCGACAAAATTGCAGAAGTGCATGATGCACTCAGCACCCGTTTAGGACGACCGTTGCGCATACTGGACATGGGCTGTGCACAGGGCTTTTTCAGTCTAAGCCTGGCCGCTCGCGGCGCTGAAGTCCACGGGGTAGACTTTCTCGACAAGAACATTCTGGTTTGCCAAGCCTTGGCCCTAGAAAACCCTGACCTCAAGGTAACATTCGGTGTTGGACGTCTTGAAGATGTAGTTGCTGCCCTAGAACCGGGGCAATACGACCTTGTGTTGGGTTTAAGCGTATTGCACCACGTGGTTCACGAACACGGAGTTGCACAGGTTCAGCAATGGCTGAGTCATCTGGCTGAGGTCAGCAAGGCGACAGTACTGGAGCTGGCTCTGAAGACAGAACCATTGTACTGGGGGCCGTCCCAACCCGAGGATCACCTTGAGTTGTTGCAGGGCTATGCTTTCATTAATGAGCTAGGACTTTTCGGGACGCATTTGTCAGGCATTGAAAGGCCGTTATTGGTCGCCAGCAATCTGTATTGGTTGTCAGGCACCGAGGCTCAACCTTTCGAGCGCTGGTCAACCGAAGCTCACAGTCTGGCCAAGGGAACCCACCAAGGCAGTCGGCGGTACTTCTGGGCAGAGAACACGTTCGCTAAGGTGGTTCGTTTCAACGGTGAGCGTGGGGCTTTTAACCGCAGCGAGTTCGATCGTGAGCTAGCCTTACTGTCTAATCCACCCGTTGGCTTGAGTACTCCAAAGCTGCTTTCGCATAGCCAAGGAGCAAATGAGGGGTTGTTAGTCATGGAGCGCCTGCAAGGGCGTTTGTTGCTGGAATTTATCCAGGAAGGTAGAGTTTTCAATAGCCAGACGTTGCTAATAGAGGTACTGCAGCAGTTGGTTGCCCTAGAGGCGGCGGGCCTGTATCACCACGACGTTCGTACCTGGAACCTGATGGTGCTCGACAGTGGTGAAATACGACTTATCGATTACGGCAGCATTGGCTTTGAAGCCAAAGACTGCGTCTGGCCGCACAATATCTTCCTTGCTTTCATGATCTTCGTTCACGAGCTTACGTCTGGTCGGGTCGACGATCCATCGTCTCTGCGTGCGGTCTCAATAAGCCCTTTCAATCTCCCAGAGCCTTTGCGTAGCTGGCTAGTTAGCCTATGGCAAAAACCTGTTTCAGATTGGACTTTCAAAATGATGCTTGACGCGCTGTTTCAGGCTCAGGCTGACGATACAAGTACAGCTGCGGTATTTGCCGCTGACTTGTGCGGGCAGGCTCTGGAGCAGGTAGTTCAGGCGCAAAAGCTTCACATTGCTTATCTGGAAGAGCGAATCAATGCCGGGAACAATTACTGGTTGCAGTCCGACGACAAGATCCGACGTCTAGAAGAGTGGTCTGTGCAGCTCACTGAGCGACTCCACCATCTGGCCGACGGACTCCATCAGTCGGATCTACGTGTGCAGCAAAAGGAGAACGAGTTGGCGGGGCTTTATATGAGCTCTTCTTGGCGCGTGACCTCAGCGTTGCGTTGGGCCAGTCGCAAGGTAGGCCAGTGGCGGGGCAAATAATAGATCCCTATCCGAGGATGACGGTATAAACGTATTTTTGCTTAGTGGGTTGGGTGATGCGGACAGTTTTTTTTCGTTATGTCAGTGTTGGGCTTGTTAATACCGTGATCCATTGGGGCATTTTCGCCGCAGTGTTTTACCTCTTGGGCGCCAATCAGGCAGTGAGCAATTTCCTAGGCTTTGCTGCGGCTGTGACTTTTAGTTTCTTTGCCAATGCGCGATTCACCTTTGATGCCGATGCCACGGCCGGTCGCTACGTAATTTATGTCGCTTTTATGGGTGCGCTCGCCGTCATTTTTGGCTTCTTGGCAGAGTTCTGGATGCTTCCCCCCATTGTGACCCTAATACTGTTTTCTGCCGTCAGCCTGGTGTGTGGCTTCGCCTATGCAAGGCTCGTCGTTTTTACCAAAGGAGATGAAAGTTGAAAGGTGAGGGCGAGTTGCATCCTAGTCTTTGGCAGCGTTGGTTCAGCATGAACCGGTTAGTGATTTATGTAATATTCTTAACAGCTATAACTGCGGCTATCGTTGTGTATGGACGCGGACAAGACTTGAACTGGGATCTGTTAAACTATCATTTTTACACAGGATACGCCCTCTTGAACGGACGTTATGTTCAGGATGTAGCGGCTGCAGGGCTGCAGTCATTCCTACATCCTGCGACAAATGTGTTCGCGTACGTAACTCTGCGTTACCTACCGTTTCCGTTCAGCGCCTGGAGTATCTTGCTGGTCCAGCTAACGAGTCTACCTGCTGTTGCACTAATTGCCCGGGAAGTAGGGAAAGGGCTTGGCTATCGCCATGCGTCGTTGTCACAAGTGCTAGCTGTGCTACTTTGCTTGTTTTCCCCACTGTGGTGGAGTGAGCTCGGAACGACATTTTTCTCCTCGTGGATTGCGCCTGCTATTTTATGGGGAAGCTATATTTTGGTGCGTAGCTTTTCCTCATCGAAGGTTTCTTGCAAAAGCCTTTTTTTTGCAGGCGCGCTGCTCGGTTTTGCCACGGGCCTGAAGCTCACGAATGCGCCCTTTGCGGTGGCTTCGTTTTGCGTGCTGCTTCTGCTTTATGATGGTGATGTTCAGCTTTTCGTACGTAGATTTCTATTCTTTGTTGTGGGCGGTATTTTCGGCTTTGGGCTGACTGCTTGGTGGTATGGATATCTTTGGCTCGAGTGGAAAAGTCCGCTATTTCCCCTCTATAATGCCATCTTCGCCTCTCCGTACTACGATCTCGAAAGTTACCGCGATATTCGCTGGAAGTTTTTTTCTTTTGATGAGTTTTGGAATTACCTCTATCAGTCGGCCGTAGGGACGATAAAGACATCGGAAATTGCGTTCGCTGATATTCGTATACTGTTGATCAGCGCTCTGGTGCCAATCTCGTTACTGGTTACCTTGCTGCGTAGGCCTGTGGCCAAGCAGGGTAAATCAGCTACTGCTGTACTCGTATATGTCGGAGTCAGTTTCTTCCTGTGGGCGGCGCTGTTTGCTTATCAACGTTATCTGATACCGGTTGAGCTGCTGCTGGGCCTTGTAGCCTGGATTTTGGTCTCTCGTATCGTTACGCGCGAGTCACTCAGGGTCCTAGCTCTGCTGTTGTTGATAGGGCTTTCAGCAGCGTTTCTGAAGGTGCCGGACTGGGGCCATGGAAAAGTTGATCTTGGTGCTCATAAACCATTTTCACTGGTAGTGCCGGAGAATCTAGCTTCTACGCCTGCACGCTATTTGGTAGTAGGGGCGCCTGTCTCTTATCTGCTGCCTTATTTGCACGCCGGTAGCATTTTCTATGGGCTTAACTTTTCTGATCAGAGCAAAGCTCTGATTGCACAAAGGCTGCACGCAGCTTCGCCTTTGCCGATACGTATTTTGGCAGAAGATCGCTATCTTCCCTCAGTCTGGAAGCGACTTGAAATGTTCGGTTTTAGCCCTGATACCCATTCATTAGACTGCTCATATCTGATGACGTCCGTAGGCCGTTATTCGGCATGCGAGGTGATTCTTGGCAAACATACGCTTGCCGCTAGCGGACTCATTGTCAATGCGGCTTTTGCCGAGGCAGATATTGGGCAAAAAAAGGGAGTACTTTGGGAGCGCGGTTTCAGTTTCCCTGAGTTTTGGGGGCGCTGGAGCGATGGAGATACAGCCGAAATTGGCTTCCAAGCTTGCCTGCCACAGGGTGCCATACGCGTCTTGGTAACGGCCCAAGCCTTCGGTGCGAACATTGGGCAACCTGTGCGGTTTACGCTAGGTTCGCAAGATAGGGTGGCCACTTTTGATAAATCCTTTAGTCAGACCTCGCTAAATTTCGTCAACCAGCAGGATTGTGCTGATAGATTAACCATACATATTCCGGCGGCAGCTCCGAGTGGGGGGCAGGGGTCAGGTTCGGACTCCAGAAGCCTGGGGTTGGGATTCACCCGGATAGAAATAATTAAGGAATGACATGAGCCGTATTGCAATAGTTCTGCCTGCCTATAACGAAGAGCTGACCGTTGCGGCAACAATGGAAGATTTTCACAAGGAATTACCGACAGCTTCCATTTGGGTAGTCAACAATCGGTCGACCGATGCGACAGAGCATCTGGCCAAAAGTACCTTTGCGCGTCTTGGCTGCCAAGGAGGCGTTATCAATGAATCTCGCCCGGGTAAAGGTAATGCTGTCAGGCGTGCCCTCTTGGATATTGACGCTGATGTCTATATTTTGGCTGATGCTGACCTCACGTATCCGGCGTCTGATGTGCATGCCTTACTCAAGCCGGTCCTGGCTGGCGACGCTGATATGGTCGTGGGCGATCGACACAGTCAGGGCCAGTATGCGGTTGAAAATAAGCGCGCTTTACATGGCTTTGGCAACCGACTGGTACGAGACCTTGTGAACTGGTTGTTCAGTGCAAAACTTGCCGACATCATGAGTGGTTACCGCGTATTCAATAGGCGTTTTGTTAAAAGCTACCCGATTCTCGTGGAAGGTTTTGAAATTGAGACTGACATGACACTGCATGCCTTAGACAAGCGTTTTCGGATTGTCGAAGTTGCATCAGATTATCGGGACCGCCCTGATGGAAGTTTTTCAAAACTCAATACGGTTAAGGATGGCGTCCGGGTGTTGAGTACGATATGGAATATTCTTCGCTACTATCGTCCATTTCTATTTTTTGGAGGCTGTGCATTTCTGTTTGCGATGCTGGGTTTGCTAGCAGCTATCCCGGTTGCTGACGACTGGATAAGGGAGCAATACGTACATCACGTCCCCCTAGCCATCCTGGCGACTGGACTGGAGCTAGTTGCAGTTGTAATGGTGTCAATCGGACTCATATTGGACTCTATCACACAGCAAGACAGGCGGCGTTTCGAGCTTGAGCTGCTGAGAATGAATCACCCTGGTGTAGAGCAGATTGACTAAAATGCAGTGCCGGTGAGCAACTACTCACCAGCATATTATCCTGGCCTAAGTGTCAGCTCCCAATCGTCTTATAAATTGCTGCCGTCTCTCTAGCGCACTTTCCCCACGAAAAATCTTGCGCACGGATTAGTCCTGCAGTTGAAAGACTGATTCTGACGGCGTCATTTTCTAGAATATGACAAATCTGTTCTGTCAGCTGCTCTGCATTTCCGGCCTGTATATGCAATGCATGTTCACCGGTTACTTCGGACATTGACGTATCTGCGGTACAAATGATGGGTATGCCACAGCTCATCGCTTCTAGAACTGGCAAGCCAAACCCTTCGTAATGTGACGGATAAACAAATACTGTGGCACCGGCATATAGAGCTGGAAGGTCTGCGGCGGGGACGAAACTAAGATGCTTTAACTCGTCTTTGTTTCTCAAAGTATCTATCCGATCCTGCAGGTTCTTGTTACCCCAGCCCGGGGCGCCTGCCAAGACGAGAGGAAAAGCGTTCTTCAAATGCGGAGGCAGATTAGCCCATGACTCCAGTAGTGTATCTACTCCTTTACGAGGCTCCAAAGTGCCGACAAAGAGTAGATATTGACCATGTTTCAAGCCATATCGAGTCAACGTTTCGGCGGTCTGTATTGCATTTTGAGGGACATAGCATGATGCTGCACCCAAGTGAATGGTGCGCACTTTGTTCTCATCCACTTCGTACAGTTCGATTAGTTCTCTACGGACTTGTTCAGAATCTGTGATTAGCATATCTGCACGTGCCAAGCTTTGAGGCAGTTTACTGCTCAGCCATGCGACACGCTTCGCGGGATGATACTGTGGAAAACTGACAAAGGACAGGTCGTGAATGGTCGCGACGGCGGGGCCTTTATGTTGCTTGAGGATGAAGTTAGGCTCGTGATAGACAAAGTCTTTATACTGGCTGGATTTAAGACGTAATAGACTGTTTCGCAAGGCTTCACGGGCTCGGTACGCCAGTATCGAGCCGCGTAAAATTTTGTTTATACGGTCTGCTGTCTTCCTTGGTGTGCAGGATGGATAAGCGTGCTCGCTCTGGCCTATCGCCTTAGATGCTGTCGTAAACCTATGACCGCTAAAACATTCAATAGCCTCAAAGTTATAATTGGCGTCAAACTGTTTTAACAGGTTTAAAGTATAGGTGCCGATGCCAGTAATTGGAGGTAGCAACGACTCTGTATTAATCAATAACTTCATTTAACGTTATTTACCTGAGCGCGCCAGTAATCCAATAGCTTCGCAAGGGTTTCTCGCAAGTCAATGCTAGGTTCCCAGCCGATGGTATGTTTGATAGCCGCGTTGTTTCCGAATGCGCTGGGTATGTCGGAAGGGCGCATACGTGCAGGATCTTCGATGATCTCAATTGACTTTGAACTGAGGTCCAGTAACGCATCAAGCATCGTCTGTATTTTGAGCGGTTTGCCGCTACATATATTCATGCAGCGCGGATAGGTTGCTGCCTGATCAGACAGCTGCATTAATGAGACGTAAGCATCACACACGTCTTGAACATCAAGAAAATCTCGCTCGGCCAACAAATTGCCAACCTTCACTACCGGTAATTGTTGGCCGGCTTCGATCAGGGCAATTTGACGGGCGAATGCAGCCGTGACAAAGTCTGCCGATTGTTGCGCTCCGATATGGTTGAATGGCCGGACGATCACGCCTGGATGCCCTTGGCGGAAATATTCGTTAAATGCGGCCTCCGCTGCGAGCTTGCTGGCCGCATAAGGATTGAGCGGCTGACACTGGCTGTTTTCATCTAGAGCAATGCCTTTTTTGAAACTTGCACCATAAACTTCGGATGAGCTGACAAACAATACAAATGCTTTGGGCGCGTGGTACTGCAAGGCTTGCAGCAGATTTACACTGCCCATGACGTTGGTTTGCCATGTAAGCAAGGGTTCTTTGAAACTGGTCGGCACATGAGTAATGGCAGCCAGATGCACGACATGAGTCGGCGCAGCCTCGGCGATGGCCCGCTCCACGCCTTGGGCGTCGCGGATATCGCACTGCAGGGTCTGGTTTGCATGCTTGGGCAATGGGGATTTTGTTCCTACCAGTGCTATTACGTAATGCCCGGCCTCTTGCAGGATCTTGCACAAAATCTGCCCAACGAAACCGTTGGCGCCTGTGATGAGAATGCGTTGCATGGTCGCAGCTTCCTTAAGTGCATTGGCGCAAGCGGGCGAGTTTAACAGGCGATGCCGTTCGAGCCGAATGATGATGAAGCCGTGTGGGGCCCAAGTGTCGAATTCAGTTGATGGTGCGAGGTCCTGGTATCGCCTTATCGGTCAGCGCAATGGCATTGTCGTCGACCTGCTCAAAAAACTGACGCCTACAGGGCTAGTGGCGCAAGTAAACCCCACAGCTTTCGACTAAATTGCGACTGCATTGCAGGATTTATCACACTGGCCATTTGCGCGTTGATCGCGCAGGCGAGTGGAACAGAGGGCGAAACGTGCCTGGATGCGACAAACATTCCCCATCATTCGATGAATTCGATGGCTTTGGGTTAATTGTTACATCAACAAACGCGCATAAAAACGGCTTTTCGAATCATCCGTGGATATATTTTCATTTGACAGTTGATGCGATTGGTTCGCGGAATCATTGTGGCACTTCAATATCATTCTTGTGTTGCACTGAGATTCCCTATGAAAAGAGTTCTTGCCGCTGCTGGCCTTTCGCTTTTTGCTGTGCATGCTGTCGCTGCGACGATCAACATCGAAAACAAATCGTCATGGGAAATCCATGAAATCTATTTCGCGCCATCGAGTCAGGATGATTGGGGTGACGATCACTTGGGTAAGAAAGTGCTCAAGCCGGGGATGACTTTGACTTTGACCGGCGTTACCGCTGGTAAGTGGGATGTGCGCCTGGTTGATGAAGACGAGGATGAGTGCATCGTTAAAAATCAGAAAATCAGCGCGTCGGAAAAATTCTCGATTGATGATGACGACTTGCTCGGTTGCCAGGCGGCCACCGAAGAGTAACTGCTACAGCGCACAGTCGAACGCTGCACGCAATTCCTGAATTCGCCTTGACCCGCCAGACGCAGTTGTTCAAGTCGGCGCAGTGTTGCTGGTCTCTCTTAGGTTTTGTACGAAAAGTCGTTGTGGCTAAAATTGCCGCCATGACCGGTTGGAGGCCCGTATGGCAAGGCGTTACGAACTTTCTGATGCGTCATGGGAGCTGATCAAGGATTTGGTTTCTCCAGA
>Ga0302347_1002116_pt1 | contig 21320 bp, 19 predicted proteins | sample PhyWR1_FD_202178 | JGI IMG/M metagenome (GOLD analysis project Ga0302347, IMG submission 202178) | Leaf surface microbial communities from wheat plants in UC Gill Tract Community Farm, Albany, California, United States - DLSL W.R1 (v2)... | ecosystem: Host-associated > Plants > Phyllosphere >...
TGAACAAAGGTGCGGACAAGATGGACTTCTCTACCAAGGAGACCTTGCTGATCGACCGCAAGGATGCGCCGTGGCTGAAGAACCAGGCTGAACTCGACGACCTGTGGCGCAAGCGCGTCAAGGACGAGGTGCTGCGCCAGAAAATCGCCGGCAAGGAACCCAAGCAGATCCAGGAAACCCTGACCAAGCGCTACAAGAACCAGCTGGCGCGCCTCGACCAGACCCGTGCCGAGGATATCTTCCAGGCCTACATCAACACCTTCGCCCAGTCCTACGACCCGCACACCAACTACCTGTCGCCGGACAACGCGGAAAACTTCGATATCAACATGAGCCTGTCGCTCGAAGGTATCGGCGCAGTGCTGCAGAGCGACAACGACCAGGTCAAGATCGTGCGCCTGGTACCGGCAGGCCCGGCCGCCAAGACCAAACAGGTAGCGCCGGCCGACAAGATCATCGGCGTGGCCCAGGGCAACAAGGAAATGGTCGACGTGGTCGGCTGGCGCCTGGACGAAGTGGTCAAGCTGATCCGTGGCCCGAAAGGCTCGGTGGTGCGCCTGGAGGTGATCCCGGCCAGCAATGCGCCAAGCGACCAGACCAGCAAGATCGTGGCCATCACCCGCGAAGCGGTGAAGCTTGAAGAGCAGGCGGCGAAGAAGTCGGTGCTCAAGCTCAAGCAGGACGGGCGTGACTACAAGCTGGGCATCATCGAGATCCCGGCCTTCTACCTGGACTTCAAGGCTTACCGCGCCGGCGACCCGGAGTACAAGAGCACCACCCGTGACGTGAAGAAGCTGCTCACCGAACTGCAGAAAGAGAAAGTCGACGGCGTGGTCATCGACCTGCGCAACAACGGCGGCGGCTCGCTGCAGGAAGCCACCGAGCTGACCAGCCTGTTCATCGAAAAAGGCCCGACCGTGCTGGTGCGCAATAGCGATGGCCGCGTCGACGTGCTGGAAGACGAAAACCCCGGTGCCTTCTACAAAGGCCCGCTGGCACTGCTGGTCAACCGCCTGTCGGCCTCGGCCTCGGAGATCTTCGCCGGTGCCATGCAGGACTACCACCGCGCCCTGATCATCGGCGGCCAGACCTTCGGCAAAGGCACCGTGCAGACCATCCAGCCGCTCAACCATGGCGAGCTGAAGCTGACCCTGGCCAAGTTCTACCGGGTGTCCGGGCAGAGTACCCAGCACCAGGGCGTGCTGCCCGACATCGACTACCCGTCGATCATCGACACCAAGGAAATTGGCGAGAGCGCCCTGCCCGAGGCCATGCCGTGGGACACCATCCGCCCGGTGGTCAAGCCGGCGGCCGACCCATTCAAGCCGTTCCTGGCCCAGCTCAAGGCGCAGCATGAAGCGCGCAGCGACAAGGATGCCGAGTTCACTTACATCCGCGACCGCCTGGCCCTGACCCAGAAGCTGATGAACGAAAAAACCGTCAGCCTCAACGAGCAGGACCGCCGTGCACGCCACGACGATATCGAGGCCAAGCAGCTGGCGCTGGAAAACATCCGCCGCAAGGCGAAGGGTGAAGAGCCGCTCAAAGAGCTGAAGAAAGAGGACGAGGACGCGCTGCCGGCCGAGGATGACAACACCAAGCCGGAAGACGATGCCTACCTGTCCGAAACCGGCCGCATCCTGATCGACTACCTCAGCGCCAGCACCAAGGTGGCCAAGAAGTAAGGCACCAGTGACAGTGATGGCAGATTAATGTGACCTGTCATCATACAGTCATCGCGCTGTCGTGAAATATAAGGGCCGGGCATGCAGATGCCCGGCCCTTTCATTTTCAGGAATACGCCATGACCGTTGCCGAACAGCTCAGTGCCTTGAGCGCCATTCTGGCTCAAAGCCGCATTCACAGCCTGTTTCAACCGATCATGTGCCTGAGCGAGCAACGGGTATTCGGCCATGAGGCGCTGAGCCGTGGGCCGTCGAACAGCCCGCTGCACGCACCGCTCAACCTGTTTACCGTGGCCCGCCAGGCCGGCCGCCTGACCGAGCTGGAGGCCGCTTGCCGGGAAAGTGCCTGCCGCCGCTTCAGCGAGCAACAGTTGCAGGGCAAGCTGTTTCTCAACGTCTCGCCAGAATCGCTGCTGGAACCGCACTACCCCTCCGGCCTTACCCTGAAACTGCTCGAACAGGTCGGGCTGCCGCCAAGCCGGGTGGTGATCGAGCTGACCGAGCACACCCCCACCGACGACTTCCAGCTGCTGTCCAATGCCCTGCACCACTACCGCGACATGGGCTTTTCGATTGCCATCGACGATCTGGGCGCAGGATATTCGAGCCTGCGCCTGTGGTCGGAGCTGCGCCCTGAATACGTGAAGATCGACCGCCATTTCATCGACGGCATCCACCGTGATCCGCTCAAGCGCGAGTTCGTGGGTTCGATATTACAGATTGCCCGAGCGTCCAAGGCGCAGGTTATTGCCGAAGGTATCGAGCTGGCAGAGGAGCTGGCGGTGCTGGTGGAGATGGGCGTGGACCTGGTGCAGGGTTACCTGCTGGGGCGACCGCAGGAGCTGGGCGTGCGTGAGGCCAGGCCGTTGCCGGTATCGATCAGCGTGCCGTTGGCCGAACAGCCGACGGTGCGGCTCAATGCCACGATCGGGCAGCTGCTGGAGTTGTTCGGTCGGCATCAGCACCTGGATGCATTGCAGGTGGTCGATGCCGATGGCAGGCCTTGTGGGTTGATTCACAGGGATGCGTTCCCTGTCATGGCCCTATCACCGGCAAGCCAGCTCCCACACAGGTACAGCGCAAAGGCTCAAGGCCTGTGGTGAACCTGTGGGAGCTGGCTTGCCGGCGATAGGGCCGGTACAGGTAAAGACTCAGGCTGTTTCGGGATAGCAGTACTCGAACACCCGCACCACCTCGGAGGCATGCCACGACGCCGCTTCCATGCCATCCACCGGCCCGGAAAAACGCCCAAGCCGCTCCACGCACTCAAAAAAGCCGGTACGCGGCAAACGGCTGGCACCCTGGCTGATCACCAGCGAGCTGCGCAGTGGCTGCTCGGCGCGGGCATCGAGCAGCGCCAGGTATTCCAACGCCGCGGTCAGCGTCTGCATGGCCGGGCTGGGCAGTTGCAAGCGCTCGATCAGCGCTCGGTACGTCAGCAGGTGACGTTGACGACGGGCCAGGTCAAGCTCGCCCAGCAGGTTATCCCAGTGCTGACGGCTGATCCTGACCTGGCTCATGATGGCTCGCTCCAGCCCGCCACACCCAGGTGCCACGCCAGTGCGCGGCGGATGGCGGCATCGGGCTGACGCTCACCCGACTCGATCATGGCCAGGTACGCCGGGCTGACCCCGACATTGCGCGCCAGTTGCTCAGGGGCAATGCCCTTGGCCTGACGAATCTGCCCTACTTCACTGAACCCCGGCAACGGCGCTTCGGCAACGCTGCTGGCCGCTTCACCGACAACCGCCTCGGCGGGTGCCTGCCCGGCGGCCTTCAGCAGGGCCTGATACTGCTCCCAGGGAACCACGGCGTACTCGGGCTGACCGTCCCGGCTGATGACCTGAATACCCATTACAAACCCCTTAAAAATGGATTACCGCATGTAATCCGTAGGCATAACCCTTATGCCAATTATATTACCAACTCCGGGGTCTGTGCAGTTGCGGTAGTTATGGCCGGTTTCACGGCGTATTACGCTCCAGCCGCAGCGCTTCCGGGGTAGCCGGCAAGCGCTCGACCACCCGCAGCCGCTCGGGTGCCTGGCTGTCGCGCCAGGCCTTGAAGCGCGCCAGTTCGTCGGCCACGGTCTTCAACACCCAGCCCAGCACGGCGATGTCGTCGAGGAAGCCCACGCCCAGTATCCAGTCGGGGATGGCATCGATAGGGCTGACGAAATACAGCAGTCCGGCGACGATGGTGACCAGCGCCTTGGGGCTGATGGCGCGGTATTCGCCACGCCACCAGGCCAGGCACAGCGACTGCAGCAGCTTCACATCTTCGCGTAGCTGGCCCAGGCGTGGGCCTTTACGCGCCACGGCAAACAGCAAGGCCGGCAACCGGCCGCGGCTAAGCAGGCGCTCTGCCAACGGCAGGAAACGGGCGAAATTCCAGGGACCGCTCATGGAGCCTCCAAGAGGAAAGGTTATCCACATTTATTGTGGATAACCTTGTGAACAGGGCGAATTTTCTGACCTCAGGTGCCTGTCAGGCAAGGGTCCCGGTCAGATCGGGCGTTTTTTACACAACCGTTTCACACCGTGGTGTGTACGCCGCAAACGGTTGGCGTTACAAGCATCCTGCATCTTCAAGCTGCACTTTCTCGGACAGTATCAACAGTCGGGGGTTCGACCAACCCGCCAGGCAAAAACACAAACGCCCCGTGAGAACGGGGCGTTTGCTGAAACCAGCCAGTGTTACTTGGCAGGCTCTTCGGCAGGGGCTTGCGCCTCCGGCTCGGCGCCTTGCAGCTGGGCCGGATCCTTGATGGCGATCAGTTCCAGGTCGAAGACCAGCACCGAGTTGGCCGGGATCAGCGGGCTTGGGCTTTGCGCGCCGTAGGCCAGTTCAGCCGGGATGAACAGCTTGTACTTCTCGCCGACGTGCATCAGTTGCAGGCCTTCGACCCAACCCGGGATCACGCCGCTGACCGGCAGGTCGATCGGGCTGCCGCGCTCGACGGAGCTGTCGAACACCTTGCCATCGGTGAGCTTGCCTTCGTAGTGGACGGTGACCACGTCGGTCGGCTTGGGCTGCGGGCCGTCGGCCTTCTTGACCACTTCGTACTGCAGGCCCGAGGCGGTGGTGACCACGCCAGGCTTCTTGGCGTTTTCCTCAAGGAACTTCTTGCCGGCCGAGGCAGCTTCTTCGCTGGCCTTGGCCAGGCGCTCCTCAGCGCGTTTCTGCAGCGAGGTGAAGGCCTCTACCAGCTCTTCATCCTTGATGCGTTGCTCTTTCTTGCTGACGGCGTCTTCGATGCCGAGCGCGACTGCTTTCGAATCAAGGTCTTCCATGCCTTCCTGAGCCAGGCTCTTGCCCATGTTCAGGCCGATTCCGTAGGAGGCTTTCTGTGCCGGAGTCTTCAGCTCGGGGCTGCTGGCCTGTTGATCACAGCCAGCCAGTACCAGGCCAACCAGGGCAACCGCAGCCGCCAAACGATGCTGTTTCATGTGATTTCCTTGTTCATGCGCCATAAGGGCAATCAGGGTAGAAGCCGCGAGCTTATCAGGCGTCCCCAACCCATGGCTACCGGCATAAGAGCAGGAAAAGCCTGATTAGTTCCACCCCTGCCAGCCCTGCCCCACAGCCCTAATTAACGCAAAAGATAGTTCGTTACGCTTTGTATCGACCAAGATATACCATAACGCTATCATCTGCCGCTTTCAGGATACTGGCCCGGGCGCGGCCAGGCTATCTAGAACGGGCTTCAGGGATGCACAATGAGATGGGATGGCGCAGTAACCTTCGGTGATTACTGGCTGGGCTACACCGGCCAGACTGACCAGACCGCTGCCCATGCCCACGTTGCCATCCAGCTGTGCATCGGCTTGAGTCTGGACATCACGGTGGAGTTCGGCGAAGAGGTGGTCACTGCCCCAGGGGTATTGATCGGCCCCTCGGTCAACCACCGTTCGCTGCCCAACCCTGGCCGGGTCGCCTTCGTCTATTTCTATCCCGACGCACCACTGGGGCGTGCGCTGAAAGCCTTGCTCGACGAGAGCGGCAAGGCTGCGGTGAGCGCCGACATCGTCGATTGCGTGCGTCAGGCCGCCAACTTCCATGATGTGGTCGCCGCTCTGGAACTCAAGCTGGTCCCCCCGGAAAGCTTCGACCCACGCCTGTCCAACGCCCTGCACCTGCTGCGCGAAGACTGGGCCGGTATCGGCGCGGTGTCGCGCGCGGCCAGCGCGGTGGGCCTGTCCAGCCCGCGCCTGCGCTTCTTCGCCACCCGCCAGATGGGCGTGCCACTGTCGCAGTGGATCATCTGGCGCAAACTCGAACGTGCCTGCCACGCCCTCGCCCACGACGCCAGCCTCAGCGATGCCGCCATGGCCGGCGGCTTTGCTGACCAGGCTCACCTCACCCGCATGATGCGGCGCATGGTCGGCATGTCGCCGAGCCGCGTTGCAGCCGTGCTGCGCAATACAAGCGATTCATTCAAGAATCAGCAGTTCTAAATCGCCATCATCCCCTCCAGCCCGCGCCACCCGGGGTCTCCACCTCCAGGCGCAGGGCCGCTTGCCGGCCGCCGCCCGTGAAATACAGGCGCACAGGTCGGCTTTTTTAATCGTTCCGATCCTTGGCCCCCTTGCGGCTGCCAGGCAGACGGGCGCCATGGCACATGCCACTTCACCCACCTAGTAAGCAAGGAGTGCTAGCCCATGTCAGGACCCTCGCGGCTGACTGTTTTTCTCACCGGCGGTGCCGGCGTGCTGGGCGATACGTTGATCGACCAGTTGGCCGAGCGTTATCACCTGGTGTGCCTGACCCGCCGTAGCAGCATCAGCCACCCCGGGGTCGAGACCCTGCGCGGTGATATCTGCCAACCGCGCCTGGGCCTGTCCAGCGCGGACTACCTGGCGCTGACCAAGCGCGTCGACTGGGTCATCCACTGCGCAGCCATCACCCGCCTGGACGGCCACGCCGAAGCCGTGTTCTCGGTCAACTACCAAGGCACCGAGCAGGTGCTGGAGTTTGTCCGCGACGCCGACGTGCCGCTGTACCACGTCAGCACCGCCTTCACCCACCCCTGTGACTACCACCCCGGGGTAATGCCCTCGACGCCATACGAAGTGGTCAAGCGCCAGGCCGAAAGCCTGGTGCGTGAGGCCGGCGTACCGGTTTCGATCTTCCGCCCGTCGATCATCATCGGCGACAGCCACAGCGGCCACATGCCGACCCTGCAGGGCTTTCACCTGACCATGGGGCTGATGATGTCAGGCTACCTGCCGATCATCCCCTGCCCGGAAGACGGACGCGTGGATGTGATCGCCCGTGATGTCGCGGCAGCCGGCATTGCCAGCGCCCTGGACCAGCGCCTGATCGGTGACGACTACTTCCTTACCAACGGCCCGCAGGCGCTGGACATTCGCACCCTGCTCGACCTGATGTGCGCGCAAATGCAAGACCAGGGCAAGCCCTTCCAGCGCCCGCGCTGCATGAACCCGGATATCTACGAACGCCTGGTGCGTCCGGTGTTCCTGCCGGCCCTTGAAGAGAACATCCGCGCCGCCCTCGGCCGGGCGACCCAGCTGTGCCGCTACGCCAGCCTGCTGCAGCCGCTGCCCAGCTCGCTGGAGCAACTGCTGCCTGCCCGCCACCTGGCCTGCCGCTCGCCACGCCAGGAACTGGCCCTGACCCTGGCGCGGCTGTCGCCCAAGCTCTCGGCCATGCAACGCATGCTGAAGATTCCGGCAGCGGCCGAGCGCCGCGCCGAACCGGCCCTGGAGGCCTGACCGATGAACAGTTTCATCCCCCTGCCCCAAGGGCTTGATGCCGAACGTGTGCGCGCGCAGTACCGCGACCACGTCAACGCCGGCTATGCGCGCCTGGCGTCGATGATGAACCTGCCCATCGAGGTGAGTGGCGAAGGTGTCTACCTGTTCGACATGGACGGCAACCGCTACCTGGATGCCGGCGGCTACGGCGTGTTCCTGCTCGGGCATTCACACCCGCAGGTGGTCGAGCGGGTGAGCCGGCAGCTGCACAGCCACCCGATGGCCAGCAAGCTCATGCTCAACCCGTTCCAGGCCCAGGCTGCTGCGGCCCTGGCAGCGGTATGCCCACCCCCGCTGCAATACGTGTTCTTCTGCAACTCCGGCACCGAAGCCACCGAGGCGGCGTTGAAGCTGGCCTGGCTCAACGGCTGCCAGCGGGTGATCTCGACCCACGGTGGCTACCACGGCAAGACGCTAGGCGCGCTGGCTGTGACCGGCAGGGCGCTGTATCGCTCACCGTTCAGCGAGCGCCTGGGTGACAGCCAATTCATACCATTCGGTGATGCCGAGGCGCTGCGCCTGCAACTGCAGGCACAGCCTGAGCGAGCCTGCGTGATCCTCGAACCGGTACAGGCCGAAGCCGGGGTGATCGTACCCCCGGCCGGCTACCTGCAGCAGGTGCGCGCGCTGTGCGACCAATACGGTGCAGTACTGATTGCCGATGAAATCCAGTCTGGCATGGGCCGGACCGGGCGCTGGTGGGCTTGCGAGCATGAGGGCGTGGTGCCCGACATTCTGCTGGTCGGCAAAAGCCTTTCCGGCGGTTGCGTGCCGGTCAGCGCCATGGTCTGCACCGCCGACATGCAGGCGCCGCTGAACCGCAACCCGCTGATGCACACCTCCACCTTCGGCGCCAACCCACTGGCCATGGCCGCGGTCATGGCCACCCTCGAAGTGATGCAACGCGAGCAACTGGTGGCGCGTGCCGAGGCCCTGGGGCAACGCCTGCAACTGGGCCTGCAGACGCTACTGCGCCAGCACCCCTGCGGCAGCCAGGTGCAGCTGCGCTGCGCCGGCCTGTTGCTGGGCCTGGAGTTCGCCGATGCGGGGCTGGCGGCAAACATGGTCATGCACCTGATCGACCAACGCATCGTGGTCAACCATTCGCTCAACGATCACCGGGTAATCCGCCTGACCCCGCCAGCCCTGTACAGCGACAGCGACGTTGAGTGGCTGCTGGGCGGCTTTGCCCGGGCCATTGCCCGCACCTTCGAATAGGACACCGTAATGAAAGAAGTCAGCCTGAACGCCCATGTTCCCAGCCAGAGCGCCGAACAGGTCTACGCCGCCATCAGCAACTTCAGCGTGTACCCGCAGTTGTGCGAATCGGTGCGCAACATCGAGATCGAGTCGATCCACGAGCACGAGGTGCTGAGCAACTGGGAGGTGAACTTCCACAGCGGCATCCTCAAATGGCAGGAGCGCGATGTCTTCGACCCCGCCAACCTGCATATCCATTTTCGCCAGACCGCGGGCGACATCGACCACTTTTCCGGCTCGTGGCAAGTCAGCGAAACCGCCGAAGGCGCCAGCATCGCCTTCCGCTCCTGCTTCGACCTGGGCTTGCCGATGCTTGCCGACATGCTCGACCCGGTTGCCCGGCAAGCGATCCGCGACAACATCAGCGCCATCATCCATGGCCTGTTCCCGAACAGCCAGATCAAGGATTGATGCCATGCCCTTGTCACTCCTGCAAAACGCCAGGCACACCCTGCAACGCTTTGCCCCAGGCTTTGCCAACCTGCTGAGCGAATTGCCGTTCGAACAGCGCGAGGCTGCAGGCAGCCCGGTGGTGGACTGGTTCAAGCATACCGGCCCGGTTGCCCTGCTGGTGCCCAAGGCCAGCGGGGGCCTGGGTGCCAGCGCCCGCGAAGCGCTGCACGTGCAGCTGGCCCTCGGTGCCCTGTCGCCTTCGCTGGCCGTGGCCAGCACCATGCATCAGTTTTCCGTGGCCAGTCTGGTCGCCGTGGTGGCCCAGGGCGCAGGCGCCGAAGGCCTGCTGTTGTCGGCCATCGCCCGGCAGCGCCTGCTGCTGGCTTCGGGCTTTGCTGAAGGCGTGCCCGGTGGCGGCATTCTCGATGCCGGCATGGAAGCCGTGCAACTGGCAGACGGCGTGCGCCTGAGTGGCAGCAAGCAACCGTGCAGCCTGAGCACCTCGATGGACCTGCTCACGGCCAGCTTCAGCCGCGCCGGCGAGCATGGCGAAGAACTGATGATCGCGATGATCCCGGCGACCGCACCGGGCATCAGCCACCACCCGTTCTGGGGCAACAGCGCCTTGGCCGGGGCGCAGAGCCTGGAGCTGCGACTGGAGGATGTGTACGTCAGCGACAAGATGATTTTTTCCGCCGGCCTCAAGTCGCAGCTGGGCGATGTGCAGACCATCGGCTTCGTCTGGTTCGAGCTGCTGATCAGCGCCAGCTACCTGGGCGCCTGCATGGGCCTGGTGGAGCGCGCGGTCGACGAGCGCCGCTGGAGCGACCAGCAGCGTGTGCAGCTGGCCTGCCAACTGCAACTGTGCCTGAGCGCCCTGGAAGGCCTGGCGCAGGAAGTGGAGCAGCTGCAAGGCGACGCCGATGACCTGCTGGCGCGCCTGCTGCTGACCCGCTACGGCATCGAGCAACAACTGGCCAGCGCCTCCGACCTGGCCCACCAGATGCTCGGCGGCCTGGCCTTCATCCGCTCGAACCTGGGCTGCGACTGGCTGGCCAGCACCCGCGGCCTGCAGTTCCACCCACCCGGGCGTTTCAGCATGACCGCCAACCTTGACCGCTACCTGCAAGGCGCCACCTTCAGCATTGCCAATGGAGTCACCCTGTGAAACTGCTCAACAAGATCGTCGTCATCACCGGCGCAGCACGCGGCCTGGGCCTGGAAACCGCACGCAAGCTCAAGCGCCAGGGCGCTACCGTGATCGGCATCGACCAGCTCGAACCGCACACCGCGCTGAATTTCGACGCCTACTACCTGCTCGACCTGTGCGACCGCGAACGCCTGGACGAAGCGGCCACCTCGATTCTGGAGCGCTTCGGCGACATCGATATCCTGGTCAACAATGCCGGGGTGCTGACCCTGGAGCGTGGCGAGACGGGGGTGAACGATGACGTGCGCCGCGCCCTCGAAGTGAACCTGCTGGCCCCTTGGCAGCTGACCTCGCGCTTGCTGCCGGCGCTGCTGCGCAAGCACGGCAAGGTGGTCAACGTATCGTCGCTGTTTGCCCTGGTGAACGCGCCCTATGTGGCCGCCTACGCCACCAGCAAGCGGGCCATGAGCGCTTATTCGGACGTACTGCGCATGCAGTACCCAGGCCAGCTCGACGTGGTCACGGTGTTCCCCGGTTTCATCGACACGGCCATCCACGACCCGGCCGAGCGGGTCGGCCTGTCGGTCAAGCGCCTGGTCAGCTTCAAACGTGGCGAACGGGTGCTGCTGTCGCTGGAGGAAAAGCTTGATGACGCCAGCAATGGCCTGGTCCGCGCCTGCACCCAGGCGGGCCTGCGCAACCGCGGCCTGACCTTCCTCGGCAGCGTGGCCATGTACACCGCCCGTTGGATGCCGAGCCTGGTCGACGCCTTCATCAGCCTGCGCCTGCGCAGCCTGAGCAAGGCGGGCCAGCTGTCGCTCAAGCCCGAACTGATCGACTGAGGCCGGGCCGATGACGCAACTGGCACTGGACAAGCCCACGCTACGCCCGGCGCGCAGCCTGCTGACGCCGTCCGCCGTGGAAACCACCCTGGTGGTCGGCTATGCGTTGCTGCTGTTCGCCGTACCGCTGGCGCTACTGGTGGCGATTGTCGACCAGGCTCCGCAGGCATGGCCGCTGGCTTTGCCGCTGCTGCTGCCGGCGGGCTACGGTCTGTTCCTGATGGGCATCCTGGGCCACGAGGGTTTCCACTTCAACCTCAGCGACAACCGCCTGTTCAGCTGCCTGCTGGCAGTGCTGCTGAGCTCAATGCTGACCGGCTTCTGCGTCACCGGCTACTTCGTCGACCATTGGCAGCACCATCGCCACAACGGCGGCCCCAAGGACCCGGACTGGCGCCTGCTGCGGCGTTATCGTCTGGCCGTCACCCGGCTGCTGGTGTCGCGCCTGCATGCCACCGGGTGGTACCTGGTGCAGACCGTGCGCCTGGCCCTGCCTGGTGCCAAGGTCAGCGGCACGCTGCCTTTGCCGGACACCCAGGTGCGCCTGCTGGCCAGGGCCAACCTCGCCTGCCAACTGTTGTGGCCGGCACTGTGGCTGGCGCTGGCAGCGCAGTGGCCGGTGCTGCTGCCCGCCGTGGCCGGGTGCCTGCTGCTGGCGCTGCTGGTGTCCGCCCTCAACGCCTACCAGGAGCATGCCTTCGAGGCCAGCGTTGCACTGCCGGTGGCCCGCTCGCGCACAGCGTGGCTCAGCACCCTGCTGCACCTGGGCTCGAACTATCACCTGGAGCACCACCTGTACCCGCGGGTGCCGTGCTGGCGCCTGCCACGCCTGCATCGCCAACTGCTCGCCAGCGGTTGGTACGACGGCCGCCAGGCGCTGCTCGAACCGCGTTTCTTCGGCGCCCTGCGCTACTGCAAGGCACGTTTCCCCTATGCCGGCGCCTGGCAAGCAATGCCACCGCCTGGCCGCAGCGGGCAATGACCCGCGCCCGCTGCACACCCCTCACACTCATGGAGCCGAGTATGTCTTTTGACGTAGATGCATTGATTGAAAACGAACGTCGCACCCTGCTGGCACACCCGCTGTTCGCCCGTATCAGCTCGCTGGACGACGTACGCCTGCTGATGGAGAACCACGTCTTTGCGGTGTGGGACTTCATGACCCTGCTCAAGCGCATCCAGCGCGACCTGACCTGCGTGACGCTACCGTGGTTGCCGCCACGCCACATCATTGCCGCGCGGCTGATCAACGAGATCGTCACCGGCGAGGAGACCGACGAGCACCCTGCCGGCGGCTTCATCAGCCACCTGGACCTGTACCTGGCCGCCATGGACGAGATCGGCGCCGACACCGGGCCGTTCCGCCAGTTCCAGGCCCTGCTGCAGGCCGGCGTGCCGCTGGCCCAGGCGTTGACCACCGTCGATATTCCGCTGCCGGCCAAGGTGTTCGTCAGCAAGACCCTCGATGTTGCCCTGCATGGCTCGACCGAGCAGGTGTTGGCGTACTTCTTCTTCGGCCGCGAAGACATCATCCCCGACATGTTCGGCGGCCTGCTGCAGCGCTGGGCCATCGATGAAGCCAGCGTGCCGATGCTCACCTACTACCTCAAGCGCCATATCGAGATGGACGGAGACGATCACGGCCCGGCGGCCAAGCGCATCATCGCCGAGATCGTCAGCGAGCCCGCGCAGCAAATGGCCCTGGCCAAAAGCGCTGGCGACGCGCTGGTGGCCCGCACCGTGCTGTGGGACGGCGTGCTCGAGCTGCTGCACCAACGCGCCACCGCTATCGCGCAGGGCAACTGCGTGGCCGCCGCCAGCTGAGTACTGCCCCTTGCCTGCGCCCACCGCGAGCAAGGGGTAATGGCCTACAACGACAAGGACGAGAGCGTGTGACATGGTGAAAGGCAAATACGCCAAGCTGGCGGTATCGGCGCTGGTCATCGCAGGCCTGGCAGCATTGGGCGTGCAACGCTGGCAATACGCACGGCAGTACGTCAGCACCGACAACGCCGAAGTGGAAGGCGTGATCATTCCCATCCGGGCCAGGCTCAGCGGCGTGGTGGTGCAGGTGCCGGTGCACGAGAACACGCGGGTGAAGCAAGGCGACCTGCTGTTCCAGGTGCGTGAGGACGAATACCAGCAACGGGTCGAACAGGCCCGGGCCAACTACCTGGGTGCGCTGGTGACCACCGGGCAAGGCGGCATGCCTGGCCTGATGGACAGCCAGGTCCGCAGTGCGGCGGCACGCAGCCAGGCGGCGCAAGCCACCATCGGGCAACTGGTGGCCAATGTCGAGCAGGCCCGCAGCGACTACCAGCGCACGCAACGCCTGGCCGGGCAAGGGGTGGTCAGCACCCAGGACCTGGAAGCCGCACGGGCGCGCTTCAACGCCCTGAACCACCAGTTGCAGGCAGCCCGCGACAACTCCACCGCCGCCCGCGAAGGCACCCTGGCCAACGAGGCGGCACTGAAAGTGGAGGAGTACCGGATCAAGGCCGCCGAATCGGCACTGGCGCTGGCCCGCATCGAGCTGCAGGACACCCGGCAGGCTTCGCCGCGCGGCGGGGTGATCGTGCACAAGGATGTGCAGCCAGGGCAGTTCGTGGTCGCCGGGCAAAAGCTGCTGAGCCTGGTCAGCACCGAGCACATGTGGGTGGTGGCCAACTTCAAGGAAACCCAGATCGGCCGTGTCCGCGTCGGCCAACCGGCGCGCATCAGCGTCGACGCCTTTCCGGGGCAGCACTTCGAAGGTGTGGTGCACAGCCTGGTGCCGGCCACCGGGGCGCGCTTCTCGCTACTGCCGCAGGAAAACGCCACCGGCAACTTCACCAAGGTGGTGCAGCGCATGCAGGCGCGAATCGAGTTCCGCGAGCTGCCCACGTCCATGCAGCAGGCGCTGGGCCAGGGCATGAGTGTGTTCGTCGAGGTTGATACCCGCGACAGCGGGCAGCCCCTATGAAGTCGCCCTGGCTGGTGGCGGTGACCGTCACCTTGATCTCGATGATGGAATTGCTCGACGTGACCATCGTCAACGTCGCCATTCCCAGCCTGATGGGTAGCCTGGGGGCTTCGGTGGACGAGATCTCCTGGGTCTCGACCGGCTATATCGTCGCCAACGTGGTGATCCTGCCAGCCAGCGGCTGGCTGTCGGCGTGGTTTGGCCGGCGCCGCTATTACCTGGTGTCGTCGGCGCTGTTCGTGCTGGCGTCGCTCGGTTGCGCCATGTCCCAGGAGCTGTGGCAGATGGTGTTGTGGCGGGTGGTGCAGGGTTTGGCCGGCGGCGGCCTGCTGGGCATCTCGCAGGCGATCATCTATGACGTGTTCCCCAAGGAAAAGGTCAGCTCGGGCCTGGCCTTGTACGGGGTCGGGGTAATGATGGGGCCCACCCTCGGCCCTTCGGTGGGCGGCTACCTGATCGACGAGTTCTCCTGGCACTGGATTTTCCTCATCAACCTGCCCATCGGCGCGCTGGCGCTGCTGCTGGCCTGGCTGTGCGTGAACGACTCGCCCAACGAACGGCGCCCGCAAAGCATCGACTACCTGGGTTTCGTACTGCTCGCGGTGGGTGTCGGCAGCTTGCAGATCCTGCTGGAACGGGGCGAGCACTGGGACTGGCTGGAGTCGGACCTGAGCCTGTTGTGCCTGGCCCTGGCACTGCTTGGCCTACTGGGCTTCTGCTACTGGGAACGACGGGTCGCCAACCCCATCGTCAACCTGGCGCTGTTCAGCAACCGCGAATTCCTGCTGGGTTCGGTCTGTGCCTTCTGCGTCGGCTTCGGCCTGTACAGCACGCTGTTCATGGTACCGCTGCTGTTGCAGACGCTGCTCGAACAAAGCGCCTATCAGAGCGGCCTGGTGATCTTCCCCGGGGCCTTGGCCAGCGCTGTCAGCACCCTGGTGATCGGCAAGCTGTCGCAGGAAAACCGCATTGATGAGCGTTACTTCATTTGCGTGGGCATCCTGGTCTACGGCTATGCCATGTACCTGCACACCCAGTTCACCCTGCAAAGCAACCCCGACACATTGTACTGGCCGCTGATCATCCGTGGTTTCGGCCTGGGCATGATCTTTGTGCCACTGACCAACCTGGCCATGCGCCAACTGCCGGCACAGCTGATTTCGGTGGGCTCCGGCGTGCTCAACCTGATGCGCCAGCTGGGTGGCAGCGTCGGTATCGCCATCGCCGCCACCCTGCTCACGCGCTTCTCCTGGGCGCGTTACCGCCAGCTCGCCGAGCATGTCGACGAAAACCGCCTGCTCGCCAGTGGCTGGGACCTGGCCAGCCTTGACCCGCGGCGGCTGTCCACCGACCTGCTCGGCGCCGACCAGGCCAACGCCCTGCTGGCCTTCGTCCAGGCCCGGGAGCAGGCGCAGATGCTCGGTTTCAGCACGCTCTTCGGCCTGCTTGGCGCGGTGATGCTGATCGGCGTGCCCATGGTGCTGCTGATGCGCAACCCCCGCCAACCCAAGCCCTCACTTGCAAAGGAGTCCGTGACGTGTTCGGACAATGCACACCCCTCCGCCTAGCCGTGCTGGTGCTGTCGCTGATCTGCGCCAGCCCCGTTCAGGCCCGCGACCTGTACCAGACCTACCAGCAGGCGCTGGGGCATGACATGGCCTATGCCGCCGCCCAGCAACGCCAGCTGGCGGCAGCTCAAAAGGCCCCGCAAGGGCTGGCCAGCCTGCTGCCGCACCTTTCACTGGAAAGCGGCGCAGCCTGGGTCGACCGCGAACACAGTGGGGCCGCCCGACGCAACCGGGACAACTCCAATGCCTACGCGCTGGTATTGATCCAGCCGCTGCTGCGCTGGCAGAACGTGATTGGCCATGAACAGGGCAAGGCCCTGGCCACAGCCGGCGAGATCGACTTGCTCGCCGCCCGCCAGGACCTGATGCTGCGCGTGGCCGACAGCTACTTCGAACTGCTGCTGGCCGAAGACCAGTTGGCGACCAGCCGCCAACAGGTACACACCCTCGGCCAGCAACTGGACAAGGCGCAGCGTTTTCGTCGCGAGGGCTCGGGCACCGAGAACGAGGTGCAGCGCATCCAGGCCCGCTACGACCTGGCGCAGGCCGAACAGATAGCTGCAGGCAATGCCCTGCGCCTGAATCAACAGGCGTTGGCCCGGCTGACCGGCAGCACGCCGGGCGAGCTGGCCAGGCTGGATGAGCAGGTGGCGTTCAGTGGCCCGCAACCGGCCCGCCTGGATGCCTGGACCGAACAGGCGCGCCAGCACAACCTGAAGGTGCAGGCCGCCGAAGTACGCCAGCTTATCGCCGAACAGGAAGTGCACAAGCAACAGGCCGGCCACTTGCCAACCCTCGACCTGGTGGCCGCACATGGCCGCTTTGCCTCGGTGGGTGGCAGCCTCTACGACGTCACCGTACCCGAGGAGAAATACACCCAGACCGTGGTCGGCGTGCAACTCAGCGTGCCGCTGTATGCCGGTGGCGGCACCCAAAGCCGCACCCGCGAGGCGCGTGCCCTGCAGGGCGCCGCCGAGGACGAACTGGAAGATGCCCGGCGCGAGGCCGACTTCATGGCCCGCCAGGCCTACCTGAACCTGACCGGCGGCATCAGCCAGTACCAGGCGCTGAAACAGGCCTTGCGTTCCAGCCAGAGTGACCTGCGCATTACCACCCATGCCTTCGAGGCCGGTGCGCGGATCAGCAGCGATGTGCTGGATGCCGAACAGCAGGTCACCCGCACCCAGCTGCAACTGGCGCGTCAGCGCTACGCAATCCTGCAGGCACAGCTACGGCTGATGGCGGCCAGCGGCAGCCTCGGCGACGACAACCTCAAGGCCCTCAGCGCCCTGCTCACGGCGCGGGTTCAAGGGTAGACACCTTCACGGTACTGCCCCGCCACCTCGCGCAGCACCTCGCACATCCACTGCCCCGGCAGGCTCTGCGGCAAGGCGGCATTGCGGCAGATGCCCACCGAGCCGCCGGGCTCGCGCACACCCAGGTCGAGCTCGATCAGGTCGCCACGGCGCAGGTCGAGCAGCACCGCATCGCGCGGTGCCACCCACAGCGCATCGCTGCCCAGCAGGTAGCGCCGGCTCAGGGCCAGTGACAGGGTTTCCAGGCGCTGCGCCGGCATCTGGATGGCGCACTGCACGAACAGGCTGTCGGCGTGCTGGCGGATGGTGGTGCCCGCAGGCGGCAGCACCAGCGGGTAGCGGCCTACCTGGGTGCGCTCTACCGGCGAGCTGGCCAAGAGCGGGTGGCCGGGCCGCACCACCAGGCTCATCGATTCGCTGTACAAGTGCTCGAACGACAGGCCCTGGATTTGCGGGCTGTCGGTCATGCGCCCGACCACCAGTTCCAGCTCGCCCAGGCGCAGCTGGCCGAGCAGTTGTGCGCTGACCCCGGTGACCACGCTGATCACCAGCGCTTCATGGCGCTGGTGCAGGCGGCACAGCACCTCGGGCATCAGCAGGCCTTCGACGGTGGAGAGCACGCCAATGCGCACCTGCGACGGCGCCCGCGCTTCACCCCGCAGGCTGCTGACACCGTCGCGCAGGGCCTGCACGCTGGGGCCGGCATAACGCATGAAACGCGTACCGGCGGGGGTCAGTTCCACACCTTGGCGGCTGCGTGAAAACAGTCGCGTTTCCAGCAGCGCTTCGAGCTCCTTGAGGGTTTTCGAGATGGCCGGCTGGCTGATTGCCAGGCTGTCGGCCGCCCTGGCCAGGCTGCCCTGCCGGGCAATCTCCAGGAAGCACAGCAGGTGGCGGTACTTGATGCGGGTGTCGAGGTTCATGCTGGCAAGCTTACCGCATCGCCACCTGCGGCGTATCCGGGTCGCGCTGCTGGCGGCGGAACTGCCCGGGTGGCAGGCCGTGGATCTGGCGGAAACGTCGGGAAAAGTAGGCTTCGTCGGCAAAGCCACACAGCCGTGCCACCTCGCCCACCGGGCGGCTGCCGTTGAGCAGGTAGTTGCGTGCGGCGTGCATGCGCCGCTCCAGCACCAGCTCGCTGAAGGTCTTGCCGATTTCCTTGCGCAACCAGTGGGTCAGGTAGGTGGGCGACAGGTAGGTGGCGGCGGCGACCTTCTGCAGGTTCAGGTCGGGGTCGTCGATATGCCGGCGCAGGTATTCGCTCATGCGGCCCAGCGCAGCGCGGCGGCTGAGCTGCGCGGCATTGCTGTCGGCCAGTTCACGCAGCGGCTCGGCATACAGGCCACAGACCTGGCCGATCAGTTGCAGCAACAGGCCCTTGAGGATTTCGCGGGTGCCGAAGCGGCGGTTGGCATCCAGTGCACGCATGCGGTCGAGAACTTGCCGCAGCTCGGCAAAGTCGGCCTCGCCCAGGCAAAAGTCGAGATGCTCCTGAAAGCGGAACGGTGACAGCTCCGGCGCCTGCAGGATCGACACCTCTTCCAGATCCATCGGGTCACAGGCCAGGTGCGGCAGCAGGAACGTCTGGGAGAAGTTGATCACCACAAAGTCACTGTCGAGCGGGTGCGGAATCACATGCACCCGGTGCGGCAGGATGAAGGCCAGGGTGTTGCGCTTGAAGGGGCGCTGCACGCTGCCGATGTGTTGCACCGTGTCACCGCCGAAGTTGACCTGGATCTGGAAGTACTCGTGGCGATGCGGCGAGGTTTCGGCGGGGCGCCCGCGCTGGTCGCGGATGTAGAAGTCCATCAGCTCGCTGCGCTGCTGCATGACGTAGGTCGGGACCTCGCGCTTTGGGGGCATTGGGCTGGCTCCAGGTTCTAGGTAAAAAGTTGCCTGTGCGGGCCTCTTCGCGGGTAAACCCGCTCCCACAGGTACAGCGCAGCTCCCAAATCATGTGCTGACTCTGTGGGAGCGGGTTCACCCGCGAAGAGGCCCGACGAGGCAAGGCAAGTTGTACGATGTCCAAGCTTTTCAAATTAAACCTGTCTGCAAAAAACCGCGCAACCTTGAACCCCCACAGCCCTCTAAAAATGCGACACCCAGCAGAAAAACCAATCAAAACCCCGCCTTCCGATTTTTTTGGACAGTTCAGCCCTCCCCCGCCTTTAGTGAAAAAAACGGTCTAAAACCAACGTTGCATTCAACAAGTCGTACGACCACCTTAGTAAAGGGACTGCAGCCCAACCTCTATCAACAACAACAAACGAGGTCGACTCATGTCGAGCACGCCTACCCCCCGCGCCGCGTCGTCGTACGCGCTGGACGCGGCCCCTGCCCAGCGCCTGCCCACCCGCCGCCGCTGGTTCATGCTGTCGCTGCTGCTGGTGGCGACCATCATCAACTACGTCGACCGGGTGAACATTTCCATCGCCGCCCCGTTCATGGCCAAGGACCTGGGCCTGGACAAGGTCGAGATGGGCCTGATCTTCTCCGCCTTCGCCTGGACCTACGCCCTGGCCCTGGTGCCGGCAGGCTTCATCGCCGACCGCTTCGGCTCGCGCCTGACCTACGGCGTGTCGCTGATCAGCTGGTCGGCGGTGACCGTGGCCCAGGGCCTGGCCAGCGGCTTTGCCTCGCTGTTCGGCCTGCGCCTGGCGGTCGGCGCCATGGAAGCCCCGGCCTTCCCGGCCAACAGCCGCGCCGTCACCGTGTGGTTCCCCGCCCGCGAGCGCGGCATGGCCAGCAGCATCTACGTGTGCGGCCAGTACCTGGGCACTGCGCTGTTCACCGGCGCCCTGCTATGGCTCGCGACGACCTACGACTGGCGGCATGTGTTCTACAGCACCGGCCTGGTCGGCATCGTGTTTGGCGTGGTGTGGCTGTTCCTGTACCGCGACCCGCTGAACTGCAAGAAGGTCAGCAAGGAAGAGCTGGCCTACATCGAGAACGGCGGCGGCCTGATCAAGAGCAGCCAGGAACGCACCCGTTTCGACTGGCGCCAGGTGGCCGAGCTGTTCCGCTACCGCCAGGTGTGGGCGATCTGCCTGGGCAAGTTCGCCAGCACCTCGGCGCTGTACTTCTTCCTCACCTGGTTCCCCACCTACCTGATCGAAGAGCGCCAGCTGACGTTGATCAAGGTCGGCATCTTCGCGGTCATGCCATTCATCGGGGCCACGGTCGGCATCCTGCTGGCGGGCATCGTCTCCGACCTTCTGATCCGCAAGGGCTACTCGCTGTCGTTCGCCCGCAAGCTGCCGCTGGTGGTGGGCTCGATGCTGGGCATGTCGATCGTGCTGGTGAACTTCACCGACTCGAACGTGCTGTGCATCGCCGTCCTCACCCTGGCGTTCTTCGCCCAAGGTATCGCTTCGTCGTCATGGGCGGCGGTGTCGGAAGTGGCCCCCAAGGAGCTTATCGGCCTGACCGGCGGGGTTACCAGCCTGGCCGCGAACATTGGCGGCATCGTCACGCCGATCGTGATTGGCGCGATCGTGCATGCCAGCGGTTCGTTCGCCATGGCGTTCTGGTTCATTGGCGGGGTGGCGTTGATGGGGACGCTTTCGTATTCGCTGCTGCTTGGGAAGCTGTATCGCATTGAGCTGAAGACGGCTGACTGAGCCTGAGGTGTTGTGGCTGTACTGGCTTCTTCGCGGCTAAAGCCGCTCCTGCAGGGGTAGCGTCAACCCCGAGGGCACACCGTCCCCCTGCAGGAGCACCTTAGCCGCGAAGAGGCCAGCACAGGTTACTTGGATAGTCCAACCCAACCCCGCTTTCGTCCAACTTTGCCGGCCAGCCTGTGACATACGCTGGCCACTCCAGAACGGAGGATCCACCCATGACTTACCTGTTCAACCCGCCGGCCATCGTCAGCCTGCCGATCCGCGGCAGCGATGCGCGCTTTCCGGTCGGCCGGGTGTTCTGCCTGGGCCGCAACTACCCATGGCCGGAAACCTACGGCCCGGCGCCACAGGAGCCGGTGTTCTTCATGAAACCGGCAAGCAATGTGGTCGAGGCAGCGGGAGAGCTGCCCTTCCCGCCGCAGACCGACGAGTTCTGCCACGAAATCGAGCTGGTCGCGGCCATCGCCAAGGGCGGTGCCGACATTGCCCCGGAACATGCCCTGGAACACGTGTTCGGCTTTGCCGCCGGCCTGGACATGACCCGTCGCGATCACCAGCGCAAGGCCAAGGCCGAGGGCCTGCCATGGGAAGCGGCCAAAGTGTTCGAGGCATCGGCCCCCATGACCGCCATCGTCCCCGCCAGCGAATGCGCCTGGCCGCTGAATGCGGCGCTGTGGCTGCAGGTCAATGGCCAGGAGCGCCAGCGCGCGCACCTCAGTCAGCAGACCTGGGCGTTGGCCGAAG
>Ga0302347_1002117_pt1 | contig 21302 bp, 22 predicted proteins | sample PhyWR1_FD_202178 | JGI IMG/M metagenome (GOLD analysis project Ga0302347, IMG submission 202178) | Leaf surface microbial communities from wheat plants in UC Gill Tract Community Farm, Albany, California, United States - DLSL W.R1 (v2)... | ecosystem: Host-associated > Plants > Phyllosphere >...
GGCGCTGGTTTTTCGGGTCCCAGCGGTGCTTGCTGTCGCGGAACGAGTACACGCGCTCTTTAGCGCGGGATTTCTCTTCATCGCGACGGGCGCCGCCGAACGCTGCGTCGAAACCATGCTTGTCCAGGGCCTGCTTGAGGCCTTCGGTCTTCATGATGTCGGTGTGCTTGGCGCTGCCGTGGGTGAACGGGTTGATGCCCTGCGCCACACCATCGGGGTTGACGTGGGTGATCAGGTCCAGGCCAAGCTCTTCGACCATCTTGTCGCGGAACTTGTACATCTCCTGGAATTTCCAGCGGGTGTCGACGTGCATCACTGGAAACGGCAGCTTGCCCGGGAAAAAGGCCTTGCGTGCCAGATGCAGCATCACGGCGGAGTCTTTACCGATCGAGTAGAGCATCACCGGGTTATCAAACTCGGCAGCGACCTCGCGGATGATGTGGATGCTTTCCGCCTCCAGCTGTTTCAGATGCGTCAGTTTGTCGACCATGGTTACTCACGGAAAAACGATCTTATGGACGGCCAAGCGGGCCGTGTTCGAGCGGGGCATGCTAGCACAGCACCTTCTTCTATTCAGGGAGCTGGCTAGATCGAAACGGTATATGAATATGCCGACAGGTTTGGCCTGCAATGAGGTCAAGTGTGGGAGGGGGCAAGTCGAATCGTCGCACCGCCCCTCCCACATTTGAACCCAGGCGTTAGTTAGATCGGGTTGGGGCAGTCGATGAACAGGTGTTCGAGGGCAAAGCGCCGCGCCAGGTAATCGCCCAGCGCCTGCACGCCGTAGCGCTCGGTGGCGTGATGGCCGGCGGCGATGAAGCTGATGTCGTTTTCCCGCGCGCTGTGGAAGGTCTGCTCGGAGGCTTCGCCGCTGAGGAACAGGTCGACCCCGGCGGCAATCGCGTCGTCGATGTAACCCTGGCCGCCACCGGTGCACCAGCCGACGCGGCGGATCATCTCGCTGCCTTCGACCAGCAGCGGTTCGCGGCCCATGACTTCCTGTACGCGGCGAGCAAAGTCACGCGGTGACATCGGCTCGGCGAGGGAGCCCACCAGGCCGACAATCTTCGGGTTGCTCGGGTCCAGTGGGCCTTCGACGGTGATGTCCAGCTGGCGCGCCAGCTGCACGTTATTGCCCACGTCCGCATGCAGGTCCAGCGGCAGGTGGTAGGCCAGCAGGCTGATGTCGTGCTTGAGCAGGGTTTTCAGGCGGCGTTGCTTCATGCCGGTGATGCAGGGGTTTTCGCCTTTCCAGAAATACCCGTGGTGCACCAGCACCAAATCGGCCTGGGCTTCGACGGCGGCATCCAGCAATGCCTGGCTGGCGGTGACGCCGCTGACGATGCGCATCACCTGCGGGCGGCCTTCGACCTGCAGGCCATTGGGGCAATAATCGGCAATTTTTGCGCTGCCGAGGTAGCGGTCCGCTTCCTCGACGAGGGTGCTCAAAGCAACGGCCATAAAAGACTCCTAAATATCCCGTTCCGAGGCGCTCGCAGCCTCGTATAATGCGCGACATTATGGGCGCTCTCCCGCCCCCTGCAACCTGTCAGGACTTACTTGATGCTCAAGGCACTGCGTTTTTTTGGATGGCCATTGTTGGCTGGCGTGCTGATCGCGATGCTGATTATTCAGCGTTACCCCGAGTGGGTGGGCTTACCCAGCTTTGATGTGAACCTGCAACAGGCCCCGCAAACCAGCGCGGTGGTGCAAGGCCCGGTGACTTACGCCGACGCGGTGGTCATCGCCGCGCCGGCCGTGGTCAACCTATACACCACCAAGGTCATCAACAAACCGGCGCACCCGCTGTTTGAAGACCCGCAGTTCCGCCGCTATTTCGGTGACAACGGGCCCAAGCAGCGGCGCATGGAATCCAGCCTGGGTTCCGGGGTGATCATGAGCCCCGAGGGCTACATCCTCACCAACAACCACGTGACCACCGGCGCCGACCAGATTGTGGTGGCCCTGCGTGACGGCCGCGAAACCCTGGCGCGCGTGGTGGGCAGCGACCCGGAAACCGACCTGGCCGTATTGAAGATTGACCTCAAAAGCCTGCCCTCGATCACCCTCGGCCGCTCAGACGGCCTGCGCGTCGGTGACGTGGCGCTGGCCATCGGCAACCCGTTCGGCGTTGGCCAGACGGTGACCATGGGCATCATCAGCGCCACCGGGCGTAACCAGTTGGGGCTCAACAGCTACGAAGATTTCATCCAGACCGACGCAGCGATCAACCCGGGCAACTCCGGCGGCGCGCTGGTGGATGCCAATGGCAACCTGACCGGTATCAACACGGCGATTTTCTCCAAGTCCGGCGGCTCACAGGGCATCGGCTTTGCGATCCCGGTGAAGCTGGCGATGGAGGTGATGAAGTCGATCATCGAGCACGGCCAGGTGATTCGCGGCTGGCTGGGGATTGAAGTGCAGCCGCTGACCAAGGAACTCGCCGAGTCGTTTGGCCTGACCGGGCGCCCGGGTATCGTGGTCGCGGGGATCTTTCGCGACGGCCCGGCGCAGAAAGCCGGCCTGCAGTTGGGGGATGTGATCCTCAGCATCAACGGCGAACCGGCCGGCGACGGGCGCAAGTCGATGAACCAGGTGGCGCGGATCAAGCCGACCGACAAGGTGGCGATCCAGGTGATGCGCAACGGTAAAGAGATCAAGCTGCTGGCGGAAATCGGCCTGCGCCCGCCGCCGGCACCGGTTAAAGAAGAAGAGTAAGCGGCACGCCTCAGGTACCCGTGCGCGGGTACCTGTAAGCGAATATTTCAAAGCGCAGGCATTCTCATTAGTCATGTTATATTGTTTCAATATCGCTATTGGAACGCTCTATCATGCCGTCTCGAAGAATTGCCCCCTTGGCTGGCCTGGCCCTGGGGTTGCTGCTGGACCCTGCCTTCGCCGAAGACAACACCCTGGAACTCGACACCATCAGCGTCACCACTGACGCCTATGAATCCGCCACTGGCCCGGTCAAGGGCTACCGCGCCACCCGTTCCGCCAGCGCGACAAAAACCGACACGGCCTTGCGCGATATCCCACAGTCCATCAGCGTAATTCCTGCCACGGTGCTCAAGGATCTGGGCAGCACCAACGTGGAACGCGCGCTGGAATTTGCCGGCGGCGTGTCCAAGCAAAACAACTTCGGCGGCCTGACCCTCTACGAATACAGCGTGCGTGGCTTCACCACCTCAGAGTTCTACCAGGACGGTTTCAGCGCCAACCGTGGCTACCCGAGCACGCCGGACGCGGCCAATATCGAACGCATCGAAGTGCTCAAGGGCCCTGCCGCCAGCCTGTATGGGCGCGGCGATCCGGGCGGCACGGTGAATATCGTCACCAAAAAACCACAACCGGAAGCCTTTACCACCCTGCAAACCAGTGCCGGCAGCTGGGACCGCTATCGCACGGCCCTCGACCTCAACACCCCGCTGGACAGCGAAGGCAACGTGCTGTCACGGGTCAACCTGGCCGTGGAAGACAACCACAGCTTCCGCGACCACGTGCAGAGCAAGCGCGTGTTCGTCGCGCCCTCGTTCAGTTGGCAACTGAGCCCAGACACCAGCCTGCTGGTGGAAAGCGAATTCGTGCGCCACAGCTCCACCTTCGACCGAGGCATCATCGACGCGCCGGGTATGTCGCGATCAACCTTCCTCGGTGAGCCCAACGACGGTGACATCGACAACCACAACAACCGCCTCCAGGCCACTCTCGAACACCACCTCAACGACGCCTGGAAACTGCGCCTGGCCAGCCACTACAAACAAGGCAGCCTGTGGGGCGACGCCTCGGAGAACCGCGCGCTGAATGCCGATGGCCACACCATTAACCGCCGCTACCGCGAGCGCTCCATGGGCTGGCACGACAGCATCACCCAGCTGGAACTGCGCGGCCTGTTCGACATCGGCAGCTGGCAGCATGAATTGCTGATCGGCACCGAGTACGAGGACTACCGCAAGAAAGAGCGCGTGACCGCGATTGGCGGCAGCCCATACGCCATCGACATCTACAACCCGGTCTACGGCCAGCCCAAACCCAACGGCGCGCGCACAGGCACGGACTTCTTCGAGCAGACCAAAAGCCACGCGCTGAACCTGCAAGACCAGATCATCTTCACCGACCGCCTGCGCGGCATGGTTGGCGCGCGCTTCGAGCATTTCGAGCAAAGCATCGACGACTTCACCGGCAACGCCCCACCCAGCCGACAAACCCACGACGCCCTCACCCAGCGCGCCGGCCTGCTCTACCAGCTCACGCCCGAGGTCGGCGTGTTCGCCAACGCTTCCACCTCGTTCAAGCCCAACAGCGGGCTGGACGCCAACAACAAATCGTTCAAGCCGGAAGAAGGCGTGGGCTATGAAGTGGGGGTCAAGACCGAGCTGTTCGACGACCGCCTCAGCGCCACCCTCGCCGCGTTCCATATCGAAAAGGAAAACGTACTCACCCTGGACCCGGCCACCAACACCAACCGCGCCATGGGCAAGGCCCGCAGCCAGGGTTTCGATCTGCAATTGACCGGGCAGGTCACCGACGCCGTGCGGGTGATCGGTGCTTTTGCGTATATAGACGCCGAGGTAACCAAGGGCGACAAGGCCATTCCGGCCGGCAGCCGCATCCTCGGCGTGGCCAAGCGCAGCGGCAGTCTGCTGGGGGTGTATGAGTTTCAGGATGGGATGTTGCGGGGTTCAGATTTGGGCGCAGCGCTCACCTACGTAGGGGACCGCTCGGGTGAAGCCGGCAGCAGCTTTGAACTGCCCGCGTATCACACCGTCGACCTGCTGGCCCATTACAAAGCCACCGATAACGTGACCGTGGGCTTGAACCTCAACAACCTGTTTGATGAGAAGTACTACGAGCGGTCGTACAGCAACTACTGGGTCAACCCGGGTGAACCGCGCAACCTGACGGTTAGCCTGACCCTAAACCTGTAATGCGGTAAAAAATGTGGGAGGGGCACCGCCCCTCCCACATTTGAATCTAAGCATCACCCGGCGGCTTTTTCACACAGGGTATTGAGCGCCTTCGCCCACTGCGGGTCATCATTCAGGCACGGCACCAGCACCAACTCCTCGCCCCCCGCCTCACGGAACTGCTCCAACCCGCGATCACCGATCTCCTCCAGCGTCTCGATGCAATCGGCCACAAACGCCGGGCACATCACCAGCAGCTTTTTCACGCCTTGCTGGGCCAGGGCTTCCAGGCGCGCCTCGGTGTAGGGTTCGATCCACTTGGCACGGCCCAGGCGTGACTGGAACGCCACCGACCATTTGCCCTCCGGCAACCCCAGTCGCTCGGCAACATCTCGGGCAACGCTGAAGCATTGCGCGCGGTAGCAGGTCTTCAGCACCTCAGGCGATGCGTTCTTGCAGCAGTCGGCATCCTTGAAGCAGTGCTGGCCAGTCGGGTCAAGCTTGGTCAGGTGACGCTCGGGCAGGCCGTGGAAACTCAGCAACAAATGATCATAATCACGCTCGACATAAGACCTTACGCTTTGCGCCAGGGCATCGAGGTATTCCGGCTGATCGTAGAACGGCTGCAGGATCGAGAACTGCACGTTGAGCTTCTGGTCGCGCACCACACGCCTGGCTTCTTCAATCACGGTGGTCACGGTGCTGTCGGCGAACTGCGGGTACAACGGTGCCAAGGTGACTTTTTGAATGCCTTGGGCGGCCAAACGAGTCAGCGTGGTTTCCAGGGACGGCTCGCCGTAGCGCATCGCCAGCTCCACCGGGCCCTGAGTCCATTGCGCAGTCATCTGCTGTTGCAGACGGCGGCTGAGGACTACCAGCGGCGAGCCCTCGTCCCACCAGATGGAGGCATAGGCGTGGGCAGATTGCTCGGGGCGCTTGATCAAAATCAGCGACACCAGCAAGCGCCGCACCGGCCACGGCAGGTCGATCACATAAGGGTCCATCAAAAACTGATTGAGGTAGCTGCGCACATCGGCCACCGAAGTGGACGCCGGTGAACCCAGGTTGACCAGTAACAACGCGTGATCCGTCATGCAACATCCTATTTCTAGAGGCGGCTGGACAAGTCGTCCAAAGCCGCGCGCAACTCAGTGAACTGGAAAGTGAAACCGGCGGCCAGCAAGCGCTCGGGCAGCGCCTTCTGCCCGCCCAGCAACAGGCCCGACAACTCGCCCAGGCCCACCTTCAACGCAAAGGCCGGCATCGGCATAAAGGCCGGGCGGTGCAGCACCTGGCCGAGCGTCTTGGCGAACTCGCGGTTACGCACCGGGTGCGGCGCGCAGGCATTATAAGGACCCCTGGCACCCTCCTTGTGCAGAAGAAAATCAATCAGGCCGATTTGATCCTTTATATGCACCCATGGCATCCACTGCCGACCATTGCCGATAGGCCCGCCCAGCGCGAGTTTGAACGGCAGCAGCAGGCGCGACAAAAAGCCGCCCTCGGCCGCCAGCACCAGGCCGGTACGCACCAGCACCACCCGCATGCCCAAGGCTTCGGCGCGCTGGGCGGTTTCTTCCCAGGCGATGCAGAGCTGGCTGGGGAAATCGTCCAGCACCGGGCCGCTGGCTTCGGTCAATTCACGCTCGCCGCCGTCGCCGTACCAGCCCACCGCGGAACCCGAGATCAACACCGCCGGCTTTTGCTCCTGACGCTCCAGCCATGCCAGCAGGGTTTCAGTGACGCCAATGCGGCTGCTCCACAGCAAGGCCTTGCGCTTGTGCGTCCACGGGCGGTCGGCGATGGGGGCGCCGGCGAGGTTGACCACCGCGTCCACAACGCCGATCACCTCTTCCAGGCGCACAACGCCAAGCACCTCGGCGCCGCATAACGAAGCGACTTTGTCCGGGTCGCGGCTCCACACCGTCAGGCGATGGCCCTGGGCAATCCAGTAACGGCAAAGTTGGCGGCCGATCAAACCCGTACCGCCGGTCAGCAAAATATGCATGGGATCTTCCTCATGTAACGTTCGCCGCCCATCACTGGTCTATTTTGTATAGAGGGATGTGTAATCGGGCGTGGCTCTTGTTTAAGCCTCAGCTTTAACCATAGGTCACGCCGTTAGAACAGGCACGCCAAAACTTATACCAAAAAACAATATTGTACAGCTATTGGTGTCGGCGTAGTCTGTACCCAACGGTAAAACGAGGCCTCCCATGACTGTTCCCATCGCGATCATCGGCACCGGCATCGCCGGTCTCTCCGCCGCCCGAGCGTTACAAGACGCGGGGCACGCAGTAAAACTCTTCGATAAAAGCCGCGGCAGTGGTGGGCGCATGTCCAGCAAGCGCAGCGATGCCGGCGCCCTGGACATGGGCGCGCAATATTTCACCGCCCGCGACCGCCGCTTCGTCAACGAAGTGCAGCGCTGGCAGAGCAATGGCTGGGCCGAGCAATGGAAACCGCAGCTGTACAACTTCAAATCCGGCCAGCTCACCCCCTCCCCCGATGAACAGATCCGCTGGGTCGGCACGCCGCGCATGAGCGCGATCACCCGCGCCCTGCTCGATGACCTGCCGGTGGAATTCGGTTGCCGCATCACCGAAGTGTTCCAAGGCACACAGCACTGGAACCTGCTGGATGCCGACGGCGGCAATCACGGCCCGTTCAGCCACGTGATCATCGCCACGCCCGCCCCGCAAGCCACCGCCCTGCTGGCCGCCGCGCCGAAGTTGGCGAGTGCCGCCGCCGGGGTGAAGATGGACCCGACCTGGGCCATCGCCCTGGCCTTCGACAAACCGCTGGATACGCCCATGGAAGGCTGCTTCGTGCAAGACAGCCCCCTCGACTGGCTGGCGCGCAACCGCAGCAAACCCGGGCGCGATAACACCCTCGACACCTGGGTGCTGCACGCCACCAGCGCCTGGAGCAAGGCCCATCTGGACCTGCCCAAGGAAGCCGTGATCGAACACCTGCACGGCGCCTTCGCCGAGTTGCTGCACAGCGCCATGCCCGCGCCGTCGTTCAGCCTGGCGCACCGCTGGCTGTATGCGCGCCCGTCCAGCGCGCATGAATTTGGCGTGCTCGCCGACGCCGACCTGGGCCTGTATGTGTGTGGCGACTGGTGCCTGTCGGGCCGCGTCGAGGGCGCCTGGCTCAGTGGCCAGGAAGCCGCACGACGCTTGATCGAGCACCTGCAATGAACCGCATCAACCCCGCCAAACTGCTGCTGTCAAAGTGGACAGCAGCCCATCCGCGCAACAAGGAAAAACACTTCCTGGTCACCGAGCTGTTTCGTGACGAGGAAGGCAGCGTGCTGGAAATCGAACTGCAAGCCGTGATGACCCGACGCGCCGAGCGCCTGGCCTGGCAAACCCTGCAAGACGCCGACGCCTGGCGAATGGGCTGGAAATAACCCGCCTGGAAAATACTTGTACAAAATATTTGACTTGTACAGCATCAAACCTATGATGAGATTTAGTTGTACAAGATTTCAACCTTGTACAGGAATCTCGCAGAGGTTTGCTTATGTCCAACACCGGCTCCAAGCCCAAGATCGCCATCAGCGCCTGCCTGCTCGGCGAGAACGTGCGCTTCAACGGCGGGCATAAACAATCCCTGCTGTGCAGCCAGACCCTCGCTGATTATTTCGACTTTGTGCCGCTGTGCCCCGAAGTCGCCATCGGCCTGGGTATCCCCCGCGAACCGATCCGCTTGGTCGGCGACCCGGCCCACCCGCAAGCCGTGGGCACCGTGCACCGCGAGCTGAATGTCACCCAGCCGCTGGACGATTACGGTCAGCAGATGGCCGCCGAACACACCGACCTGTGCGGTTACATTTTTATGCAGAAGTCGCCGTCTTGCGGCCTGGAGCGGGTCAAGGTCTACCGCGACAACGGCACGCCGGTGGACGGCGGCGGGCGCGGCATCTACGCCCAGGCGTTTTGCGCACGCCACCCCAACCTGCCGGTGGAAGAAGACGGTCGGCTGAATGACCCGGTGCTGCGGGAAAATTTCCTGACCCGCGTCTTCGTCTACGCCAGCTGGCAACAACTGCTGGCCGAAGGCCTGACCCGCCACCGCCTGCTGGCCTTTCACTCGCGCTACAAGTACCTGCTGATGGCCCACAGCCCGGTGCATTACAAAAGCCTCGGCCACTTGCTCGGCAGCATGGGCAAGGGCACCCACCTGAGTGAGTTGGCTGACTGCTACTTCACCGAACTGATGACCGGCCTGAAAAAATGCGCGACGCGCGGCACCCACACCAATGTGCTGCAGCACATAAGCGGCTACCTCAAGCAGGCCATCAGCGCCGATGACAAACAGGAAATGCAAACCGTCATCGGCCAATACCGCCACGGCATCGTGCCGCTGGTGGTGCCGCTGACCTTGCTCAAACACCATTTTCGCCAACACCCGGACCGCTACATCGCGCAACAGGCTTACCTGCAACCGCATCCGGAAAACCTCAGCCTACGTAATGCGATCTGACCGATGAAAGCTGCCCTGCAAGACGAACCCGGCGAAGACCTCGCCCAAGCCTTCGAAGACGGCTGGCTGCCGATTCGCGAAGTGGCGCGCCAAACCGGCGTCAATGCCGTGACCCTGCGCGCCTGGGAACGCCGCTATGGCCTGATCGTGCCGCAGCGCACACCCAAGGGCCATCGGCTGTTCAGCGCCGAGCATGTGCAACGCATCCACACCATCCTCACCTGGCTCAATCGCGGCGTGCCGGTCAGCCAGGTCAAAGGCCTGATCGACTCGGCCCAGGCCTTGCCGGATACGGTCGAGAACGAATGGCATGCCTTGCGCCAAACCCTGGTCAACGCCATCAGCGAGCTGAACGAACGCCGCGTCGACGACGCCTTCAACCAGGCCATGGCGCTATACCCACCGCGCACCCTGTGTGAGCAACTGCTGCTGCCGCTGCTGCAAGAATTGGAACTCAAATGGCAGGGGCAATTTGGCGCGCAGATGGAGCGGGTGTTTTTGCTGTCGTGGCTGCGCAGCAAGTTTGGCGCGCGCATTTATCACAACAACCGCCAGCTGCAGGGCCCGCCGCTGCTGCTGGTCAACCAGTCCGACCTGCCCCTGGAGCCGCACCTGTGGCTCAGCGCCTGGCTGGCCAGCAGCGCCGATTGCCCGGTGGAAGTCTTCGACTGGCCGCTGCCTCCTGGCGAGCTGGCCCTGGCGGTGGAACACCTGCAACCGCGCGCCGTGCTGCTGTATTCGAGCAAGGCTCTCCACCTGTCGGCACTCGCAAAACTTTTGGTTAACGTCGATTGCCCAACGTTAATCGTCGGACCAACGGTATGCATCCACCAGGCAGAGCTGGCCGTATTAACCCGTGACACCCCGCAATTGTGCGTGGCCGAAGACCCCTTATCGGCCCATCAGATACTGATCCAGCGTGGACTTCTTTAAATGCACTTGATCTGGCTGCGCACCGACCTGCGCCTACACGACAACACCGCCCTGACCGCCGCCTGCCAGCGCGGCCCAGTGGCTGCCGTGTACCTCATCACCCCAGAACAATGGCTGGCCCACGACGACGCGCCGTGCAAAGTGGATTTCTGGCTGCGCAACCTGCAGCACCTGAGCCGGGCCCTGGGCGAATTGAATATTCCCTTGCTGATTCGCCACGCGGCAGCCTGGGACCAGGCGCCCGCCGTGCTCGGTGAGCTGTGCCGCGAACTGTCGGTGGAGTCGGTGCACGTCAACGAAGAATATGGCGTGCATGAAAGCCGCCGCGATGCAGCAGTGGCAAAGGCGCTGGAAGCCGACGGCGTGACCTTCCACAGCTACCTCGACCAATTGTTTTTCCAACCCGGCAGCGTGCTGACCAAAACCGGCAGCTACTTCCAGGTGTTCAGCCAGTTCCGCAAGGTCTGCTACAGCCGCTTGCACAGCGCTCTGCCACGTTTGGTCGCGACGCCAAACGCCCAGGCACCGCTTCAGTTGAAAAGCGACCCGATCCCCGATCAGGTTAAGGGTTTCGAGCCGCCGAGCGACACCTTGCGCGCCCTCTGGCCCGCCGGTGAAGACGAAGCCCGGCGTCGCCTCGACGCCTTCGCCGATCAGCAGATCAGCTATTACAAGGACGAGCGCGACTTCCCGGCCAAGCCCGGCACCAGCCAGCTGTCTGCCTACCTCGCCGCCGGCGTGGTTTCGCCGCGTCAATGCCTGCACGCGGCGCTGCAAACCAACAGGGGCGAATTCGAAAGTGGCGACATCGGCGCCATCACCTGGATCAACGAATTGCTCTGGCGTGAGTTCTACAAACACATTCTGGTCGGCTACCCACGGGTCTCGCGGCATCGCGCGTTCCGCCCCGAGACCGAAGCGCTGGCCTGGCGTAACGCGCCCAAGGACCTCGCCGCCTGGCAGCAAGCGCGCACCGGCCTGCCGATCATCGACGCGGCCATGCGCCAACTGCTCGAAACCGGCTGGATGCACAACCGCCTGCGCATGGTGGTGGCGATGTTCCTGACCAAGAACCTGCTCGACTGGCGCGAAGGCGAGCGCTTCTTCATGCGCCACCTGATCGACGGCGACCTGGCGGCCAACAACGGCGGCTGGCAGTGGAGTTCGTCGACCGGCACCGACTCGGCGCCGTATTTCCGGATTTTCAGCCCGTTGAGCCAGTCGGAAAAATTCGACGGCGAAGGCGTGTTTATCAAGCACTGGCTGCCGGAACTGGCCGCGCTGAATAAAAAGGAAGTGCACAACCCCGACGCCGTCGGCGGCCTGTTCGGCGTGGCCGATTACCCACGCTCGATTGTCGACCTCAAGCAGTCCCGCGCGCGCGCCCTGGCGGCCTTCCGCAACCTGCCTTCACGCCAGGGGGTCGCCGAACATGAGTGACTTCCTGCGCCGGTTCGCCCAAGCCTTTGCCACGCTGGACAAGCACAACCTGCACCTGCTCGACAGCCTGTACAGCAAAGACATCGCCTTTACCGACCCGCTGCATGAGGTTCACGGCCTGCCCGCGCTGCAGCGTTACTTCGCCGAGCTGTACAGCAACGTTAGCCAGCTACGCTTCGACTTTCACGGCTTTGACCCAGTGGCCGAAGGCGAAGGCTACCTGCGCTGGAAAATGAGTTTTTGCCACCCGCGCCTCAACGGCGGCCAGGTGATCCGAGTGGAAGGCTGCTCGCACCTGATGTGGCGCGACAACAAGGTGTACCGCCATCGCGATTATTTCGATGCCGGCGCCATGCTTTATGAACACCTGCCGGTACTCGGCCGGGTCATAAGCTGGCTGAAAAGGAGAATGGGATGAACCCTACACCGCCCCGCCGATATTGGCTGACCGGCGCCAGCAGTGGCATCGGCGCTTCACTGGCTGTGGAGCTGCTCAACAGCGGCGCCCACGTGGCCCTCAGTTCGCGCAGCAAAGGCCCGCTGCAAGCCCTCGCCCAGCGCTTTCCGGGGCAAGTGCTGGTGGTGCCCGGCGACCTGACCAACAGCCAGACCGTGCGTGAGATCGGCGAGCAGATCGCCGCCGCCTGGGGCTCGGTCGACACGGTGATTCTCAACGCGGGCACCTGTGAATACGTCGACGCCCGACAATTTGATTCTTCCATCGTCGAGCACGTGGTGCGCACCAATTTGCTGGCGAGCAGCTATTGCATCGAAGCCGCGCTGCCGCTGTTGCGCGCAGGCAACACGCCGCACCTGGTGGGCGTCGCCAGCGCCGTGACCTATCTGCCGATGCCCCGCGCCGAAGCGTATGGCGCGTCCAAGGCCGGGCTGCGCTACCTGTTTGAAGCGCTGCGCATCAGCCTGTCGCCGGAAAACATCGACGTCACGGTGATCAGCCCGGGCTTTGTCGACACGCCGCTGACCGAACGCAATGATTTCCCGATGCCCCTGAGTTGGTCGGCGGATAAAGCTGCGCGGCATATCTTCGCCAAGCTGGACAAACGCCCGCTGGAAATCGCCTTCCCTGCGATGTTCATCGCTACCTTGTGGCCGCTGTCCAAGCTGCCCAACCGTGCGCAATTGATCATCGGCAAACGCATGCTGCGCAGCCCGCCACCGCAGAAGGACGACCTGTGAAGATCGCCATTATCGGCAGCGGCATCGCCGGGTTGACCAGCGCCTACCTGCTCAGCCGTAGCCACGACATCACGCTGTTCGAGGCCGGCGACCGCATTGGCGGGCATACCCACACGGTCGACGTGACGGTTGAGGGTAAAAGCTACGCGGTGGACACCGGTTTCATCGTGTTCAACGACTGGACCTACCCCAATTTCATCCGCCTGCTGGGGCAGATCGGGGTCACGTTCAAACCCACCGAGATGAGCTTTTCGGTGTGCGACCAGAGCGAAGGGTTCGAGTACAACGGCAATAACCTCAACAGCCTGTTTGCCCAACGGCGCAATATTCTGTCGCCGGGGTTTTGGGGCATGTTGCGCGACATCCTGCGCTTCAACCGCCAGGCGCCGCTGGACCTGCAAGAGCAACGCATCAGCGCCGAGATGACCCTCGGCGACTACCTCGAAGCCGGCGGTTATGGCCCACGCTTTATCCGCCATTACATCGTGCCGATGGGCGCGGCGATCTGGTCGATGTCCCTGGCGGACATGCTCGGTTTCCCGTTGCAGTTCTTTGTGCGCTTCTTCAAGAACCACGGTTTGCTGTCGGTGAACAACCGCCCGCAATGGTGCGTGATCGAGGGCGGCTCCAGCCGCTATATCGAACCGCTGACCCGCAGCTTTCGTGAACAGATCCGCCTCAACTGCCCGGTGCACGGGGTTGAACGCGACGCCGAGGGCGTGGTTATCCACAGCACCGCCGGCACCGAAGCCTTCGACAAGGTGGTGTTCGCCTGCCACAGCGACCAGGCACTGGCGCTGCTCGCCGATCCGAGCCCGGCCGAACAGGAGATTCTCGGCGCCCTGCCCTACGCCGACAACGACGTGGTACTGCACACCGACACCCGCCTGCTGCCGGACCGCAAACTGGCGTGGGCCAGCTGGAATTATCGGCTCACCGACAGCGCGCAGAACCAGGCCGCCGTCACCTACGACATGAACATCCTGCAAGGCATCGACAGCGCCACCACCTTTTGCGTCAGCCTCAACCAGACGGCGATGATCAACCCGCTGAAGGTGCTCGCGCGCTACACCTACGCCCATCCGCAATACAGCCTGGCGGCGGTGACGGCGCAAAATCGCTGGGAAGAATTGCATGGCGCGCGCCACACCTACTATTGCGGCGCCTACTGGGCCAACGGCTTTCACGAAGACGGCGTGGTAAGCGCCTTGCGCGTGGCCCAGGCGTTCGGGGAAAGCCTGTGAACAGCGCCCTGTACAGCGGCTGGATTGCCCATCGGCGCTTCGCGCCCAAGGCCCACGCCTTTCGCTACCGCATCGGCCTGCTGTACCTGGATTTAAGCGAGCAAGACCAAGTGCTCGGGCTCTCGCCCCTGGCCGGCGCGAGCCGCCTGGCGCCCTTCGGTTTTCGCCAGCAGGATTACCTGCGTGAATTGACGCGCCACGGCATGAGCCTCACCGATGCCGTGCGCCAGGAAGTCGGCAAGGCCCTGGGGCGTAGCCCCGAGGGCGTTATCTGCCTGCTGACCCAGGCCCGCAGTTGGGGCCTGGCTTTTAACCCGGTGAGTTTCTTCTACTGTTTCGAGGCCGACGGGCAACTGGCCGCGATCCTGTGTGAAGTGACCAACACCCCGTGGCGTGAGCGCTACCACTACGTGCTGCCCGCCCAGGCTCTTGGCGCAGACGAGCACCAGCATTTCGCCGTGGCCAAGGCGTTTCATGTGTCGCCGTTTTTGCCCCGCGACCTGGAATACCGCATGAGCTTCAGCCCGCCCGCCGCCAGGCTTGGGGTGCACATGGCCGATTGGCAGGGCGAACACAAAGTCTTCGACGCCACCCTCAGCCTGCAAAAAGAAGCCCTCGACCGCGCCAGCCTGCACCGCTACCTGTGGCGCTTTCCGTGGATGACCGCCAAGACCTGCCTCGCGATTTACTGGCAGGCCCTGCGCCTATTGCTCAAACGCACACCGATTTTTTCCCACCGGGCCGCCGATGGCGTCTCCCGTACTGCAGTCGGGTATACCAAGGATCGCCGCCATGAAATCCCCTAACTTATCGGTCAAGGCCAACCGCCTGAACGTCAACGGCGTGACCACGGCGCTGCTGCGCAAGGGCGTGCTGCGTCAACTCAGCCAACTGCGCCACGGCCAGTTGGTGGTGATTGAGGACGGCGAACGCCAAGTGTTCGGCGCACGGGAAGCGCACCTGCTGGGGGAGATCCAGATCCTCGACTCGGCGGTGTGGGGCCTGGTGGCCGCCAACGGCTCCATCGGCGCCGGCGAGGCGTTTATCCACGGCTACTGGAGCACCCCGGACTTAACCGCCGTGGTGCGCGTGATGGTCAGCAACCTCGATGTACTGGATGCGATGGAAGGTGGCCTGGCTCGCCTGGCGCGGCCGTTCACCCAGGGCCTGCACTGGCTCAACCGCAACACGCGCAAGGGCTCGCAGAAAAACATTGCCGCCCATTACGACCTGGGCAACGACCTGTTCGAAGAATTCCTCGACCCGACCATGATGTATTCGGCCGCGCAATTTCTGACCCCCGACGACAGCCTGGAACAGGCGCAGTTGAACAAGCTGGAACGCATCTGCCAGAAACTCGCGCTCAAGCCGACCGACCACCTGCTCGAAATCGGCACCGGCTGGGGCAGCATGGCGCTGTATGCAGCGCAGAATTATGGCTGCAAGGTCACCACCACGACCCTGTCCAAAGAGCAGTTTGCCTACACTGAAAAACGCATCGAGGCCCTGGGGCTGCAGAATCAGGTGACCCTGCTGCTGCAGGATTACCGCGACCTCACCGGCGAGTACGACAAGCTGGTGTCCATCGAGATGATCGAAGCCGTGGGCCATCGCTTCCTGCCGACCTACTTCAAACAGTGCGCGCAGTTGCTCAAGCGCGACGGCCTGATGCTGCTGCAAGCCATCACCATCCGTGAGCAGCGTTTCGAGCAGGCCAAAAACAGCGTCGACTTTATCCAACGCTACATCTTCCCCGGCGGCGCCCTGCCCTGTGTGCAGAACATGCTGCAGATCGTCAGCCGCGACACCGACATGAACCTGTTGCACATGGAGGATTTCGGCCTGCACTACGCGCGAACCCTGCGCCTGTGGCATGAGAATTTTCGCCGCGCCCATGGCCGCCTGACGGAATTGGGCTACGACGAATACTTCCTGCGTCTGTGGGAGTTTTACCTGTGCTACTGCGAGGGCGGCTTTATGGAGCGCACCATCGGCACCGCGCAATTGCTGCTGGCCAAGCCGTCGGCCATCAACCCGCCGCTGCTTGGGCGCTTCAGTGCTTAAGAACCTCGCCAATGCCGCGCTGTTCCAGTGCGGCTGGTTTGCCTGCGTGCTCGGCGGTAACAGCCGCTGGCTGCTGGTGGGCTTGGCGGTGCTGGCGATTCATCTGCTGTGGATAAGTGCGTGGAGCAAGGAGGGCCAGGTGATCCTGGCCGTGACGCTGTTGGGGACAGTCATCGACACCTCACTGCGCACCTTCGGCGTGTTTCACTTCAGCATGCCGGGGCCGCTGATTCCGGTGTGGCTGATCCTGTTGTGGGCGCTGCTGGCCACGACCTTGCGCCATTGCCTGGCCTGGAGCGCGCAGCCCTGGTGGCGCGCCAGTGTGTTGGGCGCGCTGGGTGGGCCGCTGTCGTATTACGCGGGCAGCCAGTTGGCGGGGGTCAGCTTTGGCTATGGCACCGTGCCCAGCATGATCGGCCTGGCCGTGCTCTGGGCCCTGGTGTTCCCGCTGCTGCATTGGGTCGCCGACCAACTGGGGCACTGACGCCCGTCGAGCATTCACACGCTTATCACTTGCTTGCCTTACACTGCGCGCCTATGACCAACATCCCCCACACCCAGATCACCGAACCCGCCGTCACCTGCTCAACGTGCGCGGCCTGCTGCTGCCAACTGGAAGTGATGCTAATCACTGACACCGGCGTGCCGGAACGCTATATCGATACCGACGATTGGGGCGGCGAAGTCATGCTGCGCCTGGACGACGGCTGGTGCGCGGCGCTGGATCGCGACACGATGATGTGCACGATCTACGAGCGGCGCCCGCTGATCTGCCGGGAATTCGAGATGGGTGCACCGGAGTGCATTGACGAGCGCCAGGGGATTGCCACGGCGTATCGCTGACTTTCAGACTGATGAAAATCAAATGTGGGAGGGGCAAGTCGAATCGTCGCACCGCCCCTCCCACAAGGGATTTGCTTACAGCGGCAAGGTGTAGTGCACCGCGTAACTCTCTACCCCATCGTTATTGCTGCTGATGCCGGCGTTGGAGTAGTGCGTGGCGCGAATCCCCACTTCATGCCCGCCGTTGAAGCGCAGGCCGAAGCCCAGGCGGTCTTCGAACTGGAAGGCCTGGCCGATGTTGTTGTCTTCAACCTTGGTGCGCGAGAACACCGCCACGCCGATGCCCGCCTCGATGTAAGGCTTGACCGACTCGCCGGCAAACTCATACACAAACACCGGCGAGAACGACAGGCTGCTGACGCTGGCGCGCTTGTCGCCATCCCAGTAGGTGTAGGCGCCGCTCCAGTAGCCGGTCAATCGACCGGTATCGCTTTGCCACCAGCTTTTGTCCCAATCCGACGTGAGCCCCAGCCGATAGGTCAGCGTCGAATCGCTGGTGCTCCCCACACCCATTTCCAGGCCGGCGGCCTGGGCCGAAAAAGAGTGTCCCACCACAACGGCCGCAATCGCGGCCAAACAGAACAAGCGCTTCATAAGAAACATCCTTTCCGAACGAAGTTAGTTGGTTTTTTTGTACAGGCACATCTCGCTATAGAAGCTGACGCAGAGTCAGAAGTTCAGCGAATTTTCACGAATTTTTCACGAGCCGAAGCTTCGCACAACTCCGTGATGTTTCCATAGTGTCGGTAGGATATTTCTGAGGTGATACACATCGCCGCTGGTCCAGAACTGCGCAGGATCAGGATTGCCGCTGGCGAGCAGATCGCGCTCACCCAGCAAACGCTTGAGTTGGCGGGCCACGGCGGCGCCGGTATCGATCAGGATAATGCTGGGGGGCAGCATCTGCGCCAGGAGCGGCTTGAGGAAGGGATAGTGGGTGCAACCGAGAATAATGGTGTCGCAACCGGCACTGAGCAGCGGTTCGACATAGCCCTGCAACAACCGGCGCAGGGCGAGGCTGTTCAGGTCGCCGGTTTCAATCAGCTCGACCAGGCCCGGGCATGGCTGGGTCACCACCCGTACGTCAGTGGCGAAGCGATCCAGCAATGCCGCGAATTTGGCGCTTTGCAGGGTGCCGGTGGTGGCGAGCACACCCACCACGCCACTGCGGGTCGCGGCTGCAGCGGGCTTGACGGCAGGTTCCATGCCCACCAAGGGCCAGTCGGGATAGTCCTGGCGCAAGTCCGCAACCGCCGCAACGGTGGCGGTGTTGCAGGCAATCACAAATGCCTTGGCGCCCTGTTCGCGAAAAAACGCGGCAACCCGCCGCGAGCGCTCAAGAATGAACGCCGGGGTTTTCTCGCCGTAGGGGATATGCCCGCAGTCGGCCACATACAGCAGCGATTCGTGAGGCAGCAGCTGCTGGATTTCATCCAGCACCGACAAGCCGCCGACGCCGGAATCGAACACACCGATTGGCGCGTCCTTAACCATGGTGCGTCCCGCAGACGCTGCAACCCGGGTCGCGTTTGACGCGCAACTCGCGAAACTTCGTAGTCAACGCATCGATCAACAGCAAGCGGCCTACCAGCGGTTCGCCGAAGCCGGCCAGCAGCTTCAGGGCTTCCAGCGCTTGCAGGCTACCGACCAGCCCCACCAGCGGACCGACCACGCCGGCTTCGCTGCAGGTGAGTTCGGTGTCGCTGCCGTGCCCATATAAACAGTGGTAGCACGGGCTTTCGGCGCGGCGCGGGTCGAATACCGACAATTGCCCTTCAAGCCGGATCGCCGCGCCACTCACCAATGGCTTGGCGGCCGCGACGCAGGCGGCGTTGACCGCTTCACGGGTGGAGAAGTTGTCGCTGCAATCAAGCACCACGTCTACCGCCGCCACGGCCGCCGCCAGGGAATCGGCATCCAGCGCGCTACGATGGGCAATCAAAGTGATTTCGGGGTTGATGGCAGTCAGCCGACGCAATGCCGAGTCAACTTTGGTCTGGCCGACGCTGTCGGTGTCATGGATGATCTGGCGTTGCAGGTTGGTCAGGTCGACGGTGTCGAAGTCCGCCACATGCAACTCGCCGACACCGGCGGCCGCCAGGTACAGCGCCACCGGCGCGCCCAGGCCGCCCAGACCGATAATCAGCGCACGGCTGTTTTTCAGGCGCAACTGGCCGTCGATGTCGACCTGCTGCAACAGAATCTGTCGGCTATAGCGCAACAGCTCCTGATCGGTCAGCACAGGCGGCGTCCCAGGGTGATGCGTTCGTGGCCGCCGAGGTCGAGGCGGCTGTGCACCTCCTTAAAACCCTGGCTCAGCAACAGATCGCGTACGGCCAAAGCCTGGTCGTAACCGTGTTCAAGCAGCAACCAGCCACCGGCGTTCAGGTGTGCCGGGGCCTCCTGGATAATCAGGCGCAGGTCGTCCAAACCATCGTGGCCCGCCACCAACGCGCTGGCCGGCTCGAAACGCACATCACCGGCCACCAGGTGCGGGTCGTTGTCGGCGATGTACGGCGGGTTGCTGATGATCAGATCAAAGGTCTGCCCTTGCAACGCGCTGAACCAATGGCTGTTCAGCACCGAAGCATTATTAAGGTGCAGGCGCTGGCGATTGCGCTCGGCCAGGGCCACGGCTTCCAGCACGCGGTCGACGGCGGTGACCTGCCAGGCCGGGCGCTCGCTCGCCAGGGCCAGGGCGATGGCACCGCTGCCGGTGCCCAGGTCGAGGATCTTGGCGGGCGTGGCCGGCAACAATTCCAGAGCCGCCTCCACCAGCAGCTCGGTTTCCGGACGCGGGATCAGCGTGTGTGGCGCGACCTCCAGGTCCAGCTTCCAGAAGCCTTGCTGGCCGAGGATGTACGCCACCGGCTCACCGGCCCGGCGGCGTTGCAGGTAGTCGGCAAAGGTCAGCGCGGCTTCGCTGCTGACGATTTTCTCCGGCCAGGTGTGCAGGTAGCTGCGCGACTTGCCCAATGCAGCGGCCAGCAACAGTTCCACATCCAGGCGCGCGGTGGGCGAGTCGGGCACGTCGGCGGCGCGCAGCAGGCTGGCGATGATGGTCATTTATTCACCCATCGCCGCAAGCTGATCGGCCTGGTATTCGGCGAGCAACGGCTCGATCACCGCATCCACGCCGCCGGCGAGAATTTCGTCGAGGGAATACAGGGTGAGGTTGACCCGATGGTCGGTGACCCGGCCCTGGGCAAAGTTGTAGGTACGGATGCGCTCGGAACGATCGCCCGAGCCCACCAGCAACTTGCGCTCGCTGGCAATCGCGTTGGCGGCGGCGCTGGTTTGCTGGTCGTTCAACTTGGCCGACAGCCAGGACATGGCCCGCGCGCGGTTCTTGTGCTGGGAACGCTCCTCCTGGCACTCGACCACGATGCCCGACGGCAAGTGAGTGATGCGGATTGCCGAATCGGTCTTGTTCACGTGCTGGCCACCGGCGCCCGACGAGCGGTAGGTGTCGACCCGCAAGTCAGCCGGGTTGATCTCGATGGCTTCTTGCTCGTCCGGCTCGGGCAACACGGCCACGGTGCACGCCGAGGTGTGGATACGGCCTTGGGATTCGGTCGCCGGCACCCGCTGCACACGGTGCGCGCCGGACTCGAACTTGAGCTTGCCGTAGACGTTATCGCCTTCTACCCGCGCGATGACTTCTTTATAACCGCCGTGCTCACCGATGTTCTCGGACAGGATCTCCACCCGCCAGCCGCGACGCTCGGCGTAACGCGAATACATGCGGAACAGGTCGCCGGAGAAAATCGCCGCCTCGTCGCCACCGGTGCCGGCGCGGATTTCGAGGAACACGTTGCGCCCGTCGTTGGGGTCCTTGGGCAGCAGCATGCGTTGCAGGTCGCCTTCGAGCTGGACCAGTTTGTCCTTGGCTTCGCGCACTTCTTCCACGGCCATTTCGCGCATGTCCGGGTCGCTGTCCTTGAGCAGCGCCTGGGCGCCTTCGAGGTCGGCCTGGGTTTTCAGCCAGTGGCTGTAGGTAGTCACAATCGGCTCAACTTCCGCGTATTCCTTGGAATAGGTGCGGAACTTGGTCTGATCGGAGATGACTTCGCCATCGCCCAGCAAGGCGGTCAGTTCTTCGAAACGGTCCTGGAGCACGTCCAGTTTATTGAGCAGTGACGCTTTCATTGCGGTTTTTTATCCGAAGAGCTATCTGACGCGC
>Ga0302347_1002119_pt1 | contig 21284 bp, 18 predicted proteins | sample PhyWR1_FD_202178 | JGI IMG/M metagenome (GOLD analysis project Ga0302347, IMG submission 202178) | Leaf surface microbial communities from wheat plants in UC Gill Tract Community Farm, Albany, California, United States - DLSL W.R1 (v2)... | ecosystem: Host-associated > Plants > Phyllosphere >...
CGGTATGACCGTGCGCACACCTTTCACTACATGGATCCGCCTTACTGGCAGACGGCAGGCTATGGCGTGGATTTTCCCTTCGAGAATTACGAGCGCATGGCCGACTTTATGCGGCGCTGCAAAGGGAAGGTCATGGTCAGCATTAACGACCATCCGGACATCCGTCGAGTGTTTGAAGGGTTTCACTTTGAAACGTTGGACATCCGCTACAGCACGGCCAATCAGAGGCAGGGGAAGGCTGAGCTTAGCGGTGAACTAGTGATCATGAACTGGGAACCAGCCGCATTGGGAGGACTGTTCTGATAGCATCAAACATCCTTGCATGGCACTGGCAGCAATAAGTTAGCCCCGTGGTTTTTCACACTCCCCACTGCTTTGCCAACCGCATACCACTCAAAGTCCTCCACAGGCTGGCAACATTCCTTTGCTATTTCCTCGGCGCGGGCTGGAGTAAGGTCGGGGTCGATCCATTCCCTGGCGTGCTCAGGCGTTAGCACCAGCGGCTTGCGGTCGTGTATGTCCACCATGCCCTGATCACTGGCGGCGGTGATGATCACGAACCCATCGCCGTCGTGTGGATCCAGGCCAGGATGAACTTGGGCAAGTGCACCAAAGAACATGGGTTTCTGACTCTTAAGGCGAATGAAGTAGGGCTGCTTTCTCTTAGGGCCTTCCGGGTCTGTTACCCACTCATACCACCCTTCACTCGGCACCAGGGCTCGGCCTTTCGGCCAAAGTTGCTTGAAGAACTTTCCTGTGGTGACCGTCTCTACGCGTGCGTTAATCGGGTCGGGGCGTTTGCCCTTGGCCCAGAACGGCGCCCATCCCCATTTGACTGCATTGATATGCAGCCCATCCTCTGCGGCGTGCAGCAGCTGCACCCGCGTCGACGGAGCGACGTTGTAGCGATCAATGGGCTGAGCGTCGTAACCGCTGAACAGCTCTATCTGCGGGCTCAATTCTTCAATGAAGATCGCCATCCCCTCGTACTGCACGAATCGTCCGCACATACGCCCCTCTCCGTCTGTCGAAATCCCCTACAGATAAATTGACCGCAAGCGTCCTACAAAGTTAACTGTACATTCGCACAGTATTTCTGAAGGCCGTATCATGAGCTTCACCATTTTAGGTCCCATTGCTGAGGTAGGCGCGAAGCTGCCTTTGTGCTCGTTCCAGGTTCCGGCCGGCTTTCCTTCGCCGGCAGCGGATCACATTGAGCAGCACATCTCATTGGATGAGGTCCTGAATATCCGTGCACCGCATGTGTACCTGGTAGCAATTACTGGGGAAAGCATGCAGGGGATTGGTATCTTCGAAGGCGATCTCGCGGTGGTGGATCGTGCCATTGAACCGGCTCACGGGCATGTGGTGGTGGCTCTGTTGAACAATGAGCCCGTCTGCAAGCGCCTATGTAAGCGCGGCCGGGAGGTGATCCTTTTATCAGAGAACCCCAAATACCCGGCGCGTTATGTGCTTGAAGGCGATGAGCTCTCAATCTGGGGTGTGATCACCAGCACAGTGCGCAGCCATGTCTAAGCAAGAACCGACCTTTGCGCTGATTGACTGCAACAGCTTTTATGCCAGTTGCGAGCGCGTATTCCGGCCGGATCTAGCGAAGGTGCCCATCGTGGTGCTGAGCAACAATGATGGCTGTGTTATCGCTCGCAGCTATGACGCCAAGCCTTTCATCAAGATGGGCGAACCGTATTTCCAGATCAAGCACAAGCTCAAGCAACACGGCATTGTCCCGTTCTCCTCAAACTATGCGCTGTATGGCGACATGAGCGAGCGCGTCATGAGTCTGATTGAGGCAATGGTGCCGGCAGTTGAGGTGTACAGCATTGACGAGGCATTCGCCGATCTGACCGGTGTAGGTGGTTTGGATGCCTTAGGCCGGCAGATCCGCGCCCAGGTACTTCGCTGCACCGGCATACCTGTTGGTGTTGGTATCGCTCATACAAAGACCCTGGCGAAGCTGGCAAACCATACTGCGAAGCGCCTGCAATCGCAGACCGGTGGTGTGGTCAATATCACCGACCCGGTTAAGCGGGACTGGGTGCTGCGTAATACGGACGTGGCGGAGGTGTGGGGCGTTGGCCGAAAGATGAAATTTCACCTTGATGCGATGGGAATCAAGTCTGCGATGGATTTGGCTAAGGCGGACCCATGGACGCTCCGTAAGAAGTTCAGCGTTGTGATCGAGAAGACGGCCAGGGAGCTGGGCGGCACGCCTTGCTTGGAGTTGGACGAGCCAGATCCGCCAAAGCAGGAGATCTGCTGCAGTCGCATGTTCGGTCAGCGGCTGACGGAACTGCCACCGATAAAGGAAGCGGTGGCCACCTACATGATGCGAGCTTCGGAGAAGCTTCGCGCCCAGAGTTCGCTGTGCAAGAAAGTGCGCGTATCCATCCGGACCGGCATGTTCAACCCAGAGGAGGCAAAGTATGCGAACGGTGTGGTGGTGGATATGCCGTATCCCACCGATGATGTGCGCCTTCTCACCAGGACCGCGGTGGATGCCGTAGATATGATCTTCCGGCCGGAGTTCAAATACAGCAAAGCCGAGGTGATGTTGCTGAACCTGTGTCAGCGTGGTGAGTACACCGACGATCTGTTCGCTACGTCGCAGCCGGAAGAGGCAACTCGGATGATGACGGTTCTAGATCAGATCAACGTGCGATGGGGACGGGGAACGTTGCGTTCAGCGAGTGTACCGTTAGATCCTCACTGGACGATGCGTCGCGAGCTAATGAGTCAAAGCTACACTACCAAGCTCGATCAGCTCTGGTCCGTAGCGTGTAGATAACGGCCGCTTTTAGCCCGGAGCTGCCGCTCGGTGGCTCCTATCAAATTATGGATAATTCAGAGGGAGAATTGGTTCATTCCTGTGCTGGATTAGCGGGGTCAAGGTTCAGTCGCACGTAACTCGCCTCGTGTCGAAGCCCATCCGCTGCATATGTCTTAACCAGTTGACGGTTCTCTAAATCATAAGTAATGCCGTCTACAAGGCAGGCTTCAGCGATGCGGGGGGTGTTAATTTGCAACGAGACATAATGTGTTTTCGTCCATCCGAGAATTGACTTTTGCAACGGCCGATTTTCTTTGTCGTAATTTCCTTCCTGTATTTTCAGCCCCATAACATTCAGGCAGAACCCCAGAATTTTTGCCCCTTTAAAATTAGGGACGCTATTCATTCCGATGATTTCGTCATACAAAAGCCGGCGAAGCTTGAATTTTATCACCCGGCCTCCGGGTCCGTTGAGCTGGCGGGAAATCGGGCCCCAAATCGAATTGTGCTGGATAGACCAGCATTCCCACTGCGGAGAAATTACGGACGAAGCGTGAAAGATGACCTCGAATATCATGCTGGCTATGTCATCGTAGATCGACTCAGAAGGGGGGCCATACTCCGACTTCACACGACGACGGACATGGTTGAGTTGTCCTTTTTTATCGAGAATTTCTACCGCATCTCTAATGAAATTCACGACTACCTTGAGGCACTGAGCGGCATCACTTTCCCTGGTATTAACTACCGTATTAAGCTTATACAGGCCGGAAACGGCATTCTCAATGTAGTCTTTGGCGTAATAAAGCGCAGTAGAGTGATTCCAGTGTGGTTTATCCACCTGGTCGCGCAGGGTGATCAATACCAGTCTGCAGTAGGCTTGCCACTGTACGGCACTCCATTTAAATCTTCCGACACTATCAGGATCAAGCAGCGTCTTAATGGTGTCGACCATTATGTGGTCCCCAAACATCGCTTGGCTTAGTGGTTTTTGGTATCCAATCAATCCTGACTCATATCCCATTGTTTCGTGGTATAGAAACGAGTTTGTATTTAACAGAGCTTCTCTCACTATATTTTTAGCGAAAATTTCGACTTGGATATCATATTTTTTCGTCTGGCCCATTTCATTAAAGAACGCCAATGCAGTACCCGATGAAGACTCTACGATTACACGGCAGAGGCGCTTGTCGGCGATAAGAAGTAGAATATCGTTCGCATAGGCCTCTACGGTTGGTATGTCCGGTAGCAATCCGTTGTCATCCTGAATGCGGCGACGATTCCGAAGTACTCTTCGCTCGGTCGCATAGTGCACTAGCGCCTTGGCCGAGTACGTCAGTTCGTCAGCGATTACACTAAGCTCTGTTGGGTCGCCTTTAAGAATGCGTTGATACAGCGTTTCCGCGTAGCGCTTGGCGTTACGCTTACCGAAGGTCGGCCGCCTGATAAAAGCGAACCATGTCCAAGTTAAGAAAGTAAGGAGGAAGATCCCAGCTAGGAAGGCCTGCCATAAGGGGGGAGTGAGCATACCGCCTTGGGGTACTAACCATCCTTGAGCACGCCATAAGTCGGTCAACAAGGTGAGTACACCTACGATAGCGACAACGGAAAAGGTCAAGCGTTGGAGGGGTATCGGCGCTGTTTGCACACGGAAGTGGTAACGAACGTCGCCAATTGTCCAAGCGAGAACCATAAGAGCAAGACCGGCGAGAAACTCCGAGAAACCGAAAATTTTAGATCCGTTTGGATCAAGCGGAATGAAACACACAGCCAAAAGGCACTTTTCCATAATCATGACCATCCTTTACGCAACTGTCGAGCGTGGGCCGTGCCTTAGATGTGGGTGTTCGGTTAGCGGGGCGCGTGAGTGAAATAGAGGCTCAGCATGTTAAGTTTACAAACTCAGAGGCTGGATGATCTTTGATGAGCCAACGAGCCGCGTCTCCGAATTGCCCAATATCTTCTGAAAAAATATGCGCCGTTCGTGGGCTAATACTGGGTGAAGTGGTTAATGGACCCGGATACTTAATGATTTCATTTCGGAATGCGTAATCCCAGTTAGCGACGGCAGCCAAGCGAAGAGAAATATCAGTATTCTTAACCAGCTCCCACATCAATCGCTGATTTACAACACTCATTCGCTCACCCATTATTACTCCACGAATGCATTCAATGGGTATGTCCATAGCCATTATTCGATTTTCGTTCTCATCTTTTGCGACCTCGGTACAACTCGATAGTGGTCTTGCGATTCTTATCTCTCTTTCATACGACCATACATTTGGCTTAATGCATAAGTCTGCGACGGGAAACGGATGTTCTAAAAAATCGGATAAGTCATAAACTGGACGATTTTTTCTATAAGCTACTGAGATTTTTCCCTCGAAGAACGGATGTGTTTCATCAAACTCAATGATTGCTCCACGATATTCATCTCCATAGTGTCCCCACATAAGAAGGCTCTCCGGATTTTTGCTTAAACAGAGCAACCCAATAGCGTCATTTAGGGATTTCACAATATTTCGCGCTTGAAAGTCACCCATGTAACGGCTCTCCTCTTTGGTCCCATTCCGGAGTATTCCTTTTCTGCGTGCTCCAACATAACGCACAGACAGAGAGTATTGAAGTTGTTCAATTATCGTCTTTGGAGTAATGAACTGAGGCAATAATTCGAATGGATCGTTGAACGCCCCTGGCTGAGTAAAACGTATACTTCCATTTAGAATTTTTGCGGCGGTCTTGGCTGTAACATATTTATAAAGTGACATAGTCTAATGATTCCATTGAATTTTCATTTTTCATCGTGGAACTAATATTCTACAGTTACAGAGCGGAAGCCTCACTGATTTTTAATCGAGGCTAATTTCGTTGGGAATAGCTCGTTTGAGATAACCACTACCATTTCCACGTAAAAAATCATGGCGAGTTCGGCAACAACTCTAGGTTCTTCGGCGCCGGGCCTTTTGTCTCGATAATATTCAATTGGTTTTGAAAGGTGTTTTTTGGGTGGGTTGAAAGTTGTACCTCTGTTTGTTACAGGTAGAAGCGGTCTATCGTAATGCGACCACGACAGATGTATGCTGCCTAAGCCCGGAGTCGCTTTAAGGTTGGGGTCCCAATCTTTTATTACGTCAGAAATAGTGTGTTCCGACACGTTCCTAGCCTGTGATATGTATTTAAGCAGAGGATCTTCTTTTCTTATCTTTTCATATTTGGATTTTAGCTTTGGCCACTTCTTCTCGTTTTTGCATCTTGCTACTATTTTGTTCCATACTCGATCAATTGATTGCAGAAATTCTCGCCAGGCCATGTCGTATTGATGAAAACTGCTGACACCCACGCTAATCATCTTTTTATAAGCGTTCGTGGCGTTTATTAGTTCAGCTAAAGCTGATATAAGGCCAAGATCATATTTTTTTAGCTCATCAATGGTGATGTTGTATAAGTCAAAATTTATTTTATTCATGCTAATGGCCTTCCTTGTTAGTAGTGCGAGGCTAGCAAAATGCCATAATTAGGTCCAGTGCAGGGTGTCGTGCATCATGGGATTTTAGGATTTTATATTGGCAGTCATCAGGCTTGCCCGACGCGACTATTGAATATGGTGCGGAGTGAAGGGGGGGCAAAAACGGGGCAAACCACACGCCAGTCAATGCCTGATATGCGTTTACGCAATTTGCTGTAGGTGGGCGTTCTAATCAGCAACCACGGGATTGCGATCAAAAATACCCCACATACTCATACACAATCGGGGTGTGTTCGTTGTTCGATAGACTCTATCTTGCTGTCTCTGGGCGCGCTGAAAAATTTGCATTTGAAGAACTTTTTGTCGTAATGTTTTGAAGGCACCCGGTAGGTGCCGGCCGTCCACAAAGGCAAAGCTCACGCTCTACCGTGACCGTAAGAACCGCCCTGTATTGGGTTCTCGTAGTGGACGCTAGGCCTGGCCCTGGAGGCTGACATGAAATACACCCTTACCTACGCTGACGTTAGTCGCGTCAAGCGTCTCGCTAAGCAACTCAAAGCTACCTATCCTGAAATATCACATGCTCAGCGCTTGGACAAAGCTGCAGTTGAGCTGTGCGGTGCTCGAAATTTTCACGAGCTGAATCGTTGGTTCAACCGACTTATCAATCAGCATGTCGATACGCCCGATGGCCCCAACAGTGTGAGTCACTGTTTGTTCTGTGATTACCGTTTTGCTGCCGATCATACGCCTGATCAAAAATCGCACCGTGATGTCCACGAGCGCATGTTCGCGGCCGAGGATAAGCTAGGGTACCGACCTGGAACGTATACCGAGCGTGAGCGGATGAAGCAGGATGGCTACGAGCAGATGCGCCGCGAAGAAAATGAGTCAGATCGAGTTGATGGTTTGCTTATGATCACTCGGAGCTGGTTCGACCGTTCGCTTCACAGCGCAGTCATGGACGGGTATTGGACCAAGCATCCGACTTTTGAGGCCTATGTGGCCATGATGATTCCCCACTTGGAAACCATGGATTCGGCGATGGCTGCCACACTGGCAGCACGTTTTGGGCGAGTACCGGGGATGATATCCAAAGGCCAAACCTATTGGTCTCCGCGTTGATTCTCTAATGCTGCAGATTGATAGGCGATTTGATTGCATCGTATCTGATGACGCGATTGCACTGAGGCATACAAAGCGACTAGATAAGCTCTGTTGGCTTAGGGCAAATTTAGGGCATAACCTGGGCCGCTGTAGGCCGTTTCTGTCCTTGCAGCTCGCCCTAAACCCAATATAATTGCGGCCTGGAGCGGGGTGTGGGGTGTGCTGGTCGGGTTCGAATCCCTATCCAGACCTCAAGTTTGAGGTCATGCTCAATAGTGGCTTACGAACCGTCGAAGCCTCCGGTATGAGCGGTGGCTTAAGGTTTGGTGTACTTTGGAAATTCGATCAGGTAGCGAGATCAATGTGTGCGGAATGTATTCCATCTGGCAGTATCGAAGTGCATGGCTGCCATTACCTCAAATAGATACAACTCCAAATCGTTACCGATTTCAATAAATGCTACCGACATCTCACGAAGACGGCCTTGAGCAGACAAGAAAACTTCACGAAATTTGTCATCCTTCATGGCTTGGTCGCGCTTCATTTCGTGCGGAAAATCCTCACTTGCTATCCGATAGACCAAGCTTGCGGTGTAATGCGACTGGAAATTCAAATGCTGGACCAGTCGGTTGACGACGCCTCGCGAGATACCAACGTAGATAGGCTTACCTGCATTGATGAAGACATAACAGCCGGGAAAATCTGTTGAACGACCAGCTCGGGATAGGGCCTCTTTAGTCGGACTCTTAAACCCGACGAACTTCTGCGCCGGTATCGGATGAGCAAGTGCCGTGGTCAGCCGAGTCAAGTGGCTCGGAAGAACGATTGAAGTAAGCTTTTCGAAAGTCTCTGTACAGTTGTCGATTGCCATACGTGCCCGCTATGTCGAAGTATTTGGTGATTTTAGCCCTCGTCAGGATATGTTGGCAGCGAATCATCGCCAAGCATGCCTTCAATTTCCGTTCGAGAAAAACAAAGCCCCGTACCGGCAGTGCCTCAATTAGGCCGTCCGTGAGTCTTGCTTAGAAATTACTACAAAACGCAGCGATTCGGAGATGAGGGCTAGGCTGGTCGGGGCTTTGGTGAATCGCTACATCCAGTCCATCATCGGGGTCACGGAAAAGCGGCGTGGGCTGCTCAAGCAGATTTAAATTGATCATTCTGTTATCTAACGATTGCAAACGTACCTGCTATCCTCTAAATGGTTAATCCCGACGCAATGGGATTCGCTGTCAGTACTTTTTCGTAGATTCATGTTCTAAAATAAAAATTATTTAATCTAAGAATGCGAAGGTTAATCATGATAATTGAATGTAATCACTGTGAGTCAAAAGTAGATGGAATAGAGAAAGGGGAGGTTAACGATAACGACCCGGATTATCCATTTCCCTGTAAAAGAGTGTTGGTTCAATGCCCAGTATGTAAGTCGGCTCTGTTGGGGATTACGGAGAAGATACAAGTTGGGTACGATGATTGGGAGTGGGATAGTTTACATCGATTATGGCCACCACAAGATGCGAGTGTTGATCGCGAGATTCCTGAAATAGCAAGTGTTTCACTTGTAGAAGCAAGGCTCTGCTTTAAGGCTAAAGCGTATAGCGCATGTGCAGTGATGTGTGGGAGGACTATAGAAGGTTTGTGTATGCACCATAAAACAAAAAATAAAACGTTAGCTGGTGGGTTGAAAGAGTTAAAGGAGGCTGAAGTAATTGATACAAGGTTGTTTGAATGGGGGGAGGCGTTGAGAAAGCACAGAAATATTGGAGCGCATGCTAGTAGTGAGAAGATATCCAAAGAGGATGCGAAAGATTTGCTGGATTTCAGTAGCGCTATATGTGAGTACGTGTTTGTATTGAATACTAAGTTCAATCGATTTGTCGAGCGCAGTGCGAAAAATAATAAATAATTGCGGTGTGGCTATTGGTTGGAATGAAAGTATGTGCATCTTCAAGCTGCTGGTGTGTGTTTCTATCTGTTCTGAGCGTTCTAGAGTCAGAAACAATTATTCCACCCCTAGCGTGAGCTATATTGTCGATGCCTCCAAGGCGCGCTGAATTCTAATCCCTCTCTACGACCTTTGCACGTAAGGCGTGACTGGGCGAGTCGGAGGGCTACCCGACTTTAGGCGACAAAGCGTGGAAAATCCATTCCGCAACCGAAATAGATCTGCCCTATTTTAGAAGGCTCCAGCGACGTGTAAATACTGGCGATGCGGAATGGATTGTTATGTAGCTGCTTGATAAATAAAGAAATATTTGTGGATTGCAAATCCGCCTACGCCGGTTCGATTCCGACCTCGGCCTCCACTCTTGAAAACCCCGTAGATTAGCGTCTACGGGGTTTTTTATTGGGCTCAGAAAAGTGCGTGATTCAAGAAACGTCGAGAGTGCGGTTCATGGGCGAGCTGAGCGTGCGAAGCTAACCGTCAGCTCACCCAAAAACCGTTTATTTACACCGCGAACCGGTTAACCAGCTGATTGAGGTTAACCGCCAACTTCGACATTTCACCACACGCACTTGCTGTTTGAGAGGCGCCTGCCGCGCTTTGCGTTGCAAGTTCGCGAATGCTGACCAGATTTCGATCAACCTCGCGCGCCACATGGGACTGCTCTTCAGAGGCGGTTGCGATCATGAGGTTGCGTTCGTTAATTTGAATAATGGCGTGTGATATCTGGTCCAGCGAGGTGCTGGCCTCCTGAGCGACGCCAAGTGACTCGTTCGCCAAATCTCTGCTCGTGTTCATCGCCTTCACAGCGAGATCGGAATCGCCCTGAATGGCAGCGATCATTTGCTCGATTTCTTGAGTCGACACTTGAGTACGATGGGCCAGGGCTCTTACTTCGTCAGCCACGACCGCAAACCCGCGACCTTGTTCGCCAGCGCGTGCGGCCTCAATAGCGGCGTTCAATGCCAGCAGGTTGGTTTGCTCTGCAATCGCCCGAATCACCTCGACAACCTTGGTGATGCTTTGCGCACGATCCGACAACCCTTGAATCTGTGCGCTCGTGTTTTCAACGTTGCCATTGAGCTTTTGAATTGACTTCAATGTCTGAGCCACCCGTGCCAAACCCACCTCAGTGTAGCCTTGGGTACGCTTTGACTCTTCGGAAGCTGACTCCGCGTTACGCGCCACCTCATCTACAGCTGCGCTCATTTCCGTGACTGCGGTTGCAGCCTGGTTGACCTCGTCGTTCTGAGCGACCAGGCCTCGACTCGACTCCTCGGTAACCACCGTCATCTCCTCGGCAGCTGACGCCAGTTGAGTGGACGAATCGGATATCTGAATGATCGTGGCGCGCAGGTTCGTCTGCATCTGCGCGAGTGCCTTCAACAGTCGCCCGGCTTCATCAGTCCCGCTGACCGATACTTCCCTGGAGAGGTCACTGGCTGCGATACGTTCTGCAACGGACAAGGCAGCGCTAATCGGCGAGGTGATGCTTTTCGTCAGCAATAATGCCAACGCAACCGTCAAGAGAACCACGCCCGTGATAAGGCCAATCACCAACCACAGGCCGTCGTTATACAGATCGGTCGCGGTTTGCCCGGCCTGCGCTGCGCCCTCGTCGTTGAACGTCGTCAAGTCTTTGATCTGTCCTTCCATGGCATTCGTCAGAGGGCGAATGTTGTTGCTCACCAGGCTGATCGCGGCCGGTATATCCCCTTTCCTCATCAGCGGTTCCAGGATATCCAGCTGTTGGGAGTAGGCCTCGGCGCTTTTCGTGACCGGTGTGTAAAACGAGCGCTCCTTGTCACTCGCCACGAGTGGCTCGTAATTGGCCACCGCATCGTTGAACGCCTTACGGTAACCGGCGAAGCTTTCAATGTTCTTTTGAATGGATTGAGGGTCAGCCAGGCCTCGTTGTGTTTCCAGCCTGAGGCGAAGTGCGGTGGCGTTCATCAATGACGTTTGTCGAATGCTCGCCATCCAATTGAGTTCGACATCTTTTTCAGAGTCCCTCAGCTTTCCCATTTGCTGGACTGCGAATACGCCAAGCACGAAAACCAGACAGATGATCGAAGCAAAAAACAGGGCAGCTCGTGGAGCTAAATTAATATTTCTAAGGCGCATGCGAGAGTCCTGCTTTCAAATAATGGATGTCAAAAGGCTATCGACTCAAAGTTGGAAACTTTAAACCTCCTATCCGGAAAAGGTGACTTCCGCACGGCATGTTCGCTTCAACGCTATGTGATGAGTTGTTTAGCCACGCCTTCATCCTCCCGCGGGAGCGACCTTCTGTTTGTGTTAATCAAGTAACTGCGCAGCCAGTGCCTGGTGATCATCTATATCAGCCATCGCATGGCCGAGCTCCACGAGCTGTCGGACCGCATGTCGGTGCTGCGCGACAGCCAGTACACCGGTGAGTTGACCCGCGAGGCGCTGTCGGCCTGGCGCTGGTGAAGTGGTGGGCACCGCTGGGTTAGCGTGGGCAGGGCACACCGAGCTAACGCGGCTGATCTGCGCTGCGGACCCGCGCACCAGCAGCGCGTGGAGGGAGGGGGGAGGGGCAATACGATCACAAAAAAGAGCGCGGCGTCCGGTTACGGTACGCCGCCAAATACTCAGGTCCACTTATTCTCGAGATGACTAATCCAGTGGGATCGGCTGAAAAGCCCCCTCCATGCCTTTTTGGGCTGCGCCCAGCCATTGCTCAACTTGCTTGAGCTCCAGGTTGAAAGTTTCACAAGCCTGTTTAATCGTTATCTTCTGACTCAGAATCTCAATCACAAGCGCCACCTTGTGCTGAGTCGTCCATTCCCTGGGGTCGGCGGGAAGGGCTGGGCCCTGCGGTGCGCTGAGGCGGCGGATAACCCGACCACCATGGCGAGAAATCGGCGCTTCGAAGAATCGGTACATGAACATTGCTACAGCAATGGAAATGGCGATCCAGCCAAATCGCCACAGCTCTGCAGTCCATGCCGGTAGCTGCAGATAGGCTTGGGTGGCTTTAGAGCCTACTATAGTAAAAATCCCCCAGTGGAACAGGTAGAGGCTGAATGAGCAGTTACCCGCGCTGTTCAGCATGGACACCGGGATTGCAATGCCTTTGTTTGTACTGTGCAACCAGCCGCGTCTTTCAGCATTCAATAAAGCAACTATCAAGAGGCTGGATGCCAGCGCAACACCGAGAACAATAAAGTACAGTTCACCCGAGCCCAGTGTTGCTGATGGCGCATTAATGATTCCTGCGACCGTGGCAACTGAAAGAGCGAAACCTGCTGCTGGATGAATCCATGCCAGCTTTTGTTGATAAAGGTAGAGCGCTATTCCTGCCGCAAATAGCAGTTGAAACGGCGAAAACAAATGGTGCCCCACTGCGTTGATGAGCCAGGGATGGTTTGGAGAAATGGAATACAGGACGGCGCCGATACCGAACAGCAGCAGAAGGGTCAGCATCAACATCCTGTGGCTGTAGCGAATCAGAACCAAGGCCGAGACGAAGTAGAACAACATTTCAAAAATTAGCGTCCAGCCCACTGAATTTATGGGTTTTATTGTGCTGGGTAATAATAATAGCGAATTGATATAAGATGCTGTATCAAGTGGGGTTCCGTATGAAAAAGAGACGTTAAATACATATACACCTATTAACGCAAAAACAAAGGAAAGCCACCATATAGGATAGATTCTGATAATTCGCTTGCCTAAAAACGGAAAGAGCTTGAATTTTTCTCCGGATGTGACGTGAGTAATAATAAAGCCGCTGACTACAAAGAATAGATAAATCGCCCAATGCCCACGGGTGTAGACGAAGGGTATATCAACTTTGTACCCGGCCGGCATCATGTCTATTGCGATGTGAGAGTGAAACAGAACAACAAGTAAAGCGGCAATGCCGCGCACCATTTGAATTGAAATATACTGACTTTTATTCTGTGCGATCATTTCGCTGTTTTCGTCCTGTGGTATCCAGACTGGAATCGTTCCAGGGCCCGCCTTGCGTAGCCCGGCAGTGTATAGAGGTATTGCAATCGCAGCCATCGAAACAGCCGAGACGAATCCGAATCCAGATCCAGTGGTCAGAACTGAATTCAACGGATCAAAAACAAGCAAAACCTCGCTGATGAAACGTTTAACCTCCCGACAAAATGCACACGCAAGCGCTTGCGTAAGCAAATGTATCTGACTACAGTCGGTCTCACTTGATTACAAAAATAATAAATCCAGGAGCTCATCAATGAGCCTTGAACCCTTGCTTGAGATGCAGGGCATCAGCAAAACCTTCAACGGTTTGCGCGTGCTCAAAAGTGTCGGCCTGAAGGTCTTCCCCGGCGAAATTCATGCCTTGATGGGTGAGAACGGCGCCGGCAAATCCACCTTGATGAAGATCCTTTCCGGCGCTTATCAGGCCGATCCCGGCGGTGAAATCCGCATCGACGGCCAGTCCGTCCCCACCTTTACCCCCGCCACCGCCAAAGCCCTCGGCATTGCTGTGATCTATCAGGAACTGAGCCTGTGCCCGAACCTGAGCGTGGCCGAGAACATTTACCTGGGCCGTGAACTGCGCCGTGGCTGGACCATTGACCGCAAAGGCATGCAGGCCGGCTGTGTCGACGTGCTGCAGCGCCTGGGTGCCGAGTTCACGCCAGCCACGCCGGTCAGCAGCCTGTCGATTGCCGAGCGTCAGTTGGTGGAGATCGCCCGGGCGCTGCATGCCCATGCCAGGATCCTGGTGATGGACGAGCCCACCACGCCGTTATCGTCCCGCGAGACTGACCGCCTGTTTGCGTTGATCAAGCATCTGCGCAGCCAGGGCTTGGCGATCATCTATATCAGCCATCGCATGGCCGAGATCTACGAGCTGTCGGACCGCGTCTCGGTGCTGCGCGACGGTCAGTACATCGGCGAGCTGACCCGCGACGCGCTGTCGGCCGAGGTGCTGGTGAAGATGATGGTGGGCCGCGATTTGTCCGGCTTCTACAAGAAGGAACACGCGGCCTACAACCCTGGCAACGTGGTGATGCGCGTGCGTGACATGGCTGATGGCAAGCGTGTGCGCCAGTGCAGTTTCGACCTGCACGCCGGCGAAGTGCTGGGCATCGCCGGGCTGGTGGGGGCAGGGCGCACCGAGCTGGCGCGGCTGATCTTCGCCGCCGACCCGCGCACCAGCGGCACCCTGGAAGTGGTGGGCAAGACCGTCACCCAGCTGCGCAATCCGGCGGACGCGATTCGCGCAGGCGTGGTCTACCTCACCGAGGACCGCAAGGCTCAGGGCCTGTTCCTGGACATGAGCGTGGCCGACAACATCAACGTGTGCGCCTGCGTGCCGGATGCCCATGCCGGCGGCGTACTCGACCGTACGCACGCCTCGCAACGCGCGAATGACGCGATCAAATCGCTGTCGATTCGCGTGGCGTCGGGCAAGGTCAGCGTGGGCTCGCTGTCCGGCGGCAACCAGCAAAAGGTGCTGCTGGCACGGCTGCTGGAGGTCAAGCCCCATGTGCTGATCCTCGACGAACCCACCCGAGGCGTCGACATCGGCTCCAAGTCCGAGATCTACCGCATCATCAATCAACTGGCCCAGGCCGGCGTCGGCATCGTGGTCATTTCCAGCGAATTGCCGGAAATCATCGGCACCTGCGACCGCGTGCTGATCATGCGCGAAGGCCAGTTGGTGGCTGAAGTCGGCGGGGCCTCCGGCCACGCCATCTCCCAGGAACGTATTATTGACCTCGCCACCGGTGGCGATCAGGTGGTGGCCCATGGCTGAAGTGAATGTCGCGACAACAACAGGCAAGGCAGAACGGGTTCGCGAACTGATGCGCACCGTCGGCATGCTGCCGGTGCTGGTCCTGCTGCTGGTGGGCTTTGCCCTGGCCAGCGAAAACTTTCTGACCATGCAGAATCTCTCGATCATCACCCAGCAGGCTTCGGTCAACGTGGTGCTGGCGGCGGGCATGACCTTTGTGATCCTCACGGCGGGCATCGACCTGTCGGTGGGCGCGATCCTCGCGGCGTCCGCCGTGGTGGCCTTGCAGGCCTCAATGTCGCCGCAGTTCGGCATGTTCGGTATCGCTGCAGGCGTAGGCTTTGGCCTGCTGCTGGGCCTGGTCAACGGCGGGTTGATCGCCTTCATGCGTCTGCCGCCGTTTATCGTCACCCTTGGCGCGCTCACCGCCATGCGTGGCCTGGCGCGCCTGCTGGCGGATGACAAGACCGTGTTCAACCCGGACCTGCCGTTCGCTTTTATCGGCAACGATTCAATCCTCGGCGTGCCCTGGCTGGTGGTGATCGCCGTCGCGGTGGTCGCGTTGTCGTGGTTCATCCTGCGTCGCACGGTGATGGGCGTGCAGATCTATTCGGTGGGCGGCAACCCTGAAGCGGCGCGGCTGTCGGGGATCAAGGTGTGGAAGGTGCTGCTGTTCGTCTACGCCATGTCCGGCGCACTGGCCGGGCTCGGCGCGGTGATGAGCGCCTCGCGTCTGTTTGCCGCCAACGGCCTGCAACTGGGGCAATCCTATGAACTGGACGCGATTGCTGCAGTGATCCTCGGTGGCACCAGCTTTACCGGCGGTGTCGGCACCATCGGCGGCACTCTGATCGGTGCGCTGATCATCGCCGTGTTGACCAACGGCTTGGTATTGCTGGGGGTCTCGGACATCTGGCAGTACATCATCAAGGGCATCGTGATCATCGGCGCGGTCGCGCTGGACCGTTATCGCCAATCCGGTGCGCGCACCTGAGTTTCCTCACACAACAATCACAAGAGAGACCCGTATGAACCTCAAACGCCTGTTTCCCGTTATGGCCCTGGCGGCCCTCATGTCCCAAGCCGTCGAAGCCCGTGAGCTCAAAGCGCTCGGCATCAGCATGGGCTCGCTGGGCAACCCGTATTTCGTGACCCTGGCCGATGGCGCTACCGCGCGCGCCAAGGAGCTCAACCCCAACGTCAAGGTCACCTCGGTGTCGGCGGACTATGACCTGAGCAAACAGTTTTCGCAGATCGACAATTTCATTTCATCCAAGGTCGACCTGATCCTGATCAATGCGGTCGACCCTTCCGCCATGGCCTCGGCGATCAAAAAAGCACGTGACGCCGGGATCGTGGTGGTGGCGGTGGATGTGGACGCCAAGGGCGTGAACGCCACGGTGCAGACCGACAACGTCGAAGCCGGCAAGCTGGCCTGCCAGTTCCTAGTGGACAAGCTCGGCGGCAAGGGCAACGTGATCATCCAGAACGGCCCGCAGGTCACCGCCGTGACTGACCGTGTCAAAGGCTGCAAAGCGGCACTGGCCGGCGCGCCGGACATGAAGGTGCTGTCCGACGACCAGGACGGCAAGGGCTCGCGCGAAGGCGGGCTGAACGCGATGCAGGGCTACCTCACGCGCTTCCCTAAAATCGACGGCCTGTTCGCGATCAACGACCCGCAAGCCATCGGCAGTGACCTGGCGGCCAAACAGCTCAAACGCAGCGGCATCGTGATTACCTCGGTGGACGGCGCGCCCGATATCGAGAACGCACTGAAGACCGACACCCAGATTCAGGCGTCTGCGAGCCAGGACCCGTGGGCCATGGCGCAAACCGCCGTGAACGTGGGCAATGACCTGCTCAACGACAAAGCCCCGGCCGAAGCGATCACCCAGCTCACGCCCAAGTTGATCACCCGTGACAATGTCGGCAGCTACAGCGGCTGGTCGAGCAAACGTTGATCGGTTGAGGGGAGCCGCGCCGTGGTCACCATGGATGACGTCGCAAGCAAGGCAGGCGTGTCGACCTCGACCGTTTCCCATGTGCTCAACGGCACCCGCAAGGTCAGCCCGGCCACGGTGCTGGCCGTGCAGCGGGCGATCCAGGCGTTGGGCTACATTCCCAACACCCTGGCGCGCTCCCTCGCGCGGTCGAGCACCAGCACCATCGGTGTGGCGATTTCGGCGCTGTCCAACCATTACTTCAGCGAAACGGTGCACGCGATTGAAACCGAGTGCGCCAAGCATGGCTTCATGATGCTGTTCGTCGACACCCACGATGACCCGGAGCAGGAGCTGCGGGTGATCACGGCGTTGCACCATCGACGGGTCGACGGCATTGTGCTGGCGCCCTCGAACGGCTCGATGGCCCTGGAGTACCTGAGTGCCAATCGGATTCCGGCGGTGCTGGTGGACCGCATGATGAGCGGTCAGTTTGACCAGATCGGCGTGGAAAACACCGAGGCCACCCAGGGGCTGATTGCCCACTTGATCGAACACGGCCACCGTCGCATCGGCTTTATCGCCGGGCGTCCGGGATTCAGCACCACCGATGAACGTGTCGAAGGCTACAAGGCGGCCTTGCAGGCAGCGGGGTTGCCATTTGATCCGCAACTGCTGGTCAACGGCGGCTCGAACACCGAGCCGGCGCGGCGGGCGACCGTGCAACTGCTCGCTCTGGACGCACCGCCCACGGCCATCATGGCCGGCAATAACCTGATGACCCTGGGCGCCATGCATGCCCTGCGTGACGCCGGGCTGGAAGTGCCGACGCAAATGGCGCTGGTGGGCTTCGACGATTTTGACTGGGCGGATTTTTTCGTGCCGCGCCTGACCTTGATCGCCCAGCCCGTGCAGGCGCTGGGCACGCGCGCGGTCAACCTGTTGCTGCAACGCATGGCCACGCCAGGCGCGCCGGCGCAAAGCGTGCGCCTGACGCCGAACCTGCAGGTGCGCAATTCATGTGGCTGTCATTGATTGGAATCACACGCGTATGAGCAGTCCTGTTTCTCTCGGTATCGACCTGGGTACATCGGAACTCAAAGCCGTCCTCATGGACGCAGTGGGCAACGTGCTGGCTCAAACAGGCGTGCGCTTGAGCGTGTCGCGGCGTTATAGCGGCTGGTCCGAGCAGGCCCCGCAAGACTGGTGGCAGGCCTGCTTGCAGGCGCTGGCCAGCTTGCGCGCCCATGAGGCATACAGCCGCGTGGCCTGCATCGGCCTGTCGGGGCAGATGCACGGCGCGGTCTTGCTGGGGGACGACAACCGCGTGTTGTACCCGGCGATCCTGTGGGACGATTCGCGTGCCGTGGCCGAGGCCGAGCAACTGGGCGCCAGCTTTGCCGACATCACCGGCAGCCTGCCGATGGCCGGGCTCACTGCGCCGAAACTGCTGTGGCTGCAACGCCACGAACCCGAGGTGTTCAAGGCGATTGATTGCGTGCTGTCGCCCAAGGATTACCTGCGCCTGTGCCTGTGTGGCGAGCGCATCAGCGAGATGTCCGACGCCGCCGGTACGCTGTGGCTGGACGTGGCGCAGCGCGAATGGTTCAGCCCCATGCTGCACGCCACGGGCCTTGCGCCTGAACAAATGCCCCGGCTGGTGGAGGGCGGCGCGGCGAGCGCCTTACTGACCGCGCAAGGGCTGGGCTTGTCCGCCAGTGTGGTAATCGCGGGCGGCGGCGGCGACAACCCGGTGGCCGCGGTGGGCATCGGTGCGATCAACGCCGGTGACGGTTTCATCACTCTGGGCACCAGCGCGGCGATCGTCGCCATCACCGACCACGCCGCCGGCAACCCGGCCAGCGCCGTGCACAGCTTTTGCCATGCACTGCCCAACCGCTGGTACACCATGGGCGCGATGCTCGCGGGAGCCAGTTGTTTGCGCTGGGTCACACGGCTCACGGGCACCGCCGATGAGCACACGTTGCTGGACCTGGTGCAGGCGCAACTGCCCATTTCACAAACTGTGCCGCTGAGCACACCGTTATTTTTGCCGTACCTCGCCGGTGAGCGCACCCCCCACAACGACCCGCTGCTGCGCGGTGGTTTCATGGGCCTGGGGCATGATTGCACGCCTGCCATGCTCGGCTACGCAGTGATGGAAGGCGTGGGCTTCGGCCTGCTCGACGCCTGGCGCGCGGTGCAGTCGAGCGGTGCCAAGGTCACCGCCTTTGCGCTGGTCGGCGGGGGCGCACGCAGCGAATATTGGGCGCAGTTGCTGGCCAACATCCTCCAGCGCGAGGTGTTCACCCTGCACGGCAGCGAACTGAGCGCCTGCATCGGCGCGGCGAAGCTGGGCTTCCTGGCGATGGGGCAGGGTGCGCAGTTGCTGGCGGCGGGGATGCCGGTCAAGGCGCGCTACTCGCCCGACCCGGCACAGCAACCGGTGCTTGAAGCGCGCCATGCCAAATTTCAGGGCCTGCTGGCCGCAGCCAAATCTGTGGCGAGCGGGCTTGCCCCAATGCCGTTCAGTTAAGGAGAATGTGTGGGCTTATTGTGGCGAGCGGGCTTGCCCCGCGTTGGGGTGCGAAGCGCCCCCAATCCAGCAAAACGCGGTGTACCTGATCCGGCTCAGCGCCTGGTTTTGGGGCTGCTACGCAGCCCAACGCAGGACAAGCCTGCTCGCCACAGGGAATCTGCGCTTAACTGAACGGCCGCTCGCCACAGAAATGTCCTGCCCCACAGATACCGTGTGTCACAACCAGGCAGCATCCCATAACGAATAATCACCAATATGCTCAACCAGCCCCGCCCGTAAAGGGTTGGCAATGATGTAGCGCGCCATTCTGCGAATATCTTCCTCCGCTCTTACCGCTCTATCGTGGTAACCACGTTGCCAGAACCGTTCCCGGCTGCAGCGGGCTCGATTAATACTCAAGGTGCTGCGAGACTTCGTCGCTCGCATTACATCGGCAAGCGTTGAGTCGTTGAGGTTGAACAGCCAATGAAAGTGATCCGGCATGACCACCCACGCCAACGAATTAACGCGGCCCGTTTCATGGGCTCTTTTGAATTCGTTAACCAATAACAGGCCCAACCGAAAGTTCCGAAACAGAGGCAGGCGCTGATGCACCACGGCGGTGACAAGATAAGCACGTCCGGGCTCCGAGTAGCGACCGCGACGCAGCAGGTGTGAGTTTGGTTGGAGAGACAATCCGTTGCTCCTTGCATGGATAAGAAACCTCCACGCTAGCAGCGCATTCGAAGCGACGACGTTGACTACCGTGTCCCTATATTTCAACCCACACCCAGACCCTTGTGGCGAGCGGGCTACCTGTGGTGAGAGAACTTCTGTGGTGAGAGGGCTTGTTGTGGTGAGAGGGCTTCCTGTGGCGAGCGGGCTTGCCCCGCGTTGGGGCGCGAAGCGGCCCTAAACCCAAACACCGCGATCTGTCAGGCAGACCTCGGTGTTTTTATTGGGGCTGCTGCGCAGCCCAACGCGGGACAAGCCCGCTCGCCACAACAAGCCCACTCGCCACAGAAGCCCGCGCGTTAGCGTTTTGGCTAGTGAGTACCCTGGAAAATAATATTTTCCGGGTTGAAATGCCCCACCACGCTGCCCGGTTGCGGCAACCCCAGGATGTGCCCCTTGATCTTGCCCACCACATGCATCTCGCACGGTTTGCAGTCGAACTTCAAGGTCAGCACTTCATCACCATGGATCAACTGCATCGGCGCCACCTTGGTCTTCACGCCCGTCACCCCCTTGGCCTGTTTAGGGCACAGGTTGAACGAGAACCGCAGGCAGTGCTTGGTGATCATCACGGGCACTTCGCCGGTTTCTTCATGGGCTTCAAAGGCGGCGTCGATCAGCTTCACGCCGTGACGGTGATAGAAGTCGCGAGCCTTCTGGTTGTAGACGTTAGCCAGGAACGACAAGTGCGCATCCGGGTACACCGGCGGCGGCGAGGTCTCGGCCTTGCGCCCACCGCGCGGGTGCGCCGCAACGCGGGCAGCCGTCAGGGCTTCGATCACTTCGCGGCGCAACGCCTTGAGCTGCGAATTGGGGATGAAGAACGCCTGCGGTGCATCCAGCGCGATATCGGTGGCGTGGTACTCGGTGGTGCCAAGCTGGCCGAGCAGGTCACGCAGGGTGTCCAGCGCCTGTTCCGGCTTGTTGGCCACGCCAAACGGGCCGGGCAGGGTGATGCTGGCGCTGATGCCTTCTTCACTGGTAGCCGTGACTTCAAGCTGCTCTTCGCGCAGGCGGGCGACCCAGGCCAGGCCGATGCGGC
>Ga0302347_1002120_pt1 | contig 21283 bp, 24 predicted proteins | sample PhyWR1_FD_202178 | JGI IMG/M metagenome (GOLD analysis project Ga0302347, IMG submission 202178) | Leaf surface microbial communities from wheat plants in UC Gill Tract Community Farm, Albany, California, United States - DLSL W.R1 (v2)... | ecosystem: Host-associated > Plants > Phyllosphere >...
CGTTTGACGTGAGGCTGCCGCCGGAATGGGTGAGGTTGCCGGTTAGGGTGCCGCCCTGTTTCACCTCCAGGCTGCCCGTGGTGAGCTTCTGGGTGCAGACCACTTCCGGCGTGTCGAGCGTGATACGGGTTGATGCGGTGCAGGTGATATCCGGCGCAGTCACCGTCACCTTGTCCGAGGCGTTTACCGTGGCAGATTTGACGCCGGTCGCCAGCAGCGCGCCGGTTTTCGGTTCGTACTCAATTACCGCGCCGTCAGGGAAAGTGATGTGTACGGCATCGGCTGACGCTGACGGTGCAGGGAATTCATCAGAGAAAACGCCGGGCATCACAAAGGCGGTATCCAGCTCGCCGCCCAGGCAGAACAGCAAAACCTGCTCACCGGCAGAGGGTGCCCACCAGGAACGCGAGCGCCCTGCGCGGGAGGTCAGCCAGTGCAGCCAGTCGGTGACGTTACCGCCGGTGTTGACGCGACAGGTGCCCGCATTCAAATCCACTTCGGCAACAGTGCCAATGCGGATCAGATTGCGCAGCAGGCGCGGAATGTCGTTGCTTGGGATGGATGTATTCATGGGTAAAAGAATGCCGCCCAGTCAGGTGGCATACAATTTGAGGTAGGTTGATGGCTGGTGGCACAACGTGGAGAGCACTGACTGAGGAGTATTAGCTCAAACTTGAGCTGACACATTTCGTAGGTAGAAAATCATCAAATCTCACAGACTGGTTTGAGCAAAAAGCGGACATTAGTAACCATGAAAACTATGAGGTCGTGACTGATATCAGGGTTTATTAATTAGGAACGCCACAGGAGTTTTTCGAAACATTAAATACCTAACGAATCTTAAGTTTAGACCTCTCTATATATGGGGGGTAATTTAATAGCCAGGATAAAATCCCGGCTATTTTCTTTCAAACACTAATTTACTCTTAAAAATTAATTACATACTATTATATCAATCACTCAATATATTTAGATAATATGTCGAGTGCAGGTATCGGTTGAAAACCTTTTACAGTATTAATTAAACTTTTAACTTCTACTGCGACATGTTGCAATGGATTCTCTGTTTTTGTTAAGAAAGTTGTGAGGTCTTGTCCTGTTTGACGGATAACATATGGAAGAATTGCAGTAATCACAGGCACCCATACATCAATTAAATTATCTAAATTTAAGTTTTTTTGTAGGCTCGAATTGTAATTATACTTTACGAACTTCTTGTCAAGAGGTTTTCCAGTAAGCTCATCCAGAATTTCTCCAATAACAGAAATTAAAAAAAATCTAGATTTCAGATTTTGGAGAAATAGTAAAGCATCTTCATCCGAAGAAATTTTATTTATTTTTGTTTTGAAGTTTAATTTAACTTTTTCAATTGCTTTTGATATTGTATATGCTAATAAAATATGCTGTGCCTTAGATTCATGGAAAGCATTGTCATATGCCGCCTTTGTGTCAAAAACATAGTTCTTGCCTCTATTAGCACTTGCGTAATCACCATGAAGTGCAATTAGCGGTTGGGCGACAGACTCTATCCCAAAGTATGAACCTGTATTTTCAAACCCTCGCTTTAAGGAGTATACATAGCCAAAGGTTTTGAATTCTTCCTCAACCAATTTCTGCTCAGCACTATTAGAGTAATGGTCCCAAGTTGTTATATGGTTTTGGGTGTTATTATACTGAACTATTTTTTTTACTTTATCGGAGTCAACACATTCAATAACTTTACACAAAACCTTAAGCCCATCAAGTTTTTTAAAGTCCTGCACTGAGCCTATTGAACCGGTTGTTTGGGCGCCATTAATTATAGAGATCCCTTCCAATATATTACCATCTTTAATAAATTTTGTCGTAAGAATAGATACACCATTATTGAAAACAAAAAAATCTTTTGGGTTTGTTTCGGCTGTACTTCTGATGGCTGAATTTATTTTCCTTCTTTTACTTAACCCCATGAACCCACGATAATTAGCTGAGAATAATTCAGCTCCGTGTTTACGGAATAATTCATTAAGCCAAGCACCGTTAGCAAAGCCAACATGCGAAGTCCACCCATCACCTTGGATAGAGTCAATCAAATCCCCATCAAACGCAACATTATCTTTTACTACTATTTGTTGAGATAATGCTATATAAAGTTTTTCTAAACTTGATATTCCTAGTTCCTTATAGGATACTTCAACTTCTTTTTCTTTAAATCTACCTTCCAAGTAACTCTTACAAGTTTCAAGCTCAACTTTTACCTGCTGAGATTCCGCACAATTATGGATATATAGTAATTCAATAGCCTCAATCTCACCGTCATCTATAAGTTGCCTTATTTCATGTATTTTAGATCTTAGCTTTTCATTTGGTGAATCCCCTTGACCTGACATTATCCAAGCAAGTGCTACATTTAGATCGGAAGCTTTATTTGCTGGGGCAGCTATTTTTATATTTTCTTGCATAGAATGATATCCCTGTGCAATAAATAACGTCCCATTAGATACTATTACAAAGTCTATCTTTTTATCATTCCCACCGTCCGTTAATCCATCTGAAGCGAGTTTATCAAAGTCTGACTCATCAAGATAAAGTCCCATTGACCATAGTAAATGAGCGTTTCCTAAGCCATATTTTTCAATTAGCTCGGTCTGTTTTAATAGATTTTCAATATGCTGCATATAGTAAGTTCCATGTTGTTATTTATAATGTGAATGAATCTTTTTCATTAAACATTTTTACACAAATATTCTCAAGCTAATTCACTGTCTGCTTTTAGCTCAGGGCAGCCAGTCAGATGAGGTTTGGCGCTGTGCCGCACTTGTGTCAGATCAAGTTGGAGCTCATACATAATAGCAATTCATCTTCCACAATCTTCATATCTTCCCTGTCCAGCCCTAGCAGCGGGCGCACTGGGTATGCCATTTCTTTTGCCCGGACAGACGGGCGATCCCGCAGCCCGTACTGATGCACCTTTGCCATGCGCTGAACCTGTCCGGTGAATTCCACCACCGCGTCGTCAGCGGTGCCTTTGGCTTTCATATATTTAGCAGTGCGCAATCGTACAAACATCTCCCGCTTAATACGGCCTTTCTTTGCCCGCAAAGGCTGCGGACGTCGCGGGGTGAACGGCTGCCCCTCCGGCGTGACCTGCTGTTTAATGCGCTGCTGCTGATGTTTGCGCAGATGCTTCGCAATGGTCGCCGCCATCGCCTTCCGGCTTTGCGGTGACAGCGCGGCAATCAATCCCGCCAGGCGGGTATCAAACGCTGACAGCTCACTCATTCCACTGACTCACTAACTCGCCGTGCAGATACAGTTCACGCGGCCTTTCTACCGGCTCAGGCAGCGGAGGTTCAGGGAAATGTTCCACATACAGACCGGCATCAATCTGTTTCACGATCACGCGCTCGGTGAGCTGCACATCAATCGCGATATCGTAGGAACCATCATCCAGCATATCGGCCTTAAATTTAAAGCCGCTCTGCTGCTTTTCCGGTGTAGCCATGATGTCCGACTGGTTCTCACGCAACCACGCCAGGATAGGGACAATGATCAGATCACAGTCCTGGGCAAAGTTGGTGATAAGCAGCTCCGTCTGATACTGGTATTCAAACGACAGCGAGCTGGCTAACGTGGAAACGATACCCCCGTTATCCACAAATATCCGCAGGGTGTCGGGGCTGGTTTGCAGCACCGGCACCGCGTCAGTTAAGGCTTTTCGCAGTTGGGCGGGTTTTAACACGGTGTTCCTCCTGGCATTGTTTGACCGCTTCCACCTGGAGGCCGCAGGCGGTCAGCGCGGCCTCCAGGTTTCTGACGTCACTGCTTAAATCGCCGTTAGTGGCCGGTGCGCTTGCCGGTATCGGGCAGCTCGTCACCGCCGGACAGCCAACGTAAATAATCTGCGGCGCTGGCAAAGGCGGGACGGGCGTGCATCCGGCCAATACCGTCAGGCAGAGGAGCAGCGTACCAGTCGCGCATTTCCTGATTTTCATTGAGTAACCTTTGAATGTGAACTTCACGGACGCGTGCCTGCTCACCCGCCTGTACGAGCTGGGTGCGCAGGCTTTGTTCCTGGCGTTCCCGCCTCAGTGCATCATCGTTCAGGCGGTTAATGGCGTTGTCTCGGCTTTCAATACCAGCGGACAGCGTGCCGATAATGCGCTGCGCCTGGTCGGCTTCATCATGCAGGCCACCAATCCGCCAGGTTTGCAGCCCTGCCAGTACGCAGGCGGCCAGTAGCAACAAAATTAAAATGCGCATCAGACACCCCGCAGACAGTAGGCCAGCTCATTCGCGCGGCGGCGCTCCAGGCCGGTGACGCGGACACCGTTCACAAACACCCAGCGCGGCAACTGCTCGCAGGCGTCCCGCCATCGACCTTTGTTGATGAAAAACGCCAGGGTTGACTTGCACGCCGCCGTCACGCCGACGTTGAACGCAAAGGACACCAAGGCGTCATACACCGGCTGCGGCATGGCAACCGGCATACAGCGCGCAATGCCTTTCTCCACCCGCATCACGTCTTCCACCAGGTTAACGGCGGCCTGCTGTTCACTGATTTGGGTCTGCGGCTTCACGCCTGCGGTGTGCCCGATGCCATTTGTCCAGACGCCCGCGCTGCACTGATAGGCGGACAGGCGGCAGCCTTCAAAATCGGCAATCAGTGCCAGACCGGCGGCGGAGGTTTTCAACGTCGGCGTTTGCGGCAACAGCGCAACAATCGCCAGGACAGCGGCGACGGCGCAGCGTCTAACGATTGATGGCTGCATTGATTTCTCCCCTGACGCCCAAGGTTTTCAGCAGGCGGTACGTTTTGCGGCGGTAGTACCAGTTCACCAGGAAGGTCGCGACGCCGACGCCTGCACCGACCAGAAAGGCAATATCTTGCGGTGACATTGCGCCGAGCCAGGCGAGAAAAGCTGCGACGCAGTAACAGATAAACGAGGTGATGCGCTCCATGGTCATCAGTCCCAAAGTGAGACGGTGTCACTGACTGCGGGCAGGCTTATGTCCGGCAGTTCCACCGCGTAGCCATGGGGCAAAATTGCCCCCTGTGCGGCTAAGCCAACGTTAGCCGCGTAAACCTGTTCCATCACCGACTCGGTACGCCCGTAATATCGCCAGCAGAGCGAATCCACGGTGTCGCCCTGTTCGGCAGTGACTTTCATCAGAGCAGCCCGATGATGCAGTGAGATACACCGGCGACGTCGCTGATGGCGTTGCGCCCGTCCCGCCATAAATCATCAACCGTGTTTTCCACGATCTCGGCCTTTTTGCTGCCCTTGTCCGTGGTGTCATTATTCGGGTAACGCTCCGCCAGAAAGGCCGCCGTGATAGACGCCACCGCCCGCTGATAGGCGCAGACCTTCACGCTTTCATCGTCAATCTGATCGGCGGGAACATCCGCCAGACGTGTAAAGCCCAGGGCAATCTGTGCATCACGAAAGCTGAACAGCTCGGCATTCACTTCGGTCATGGCAAACTTTGCGGCAGTTCTCAACCGTTTAGCGGTGACGGTGCCCTCCAGGCGCAGCGTGTCGCGCAGCTCAACCGGATCCACATCAGGCCAGAAATGGGTGTTTCTAATCGCGGGTTCCGTCGCGGCGTCCGGTTTCGGTGCAGGTACAACAAGAGACATAATGACCTCTGAATAGGTGGACGGTGGACGCCAGCGTTGAACGCGGTCAAAGACCCGTCTCGGCTGGCGTGCCGCCCTGCGCGGGGCGCATGCTTTTTAGCGACCGGATGCCTTTTTAATGGCAGACTCCAGGCGCTCAATGTCTTTTTTTACGCCTGATTTGCCATCGAGAATGAGGGCACTTTTCAGACGCTCCAGGGCTAACGTGTCCTTGCCGCCGTCGCGGTAGAGATAGCCGATAATCTTGTGCAACTGCGCACGGACTTTATCGGGCATATCCTCACTGTCAGTCAGCTCCAGCACCTCCAGCATCAGCTCAGTGCTGACCGGCTCACCGGCAGCGCGGGCACGGGCGGCCTGGTCGATCACTTCCTCCGTGAAGGCACACCCCGCCGTGCGGGTGCCGAACGGCATCGCGAGCCGGTGCTTAAAGGCGTAGCGGGCAATGTTCAGCGCACCGGCGATATCACCGGCGTCAATACGCCAGATCATCACGGTCATCAGGATGGCATCCTGTGCGCCGCTCCCTTCGGCGAGCACGCCCGACACCCACGGGGCGTATTCAGGAAGCAGCTTGCGTTTCAGTTCCGCTTTCGCCTGGAAGGACTGGAGCTTGTGCAGTGCTTGTTTATCCGCATTCAGCTTTTGCATTTGCAGTTCGTAGCCGGTGGCATGGGTCAGCTGACCGGCGGCCTGCTGTGCGGCGATGATGGCGGACTGTCGCAACATGTGACGACGGCAAGGGCTAATCATGATGTCCCCCTTTATTCCGCTGATTCAGGCGCGGTGGTTTTGAAGGTGCCGAGCTGGATGTTTTCGACCAGGCAGCCGCCGCGGTAATCTTCCACCACGAAATCCTCATTAATAGATTCGTAGTTTTCGATACGGTCACGCTTTGGCACTTCCTCAATGTGACGGCGGTGCGTGCCGTCCTGCCAGTAGATGGACAGGTTATCCAGGCGGGTGATCATGAAGGCATTGGCGGGGAAGCCAGGTACACGCACCGCCGGTAGGTTACCGATGCGTTTCTGGCTGATAATCATATCTGCCGCCAGGCTTTCGGTGTTTTCCTGCACCTTGTTCACCAGCGGGAAATATTTGTCCGCCAGCAGCTGACGACCGCAGATCACCACCAGGCCGGTATCGTCCTGATAAATCGGGTCAACCATGTTGTTGGTGGCATCCATCACCAGCGCGTCCAGGTTCTCAAAGTCACCCCCGGTACCGACGCGGACGGTCGCGGAAATCACGGCATCATCCTCACCGAGAATTTTGCTCATCACGCGCTCCGGCGCATTCTCGCGGTACTTTTGCAGCCATCCCACGTTCACGTCCTGCAACAGCGGGTATTTCGCGCGGTTTGACGTTGCCGCACGCTTCACGCCGTTAAAGCCGATGGTGATACGATCCAGCGCCTGGCGTTTCACGATGGCGTCACGTAAACGCGCCTGGAAATCCTGATAGCGCGCCCAGAGATCAAGCGTGGCGTAACGGAAATGGAAATCGTAGTTCGTCTGACGGCACTCATAGCCCTCAGCGGTCAGTGTGTTGAAGTCAGCCGTCTGGCGTTCACCGGTGCCGCTGGTATCAGCCGTGCTGGCAATGGAACCGGACACGCCCACGCCGACCTTTTCACCTTTCATTTCGTCCACGGGGATGATGTTAATCATCTGCAGGAAGGCAGAAGACTCCTGCACGCGGGTCATCAGCGTCTGCGTCACCGACGGTTCTACGCTGAATTTTTTATTCAGGTCGCCGGTGTCCACCGAGTTCAGCTCGGCAATGCGGGACAGGAAGGCGTTAAATTGAAAGCGGGTAGTTTGTTTCATGCGTTTTTTCCAAATGGGTTAACGGGTTAATCGCGAAAGTTGTGCTTAGCAGTCGGTGAAATTAGCTGCATCACCCTTGCCGCCGCCGCTTGAAACGGGGCGCTGCGTGTAGCTCTGCGGCGCGGATTTCTCCAGCTTGCCTTTGAGCGTGCTGAACTGTTCGCGGTCATCTTTCGCGGTTTGTTCCAACGTGTTGAGGCGTTCCGTCAGTGAGGTTTGCAGCGCGGACAGCTTTTCATCGCTGGCTTTCAGGCCGGTTTCGACGTGCTCCACCACCACCTCAACGGCGTCATGCACGTCTTTAAAACGGGCATCATCCGAGGCGGATTTGCTGGAAAGCAGTTGTTTCACGCGGGAGAACAGCGACGGGGCGGCCGGTGCTTCTTCCACAAACTCGAACGCCGTTTCTTCGGCGGCGGTAAAGAGGTTTCCGGCATCTTGTTTGCGGCTCGCCAGCGGGTTTTGCTGTGCCTTCGCGCTGAATTGCAGGTACTCGGTGCCAAGGCTGGCGGGGCTGTCGGTCACGGCCAGGCCGATCAGGTAGGCTTTGCCGGTGTCGGAAAACGAGGGATTCACTTCGATGGAGGTGTAAACCTTCTGGCGGGCTTTCACCATCGACACTAAATCAGGCGTCGGGTCGATATCGGCATACAGTGCCAGCTTGCCTTTCAGGGCACCGTCCGCCACTTCTTCGGCGTAAACGCCGGTGACATCGCCGTACATGCGAAATGCACCGTCAGGGAAATACCCCTTGATGTGCTCCATGTTGATGCGTGCGCCGTAGACCTTCGGGTCATAGGTCGCCGCCATCTGTTCAATCCAGTCGCGGGTGATTTCTCGCCCGTCGGTTGTTGCCCCTTCGGTACAGATACGAAAGCGCTTTGCTTTTGTTGCCATGTGTCGGACTCCGGTCGGTGTGTGCTTCTGAGAAATCCCAGTTTCCAGACACACGCCTGACACCGCCAGCCGATGCGGGTTGATGCTCCATGGCACAACGTGGGCAGCAGGAAAATCAGCAGGCCGCCCGTTAACGTGGCAGTCATGAAAATGACAAACTCAACCATCATCAGCGACCCACGGCGACAGGCGGCACTGCTTTACTGGCAGGGGTTTTCTGTGCGTCAGATTGCGGAGATGCTGAACCAAAAGTTACCGACGGTGCAGAGCTGGAAAACCCGCAACGCCTGGGACAACGTCGCGCCCATTGCCCGCGTGGAGTCCAGCCTGGAAGCGCGCCTGATTCAGCTCACCACCAAAGACGTTAAAGGGAATGCGGATTACAAGGAGATGGAGGCGTTAGGCCGGTTAATGGAACGCCTGGCAAGGGTGAACCGCTACGGTCAGAGCGGGAATGAGGTGGATTTAAATCCAAACGTTGCCAACCGGAACAAAGGGGAGCGTAAGAAGCCGACTAAGAACTATTTCAGCGACGAGGCGCTGGAAAAACTGGAGGGTATTTTTCTGGCTCAGTGCTTCCAGTATCAGCGCGTGTGGTACGACGCGGGGCTTAAACACCGGATCCGCGACATCCTCAAATCCCGCCAAATCGGCGCGACGTTCTTCTTTGCCCGCGAAGCGCTGCTGCGCGCCCTGGCAACCGGCCATAACCAGATTTTTCTGTCAGCCAGTAAGACACAGGCTTACGTGTTCCGTGAGTACATCATTCAGTTTGCACGCCTCGCCGGTGTTGAACTGACCGGCGACCCGATTGTGATCGGCAACAACGGCGCGAAGCTGATTTTCTTAGGCACCAACTCCAACACCGCCCAAAGCCATAACGGCGACCTGTACGTGGACGAAATCTTTTGGATCCCCAACTTCCAGAAGCTGCGCAAGGTCGCCAGCGGCATGGCGTCCCAGGAACATCTGCGCACCACCTATTTCTCCACGCCGTCAGCGCTGACGCACGGCGCTTATCCGTTCTGGTCAGGCGAACTGTTTAACAAGGGACGGGAAAACCCGAACGACCGGATTGAGCTGGATATCGGGCATCACGCCCTGGCAAAAGGGCGGCTTTGTGAGGATGGCCAGTGGCGGCAAATCGTCACCATTGAGGATGCGTTAGCCGGTGGCTGCAACCTGTTCAACATCGACACGCTGAAACAGGAGAACAGCGCGGAGGATTTCCGCAACCTGTTTATGTGTGAGTTCGTTGACGACCAGACGTCGGTATTCCCGTTCGCCGAGCTGCAACGCTGCATGGTGGAAAGCGCGGAGGAATGGCAGGATTTCAGCCCGTTTGCCGTGCGTCCGTTTGGCTATCGCGCTGTCTGGATTGGTTACGACCCGTCGCACACCGGCGACAGCGCAGGCTGCGCCGTACTGGCTCCGCCGCTGGTGGACGGTGGCAAGTTCCGCGTGCTGGAACGCCACCAGTGGAAAGGTATGGATTTTGCTGCCCAGGCTAAAAGTATTGAAGAACTCACAAAACGCTACTGCGTGGAATATATCGGCATTGATGCCACCGGCATCGGCCAGGGCGTTTTCCAGCTTGTCCGGCAGTTCTTCCCCGCCGCGATGGAAATCAGGTATAGCCCGGAAACCAAAACGAAAATGGTGCTGAAAGCCAAAGACACCATCACGTCCGGACGCCTGGAGTACGACACCAACCACAAAGACATCACGTCGTCATTCATGGCGATCCGCAAAACCATGACCGCCAGCGGCAGCCGTTCCACCTACGAGGCCAGCCGCAGCGAGGAAGCCAGCCACGCAGATGTCGCCTGGGCAATCATGCACGCGCTGCTCAACGAACCGCTGACCGCCGCAAGCGGCGGCCAAAGCCCTAACATCCTGGAGTTTTATTAATTATGAGTAAGCGCAAATTTCGCAAGGCGACACAAGCCACTGTCACGGCAACCGCACCGCAGACCGGCGGCGCGGAGGCGTTCAGCTTTGGCGATCCGACACCGGTTTTAGACCGCCGTGAAATTCTGGATTACATCGAATGTATTGGTAACGGCCAGTGGTATGAGCCGCCGGTCAGCTTTGACGGCCTGGCACGTACATTGCGGGCTGCTGTTCATCACAGTTCATCGCTGTATGTGAAACGTAATATTCTGGCATCGACCTTTGTCCCGCATCCGCTGTTATCACAGCAGGAATTCAGCCGGTTTGCCCTGGATTACCTAGTGTTCGGGAATGCGTTTTTAGAAGTGATCCGCAATCAGCTCGGCGACACCGTGGTGATGAAAACCGTGCCCGCCAAATATGCACGGCGCGGCGTAGAGCAGGATACTTACTGGTTTGTGCAGCAGTGGAAGGATGCTCATCAGTTTGAGGCAGGTAGCGTGTTTCATCTGATTGAGCCGGATATTAATCAGGAACTGTACGGCCTGCCGGAATATCTCAGCGCCCTGAACTCAGCCTGGCTGAATGAGGCCGCCACGCTGTTCCGCCGTAAGTATTACCAGAACGGTGCGCACGCTGGATATATCCTGTACATGACCGACGCGGCACAAAGCAGCAGTGATATTGATTCCATGCGCAAAGCAATGCGCGACACAAAAGGCCTGGGCAATTTCCGCAATCTGTTCATGTACGCACCTAACGGCAAACCTGACGGGATTAAGATTTTGCCGCTGAGTGAAGTCGCTACGAAAGACGATTTCTTCAATATCAAGAAAGCAAGCCAGAACGATTTACTGTGCGCGCACCGTGTGCCGCCGCAGATGATGGGGATTATTCCGGAGAACAGCGGCGGGTTCGGGGATTCAGTGAAGGCATCGCAGGTGTTTGTCCGTAATGAATTGACCCCCTTGCAGGAAAGGTTTAAGGAGTTAAATGCGTGGTTTGGGGAGGAGGTGATCAAGTTCACTTCTTACGAGCTTACCCCACAGTAAGCAGCAAAGCCCCATGATTCGGGGCTGTAAATATCTTTCATCGCTCGCTGTATTTGTTGTCCGTACTAAGCAATCTGGAAGTCAGTTATGAGTATAATTAGACGTTATATCTAAAATATAGCGGTGGCTTGGCTCCCTTAGGTAAGCACTTGTTGTGATACTGATGTTTTAGCTCAAGTTTATTGCATCAGCAATCCTATTGGCTTCTTCTCTATGGGGATTTTCTTTCCTGAAATTTTCAACATACGGTAGTCCAGGAGCATGTATATCACACACCCGGCCTATTGAAGTAATCTTAATTTTATATTGATTTGGAATCGAGTTTGCTTGAAATATAAATAGCTCTCCGGCATCAGGTTGTGTTTTTTTAAGGTAGTAGCAGGAAGAAGCAATGTTCTCCTTATCTTTTTCTGACATCCTCGATCCAAAAATAACCCCCTTAATGTGCCGTGCATTTATTCTTATGCTTCTTATTGGTGCGGGGAGCTCTTCATATACAGGAAGGTGTAATCGCAACTCTTTTTCGTATTTCCAATCTGAATACTTTACCCATCCTATATGTGCCTCATCCATCACTATTGCCCTGGAGCGTAGAGTTTCTGGGTGGTCGTAATCTGATTCCTGCGAGCTGTATATAAAGGAGTAGATTAACCTTCTGAAGCCATTTACACGAACAGGTTTATTTTTATATTCGACGCTCATTATTTTTGAATCAGTATTCACACTACGATTAAAACTAAATGTACCATCGGGATTGCTGTCAAATGAGTGAAATACTTTTACGTCACTCTCAAGCTTCACATTCCCATCAGATGACTCATAAATTATAACAAAACCTTTTTCTGCATTCCCATAGTGCCCCCACATCGTTAAGTTGGTAGCACTTCTTGAAAATGAAGACATATAATTATTTTCATTTAGCTCTTCGTCTAATTGCGTTCCAATATAATTATTGAACTCTCTAAATATTGCTCTGGCTTGAATTTCATTAAGTGCAGGTGGCATGTTTTTTCTAAATGCATCATCAAGTTTTTTTAATAAAGTGTTATAGTCCAATGATTTGGACTTCCTTCCTTTCAATAAAGATGATAACACTCCAGTTTTCATTGAAATTATTGATTCTGCCAAGTCAGATTCAGGGGGTAATTTTAAGTTAATACATACCATGACAAGGATTTTATATATAAATCTAGACCAGATTTCCGCATCGCCACTGAAAATAAATTGTGGTCTGCATTCATGCATATCATTCAGCTCTTTTGGCGATGCAAAAAAAACCTCTCCATGACGAAGCATTGTCATTTGAAGAGTGTTCACACTCTGGTACTTGTAAAAATACATAGATAATCCTTTTTTCAAATCACGAGTACGCTTAAATAACATGAAGTTTACAGTTTTCCAAACACCAAGTCCCGAATCTTAATAAAATGGAGTTTCTGCTGTGCTGCTTTCAAGGAAGCGGGTTGATCCTTATGTATGCATTCTGTCATTTCATATTATTTAAGCATCCCAGAGCAATACTGTGCGCATCTGCAAGTAGAAAAAACACCGAAGCCCATTTCGAATCAGAAAACACTTCTGCGCGCCGTAGGCTGCGCTATTATCGTCGCGCTGCGCCTCGGGCGCGCGCAATGTTACCCGCCTGCCCGCTTCTGACTTCACTCACCGTTTTTAATGCATGACTAGATCGCCGCAAACTGAGGCGAAAGGGGCGATCAGGTGTTTTTTGTCCCTTAGGTGGCATGCAAAACCATGCGCATAATGCATGCATGGCTCAGCCATATGAACGCGCTCGATACACATCATTTGTATTAGCTCAGCTTGACCTCACACAACTACGGCCCAGAGCCAACGCGAATCTGACAGGCAGCTCTGTGCCCAGGCTGTGTGAAAACTGTCTTGGTCGCTTCAACTGCCAAAAACAGGGCTGAAAACTGTGCTCATACGGAAAATCTGGCTCAGCTAAACCCGTCTAGCAATTCCAGATTTTGCGTAGATGCGCGCACTTAAGTTTCAGGTCAGGGTTTTCACACAGCCTGTGCCAGGAGCGGACATTGAACGGTTGGAAGCATTAAAAAGGATTTTTTTGTTTCAGGAGTATTTTAAAAGTTAATGACTCTTTTCAAAATAACACTTACAATAATGCTGTTGAATAAATCACGTCATGCGAACAGGTATTAACACAGCCGCTAAACAAAAAATATTTTTTTGAACGCCCTTCTTTTAAGGTTATACAATGGAAAATGATAAAGTTGAATCCGTATTGCGTTTCTTAATAAGGAACTTTGCTATAAAAAGTGCATCCTCCTTTGAGGATTTATTCAAAACTAATGAATCAAAGCCTAAGATTTTCAGACAGTGTTATAAAAAATTCGAATGCGATTATCAATTTTATGTCAATAGATATATGGCGTTAAGCTATATCTATTACTCTCTTATTAATATTGGTTCTTCATATAGTTCAATGGTGTTTTTACATGAGAGTAAAATATTTAATTTAAATAAGGGTAAGGGAGAGTCTAATTTCTTTATCGCTGCAAATGAACCGTTTGGGCATCAAGTTATTATGCAATATGCAAAGCTTTATGAAGCTTTAGTAGATATAGATGCCTTAGATAATGACAGTGATATTTTTAATAAAAAAGATAAAAAACATGCAACCAAGTTATTAGATAATGATAATTTAAAAAATGGATACTATTATTTAAGTGGTTTGCGAAAAAAAATAGAGTTATCTGGTGTTTTGCAGCTCAGAAATAGTATCTTTGCTCATCCCTTTAAAGACGGGGAGGCTGGTAGTGTTGTTTTTTTAGAATATGTAAGCAATAAGATTTTCTCGATTTTTAGAGAACTTTGTGACGAGAAGGACAAACAGAAATATGACGACGCTGAAAATAGAATAAGATTTTATTGTAGCAACTATATTATGAGTGCCAATTATGATTTCAAAGGTGCTATAAGAAGAGAGTTTAGAATATCAACGAAAGCACAGTCCCATATTAAAGAAATATATGATTTCATGTCTATTATTCGGGATGAAAAACTTTTAGGTGAAGAGCCTTTATTAATGGTTGACACATGCAAGGCTAGGATGGAATTGGAGGAGCTACTTGCAAAACTATGAAAAAATTGTCACTATGACTCAGCTTAAGTAATAAATTAAAGGCAATCTATCATATGGGGGGATAGTTTTTTCCTTCAATCTGTTCCTCCCATAGAATCTATGCTTTTCGAGCATTGCTTGGCAATCTGTATGGGTATGATGTATTTAGCGAATAGAATAGTTGTTAATATTAGCGTCCGTTTCTCGCTCAATCCAGACTGTCAGATTTGATGATATTTTACCTCGGATCAAGTCTGAACTAATACACATCATTCAAACTCAGCCCAATCCGGCATCGGTTCAAAACTCATAACCAGATTACCAAAGCTGATTTCCGCTCCACGGCTCAGCGCTTCCAATTCCCAGCGTTCAGCCGTTATGTTGTGTTTCATCAATTCGCTTTCGATTTCCGGCAATCGCGCCCGTTCTTCTCCCGTCAATCTTGCCGATGGGGCAACATCACGGCCTTTTGTCGGATCGAAACTGCTCTGTGCACTGCTGACTCTCGGCGTTTCCTCGCGTATACGTGCTACAATAGCCTTCATGGCCGCAGTGTCGGCCCAGTCAATTACCATTTGGTTGGCAGAAATGAACCCTGTAGCGGCGCTACCAGCCTGGCTATCTAGCCCATTTGCGGCGGCTTTCTTTCCACCTAACCCACAGTTATTGACAGGACTCCGAGGCGCGCCGGAGGCGCTTATTAAATTCAAAGGATGAACGGCAACTTCAACAGCCTTGGCGACAATGCGCCATTTTGTTGTGCGTGTTTCGTGGATGAGGTCAGTGCCAAGATGAGGGGCATAAACGCCGATGATTTTCTGGATCTCCTCGTCGTACTCGTTTAACTCATCAATCACTTGGCGGGCGGTTCTTACCGTTTGCTCATCGCGTGGGACATTCGCCCCACCCTGCGCAGAAATATATGCGGCGAAATCACCACCGTCTGCCGCTGCTCTTGCAGCTTCGACAAGTTCGTCAAACTCGCTAGCGATACTCACCCCACGCGGCAATCTGCGCAGCTCGCGATAGGCTCCCATTGTTGGTACACCGATAGATTTAAATTGCGGTATACGCCACGTAGAAGCCCATGCAGTAACGGCTGCGGCAGTCTCTGACAATGATCGGCCAGTCTCATGGTCTATCTCACCGTCCAGAGCATAACCATCAATATTCTTGGCTATGTATTTAGCGATATAGCCTGCCGCCCCGCCTTTATTTAAATGCTTACACTCAAAACGCTGAGCTTGTGCCCCCCGTTCGTCCCCATCTTCTTGGAGTGCATAGCGGCGCATGATGTCAACGGCAGACTGACGGTGGGCTTTGTCGCAAAACAGCATCATATGCCAGTGAGGTGTAGCGTCGTGGTGAGGCTCAACTACACGCATTCCGTATACCTTGATGCCGTTATCTTTGAATGCTGTTCGCATCTTGCCCCAGATTTTCACCAGATAGCGCTGGCCATCCTTTGGTGAAAACGCTTCTTCATCCCACTTATGATTGAAATTAACGCGGCGATCAGACTTTTTACCGACCATGCGTGTTGGATGGTATTTTGAGGGAGTGGTTATAGTGAGGAACATGCCGACATGACCAACTTCTGAGGCATATTTTTCAATACCTGCAATCGTGCTCATCAACTCCATACGACGGATTTCAGGGTTAGAAATACTCCCCATAACCTTATCGATGAGATCTATACGTTCCCCAGTTTCGATGTTTTCTAAGTCGCAGGATTTAAGATATTCCATGTTTGCTAAACGGCGCGCCCGAACATCCCGGATAGCCTGTTTGCTGGCATAGCCAGACTTTTGCAGACTAACCTCGCCAACAGCAATCAGGAGAGATTCGCGCCATTGAGTGCGCTGCGCTTTTAACTGTCGAATCCACCACTCATCATTTACCAATCGCGCGATGCTGGAGAACGCTGAGCGCATATCCAGTTTGCGTTTACAGTATTTTTGCCAGTGCATTGGAGTGATATTAAAAACGCGGGCAGCACCGGCAACCTCACCATAAATTTTCTGCTGTGCGCTATCCGTGAATAACTTGGCTTGAACCCCGTTGTGCTTACTAAGAAGCCGATCGCTCTGCTCTTCATATTCTGTGAACAGCCGGGATGAAATTTGCATAGCGAGACGTTTCAGCGCTTTATCATTCATACCCGCTAGCTGGCGGTAGCTCTCGGCTTCATCGGTGAATATTTCGTTAGTTCGACCATTTAAAATCAGCTCATATTTAGCCTGTACGACTTCGATACGTGGCCAAATGCGTGGCATAAAAACGTTGATGAGATAGCGATGAGCAGCCAGTAAACCGCTACTTTCTTTCAGGTATTCATATCGACCCGAGAAAATGCCGCTAAGAAAAAATGGCAGTGCGTGGATTTTACGTAAGGCATCTTGCCCCTGATGGAATTCATCACGGGTAAGAGGTCTTTCTTTTGAGATTGCAGGACGGGGAGCGTTCCAGTAATAACTCCATTCCTTATCTTCCAACGCAGCGGCTAAATGATCGAGCATTAACCGCACCACTCATTAAGAAGTTCAAACTGAACTGGAGTGGCACGTCGTCTTTCTAACCACTCAGATATTGTAGGTGGCGAAACTGCTTCAATAGCGCCTTTAAGAATTGCGCAACGATGACGCTTTACTTGCTCCATTCCATATCCAGCAGCCAAAACATTATTTGTAAGCTCTGGATATTTACTAAGGTATTTAGGCACATTACAGGCGAGGTTCGTACTATCAGCACTATGTAGTGGGTAGTTACCCAACACTCGGCCATCAAGCATTCTCAGCCCATGTATTTTAGTTGTATAACCCTTACGGAGATAAATCATATCGAATGCATCTAACATTCGTTTGTGCCAGCGGGGTGTTCGAATTTGCGCATACTCCCCAGAGGAACCAAAACATACACGTGGCCACTCTTCGCATAGTGAGACTAAACGTTCAAAACTCTCGTGAAGGTGCCAGACTGGAGCTGCCTTATCTCGGAAAGCTGTTGGCAGTTGTTTTATCAATACATCGTTATCAATCTCCCCACCCTCAACAACATCGGGAATAACAAAAAAAATCATTTTTTTATTTGAGTAATGAGGTGCTAACCACGTGTAAAAGTCACACCAATTAATTTTAAGCCCACGCTTCCATGCGCTGAAAGCCCCGTTGTCGATTGCAACAGCATCAGCAATAGTTAATGACTGCTGTAATTGGTCTGGGCGAGCATATGAAACAAATGCACCGGAGCCAGAAACTGCGATCCGGTGAATCTCTCCAGCATCACCCCATATTGGAGTACCATGGAAATGAGACATTAATTAGATTTCTTTTCTGCTTGTAAAAAAGATTTCTGGCATGACTCTGCCACTTGATTTATTACCTTTGATAAAGCAGCTATTTCATTAACGTTGGAAAGACGAATCTCAAAATGGATAAGACCATTTATTAGTTGTTCAATTTTGGCGTAATATCCAACTACTTCTAAATATCCCTGCCCTTTCTTATCACCAGAAAGAACAGTTTTCTTTTTGTTGAGAATGAACTGGTAGCAGTCGCTCGTCACAACCCAATTGTCACCTACGGAAATTCGAATCATGTTTAGCTCCTGAAATGTTTTTTCTGTTGTTCGGTGATTTCTTGGCATGGCACACAACGCACGACACCGGGAAACGCTGCGCGACGTGCCGCAGGGATTGGCTGGCCGCAGTCTTCACAGACTGAGGCCGATACCCCATTGCTATGAATACGATGTGCACCTACCTGATGAGTCAAAATTTCGAGATTTCTTTCCTGCACGGAATCCATTAAATCTGGCATTACATCACCCCTTTATTTTCTAAACCTTCGTTGTGAAAACGGATGGACTCTTGTCCGAGTAATTCAAGAATTTCAACCCTGTCTAATTGCTCTTGAATCGCGTGACTAATTAGCGAATCCAGATGCGAGGAAAAGGTGATTGCTGCATCAGCCTTAGCCTGATTTCGTGCCTGATTTAACATCCAATTCGTTGCTTCGCTGTCTGCTTTATTTCTCATTTCCTGACCAACTGTTATGCTCATCACTGTCTCCAGACAAAGGGATTCCCTACGCAATCAAGCGCAGAATTAAAAATGGCTAATTAGTGGAGGTAAGTTTCGGGGCGAACCGACGTTAATACAGTCGGTGCATTTTCAAACAGGCTAAATAGTTCGCGTAGTGCCCGGAATAAAGCCTCTCGCCATGAGCATGTTTCGTCATCAATTCGCCAATATGGCTGGCTGAATTCTTCTTCCGTTAATCCTGCATGAAAATATAAAGTACGACGTTCGCTAATATTTAAACGTCCGATAAAACATGACTTGGTGATCCTGAAACTACGGTACTTTGCAAAAGCAGCCCGGAGCTCATCAATTGCACAGACAATACGCTCACGATCGCAATCGTTCATTTCCTGCAATTTCATAACTGAATGCCGTTGTCTTAATTGAGCATGAAAACAGATGGTCAGACGTTCACGTTCGCTCATCTTGTTATAGAAATCACAAGAGGTTTGCCAGCGAGCTGGCGCAAGGCGCTCACCAACAGCAGCGCGAAGCCCGGCAGGCTGATTCATTACAATGGCCGCAGTGATTACTGTCATTTTCTCCCCCATGATAAAAACCGTTTTACCGCTACCGTGCGCATAGAACGGCGTGAACAGATAATGATTCCTTTGCGGCCTTTCCCATGTGTAATTGAATTATTCATGGGACGTGCGGTTTGATGATTCCAGAGCAGTGGTGCTAAAGAGATTGGGTTTTGCATATTACTGGCCTCTTCTATGCTGCGCGGCCGCGTCCACGGCAAGGCTTACTTGCACTAATACGGTCTTTCCATCCGTGCCATTCTGCCGGTGCATCTTCAACAAGCTGATCAGCAAACTTGTCCCACTCTTTACGGCTAATCCATAACTCTGCATGTCCTCCGGGCTTTAGTGGATCTGCCATGTAAAAAGCTGGGAGTTTTCCAGCTTTTGCCATCGCTACGATCGCCGCCGGAGTTTTACCTACATACAAAGCGAATCCTTCTTTTGAAAGAAGATTGCCCGGTTTCTCAGACAAACTGACAGGTTTACGCTTAACGATACCGCCGCTTTCCCCTAAAAGTTCGTCATCATTCCACTGGTCTGATGTTTTAGCTTTCGTATTCATTTGGTATTCTCCTATTTCCTTTCCGATCTGACACCATTTAGACCTATCTAATGTCTTATCGGGTATCTCAATGCTTATAAAATAAGAGATCTGATATTTTATGTCAACTGAACAGTCAGAAAAGCTAAAGCTGATCCGTGAGTCTGAACGACTAAAAGTTAAGGAAGCCGCTGAATTAGTTGGATTAAATTATGTGACTTACCATGGCTATGAATCTGGCAAGTCGAAAATGTCTATGGAAGCGGGGATGAAGTTCTTTAAACACCCGCGTTTTCGCAAGTATCGCGATTGGTTCATGTTTGACGAAACCGACCCAGCTTCCGGCCAAATTGCGCCGGCACTCGCACACTTTGGGCCAGAAAATCCAACCTCATCCCACTCAGACCAAAAGACTGGCTGACCATATACGCCGCACAAATATGTGATTTTTGTACAGTGGCCGACTGTTATAGCCACAAAAAGACAGTACCGAACAAAGTAGTAACCATTGGAGGGCTTCGCTATGTCAATTAAGAAGCTCGATGATGGTCGATATGAAGTGGACGTAAGGCCGCAGGGTTCCGAGGGAAAAAGAATCCGGCGTAAATTTAATACGAAAGGTGAGGCTCAGATTTATGAGCGTCATGTGCTGGTTAACTACCATAATAAAGAATGGTTAGAGAAACCGGCAGACCGCCGCAAACTGACTGATTTGCTGGAATTGTGGTGGCTATACCACGGTAAACACCATAACCGTGGTCTGATAGAAAAAGGCAGGCTTTCAGCAATCATGATTAAGTTTGCTGAAATCGGGGTGACCAGAGCTGACCAGATAACCAAGAAAGCTATAACGGATTATCGGGTCAAGATGATGAATGAAGGCTTGAAACCAGCCAGTGTAAACCGTCATCAGGCTATATTCAGCGGCATGTTTACCAAGCTGATTGATGCCAATGAATATCACAGCGAGCATCCTTTCAGAGGCGTGAAAAAGCTTAAAGAGGCTGAGCCAGAAATGGCGTTTCTTTCCACGGAAGAAATCACGCAGTTGCTCGATATGCTGGAAGGAGACAACCGCAACGCTGTGCTGCTTTGTCTGGCCACCGGTGGTCGCTGGAGTGAAGTTGCAGATCTTAAAGCTGAGCACATTATCAACTGTATGCTGACATTCATGAAAACGAAGAATGGTAGACGCAGAACAATACCGCTGTCAGAGGGCTTGGTTAAAATGGTGAAAAAACGTAGTACCGGGAAACTGCTTACGCCCAATTACGACACGGTGCGAAACACACTGCGAACTATGAAGCCAGACCTACCCGCCGGACAGGCTGTCCATGTTCTGCGGCACACATTCGCCACGCATTTTATGATGAATGGAGGTAATATTATTACACTACAGCGAATTTTAGGGCATTCCACCGTACAACAGACCATGGTTTATGCGCACTTTGCACCGGACTTTTTGCAGGATGCAGTCTCATTAAACCCACTTAACGGAGTGTCCATATAATGTCCACGAATCTGCACTATTTAGGACTAAGTGAAACTTTATGAGCAACTTAACTGATTGTATTTCCACGGAAAGCACCACTGAGTCAGGGGGGCATATGTCCGTTCAAGGTCGCATCCACTCATATGAATCCTGTGGCACCGTTGACGGCCCAGGTATCCGTTTCATTGTTTTCTTTCAGGGCTGCCTGATGCGTTGCATGTATTGCCATAACCGCGATACCTGGGACA
>Ga0302347_1002121_pt1 | contig 21272 bp, 17 predicted proteins | sample PhyWR1_FD_202178 | JGI IMG/M metagenome (GOLD analysis project Ga0302347, IMG submission 202178) | Leaf surface microbial communities from wheat plants in UC Gill Tract Community Farm, Albany, California, United States - DLSL W.R1 (v2)... | ecosystem: Host-associated > Plants > Phyllosphere >...
TGCCCGGACGCAAGCGTCCGGGCGGGTAAATTACATTTTTGGCATGCCGCCGCCGGGCATCATCGAGCCCATGCCGCGCATCATTTTCGCCATCCCACCTTTGGTGGAGAATTTTTTCATCATCTTCTGCATCTGCTTGTGTTGCTTGATCAAGCGACCGATGTCCTGCACCTGAGTGCCGGAACCCATGGCGATGCGGCGTTTGCGCGAACCGCTGATCAGCTCAGGGTCGCGGCGCTCGGCCGGGGTCATGGAGTTGATGATGGCTTCCATTTGTTTGAACTGTTTCTCTGCTGCGCCCTGGGCATTGCCCATTTGCGCCAGATTGACGCCCCCCATGTTCGGCAGCTTGTCCATAAGACCGCCAAGGCCGCCCATGTTCTTCATCTGTTGCAGCTGGTCGCGGAAGTCTTCGAGGTCGAAGCCTTTGCCCTTTTTAAGCTTTTTCGCCAGTTTGTCGGCTTTGTCTTTATCGAGGGTCTGTTCGGCCTGCTCGATCAGGCTGAGCACGTCGCCCATGCCGAGGATGCGTGAAGCAATACGGTCCGGGTGGAACGGCTCGAGCGCATCGCTCTTCTCGCCCATACCGATAAACTTGATCGGCTTGCCGGTGATGGCACGCACGGACAGTGCCGCACCACCCCGGGCATCACCGTCGACCTTGGTCAGGATCACACCGGTCAGCGGCAATGCATCGCCAAAAGCCTTGGCCGTGTTGGCGGCATCCTGGCCGGTCATGGCATCAACCACAAACAGGGTTTCAGCAGGTTTGACCGCCGCGTGCAGCTCCTGGATCTCAGCCATCATCTCGGCATCGATATGCAGGCGACCCGCGGTATCGAGGATGACCACATCGATAAACTTCAGCTTCGCTTCAGCAATGGCTGCGCGAGCGATGTCCACCGGCTTCTGGCTAAGATCGGACGGAAAGAAGGTAACCCCGACTTCATTGGCCAGGGTTTCCAGCTGCTTGATCGCGGCCGGACGATATACGTCAGCCGAAACCACCATCACGGTTTTCTTTTTGCGCTCTTTAAGGAAGCGCGCCAGCTTGCCGGCGGTGGTGGTTTTACCCGCACCCTGCAAACCGGCCATCAATACCACGGCAGGCGGCGTGACGTTGAGGACCAGGTCCTCGTTGGCAGCGCCCATCAGGCTTTCCAGCTCGGCCTGGACAATCTTCACAAACGCCTGGCCCGGCGTCAGGCTGCGGGACACTTCTGTGCCTACAGCGCGCTCTTTGACCGCGTTGACGAAGTCTTTGACGACCGGCAACGCCACATCGGCTTCCAGCAACGCCATGCGTACTTCACGCAGGGTGTCTTTGATATTGTCCTCGGTCAGCTTGGCCTTGCCGGTGACATGGCGCAGCGTCTGCGAGAGACGATCGGTTAAATTTTCAAACATGCGCGATCCTTTCAGGCCCAAAGTAGACCGGGGTTATTGCGGCCCAGCCCGTGTAAAACTGATGCTCGGCGAGCCTGCGGCGTGGGCAGGTCGCGGATTATAGCGAAGACTGGCCGTGTCCGACACCATGCCGTCGGCTTATGTGGTCTTTCGTGTTCAGGCGGTTGTATGCCAAACTCAGTCCTTTCGGGCTTGCCTAACAGGATTTATGCTCCCCTTGTCACCCAGCTTGCTACCCAGCCTCGCCGCCGCCTGTCTATACGCCGCTGCGACCTTCTATCAAGGCTCTTGCCTGCGCCAGGGCGCCAAGGCAAACAAACGCCTGTTGGTGACGCTCGGCATTCTTGCCGTGCTCACCCACTCCGCCAGCCTGTTTACCCACCTGATGACCCCGGCGGGCCTGGAACTGGACTTCTTCAGTGCGGCCAGCCTGATTGCCGTGGCCGTGATCACGGTAACCCTGGTGGCCTGCGCACGGATCCCGGTGGAGAACCTGCTGCTGCTTCTATACCCGCTGGGCATGCTCACGGTGCTGCTGTCCGAGTTCGCGCCTCCGGGCACGGTCCAGGTGATTAATGAAGAGCCCGGCATCCTCGCGCATATCCTGTTGTCGATCCTGGCCTACGGCATGTTCACCATTGCGGTGTTCCAGGCGTTGTTGCTGTCGTTGCAGAACTATCAACTCAAGCACAAGCACCCCAAGGGCCTGATCAAGAATTTTCCGCCGCTGCAAACCATGGAAAGCCTGCTGTTCGGCTTCCTGTGGGCCGGCTGGTCGCTGCTTTCGCTGTCGCTGATTTCCGGCTGGCTGTTTCTGGGCAATCTTTTCGCTCAGCATCTGGTGCACAAGACACTTCTGGCCTGCGTGGCGTGGATGGTGTTCAGTGTATTGCTGTGGGGCCGCCATCACCTTGGCTGGCGCGGCCACAAAGCCATCCGCTGGACCTTTGCCGGGTTTTGCCTGCTGATGCTGGCCTATTTTGGCAGCAAGCTGGTTCGTGAATACATTCTGCATATCTGACGGGCGATAATTATGGATAGCTTGCCCCCCGGGTCGATTCTGGCGGTTTCGGCGCTGTTGATCGCAGGAGCCGGGATACTTGTCGGCTATTTTCTCGGCAAACGTGGCGCAGCGGCCAGACGCGCAGAAGCCCTGCAGCCTCGCAATGAAGATCCACAGCAACAAGGCGAGCAGACCAGCAGCCGCCCGCACCTGATTTCCAGTATCCATGCGCTGGACAACATCACGGTCAATGACATCCTGATCCCGCGCAGCGAAGTTGAAGGCCTGAACCTCGACGACCCGATCGACGAACTGATCGAGCAACTGCGCAACACCGAGCGCACGCGCCTGCCGGTGTTTCACAACGACATCAATCAGGTCGAAGCCATCCTCAACACCCGCCATATCCAGCATATGCTGCCCGACGCCAGCCTGACCAAAGAGGCAATACTGGCCGTCTGTCATGAACCGTACTTCATTCCTGAAAGCACCCCACTGCAACTGCAACTGCTCAATTTCCACAAGCAGCAGCGCCGGCTGGGCGTGGTCGTGGATGAATACGGTGAAGTGCTAGGTATCGTGACCCTTGAAGACATTCTCGAAGAGATCGTCGGCGAGTTCGAGGACGAGCAGAACGTCAACAATCCGCATATTGATCCCCTGCCCGACGGCCGTTATGTGGTCGATGGCGCAGCCTCCATCCGCGAACTGAACAAGGCGCTGGGCTGGCATCTGCCCAGTGATGGTCCCAAGACCCTCAACGGCCTGGTTACCGAAGCGCTGGAAACCATTCCGGAAACCACGGTTTGCCTGAAGATCGGCGGCTATCGCCTGGAGATCCTGCAGACCGAAGAAAACCGCGTCAGCCGCGTGCTTATCTGGCACAACAGCGTCAAGCCCGGGGTTTAATCGCCCCGTAAGGCCTTGTTACATTTTGCCAGGCCTTCCTATAATCATCCCCGCTTACCCAAGCCTCGCCGACCCGCGTGTTACCCGCACCCTGCGCTGTCGGCGCGTTGCCATACGCAGTACCTGCGCACGTTCCCATCCTGAACTGCGCTTGCACCCTGTTATCCCTCAGGGCAAACGACCATAAAAATTGCTCGCCATATCATGCCGCAAAGGCAGACATCGGCCACAGAGCTCATAACTGTCAGGGATATACGTATGACCTCCAGCACCACCTACAGCGAAGCTTCGCCCGACAAGCCGGTCAACTCCGCAACCCGGGTTGCCACGGCCAGCTTTATTGGCACGGCCATCGAGTTCTATGACTTTTATGTGTATGCCACCGCCGCAGCACTGGTCATCGGCCCGGTTTTTTTTCCGCAGACTTCCGGCACAGCGCAAATGCTGTCGGCGTTTCTGACCTTCGGCATCGCCTTTCTTGCCCGCCCGCTGGGCTCATTCCTGTTTGGCCACTTCGGTGACCGAATTGGACGCAAATCTACACTGGTCGCCTCACTGCTGCTGATGGGCGTGTGTACCACTCTGATTGGCGTTTTGCCGGGCTATGCCACGATTGGCGCCTGGGCACCTATCCTGCTGTGCGTACTGCGCTTCGGCCAAGGACTGGGGCTGGGCGGCGAATGGGGTGGGGCCGCGCTGCTGGCCACCGAGAACGCGCCCAAGGGCAAGCGCGCCTGGTATGGCATGTTCCCGCAACTGGGGCCTTCGATCGGCTTTCTGGCGGCCAACGGCCTGTTCCTGATTCTGGCCATGAGCCTTTCCGACGAGCAGTTCCGCTCGTGGGGCTGGCGCATCCCCTTCCTGCTTAGCGCAGCGCTGGTGATGGTGGGCATGTATGTGCGCCTGAAGCTGGAAGAGACACCGGTGTTCGCCAAGGCCGTGGCGCAGCACGAGCGGGTAAAAATGCCCATCGTCGAGCTGTTCAGCCAATATTGGGCCCCGATGCTGCTGGGCGCCGCCTCGATGGTGGTGTGTTATGCGCTGTTCTATATATCGACGGTGTTTTCCCTGAGCTATGGCGTCTCCACCCTGGGCTATACCCGCGAAACCTTCCTTGGCCTGCTGTGTTTTGCCGTGCTGTTTATGGCGGCGGCGACGCCTTTGTCGGCCTGGGCCAGCGACCGTTATGGACGCAAACCGGTGCTGATTGTTGGCGGTGTGCTGGCGATCTTGTCAGGTTTTCTGATGGAACCCCTGCTCACCCACGGCACCACTTGGGGTGTGGCACTGTTTCTGTGCATCGAGCTGTTTTTGATGGGTGTGACCTTTGCCCCGATGGGCGCCCTGCTGCCAGAGCTATTCCCGACCCGCGTGCGCTATACCGGCGCGTCGGCCGCGTACAACCTAGGGGGAATTGTCGGCGCCTCGGCGGCACCGTTCTTCGCTCAGAAACTGGTGAGCATGGGCGGTTTGAGCTGGGTGGGCGGGTATGTATCCGGCGCAGCCGTGCTCAGCCTGATCGCTGTGCTGTGCCTGAAAGAAACCAGAGAGGCTGACCTGAACAAGGTCGCTTGAAGGAGTACTCGCTTTGTGGGAGCGGGCTTGCTCGCAATACAGGCGCCTCGGAACATTTGACTTACCGAGGCGCTGCAATCGCGAGAAAGCCCGCTCCCACAATTGATTGACGGTGAACTTTACAGTTCCACAACAACCGCCTTGGCAGCACGGGTCGCTTTGGCCCGCGCGGCTTCAATCGATTCATCCCGCGCCAGTGCCACGCCCATGCGCCGCTGACCGTTAACCTCTGGCTTGCCGAACAGGCGCAAGGCCGTGTCCGGTTCGCTCAGGGCAGCACCCAGGTTGGCGAATGCAGTCTGAGTCGACTGCCCTTCAACCAGAATCACCGCCGAAGCCGATGGCCCGAACTGACGAATCAATGGAATCGGCAGGCCGAGAATGGCACGAGCATGTAGTGCGAACTGCGACAGATCCTGAGAAATCAAAGTCACCAGACCGGTATCGTGCGGGCGCGGCGAAACCTCGCTGAACCACACCTGATCGCCCTTGATAAACAGCTCCACACCAAACAAACCACGACCACCCAGCGCTTCGGTAACAGCCTTGGCAACACGCTCGGACTCGGCCAGAGCAATCGGGCTCATGGCCTGTGGCTGCCAGGATTCCTGATAGTCGCCCTTCTCCTGACGGTGACCCACCGGCGCGCAGAACGTGGTGCCGCCAATATGGCGCACGGTCAGCAGAGTGATTTCATAGTCGAAGTCGATAAAGCCTTCAACGATAACCCGGCCCTTGCCCGCACGACCGCCTTCCTGCGCGTAGTCCCACGCTGCTTTGACATCGTCAGCACTGCGCAGCAGGCTCTGGCCCTTGCCCGACGAACTCATCACCGGCTTGACCACACACGGAAAGTCCAGGTCCAGCACGGCGGCACTGTAGTCTTCGAATGTATCGGCAAAGTGGTAGGGCGAGGTCGGCAGATCCAGTTCTTCAGCTGCCAGGCGACGAATGCCTTCGCGGTTCATGGTCAGCGAAGTGGCGCGGGCAGTCGGGATTACGTTGAAACCTTCAGCTTCCAGCTCTACCAGGGTGGCAGTGGCGATGGCTTCGATTTCCGGGACGATAAAGTGCGGCTTTTCTGCTTCGATCACGGCACGCAGGGCGGCGCCATCGAGCATGTTGATCACGTGGCTGCGGTGGGCAACCTGCATGGCCGGTGCATTGGCGTAGCGGTCAACGGCGATCACTTCGACCCCCAGACGCTGCAATTCGATGACAACTTCTTTGCCCAGCTCACCGCAGCCACACAACATGACGCGGGTCGCAGTGGGCGACAGTGGAGTTCCGATACGGGTCATTTCAGGTCCTCAAGGAAACAAAATCATCGAAGGCACTGACCAAGCCAGCGCCTGCAGGGGGATACAAAGGCTGGCATTTTACATGACTAGACGGCGGCTTTGCGCAAGCGCCAGGCCATTGCCAGCCATACACAGGTGACGCCGGCGAATTTCGAGGCCATGGCGGTAATGATCACGCCGGGGGTAAACGCATCGATCATGCCAAAGAAGATAAAGGTATCGATGGGGATGCTCAGTGCCGAACTGATCCACAAACGGTCGTGCAAAGGGCGCTTGGTGATACTGAACACCAGCCAGTCGATGCACTCGGACACGGCGAAGGCAGTGGCACTGGCCAGGGCAATCGAAGGGTCGGAGGTGACATACGACAGCACCAGTGCCGCCAGCATGGCCAGCAGCGCACCGTGACCGAAGCGGGTCTGCACCATATCGCGCAGCACAAATACCAGGCCGCCCCAGGCTGACCAGATGATGTCCAGGTGCGGCGCGGTAGAAAAGGCGTAGTTGATCAGCACGACGCTGGCGATATAAGCGACAAGAAACAGCATGGCAGCGGGCGACACCTCTGAAGAAGGCGCACAGGGTACTTGAGTCGATCAAAACTGTGTAGCCAGCACATTAGCCTGTGGGAGCGGGCTTGCTCGCGATAGCATCACCTCGGTATTTTCAGATCCACCGAGTTCCCTCCATCGCGAGCAAGCCCGCTCGCACAAAAACCCTACCGGGAGTTCGGCATCCACATCCCACTGGCCTTGGCCCGCTCATGGCACAACAGCAGCACCTCCCGCCGCTCTGGATTGGTCATGCGGCTCCAGCGAGTGATTTCTGCCACGGTACGCTGGCAGCCGCTGCACACGTCATCGTCGTCCAGCGCGCAAATATTCACGCAGGGCGAGGCGACCGGGCGTTCGGTGTTACTCATTGCTCTTGCACCTTAAGGTCACGGGCATAACGCTGGCCGTTCTTTACATAGTGTGCGGCGCTGGCCTCCAGCAGTTTTTTCTGCTCATCCGTAAGGTCGCGCACCACCTTGCCCGGCGAACCCATGACCAGCGAACCGTCAGGGATTTCCTTGCCTTCGCCAATCAGCGCATTGGCGCCAATGATGCAGTGCTTGCCGATTTTTGCGCCATTGAGGATCACCGCATTGATCCCGATCAGGCTGTAATCGCCTACCGTACAACCATGCAGCATGGCGTTATGGCCAATGGTGACGCCCGTGCCCAGGGTCAGCGGGTAGCCCATATCGGTGTGCATCACGGCGCCATCTTGCACATTGCTGTGCTTGCCAATCAGGATCAGTTCGTTATCGCCACGCAATACGGCGTTAAACCAGACACTGGCGCCCTCCTCCAGCCGCACCTTGCCAATCAGGGTGGCATTGGGTGCAGTCCAGCTCTCGGGATGGGTTTCGACGAGCGAGTCGCCCAGGCTGTATTTCATGAAAAGGTCCTCAAGGCAGGCGTGGCCGTCTGCAGACGGCTCTAAATTGGGATCGAACGTTCAGGCGGGATATGCAGGTTGATATTGACGTCGTCGTAGAGCAGGTTCATCAGCTCAACGATCATGATTGCCGTAAGCCCCCAGATTTTGTACACGCCAAACCGGTAACTCGGCACATACCAGCTGCGCCCCTGGTAATCGATGCGATGGGTGTGCTCGCGCGGGTCCTGGCGGAAGAACTCCAGCGGCACACTGAACACGGCGGCGATCTCAGCATCGTTGGCCAGGTACTCAACATAATCCGGTACCAGACCTACATAAGGTGTTACACGGATACCGTGCAACGAGATCAGCGGGCTGAGCGGGCCGATAACCTCGACCAGCCCCGGCGGCAGGCCGATTTCTTCTTCAGCTTCACGCAGGGCGGTGAAAACCAGATCGGGGTCTTCAGGGTCGCGGCGCCCGCCCGGAAAAGCCACTTCACCGCCGTGGGTCGACAACCCGCTGGCACGCAGGGTCAGAATCAGTTCAGGTTCATCACTGCGCGTCACCGGCAACAACACGGCAGCCTCAGGATAATTGCGCTCTGTTTCCAGCGTGCGTGGGGTATAGCGGCTTACACGGCCAAGCAGCTCGTCCAGCATAGGTCATCTCGATCCGTCACTTATCGGGCATCATGCACCAAATCGCACCGGGCACCCAAGCCCTACAGTGTCGCAGCCTGCCATGCCGCACTTGCCGCCAGCCCGCCGCAGCCCCAAGATAGGCGCCAGAGCCAGAGACCACAGCATGAAATTTTGTAGCCAGTGCGGCCATTCCGTCAGCCAGCATATTCCGCAAGGCGATTCGCGCCTGCGCTATGTCTGCGACCATTGCCAGACCGTTCATTATCAGAACCCCAATATCGTTGCCGGCTGCGTGCCCGTATGGGGCACCCAGGTGCTGCTGTGCCGTCGCGCCATTGAGCCGCGCAAAGGCTACTGGACACTGCCCGCAGGCTTTATGGAGAACGGCGAGACGGTAGAAAACGCGGCCCGCCGCGAAACCCTCGAAGAGGCCTGCGCGATCGTTGAAAAACTGGCCATCTATACTCTGATCGATGTGCCGCACATTAATCAGGTGCATATTTTCTATCGCGCCGAACTGCACAGCCCCGACTTTGCCGCAGGCGAAGAGAGCCTTGAAGTGCGGCTCTTTGAAGAAGCCGACATCCCTTGGTCAGAGCTGGCTTTTCGCACGGTCAGCCGTACCTTAGAATGCTTTTTTGCTGACCGTCAGGGCGATACCTACCCGGTGCGCAGCGAGGCTGTAGCGCCTTTGGCCAGCCTGAACAAACCCCAAAAATAATGTTGTTTGCCTTGTACCTCAGGAATACTCCTCTAATGCGTTGGTTGCTAGCTGCCCTCTGCCTGTCGTTTACCCTTGCGTCCCAGGCCTCTGTTGTCATCACCGTTAACGGCAAACCCGTCGATAAAAGCCAGGTTCTCAAATCTGCCCCGTCAGCCCAGCCAGTGCGCCCCGGACAAAAGATAGACAAGGTTCTGGTACTCAAATCTGCTCGCAAGCTGGAACTGATCAGTGACGGCAAGCCAATCAAGACCTACCGCATTTCATTGGGCAAACAGCCCAAGGGGCCAAAAATGCGCGAGGGCGACAAACGCACGCCCGAAGGCCTGTACTGGGTCGATTGGCGCAAAAAAAGCGACAAGTTCAACCTGTCGATGCATATCAACTACCCCAATATCAGCGACGCGGCCACAGCCCGGCGTGAAGGCGTAAACCCTGGTTCAATGATCATGATCCACGGCACCCCGGACAGCGAAGAGAATCCCGAGGAGCTGTTCCATACCCTGGACTGGACCGATGGCTGCATCGCGATGAAAAACAACGAAATGCGCGAAGTCTGGAATCTGGTGCAAGACGGCACCATGGTTGAAATCCGTCCTTAAGCAAAAATAATTTCCAGCCCCCTGCCTGTCACTCTCCCCGCTGCCCGCTAATACCTTTACACCTTGCAGGGCCCGATCGGGCCCGCAACTTCTTGACGCCCTCTGCACAACGCTAATACCACTTCAAAACCAAACAACAAAACATACGCTAACAACCCCGTTAATGCGGGGTTACTCGCCCATATTCGCGTTGACTTGGTATTAAAGTGGTATTACTTTCGCCCCATTAACGAGCGACAAAAACCCAACAACCGCGTCGGAAACACCGCCCATGAACACGCTTCTGGCACTACGCCCGGACGACACCCTGGCCACGCCGCTGTACCTGCAACTGGCGCGAAATCTGGAAGCCGCGATTCACGCCGGCGTCTGGAAAGCCGAGCAGGCTTTGCCTTCAGAGCGCAGCCTGAGTGAACAGCTGGGTCTGTCCCGCGTGACCGCCCGCAAAGCGCTGGAAGTGCTGTTCGAGCAAGGCCTGATCCGCCGCAGCCAGGGCTCGGGGACCTTTATCACGCCACGCCTGGAACAGCCGTTGTCACGGCTTTCAAGTTTCAGCGAAATGCTCAGGCTCAAGGGCTTCGTTCCCAGCTCACATTGGCTGGAGCGAGAAATCACCGCGCCAACCCACGAAGAACTGATCCGCCTGGCGCTGTCGCCTACCGATAAAGTCGCGCGACTCAAGCGCCTGCGCAAAGCCGATGAGACCGTCATGGCAATCGAAATGAGCGCCCTGCCCGCCTCGCTGATCCCACAGCCACAGAGCATTGGCGATTCACTCTATGAGTACCTGGACAACATCGGCAAACCGGTGGTCCGCGCCCTGCAACATATTCAGGCAATCAACGCCTCGGCCGAGTTCGCAGCCCTGGTCGGGATTGAGCCTGGCACCGCCATGCTACTGATGACCCGGGTTGGCTACCTCGAAGACAACACCCCCATCGAAGTCACTGACACCTATTGCCGCAACGATTACTACGACTTCGTGGCGGAACTGCGCCGCTAACTCTTATTCGATTCAACGCCCAGAGGGCCGCTCATGCTCGAAGACAACATCCTCACGGCCCAAGGCTGGGTTCGCGGCCACCTGCGCCACGAAAACGGCAAAGTGACCGGCATCGAAGGCAGCCCTTGCAACCCGGCCGATAACGACTTGCCCTATCTGCTGCCGGGCTTTATCGACTTGCACGTACACGGCGGCGGCGGCAAAGACATCATGCAAGGGGCGCAGGCCTTCGACACCATCGCCCGCACCCATCTGCGCTTTGGCACTACGGCATTACTGGCCACCACCATGACCGCGCCGAATCACGATATCAGCCGCGTGCTGGGGGCCCTCGGTGACTTTTGCCAGACACGCCCGAGCGGCTGCGCCCGCGTACTCGGTGTGCATCTCGAAGGCCCGTATATCAACCCCGGCAAACTCGGCGCTCAGCCCAACTTCGCGCACACAGCACTGATGGCCGAAGTAGAGGATTACCTGAACCTGGCGCCGATAAAGGTGATCACCATCGCACCTGAAATTGCCGGCCATATTGAACTGATTGGTGCACTCAGCGCCCGCGGCATTCGCATGCAACTGGGCCACACCCTGGGCAGTTATGAAGAGGGCGTGGCCGCACTGGATGCGGGCGCCAGCAGCTTTACCCATCTGTATAACGCCATGAGCCCGCTGCATCACCGCGAACCCGGAATCCTTGGCGCTGCCTTGGCTCATGCACACTTTGCCGAGTTGATTCCCGACCTGTTGCACGTGCATCCCGGCGCCATTCGCGCGGCCTTGCGAGCGATCCCTTGCCTGTACTGCGTCACCGACTCGACAGCCGCCACCGGCATGCCCGATGGCGAATACCAACTGGGCAGCCACACCGTGACCAAATGCCTGGGCGGCGTGCGCCTGGCGGATGGCACGTTGGCAGGCAGCACCCTGACCATGGATCAGGCACTGCGCAATCTGGTGAAAATAGGCCTGCCACTGGCCGAAGCCTCGCAGCGCCTGTCGCAGTTCCCGGCCGACTACCTCGGGATTGAGGATCGCGGGCGCTTGCAGCCCGGTAGCTGGGCTGACTGCGTGCGCCTGGACCGTTCATTGAATCTCACTGCTGTCATGGTCGAAGGGGAAGCTCTTGTCTTATAAAAAGCCGTCCAAAATGCTTGAAGAGGCCCAGGCCTCGGCTGATGCCGTTGAGCGCCAACTACTCAATCTCGAATCGAGTCTGATAGACCTCGCCCGCGACTTGCGGGCCAGCCCGCCCGACGTGGCCATGACCCTTGCCCGTGGCAGCTCGGACCATGCGGCCAGTTTTTTTGCCTACCTGGCCATGCAGTATGTGGGCGTGCCCGTGGCATCGTTGCCGATGTCAGTGGTGACCTTGCGCCAGTCTCCGCTGCGGGTAAAAGGCCAGGCGGTGTTTGCCTTTTCCCAGTCCGGGCAAAGCCCCGACATCATCGACAGCCTGAGCTTGCTGCGTAAGCGCGGCGCCGTGACAGTGGCCCTGGTAAATGCCGAGCACACGCCGCTGCAAGCTGCCAGCGCTTACACCCTGCCCCTGTGTGCAGGTGCCGAACACAGTGTTGCCGCAACCAAGAGCTTTATCGCCACCCTGAGCGCCAGCGCCCGACTGGTTGCCCACTGGGCCAACGACAACGCCCTGCTCGAAGCAGGCCACCTTCTGCCCGCAGGCCTGCGCGATGCCTGCACGCAAGACTGGAGCAAAGCCATCGACACCCTGCGCGACGCCCAGCGACTGCTGGTGATCGGCCGGGGGGCAGGCTTTGCCATTGCCCAGGAGGCCGCACTCAAGTTCAAGGAAACCTCAACGCTGCAGGCCGAAGCCTTCAGCAGTGCAGAAGTGCGCCACGGCCCCATGGCCTTGATCGACGAGGACTACCCACTGCTGATTTTTGCCCCGCGCGGCGTGGAACAGGCAGGTTTGCTGACCCTGGCCAGTGACATGCGCCAACGCGGCGCGCGAGTGTTGCTGGCGGCACCTGATGACGTGGCCGAACGCGACCTGACCTTGAGCCAGGCAGCGCACCCTGACCTGGACCCGATTCTGGCGATTCAAAGTTTCTACGTAATGGCCGCAGGCCTGGCCGAGGCCAGAGGGTTGAACCCCGACCAGCCGCGTTTTTTAAGCAAAGTGACCCGTACCCACTGAGTTGCCCTCCCCTGCAGGTTTAATGAGTATCGCGCCATGCACAATAATAAAGGTCTCACCCTCAGCGCGCCGCTTAGCGGTCCGGTCATCAAGCTGGCCCTGGTCCCGGATGACGTATTTTCCAGCGGCATGATGGGCGACGGTATTGGTATCGACCCTCTGAACGATTGTTTGTATGCGCCCTGTGACGGTGTTGTCGTGCATGTCGCCAAAACAGCCCACGCCCTGACCATCCGCGCCGAAAACGGCGCCGAGCTGCTGTTGCATGTGGGGCTGGACACCTTTGATCTGCAGGGTGAGGGTTTCCAGTTACTGGTGGAGAACGGCGCACAGGTCAGTAATGGGCAACCGCTGCTGCGTTTCAACCCCGATCACATCGCGCAACGCTGCAAAAGCCTGATCAGCTTGCTGGTGCTGACCAATGGCGAGCACTTCGAACTGCACCCGGCGCAACAGGGCACGGTTCTGGCGGGCGAGGCGTTGCTGCATATCGTTGCACGCCAGAGTGGCGCGCCCTCGGCCGTCGCTGACAACACCAGCCAGCAGGCCCAAGGCAGTGTGCGCATTACCCATCACGGTGGCCTGCACGCGCGACCGGCTGCACTGGTGCGCCAGACCGCCCTTGGATTCAAGAGCGTGTCGCGCCTGCATATGGGCGCCAATTCAGCCCCCTGCGACAGCATTGTGCGGTTGTTGGCGCTGGGCATCTGCGAGCAGGATGAGGTAAAGGTCAGCTGCGTAGGCGAAGATGCCGATGCTGCGCTCCAGGCTATTTTGGCTGCGCTGGGCAAGGCACAATCCGCACCGGCACCTGCCAGGCCAACACCGACACCGATACCGATACCGCTCCGCGCCATCAATCCGCCAGGGCAACTTAACGGAGTATGCGCAGCGCCGGGACTGGCGAGCGGCCCGCTGTTTTATTTGACCGGCGTGCAACTGCCAGCCGACCCTGGCAACCATGTGCCCGAGCAACAATTGCGGGCACTCAATACCGCGCTGGAGCAGATACGCGGCGAAATCCGGCTAACCCTGATCGCCGCGCGCGAGCAAAACAATGGCGATGAGGAAGCGATTTTTGCCACTCACCTGGACCTGCTTGACGACAGCGCACTGCTCCAGGACAGCCATTTGGCCATCGCCCAAGGCCAGAGCGCGGCCCATGCCTGGAGCGCGGCCATCGAGCAGCAATGCACGATTTTGGAGAGTCTGGGCAACACCCTGCTGGCTGAGCGCAGCAACGATTTGCACGACCTGCAACAACGGGTTCTGCGTGCCCTGCTGGGCGAGAGCGGGCATTGCCAGCTACCACCGGGGGCCATCGTCGCAGCCCATGAGCTGACCCCTTCCGACCTGTTGATGCTCAGCGCGCAGAACGTCGCCGGGCTGTGCATGGCGGCAGGCGGGGCCACTTCCCATGTGGCGATTCTGGCACGCGGCAAAGGCCTGCCTTGCCTGGTTGCCCTGGGCCCCGATGCCCTCGACTTACCTGTCGGCCAGCCAGTGATACTCGACGCCGACAACGCTCGTCTGGAACTGACGCCGAGCGATGAGCGCATCGAACAGGTGCGTCAAACCACTCTGGCCCGCCAGCAACGTTTTACCCGGCAACAACTGCACGCCCATGAACCCGCCATCACCTGCGACGGCCAGCACATTGAAATTGCCGCCAACGTTGCCTCCAGCCATGAAGCTGCCAGCGCCAACGCCAACGGTGCAGACGGCGTGGGTTTGCTGCGCACTGAATTCCTGTTTGTCGACCGCAGCACGGCTCCCAACGAGCAAGAACAGATTGCGGCCTACCAGAGCGTGCTCAATGCCATGGGTGACAAGCCGGTAATCATCCGCACCATTGATGTGGGCGGCGACAAGCAACTCGACTACCTGCCACTACCCGCCGAAGCCAACCCGGTACTGGGCCTGCGCGGTATCCGCCTGGCGCAACTGCATCCCGACGTACTCGACCGGCAATTGCGCGCCTTGCTGCAAGTCAGCCCGACGCAGCGTTGCCGCATCCTGTTGCCGATGATTACCGAGGTCGATGAGCTGCTGCATATCCGTCGGCGCCTGGATGCCTTGCGCGTCGAAATGGGCCTGAGTCAACGCCCGCAACTGGGCGTCATGATTGAAGTCCCGGCCGCCGCCCTGATGGCTGAGCAATTGGCCGAACATGCGGATTTTCTCTCCATCGGCACCAACGACCTGTCCCAGTACACCCTGGCGATGGACCGCGACCACGCCGGGCTGGCCGCCCGCGTCGATGCCCTGCACCCAGCCTTGCTGCGCCTGATCGCCCACACCTGCACTGGAGCTGCCAGGCATCAGCGCTGGGTCGGTGTGTGCGGTGCACTGGCCAGTGACCCGCTGGCCACGCCGGTGTTGATCGGCCTGGGGGTTCGCGAGCTGTCGGTCAGCCCGCTGCAAATCGGTGAAATCAAGGCCCGGGTCCGTCAACTGGATGCCGGGATGTGCCAGACGTTAAGCCAGACCCTGCTGAACATGAGCAATGCCGCATCTGTACGCGAGGCCTGTCGTCAGTACTGGCCACTGTGCGACTGACAACAATAACAACGACGGAGAATCTCTCATGTACCAATACTTTATCGAAGGATTGCAACGGCTTGGCCGGGCGCTGATGCTGCCGATTGCGATCCTGCCCATTGCCGGACTGTTACTGCGCCTGGGCGACACCGACCTGCTCGACATTGCGATCATCCACGACGCGGGCGGAACCATTTTTGCCAATCTGGCGCTGATCTTTGCCATCGGCATTGCCGTGGGCTTTGCTCGCGACAATAACGGTACTGCCGGGTTGGCGGGTGCAATCGGCTACCTTGTGCTGGTTTCAACCCTCAAGGCGCTGGACCCCAATATCAATATGGGCATGCTGGCCGGGATTGTCAGCGGCCTGATGGCCGGGGCGCTGTATAACCGCTTCAAAGATATCAAGCTACCGGAATACCTGGCGTTTTTTGGCGGTCGTCGCTTTGTACCGATCGTCACCGGATTTGCGGCCGTAGCCCTGGGGGCCTTGTTCGGTGTGATCTGGCCACCTATCCAGGAAGGCATCAACAGCCTTGGCGTGTTGCTGCTCGAAAGCGGCAGCCTGGGCGCGTTTATATTTGGTGTGCTGAATCGACTGCTGATCGTGACCGGGCTGCACCATATTCTCAACAATATGGCGTGGTTTGTGTTCGGCAGTTTTACCAACGAAGCCGGGCAAGTGGTGACCGGCGATCTGACCCGCTACTTTGCAGGCGACCCCAAGGGCGGTCAATTCATGACGGGCATGTTCCCGATGATGATGTTCGGCCTACCCGCTGCCTGCCTGGCGATGTACCGCAATGCACTGCCAGAACGGCGCAAATTGATGGGCGGGATTTTCCTGTCGCTGGCACTGACGGCATTTTTAACCGGCGTCACCGAACCCATCGAATTCGCCTTCATGTTTCTCGCGCCTTTGCTCTACTTGCTGCACGCGCTGCTGACCGGTCTGTCGATGGCCATCACCAACCTGCTGAATGTCCACTTGGGCTTCACCTTTTCCGGTGGTGCCATCGATATGCTGCTGGGCTGGGGCAAGTCGACCAATGGCTGGATGATTTTCCCCATCGGACTGGCGTATTTCGCCCTTTATTATCTGGTGTTCGATTACTGCATTCGCCGCTTCAATCTGAAAACCCCGGGGCGTGAAGACAACCCTGTAACCGAAACCGTCGATCTCACCGAGAACCAGCGCGCCAATGCCTATATTCAGGCACTGGGCGGCCCGGACAATCTGATCAGCGTCGGCGCCTGCACCACCCGCCTGCGCCTGGAGTTGGCCGATCGCAACAAGGCCGTGGACAGCGAACTCAAGGCCCTGGGCGCTATGGGCGTGATGCGCCCCGGTCGTGCGGGCAGCCTGCAAGTCGTGGTCGGGCCAATGGCTGACAGCATTGCCGATGATATTCGCCTGGCGCTATCGCAAGACAACCGGTCACCCGACATCAGTACAACGCCGACCGCTACGCTTGAACCCGTGCAAGAAGTCGAATCCGGGCACGCACAAAAATGGCTGAACGCACTGGGCGGCAGCAGCAATGTATTGCACGTTGAATGCGTGGCTATTACCCGCTTGCGGGTCAAGCTGGGGGAAGAACATTTGCTATCAGAAAGTCAGCTCAAGGCTTTGGGTAGCCAGGGCATGAGCCAGCACGCCGATGGCATTTGGCATGTATTGGTAGGGGAACAGGCAGGCGGGTTGAGCGAGGTGTTGGGGCGTTTGATCAAGCCAGCATAGATCCTGTGGGAGCGGGCTTGCTCGCGATGGTATCTACTCGGTCATGCAGGCAGACCTGGTTGATACCATCGCGAGCAAGCCCGCTCCCACATAAGAGCATGCCTGCACTCACAAATCCGCCAAACGCCATACTTCATAAGCAGGCGTTTCATACGGGTGGCTGAGTTTGAGCGCAGCCACCACGGCGTGAATCAGATCATCGGCAACAACCAGCTCAACCTTCCATTCCCCGACATACTCGACCTGACCGGTTTGCCCGATAAACGGCTGACTGCCGTCCAGCGCACGAAACTGGCCCTGGCCCAGGGTCTGCCAGGCGCAATGGTCGTAGGTGCCGATTCGACCGCCACCGGCAGCGAATACGGCATCCTTGACCACTTCAACATGGCTTGGGGGAACGAAGAAGCTGAGCTTGTACATCGCGTTTAATCTACCCAAGCACGAGCGTTACGGAACATGCGCAACCACGGCGCATCTTCGTTCCACTCTTCAGGGCGCCACGAGTTCTGCACGGCGCGGAATACACGCTCCGGATGCGGCATCATGATGGTCACACGGCCGTCACGGCTGGTCAGGCCGGTAATCCCGCGCGGCGAACCGTTAGGGTTGGCCGGGTAGTTTTCCGTGACCTTGCCGTGGTTGTCGACGAAACGCAGGGCTACAGCACCGGACAGATCCGCTTGCAGCATGGCTTCTTCGCTGGCGAACTCGGCATGGCCTTCACCGTGGGCAATAGCGATCGGCATGCGCGAACCGGCCATGCCCTGCAGGAAGATCGAGTTCGACTCCTGCACCTGAACCATTGCCACACGGGCTTCGAACTGCTCGGAGCGGTTACGCACAAAGTGCGGCCACAACTCGCTGCCCGGGATCAGTTCGCTCAGGTTGGACATCATCTGGCAACCGTTGCACACACCCAGGGAGAAGCTGTCGGAGCGCTCGAAGAAGCTCTGGAACGCGTCTCGGGCACGGGCGTTGAACAAGGCCGACTTGGCCCAGCCTTCACCGGCACCCAGTACGTCGCCGTAAGAGAAACCACCGCAGGCAACGAGGCCCTTGAACTCGTTCAGGTCGACACGGCCGGCCAGAATGTCGCTCATATGCACGTCGATCGCGTTGAAACCGGCACGGTCAAACGCCGCCGCCATCTCCACCTGACCGTTGACGCCCTGCTCACGCAGTACCGCCACTTGCGGGCGAACGCCTTTCTTGATGTACGGCGCGCTGATGTTGTTGTTGACGTCGAAGCTCAGCTTGACGCTCAGGCCCGGGTTGTCTTCTTCCAGCAGCACGTCGAACTCTTGCTCGGCGCATTCAACGTTGTCACGCATACGCTGGATCTGGAAGCTGGTTTCAGCCCACTGGCGCTGCAACAGACGACGCTCGCCGGTAAACACGGTCTCGCCGTTGAAGCTGATGCTGACTTCGCCATTGTTCAGTGGCTGACCGATCACCGCCACACACTCGCCCAGACCGGCAACGCTGAACTGCGCCAGTACTTCGGCGGTGGAGTCCTGACGGACCTGGATCACGGCACCCAGTTCTTCGTTGAACAGAATGGCCGGGATTTCGCTGGCGTTCTGGGTCAGGCAATCAAGCACCAGGTTCAGGCCGCAGTGACCGGCAAAGGCCATTTCCATCACGCTGGTGAGCAAACCGCCGTCGGAACGGTCATGGTAAGCCAGCAGGTGACCATCGGCGTTCAAGCCCTGGATCACGGCGAAGAAGGCCTTGAGGTCTTCGGCGTCATCCACGTCCGGCGCCTGCTTGCCCAGCTTGCCGTAGGTTTGTGCCAGGATCGAGGCACCCATGCGGTTCTGGCCACGGCCCAGGTCGATCAGGATCAGATCGGTCAGGCCCTTGTCCATGCGCAATACCGGGGTCATGGTCTGGCGAACGTCGAGCACCGGGGCAAAACCGGTGACAACCAGCGACAGCGGCGAGGTCACCGTCTTGTCGGTACCGTCTTCGTTCCAGCGGGTTTGCATCGACATGGAGTCTTTGCCCACGGGAATGGTGATGCCCAGCTCAGGGCACAGTTCCATGCCGACAGCCTTGACGGTGTCGTACAGACGGGCGTCTTCGCCCGGATGACCGGCAGCGGACATCCAGTTGGCCGACAGCTTGATGTCGCTGATCTTGCCAATGCGCGAAGCCGCGATGTTGGTCAGGGTTTCACCGATAGCCATGCGGCCCGATGCCGGAGCATCCAGCAGTGCCAGCGGAGTACGCTCGCCCATGGCCATGGCTTCACCGGTGTACACGTCGAAGCTGGTCGCGGTAACGGCAACGTCAGCCACCGGCACTTGCCACGGACCAACCATCTGGTCACGGGCAACCAGACCGGTGATGGTGCGGTCGCCGATGGTGATCAAAAAGCTTTTGCTGGCAACCGCCGGGTGATGCAGAACGCGCTCGACGCACTCGCCGATGCTCAGTGCAGCCGGGTCGAAATCATCGCCCAGTTCGGCTTCACGCACTGCCGAACGGTGCATGCGCGGCGCCTTGCCCAGCAACACTTCCAGTGGCATATCCACCGGATTGTTGCCGAAGTGGCTGTCGGTAACGGTCAGCTGCGGTTCGGCAGTCGCTTCACCGACCACAGCAAACGGGCAACGCTCACGCTCGCAGATCGCCTGGAAGCGGTCGAAGTCTTCGACGCCTACGGCCAGAACGTAACGTTCCTGGGATTCATTGCTCCAGATCTCGTGCGGGGCCATGCCCGGCTCGTCGTTTGGAATATTACGCAGTTCGAAGCGGCCACCACGGTCGCCGTCGTTCACCAGCTCAGGGAAGGCGTTGGACAGACCACCGGCACCCACGTCGTGGATAAAGCTGATCGGGTTCTTGTCACCCAACTGCCAGCAACGGTCGATAACTTCCTGGCAACGGCGTTCCATTTCCGGGTTTTCGCGCTGTACCGAAGCGAAGTCCAGGTCTGCCGAGCTTGCGCCGGTCGCCATCGAGGACGCAGCACCGCCGCCCAGGCCGATCAGCATCGCCGGGCCACCCAGCACGATCAGCTTGGAGCCAACGGTGATTTCGGCTTTCTGTACGTGTTCGGCGCGGATGTTGCCCATGCCGCCAGCCAACATGATCGGCTTGTGGTAACCACGCACTTCTTCGCCACGCGGTGTGGTGATGGACTGCTCGAAAGTACGGAAGTAACCGGTCAGGGCCGGACGACCAAATTCGTTGTTGAACGCAGCGCCGCCCAGCGGGCCTTCGATCATGATATCCAGCGCGGTAACGATGCGCTCGGGCTTGCCGTACGGCACTTCCCACGGTTGTTCAAAACCCGGGATCTGCAGGTTGGAGACGGTGAAACCGGTCAGGCCAGCCTTTGGCTTGGCACCACGGCCGGTTGCGCCTTCGTCACGGATCTCGCCACCGGAACCGGTCGCTGCACCGGGGAACGGGGCGATGGCAGTCGGGTGGTTGTGCGTCTCGACCTTCATCAGGATGTGCACCGGCTCTTGCACCGCGCCATACTGGCGGGTTTCAGGGTCCGGGAAGAAACGCCCCGCTACGCTGCCGACGATCACGGAAGCATTGTCTTTATAAGCAGACAGAACGCCTTCGCTGTGCATCACGTAGGTGTTCTTGATCATGCCGAACAGGCTCTTGTCCTGGCTCTGGCCGTCAATGTCCCAACTGGCGTTGAAAATCTTGTGCCGGCAATGCTCGGAGTTGGCCTGGGCAAACATCATCAGTTCGATGTCGTGCGGGTTGCGCCCCAGACCGTTGAAGGCATTGACCAGATAGTCGATTTCGTCCTCGGCCAGTGCCAGGCCCAACTCGACGTTGGCTTTTTCCAGCGCGGCGCGACCGCCACCCAGCACGTCAATCGCCGTCAGCGGCTTGGGCTGGGCGTGACTGAACAGGCCAGCGGCCTGCTCAAGGGTGTCCAGCACGATTTGCGTCATGCGGTCATGCAAAGCAGCAGCGATCAGCTCGGCATCCGCGTCGCTGAACTGGCCAGCTACATAGAATGCAATGCCGCGTTCCAGGCGCTGGATTTTCGCCAGACCACAGTTACGGGCAATGTCGCTGGCCTTGCTCGACCAGGGGGAAATGGTGCCAAACCGCGGCAACACCAGGAACAGTCGGCCACTCGGCTCTTGGACCGGCACACTTGGGCCGTACTTCAGGAGACGAGCCAGTACCTGCTGTTCATCGCTGGTCAGCTCACCGGTGGTATCGGCAAAGTGGGCGAATTCAGCATACAAACCAGTGACAGCCGGA
>Ga0302347_1002122_pt1 | contig 21260 bp, 19 predicted proteins | sample PhyWR1_FD_202178 | JGI IMG/M metagenome (GOLD analysis project Ga0302347, IMG submission 202178) | Leaf surface microbial communities from wheat plants in UC Gill Tract Community Farm, Albany, California, United States - DLSL W.R1 (v2)... | ecosystem: Host-associated > Plants > Phyllosphere >...
GGTGGTAAGCGGGCAGCTGAGGAGCAGGAACAAACACAACATATAGAAGAAATCTTAGCTGATAGAGTGGCACATGTTGTGTTTCCGCGCCGTTGCGCGCCGGAGGCAGCAAGGAAGATCCGTTTCTACCAGAAATCGGATCTGCATGATGAGAAAACGATGTGTGATATTATTTTATTTAAATAATAAAAAATAATATATGATGTGATATTTGTAATAACACAGTAAATCATATCTGATATGATATATATTAAATTAGATATAAGTCATTTATAGTTTGATTTTACAAATTAACGCAAATAATCATATGGAGCATGCTGGATGGATGAAAAAGTATACTTTCGTCTCAGCTATGAAACGATGACCGGCGATACGGAAGATTTCATTAACGCCTGTCTTGAACGGGCAAACCGTGCGGACTGCCACGATGCCGATGCGGAGATGGCCCGCGCACGCAGCGCCATCGAACTCTGGTACTGTCTGGCGCTCGCGGGTCGTGCCCCGACAGCAGAACAACGCTCATGGCAGCAGTAACCTCCCGTGGGCCGTCGCCGCTGCAACGACGGGTGCTAATTGTGCTGGCCGCAATGGAACAACGGGGGACTCACCGCGTCCGTACCCGAGATTTGGAGCATCTGCTGACGCAGGGGGGGGATGTTCCGGTCTACGGTCCCAACCTGCGCGCCTCCTGCCGCCGGATGGAAACCGCAGGCTGGCTACGTACCCTACGGGCACCCAATTTGCAGCTGGCCGTGGAATTAACCGAGACGGGACGGGAACTTGCCGTGCCTCTGCTCATCGATGAACAAGACCGCTGTGAGGCCAAGCGTCGGACAAGCGAAGTCAGGGTACTCCCGCTGAGGAGGGCACACCCAACACAACTCGCAAAGGAAACACCGATAGACATCCCCGTAGAGCTTGACGGTAACAGGCATAGCGCTTGGCGTGGGGTTTATATCATCCGTCTTGATGGCTCAACCTGCCTGCAATTGTGGAACTCAGAAGGCCAAGTAAGGCACATTGAGGGGGACCCTTTACAGGTCGCCACGTGGCTACAGGATTGCCATGACGCTGGGTTAGATGTACGCATACAAATTAATGAAAGTCACACACAAGCCGATATCACACCTTTTTCCGTGGATCACATACAAGAATAAAGTCGGGGCTAAAAATGAGCGTCAAGCTAACAGAATCAGGCGTGCAACGTTACTCAAAACGTTAAATTCTCTGATTTGCGAGGAGGGGGTACTGACTACGGAACAACGCCAAAATATGGTCATGACCGTTGCCACGCAGGGTGCTTTAGGTGAACGAGTGCGTCAGAGCATAGAAGATAAAGCGGCACGTGCAGAGAAAAAACCACGTGATCCCGATCCGATATTTCCCAAAGCAGGTACGCCTTGGCGCGAAGATGATGATGAACTTCTACGTACCCTAATTGATGGCATTCCTGACGAGGAATTGTTCCATCACATTCGTTGGCTATCCGAAAAGTTGGGGCGTACACCGCATGCCATTGCCCTACGTATTGTTAACGAGGGGCGTATGGATGGGGAATGGTCAAAAACGTTCCGGCCGCTTGCACAGATGATCCGTGATGAAGCCGCAGCAGCGAACGGTGTTGCCACACCAGAACCAGCATTCAATACTACGGTCCATGAACAAACTCAGCCTGCTTGAGGGAATATACCGCAAAGTTGCACTAAATTCTCCACGCAACCAACAACGGCTATCGTTTACTCATCATTCCCATGCTCTTGCGGTGGTATGACGACAAACGGTTGGCCTTTGGCTTGGCGTATCGCTTCTTTCATCACGCGCAGTAGCAATACATCATTCCAGTTAACATCAATGTGGATAACCGGTTTACCCACGGCAAAGCAGGAGGTGATTAACTCCCTCAGGATATCTTCGGCCATCTGATGTGCTGGCGCTTTAGCGGCTTTAGGCTTCATCGTGCGCATCGTGGTCTCGGCTATTACCTACGCAAAGGTGCGCTTTGGTACCATAGGGGAAAAAGGCCTCACCCCGTCATAGCCAGTTGGTCGATGCGATTCTGCCGTGGGATCGTGCAACTGTAGATGCGACCAGAGGTCAAAGTAGCACTAACCACCGCCGGTACACCAATAGATCCCAACGACACAGCGATTGCTAGGCATGCGATTGCAACCGGCACCATTCTGGTGACCAATAATACGCGGGAGTTTGAGTGGGTGCCAAATTTGGTATTGGAAGACTGGGTTAAATAAAGAATAAGTATGCTTAGGATACTGACGGGCCCGCTATATGCTATCTACAGACTTTAAACACCTTAGCCGCCCTGAGGGCGGCTCTCCGTCTCTACTCATTTCTCAGAGTGAAATGCCCAGTCAGCTGCTGTCGCGAGCGACACAAAAGGGCCAGCCAGTGTAACGTTGTGATGACTGATGATTTCATTTGCGGACAGGTAATTGCTATTCATTGTCGTGTGCGCATCTGAAATCAGCACGGTCCTAAATCCCAGTTCCGGTGCTGCGCGACAGGTAGTGTCCACACAGAATTCAGATTTCATCCCAGCGATAACCAGTTCCTTAACACCTCGCTGGCTGAGCTGATGCTGCAGGTTCGTATCCCGGAAACAGTTGGGGTACTTTTTGATAAACACAACATCGTGTTCAGCGTTCACATTCATTTCGGGTATCAGTTGTGTCAACGGACTATGCTCAGAGAAGTGAGAATCATCAGGTCCGGTGTGGCGAGCAAAAAATACGGGCACCTTAGCCTGTCTCGCTTTTTCAATCAGCAAGCAGATGTTAGACAGAACCGAGTCTGCCAAATACGGTGAGGCAGGGCCACGGAAAAGCCCCTGCTGCATATCGATAACTAAAAGCGCATTTTCAGATGAAATCATGATGTATCTCTATTCAGTAAGTTATGAACGGAGAAATTTTCTTTCCCGTCCGGTTTGGCGGGGAGTCAGAGTCTGTTTTGTCAGTAGCTAGTCACAGATACGCTCACGCCGCCGAAAGTTCCGGTGGTGGTAACGGTTGTCGCTGACTGAACTAACTTAATCATTTTCTGGCTTTCTCTTATGGGTTAGGTATCAGGAACAGGAAACACAACGAATCGTAAAAACTACTCTTTTGTTTTAGCATCAAGATTTAACGGATTCAACAAATAGGTTCCCTGAATGTTGCCGCGCTTTGTTGGCCTCCCCTGACCCGTAAAGAAAAGCAATTTGGCTTCTGCTTCACGCTTATAGAGGGCTTTCAATCCCCATTTTCATCTCGGTTAAATACCTTCTGTCGGTTCTTTCCTTCAGTCTTCCGACTTTTCCTGAAATCAGATCTGAATAGGAAAATAATAAAATTGTACATTGATATACATACCTAGGTTATATATATCAATGATACAAAAGAGTTTTAATGGAAGCTGACACTGGAAGTGCTGGCTAATAGGCAAAAATAACAAAGCGAGTTATTGATCTATCTCAAAAACCCTACAGCCGTTCAAAACTCACTTTTGGACTGAACGGGTTAGACAAGCCACAAGGCGCGTCAGCATGTCATATATAGGTGTATTTGAATAAGTCCCTTCACGTTAAACAATAATCGCGGATGCATGGCATCACGTGAATACTCTGATCTCAATGACTGCTTACATGTTCCCTTTCTTTCTGCATGGCCTCCGGCATCTGAAAGTGTACTCTATGCCTCGTAGCAACACCCAGTGCAAACACCGTAGTATAGACTTTTGTCGAACTGACAGATTTATGCCCCATAAGGCTCTGCAGCACCTTCAGTGGAAGGCGAGCGCTTCATTGATTCGCGTACAAGTATTCCACAGCGTGGCTAATATCATTCTGCGGTAAAGATCCAGTATGTGATAGAGCAACGATGCCTTGCGGAAATACCATATCTCTCTTTTAGATAGACTGCGGAGCCGTGACCACACGGAAGAACTTCGTGACAAATTTGCTGATCGGATAATCAAGATGAAGTGCAGAGCCAACTGCTTTTTCAGTCTGTCACTCTTAGTGATATCTGTATGTTTGGAAAGAGATTAGCTCATTGGAAACGATGAAAAAATGGGTCGGTGAAGTTATGGCCAGTGAGCATGGGCTTATTGGCTTATTGGCTTATTAATAAGCTTACGGACTAATGTATTTAGTTAAGACAAAAGTGCATACCGATGAATTGATCATGAACAGATGAAAGTATTTTTTAATGACTTGCTTGCTGTTAGACAGTAAGTGGAACCGGAGCAGAGGCAAGAGGTTAAGGTAAGAATAGCTCGTTGAAAAGATCAGGTCGTGGATATTGCTCAAAATCAGCACGATGTAACTGGTAGGTAAGTTGGGTAAAACTCAGAGGAGCACTATCTCTCACAGCTCTTAATGCGTCCATAGAATCAAGTTGCCCACATATACAGCTATTCGATCCAATAATAAGATCATTAGATGATCCTACATAGATCCAACTAAGATCCCGATGACTCTAGAGACCGCACCAACACTGAGTTAAGTGTATGATCGTATAAGCTATAGCAGGCAACATATAATCTATAGAGAGTAAGTGATAAATTATATCTTGCAAGAGATATACTGTAATGAGTAAATAAAATAAACTATAGTGAGTCGTGTGCTATAGCAGCATGCAAAGAAAATGCGAAATTTGAAGTCAATAATTCAGTAACTTACAGCACATCATATTAAAATAACGATGGACTGTTCTGGATATATCCACAGCAGGAGGCATTTTGGAAAACAATAATCTTGATATAAAAAGGATGTTTGAAGAGGTTGATAGATCCTCAGGGGAAGTTGTTAACCTCACACCAAATACTAATAATACCGTTCAGCCAGTCGCGCTTATGCGTCTTGGCGTATTTGTTCCCACGCTTAAATCGCTAAAAAATAGCAACAAGAATACGGTCTCTCGTACGGATGCAACTGAGGAGCTAACGCGGCTTTCTCTCGCTAGAGCTGAAGGTTTTGATAAGGTTGAAATTACCGGTCCACGACTTGATATGGATAATGACTTCAAGACCTGGGTTGGGATTATTCATTCCTTTGCACGGCATAAAGTTATTGGTGATAACGTTGAGCTCTCGTTCGTTGAGTTTGCGAAACTTTGCGGTATTCCCTCCAGTCAATCTTCCAGAAAGCTTCGCGAGCGTATAAGTGCATCCCTAAAACGTATTGCAGGAACAGTGATTTCGTTCTCACGAACTACAGAAAAGCATACTAAAGAGTATATTACTCATCTAGTACAGTCTGCGTACTATGATACTGAGAAAGATATTGTTCAGTTGCAGGCTGATCCTCGGTTGTTTGAGCTGTATCAGTTTGACAGAAAAGTTCTATTACAACTTAAAGCAATTAACGCTCTTAAGCGTAGGGAGTCAGCTCAGGCCCTTTACACTTTTATTGAGAGTCTGCCACAGAATCCTGCACCAATATCGCTAGCGCGTCTCAGGGCTCGTTTAAATCTTAAATCTCCTGTATTTTCCCAGAACCAGACTATCAGACGAGCGATGGAGCAACTTCGTGAAATAGGTTATTTGGATTATACCGAGACTCAGCGGGGGCGGACAAAGCTCTTCTGTGTTCATTATCGTCGACCTAAATTAAAGGCTCCGAACAATGAAAGTTCAGAGAATTCACAAGCTCCTGTTATCCGAGATAAGGTCAGTGCTGAGTTGGACGAAAAACTTCAATTACTAGAGAAACTAGGCATCACTGTCGATGATTTGGAAAAACTCTTTAAATCTAGATAAACATAAGCTGTAGTGAGTGCAGCATCCTAATATACTTATTATAGCTTATATATGGCTCTGGATGATTTGCTTATTAACAACTAAGATTCTTAGAGCAAGCGTACCGTAGCAAGATTTTCTTGACGTTAGGTTGGCGTGTAGAATATTACTCACTATAGCTTATGACTCCCATTTCACCTTATAATCGATATGATCTACTCACTACAGTTTATATAGAAGATGGTGAGAAATGGTTATGACGTTCTCAGCCATTGAAGCAAGTAGCGTGGTCCTCCAATGAAGACAGAGTCTGCAGCTATGACTAATTTCAGTATCCTCACGTTGTGGTAATATGTGTAAGTCACTTTTAGAATCAGCAACGATGAAAAGAAAAACAGTACACCCACACCGCATGATGCCACGTTCAGACAGTTTCTGACTCAGCCAGAAGTTGCGCGTGATTTTATGGAATTGCATCTTCCTGCGGAGCTTCGTGCTATCTGTGACCTCAGTACGCTGAAGTTAGAATCCGGTTCTTTTGTCGAGGATGATCTTCGTCAGTATTTCAGCGACGTACTCTATAGTGTGAAAACGGCGGAAGGGGACGGCTATGTGCATGTATTGATTGAACACCAAAGTTCTCCCGATAAACATATGGCTTTTCGTCTTATCCGTTACGCGGTCGCCGCTATGCAGCGCTATCTTGAAGCCGGTCACAAGAAGCTACCGCTAGTCATACCCGTGTTGTTCTATGTCGGCAAGCGGAGCCCTTACCCGTATTCCACCCGCTAGTTGGATGAATTTGATAACCTAGAACTGGCCGCAAAACTCTACAGTGCAGCTTTTCCGCTGGTTGATATCCTGATAATGAGATTGTTAGCCATCGTCGTATGGCCGCACTGACGCTACTCCAGAAGCTTATCCATCAGCGTGATCTTGCTGATGGATAAGCTAGCCACAACCTTGTTAACGGGATATCTATCTTCAACACAGGTGATATCGCTGGTACACTATATCTTACAGGCAGGCAATGCTTCAGACGCTGAAGCCTTTGTTCGCGAATTGGCACTGCGTGTACTGCTACATGGAGATGCACTCATGACCATCGCACAACAGCTCGAGCAAAAAGGTATAGAGAAGGGCATGGAAAAGGGCATCGAACTTGGCAGACAAGAAGATTGTTCCGAAGGTGAACGCGAAGCGACACTGAAAATTGCTCGCACTATGCTGCGAAACGGTCTCGACCGTAATATGGTCATGCAAATGACTGGCCTTTCCGAAGACGATCTGGCTCAAATTCTTCCTTAGATATTTAAATGGTTAGCATCCGCTAGCCGTTCTCAAACACGCCATTTAACCTCGTCAATTCTTATTTCTCTTTACTGATTTGGCTGACTCCCCCGAATGGGCAGATGAAGCTTCAATAGGCTGATTTATATAAGTAAAACCGAGTATTTTCGCTACGTTTATATCCTTATGCTAATATTCTCCACATAATTATATTCAACATAAAGCACTGGCCTGGTGCGTGCTGACATCGGTACGCCTGCCCAAAAAGAGGGGGAAAGCGCAGTCTTCGCTGCAACAGCATTTGTTTGTTATGCAATGGCTATTAACAGCCCAAAAACGCAAGCTATTCCCGAAGAGCGTTGCGCCAGACATTATGTGGCTACTCGCTCAGGGTAAAAAATATGGGTTAGGTGCCAACTTACTCACTAAGGTCGAATACATCTACCGTTCAAGCGCGGGGGAACTTGCTGAGCAAAGCGATTTATTCCGATTTACGTACTTTGTCGAGACGTTAAAAACCATGGGTTGGCTGGATTTTATGGTTTCACGTAAAGAGTGGGATTAGCATTGGAAGGACGCCAATACTGCCAGCGCGATTTATACACCAAAAGAGGAGCTGCAGCCCTCTTTTGACGAGAATGGAAACCTTGTCAAAACGCTAGCGGTGCGATTCACCGGTGATACATCCGGCATTTTTGCACTATTAGAACAGTGTCATCTCAGCGCCCAACAGCAACCTAATCATGAAGGCTTTTCCGTGTTTCATCTTACAATGACTCACTAATGCAGCAATAATCTGGTTCTATCGCATGAAAGCGTCGTTCGGTAACATACTGTTTTTTTTAGATGTTACTTGTTCATATCTCTGATCCGAAACGCCTTCAGTCACCTACATTACCCCCTTCGATATTATTGCTCAGTGTGTCCGCTGGTATTTAGCTTACTCATTGAGTCTACGCAGATAATGTCAGAGCGCGATATTATCCGACTCTTCATTACTGGGTTATCCGTCTAGTGCCGCTTTTAGATAAAATTTTTCATTGGCAAAAACGTTCTGTGGGGCATCGATGGCGAACGGATGAAACTTACATCAAAGTGGTCAGAGGTCAGTGGAAATATCTGTACCGATCGGTGGATATTTCAGGGCAGACCATCGACTTCCTGCTAACCGCTAAAAGGGATGCAAACGTCGCATTATGTTTCTTTTGCAAGACCATTCATCATCAAGGATGAGTGGTGACCATTGATAAAAATGGAGCTAATACTGTAGTTCTGGCCACACTCAACGCTGACAAACCTGGAGAGGAAAGTATCACCATCAGGTAGAGCAAGCATCTGGGCATTCTGGAGGTGCAGAACTATCGAAATGTTAAACGACGGATACGGCCGATGCTGGGATTTAACTCTTTTCGCCGTGCGCAGACACTATTGGCAGGCATTGAACTGATACACATGATATGTAAAGGACGGCGTTGTCATCCGACAGAACAATTTTATTTGTTGGTTGCCAGAAAAAACGGCAGTGCAACTTTTACTGACTCCACGTCAACCCATTGAGATCTATAGTATGTTAACTGTAGCACGTGCCATAACTATATTGGTTGATTTCGTTTGCTTGCACGAAAAATAAAAGGAGTCTTCATGGCTGAAATTGAACAACTTTCGCCACATTATTGGTTAAAAACCGGGTATATTGAGTAATTTCATCGCCTGTTCGGGCGTCATCTCAAACCTCACCCCCAGTTGACCGGCCACATCGAGCGCAAAGACCCGCGTGTAGATCTCGGTGCTTTTGTAATCACGATGCCCCATAAACGACTGTAAAATCTTCGGATGCACACGGTTATACAGCAGATGCATCGCAAAACTGTGTCTAAAAGTGTGGGGCGTGATGCTGTCAATAGAGAACCCGACACCGCGATCGCGAGCGTTACCCAAAGCTTCCTTTAGCCAGTTGCGCGCGGTGTCGTCGGAGATCTCCCATACCGGTTTCGTCACATAGCGTGTAAAGGTCGCTAGGTGATCGCGTAGCCGCCGCGCAAAACTCGCATCGAGCAAAGGCACCGTTCTTTTCACTGGCGTGTCTTTACCTGGGCGGCCGCGTTTACCGGCCGTTTGATTTCTTTGTTTCAAGGTGCGCAGAACGACAAAGGGTTTCACCGCATCGATCACAATATCTTTCGGTGTCACGGCCAAGGCTTCATTGATGCGAGCGCCGGTGTTCCATAAAAAATCGAACAGCATGCGTTTGCGCAGATCGGGAATATTGTCCAACAGCAGGGTAATTTCCGGTGCCAACAAATAAGCGGGCTGGTCTGACAGATTGAGTGCCATTCGCCGCATGGCCACCGCCTGTGCAAAATCAAAATACGGGGAGGGGGGTGCTGACATGTCCGCTGCCGGTTCATAGGTGATGAGTGACATTCAATATTCCTCGTGTGATTAGCCCAACATAGCCATCAGATCATACGGATAAAAAATCGACGATTCTTATTTGGTTGCGCTACGTAAAATCTGCAGGGTAATCCCTTATTGATTTTAAATTTTTCACGTAGCGCAATCAGCGTGAATTTCGACCATTTTTATGACTGATGACTGGCTTTTATCTGATGTGATGCCGACAAGTATGACGTATCTGGTCATTGTGATCGTTCACAATAAATCTGCTGACTAGGATCTAACTTTCGGTAAAACTGGATTATATAGGATAAATACCGAGAAAGATGGATCGATAAGAGGGCGGCGGTAGACGCCCAATACACCGCCGCCAATGTTTTAAAACACAACATCATGTAGAAAACATCCAGCATAAGATACCACATATAGCTTATCCACAGAAACGGGGGATAACTGTGTGGACGATCGGTATAACTAGGGTAAAGCCGAATGGAAAAGATAGAGAAAAAAAGAGAGCATCGATACAATCTGCATCAGCGGTAGAACTTAGCAAGGGGAAGTGAAGGTACGCCCTATTTGGCAAAGCTCAAAAATTTAAGATAAATTAAGTAAAAACGATCGGTGAGCAAGACGTGTGATGAATCCGTCAATCTCCTCTTAAGAGGAAATAAAAGTAAAAACAATATTGTGGCTATAGCTATACTGTAATAAAACGGCTCAATAGGTATTTATATCTAGAGAGGTGTTAAAGAAGTTTGCATATTGATATATAGAAGATGACAATGATAGTTTTATTTTAATAATCATTGAAACTTAGACTATGAAATATTACACTTAAATCATTCAATTAATGATGGCAAATTCTTATCAAAGTTCTAAAAGAAAAAATAACAAAAATAGTTATTTAATAATATCCATTATAAAAATTATAATAAAAAAACAAAACCGATCAATAAAATACACTAAGCATATGATTTATATATAAATTAAAATGAAATTTTTATGTTTGCTATGTGTAAACATGCACATAAAATTTATTTTTATATTATACATATTTTATATCATAAAATATGAGGCATACTTTGTTTTTTATCAAAATACTTTCATCAGATAATTTTTTCTCCGACTCGTTAAGAATGGTACTTAATGAGTGTAATTATACACATAAATATAATATTTGTAGCGATAAGATAGCTAAAAATAACTTCGATCTTTTGATCGTTATTTTTACTACGCATACCATGACTGATATATTAAAATATATGAAAAATATCAAAACATCATTATCTATGGGAAAAAAGGTATTAATCATGGGTAGTGAAGAATTTCGCAGAATTTGCGAGGGGGTTGTATTTGGAAAAACAAATATTCGGTTTTTAAACTCTAGAGCCAGTATCCTAACCATAATCAATATGATCGATGTCATTGTAAATAGTGACAATACGAATACGGTAAAGCATATTAATTTTAATAAAAGAATTGAGTCAATTAACCCAAAGTCGATGGAGGTTGTAAACTACCTTCTTAAAGGTTTACCTACATCTGTGATATCTACTATTTTGAATAGAAATGTTAAAACAATTAGTAACCATAAAAGAATAGTTATGCACCATTTAGGCGTAAAAACAACACTCGAGTTAGTGATTAAATGTAGATTGCAAATATTATTCGACGACATAGAAAATGGGAAAAATAGTAATCAACAACATTATTAGAGCACATGTAATACATGCATTTAAAAATCACCCATGTAGAATAGTAATCTTAAACTTTATGCAACAACATTTAATAAACCTGAAGCCTGTAAATAATACAGGCTTCAGGGGAGTTTTTGTACAGAAGTAAGTTTTAGCTACGCTTACAAATATAATATGGGTTAGAAACACCTTGTATAAGTATAGCATTTTTATTGAGGTTCTTTACTTCTATATAAAATTTAACGCCCACCACCTCAGGTATTACATACTTCCATAGCTCATTAGGAGCATTATCTCTATCATGGCGTTTCTCGTCTGTAATGATTGCCTGACTTATATTGTTTATTACAGGAGAATTAGTTGTAAAGTATAATCTTCTAGAGACAAGATAACTGTTTCTCTCCCCTCTTAACGTACCAATAATATAAACTGCCCCCTTATTATTTGTTAATAAGAGAATGTCAGTATGCAAATTGAGGTCAAATTTTTGACCATCTTTAGTTATATGTGATAATATTTGAACATCACAGTGAAAAGGTTCTTTTGAATTAAATATAAAATATACATATATAGCTATCGAAAGCAATATCATTATAAAAGATGTCAAGATCAGTTTTTTCATATTAGTTTAATGTTTTGTAGTTATTGCAATACTCATAACCTAATTTATTATTTTTCTTACAAGCAGCAAGAAAGTTTATTTTTAGATTAAAATTCTCAGGTCTATCCTCTCTATAGAAGATATCAAAAGATTCATGAGAGCAGTCTATACTTTCTGTTTTTATTATCTCATTCATTGTTTTAAGTGAGTCAGACGAAAGAGCTCTATCGTCAATTGAGTATATGTCACATTTTTTTAAAGAAGAAAGAAAAGTAAAGTTGTCGTCATTTTTTGTATAAAAAAATAAAACGAACGATATAGCAATGATAAATATAAAAATTACTGAAGTAATAACCTTGTTTATATTACTCATAATCAGTGACTTCAGTTGCAATATGCCGACTTTGAATTTATTATAGGCGATTGTTTCTTGAACATTATGTTCATCATGAGTTTGTGCCGTTATTCTTATTAACTCAGGCGATAACTTAGTTATACTTTGAATATCAGCGTCTATTCTAAATCCAATCTTAGGGATAGTTATGATAATATTTTTATTTTCACCTAGATTCTCAAAAGCTTTTCTCAGCTCACTGATATGATTATTTAAGCTGGCATTAGAGGAGGAGAGTCCGTAATCTTCCCATACACTTTTAATTAACTCTCCGCGTAACAAATTTATTTTATTATGACTTACCAGCATATCGAGAAGCCGAGAGGCTGGCTTTGATAAGACGATTGAATATTGATGATCATCTAACATTAAGATTCGATTTTCTTTATCAAAGATAATTTTTTTATTTATTAAAAATTCAAAATAATCATGTGACATATTGTTTTAATAATTTCTCCCACTGGTTTTGTCATCTAAAGACATACAATTAAACATGCTCGTTCTCAGAGTAAATTTAAACCAGTTTTAGTGTTTAGTCAAGTTTCCTTATGAGAATATTCCTATAATATAAAACATATCTAGATAATATTATATTTATGGAAAAATATAATATTTTAGATTATTCAGAATATTAAACTAATGTTTTATTTTAACAAAGTATTAGTTTTGCTCTTTTGTATGCTTGCATTAAACTTTATGGGTCGAGTAAATAAGTCGATTGTTTATTAGGTGAGTGATACACAATACCATTACAACAATTTGCAATCTTCGTTGCTTGGATTTTAGGCTAATTACGATTAGATAATAGGAACAATCCTTTTTAAGGAAATTGGAAAATGAAATTAAATAAAATTATAGTGGCTTCAATCTTAACTTTGACAGCAGGCGCGGCTCAAGCAGCATCACCAGCGATAACAGCCCCAGGTGGTACAGTACACTTTAGAGGTGATATTGTGAATGCTGCCTGTGCCGTTAGCCCTAAGTCTGCTGACCAAATTGTACAGCTTGGTCAGTATCGTACTGCCAACTTTAAAGCCGTTGGTGATAAATCAAACACAATTCCTTTTACTATTAACCTTCAGGACTGCGATAGCACTGTTGCAGCAGCTGCGATGGTATCATTCAGTGGCAGTGTAGACGACACTGATGCTACAGTTCTGTCTGTTAGCAACATTCGGGACGGCGGTGTATCTGGCGCAGCTTCTGGAGTAGGTATTGAAATTGCTGATCAGCAAGGTAAAGTTCTAACCCCTAATACCGGCACTTTCTCTGCACCAAAAACCTTAAATGACGGTGATAATGTGCTGAACTTTACAGCCCGTTATAAGTCAACTTTAGCAGCGGTTACACCTGGGCGTGCTGACGCAGATGCAACCTTTACAATGCAATACGAATAATTTTTCCTGAAAGGATGTGAGTTTTTTGGCCACCAGGGACGGTGGCAACTCATAATATTATATATTCGTTATTCTTCTTAACCATATATTCTGAATCAAATATTATTTATCCGATGATAATGGATAGTGTTTAAGCGCGCTAGGCCAAGTCGTGTGTTTGTGAACATATCTATTCCCCCCTGTGGAGGATTAATGCTGGTACTTTCCCGCAATACCTATAAGACGTTAATGTGTCTTATTTTACTATTTTTTGTTTTTACATCATTTTCAACTTCTGCAGGTGGTATCGCTCTTGGTGCAACAAGAATTATATATCCATTAAATGCAAAGCAAGTTTCTCTAGCTGTCACAAATAGTGATGAAGAGAGTCGTTTTCTTATTCAATCATGGGTAGATGATGAAAATGAAAAAAAATCTCCGAACTTTATAGTGACTCCTCCACTATTTGTAAGCAAGCCAAAAAGTGAAAATACGCTTAGAATTATGTATGTGGGGCCCGAGTTACCGAAAGATAGAGAAAGTATATTCTGGCTCAGCAGCAAAGCAATCCCCGCTGTTGAACGTAACTCCATAGAAGGGAAAAATGTTTTACAACTAGCAATTTTATCTCGTATTAAGATTTTTGTACGACCAGAGAATTTAGGTTTAACTTCGGAAGAAGCATTATCAAAACTTGATTTTTATCGTAGAGGCAATGCTATAGAAGTCAAAAATGCTTCGCCTTATTATATCACCCTTGTAAACCTCAGAGTTGGCGTGAACATGTTACCTAATACTATGATTGCACCGATGAGTTCTGCTTTAGTAAACTCTCCTAAGGGAATAGAAGGCGTAGTTACTTATCAAACAGTCAATGATTATGGTGCTAATACCTCCATAACTACGGTGCAACTTAAATAACAATACATGTAGAAATATTATTTATATTTGAAAATCAATTAGAAATTTATGAAAAATAAACGCGGTATTACCAATGCAATATTACTATTTCGTCAAGAGAAAGAGTCCAAAAACACTTTTGCCAGAAGTAGTGGTGACACTGCAAGGTTTTACCCTATATTTTTTGTTTGCATCTGCTTAGCTTTAAGCTCGAGAGTTAAGGCCGATGAATTTTTTAACCCTGCATTTTTGTCAAATGATCCGGATGCTATTGCTGATCTCTCTCGCTTTGAAAAAGGTGAAGGTCAAGCGGCAGGAAGTTACCGAGTAGAAATATATTTGAATGATGAATATATTTCTACTAAAGATATAAATTTTATTCCTAGGAAGTCTAATAATAAGTCTTTAAAAGCAACCAAGGAACCACTTGCTAACGATACTGATGATACTGGGCTAGTTGCATGTATAACACGTCGTGAGCTTACAAACCTAAATGTTAAGACTGATAATTACGCTCAACTTATAAAATATCCTTTAGCTGAGTGCATTAAAATTTCTGAAGTAATTCCTATGGCTTCAACACGGTTTGATTTTGACAAGCAACGTTTATATATTAGCATTCCACAAGCTGCATTAATGAATAATATTCGGGGGTATATTCCTCCAGATGAGTGGGATGAAGGTATAAATGCTATATTACTCAACTATAATTTTAGCGGAAGTAACACCAAAAATGATGATAGTCATGGGAGCATGTCCTCTTATTTCTTAGGTCTTAATAGTGGTGTGAATTTTAATTCATGGCGCCTGCGTAATTATTCTACATGGAATATTTCTCAAGGAAATAATGCTAATTTTAACCAATGGCAAAATATTAGTACTTATGCTCAACGGGATATTATCCCTTTTAAATCATCCTTGACCTTGGGAGATAGTTATACTTCTGGTGATATTTTTACAAGTATAGGTTTTAGAGGGGCACAGCTCGCGTCTGATGATAATATGCTACCAGATAGTCAACGGGGGTTTGCTCCAACGGTGCGTGGCGTTGCGAACAGTAATGCAAAAGTAACAATCCGACAAAATGGGTATGTTATCTACCAAACATACGTTTCCTCGGGTGCTTTTGAGATCACTGATTTATATCCAACATCTAGCAGTGGCGATCTTCGGGTTACTATCGCGGAGTCAAATGGGCACGAAAGCTCGTTTAATATACCTTATTCTGCGGTGCCGGTTCTGCAACGTGAGGGGCGTATAAAGTACGCACTAACTGTCGGCCAATACAGAAGCAATAGTATGCAGCAAGATAAGCCAGGATTTGGGCAAGGTACACTAATATGGGGACTCCCTAAGGGGATCACCGTTTATGGTGGTTCGCAATTTGCTAGCAGATATAACGCTTTCGCTATAGGGGCTGGTATCAATATTGGTCATTGGGGAGCTATATCTGCAGATATTACTCAAGCAAATAGTATTTTAGCTGATAAAAGCAAGCATGAAGGTCAATCACTTCGCTTCTTATATGCTAAAACACTTAATGAGCTGGGCACTAACTTCCAGTTATTAGGATATAGGTATTCTACACAAGGATTTTATACACTTGATGAAACTAGCTATCACCATATGAGCGGTACAACTGTAGATAACCAAAATAACTCGGATAGTGTTAAGCCTATATATAATGACTATTATAATCTAAGAAATACAAAAAAAGGACAAATCCAGGTAAATATTTCGCAGCAGTTAGGAAAAAACGGTTCATTATTTTTAACAGGAAGCCGGCAAACTTATTGGCATACCCCCCAGACAAACGACCTATTACAAATTGGGTATAGTGGCTATTGGCAAGATGTTACCTACAATGTGACGTATAGCTATAACCATAATCCAGATTTTAGCGATGCGGATAAGAGAGTAGCCCTAAACATTTCTCTACCTATCGGTAAGTGGTTGTCTGGAGGAGGTCGAAGCTCAGGGATGAGTCGTTCAAATAATGTCGCTTATGGAACTTACTCTGCAAATAATGATATGCATGGACATATGACACAGCAGGCAGGAGTCAGCGGTACATTACTTGATAACAGTAATCTCAGTTATAGCGTCCAACAAGGATATACAAATCATGATGCTGGTAAAGATGGCAGTGTCAACCTTAGTTATCAGGGGCGATATGGTAATAGTAATATTGGTTACAACTATAGTAAAGGCTATCGACAGGTCAATTACGGAATGAGTGGCGGAGTTGTTGGCCACTCTGATGGTATTACTTTTAGCCAACCTCTAGGAGATACGAATATTTTAATTAAAGCATCGGGAGCTAGCGGTGTAAATGTCGAAAACACAACTGGCGTGAGTACAGATTGGCGGGGTTATGCAGTAATGCCTTATGCGGCTACATACAGACTCAATCGTGTTGCTTTAGATACGACAACATTAAAAGATAATGCCGATCTTGATGACACAGTGGCTAATGTAGTACCAACACTGGGAGCCTTGGTCCGTGCTGAGTTTAAGACAAGAATTGGTGTAAGAGCATTGATTTCTTTAAAACAAGCCAATGGAAAAGTAATCCCATTTGGCGCAACTGTAGATCGAGAGGATGGTAATGGAGGAAGTATTGTGGGTGATAATGGACAAGTTTACCTTTCGGGCTTACCTTTAGACGGAAAACTCAATGTTAAGTGGGGAAACGCTTCCAGTCAGTCTTGTACAGCGAATTATAGCCTCTCTAAAAATAATGAAATTAAAGTAGTAAATTATGCAAAAGCGGAGTGTCTATAATGAAAATTTTTATTAAATATGTATGGGTAGTCATCTCTCTCGCACTATTTTTCCAAAATAATGCTCATGCTCTTATGTGCCCTCCTGATGCAGGCCATCCATATATATTTAACTTTTCTTATAATTTAAGCCCAAACCAAAACTACGTGGGCTATACGACACAATGGAAAGAACAATTCTCAACTGCAGCATGGTCTCCAGGGTACCCATGTAACAAGAAGGAAACGCATTATTTTTCCACTACCCCTGGGCCACAGTTGACCCTTGCATCTACAGAAGGCGATACAAATTGGTACGATATTCAAGGTAATGACTATATTCAAGTTGCATCAAAAGTAACCATTCATCACCAACAGGGGGGGCCAACTTTTTATTATAGTGTCCCATTTACGAACATTTCTAATAACTGTAATGAAAAATGTACAGGTGATGATGATTCAGGTACCTATGTAAAGGTAAACTTTAAAATAAAAAAAAGATTTGTCGGTAACGTCCAATCCAATGGAGTAGTGCTCTATAACTTATATGCTGCAAATTATACTGATTTCTCTCCAACGGCGATGCCAGTTGTTCAGGGAATACTGGGTTTTTCTATCACCGTGCCACAAAAATGCGCATTAAATACTGGGCAAGTAATAACAATGGACTTTAAAAACATTCCGTCTTCATCGTTTAATACGGCTGGCGGTAAAGCTCAAGGCGTAAATGCATTGTCAAGGTCTATCTATGTATATTGTAATGGTATCGTAACTCCAGCAAACTTGGCTCTACGAGTTGAAGCAGATTCAGCGTCTGGTAATGCGATCAAGTCTGACAACAAAGACGTAGGTTTTGTAATTACTGACTCTAATAATAAGGAGCTAACGCCTAACAATATAAATAGCTTCATCCCTTTTAGCTTGAATTCAAATTCAAATTCAAATGTTACAATAAAAGTATATCCAGTGAGCATTACTGGCAATAAGCCTAAAGAGGGTCCTGTTACATCATTAGCTTTCCTACGAGTCGATTTTGAATAATTTTAAGGCTAACATCGTGTATATAAATAGTTTTATAAGACCATTTATTATTTTAGTTTCTATCTTATTCTCAACTCAAGGCAATTCAACATTATCCACTATTAGCTTGAAAATGTATGCAACATTAGTCTCTAATAGTTGCACCGTGAGTAATAGCTCAAAGGATATACCAATAGATATGGGGAGTTGGCCTACACGTAATTTTTCATCATCATCAAAAAAATCACCTCCAGTACCGTTTTTTATCAAATTAGAACACTGCGATGGCCTTGTTACCTCAGGGCTGACTATCAAATTTAACGGTAACAATAATGATGGTTTATTATCTTTAGATAATCTAAGCTCTGCAAAAAATATAGGGATTGCCATCCTCGATAGTAACAAAAACTTAGTTATTATAGGGGATAATAATTTTATTTCAGGTAGTGTATTAAGTAGTGATAATTTTACACTTAAATTTTTCGGGCAATATGTAGCAACCTCATTGCCGGTAACCGCAGGTTCAGCAAATGCTGACGCTACATTTACAATTGAATATCAATAATACACCTAGAAATATAAAGTAAAATGTATTATAGGCTATAACAGAAAAGTTTACACTTTTACAGAAAACTCAATGCAAGCAAGTGAGGAAACACCTATAAATAGTGTTTTGCTCTAATAAATTAATATCTCCCTATAAGAGATATTAATTAAAACAACAAGTTATGCAACAATGGAGTATTACCGATATCAGACGTTGCGTCGTATCTTCTGCATGTACATACATAAAACTATGATATATTGATCTGTTATAATGGATTGGTTTTATGATCTAGGCGTGCGCTGAGTTGAATCGAGGTAAGTTCAAAAATCCCATCTCATATGAAGTTTTTGTCCTTGAACCAGTAAGCCCTTGGCTTATTCTTTGTGCAATCACATACATCTTCTTGGTTAAATTCTTTAGAAAAGAAAATATATCGTACAAAAAAAAGAACAAAATATTGTTTATTTTGATGCTTATAGACTAATGTTTTAATATACATTAATTTATTGCTTTGGCTGATTATCCTATCTATAATCAGGAAAGATTGTTCGGATAAAAATTAACCCCTCACTTTGCGGGTGGATATTTGAGATAAAAAATTGATTTTGATCGATAGCATTCTTAACAAAAAACATCCCGTAAAAATAGTTGATAGTATCTTTGCTGTTTTTATTATTTTTATAGGTGCCATACTTGTTTCTCAGATAAATACTCTTGTTGGTGGCTATATAAACTCTACAATTAACGAGATGACTCGTACTCATGAAGCAATCATGGAGAGTAAAGCTAATCAAGTTAATAAAATAGTCTTTTTGGAAGATTATTTCCGCTATGCTTTTAAAAGAAAGCCATCATTCGAACGCGAAATAGAATATAAAAAAGTTATAGAGAGGGCTAAAGGATTACGTAGTTTTCGATATATCTCTGAAGGAGATAATAATCACCGAGTGATTGTTAATGTTATCGGAAATAATTTTATATCTAAACACCGAACATTATCTCCTACAGTAAATTCTTACTTATTAGCAAATGAAATAAATGCAATGCAGCATCTTTTCTCCCTACTACCTATAACGAATAATAGTTTCAACTTAGAGAGTAGAATATATTATGTTTCAATATCAGGGTTTTACGCCACAACAACGCCTGATGAAAACGTAAGTGCTCAATCTATTGAATCAACATATGAACGCATGATAAGCAGTAAATATTTTATTAATGCAATGAAATTGCCTAAAGCGTCTCAGACAAATATATTTACCCCTGCTTACGATGGACCTAACAACGAGGGAAAACTTATAACAATGTTTATACCTATTAGTATTGATGGCACAACCGTTGGGGTTTTATGTTTCGATTTTAATATTAGAAAACTTGGTACACTCTTAAGCATCGCTATTGATAATAAATATGCAGGTAATTATTTCTGGATAGACGGAAATGCAAATATAATCGCATCTGATACACCAGAAGATTTTACCGAGGATAAAAATATTACAAATAAGGTTCTCACCTTAGCAAATAGTCATGAAACCGGACAATTTCGTGATGGTTTCAATTTTGTTACTTACAAAAAGGTTAAAGGTGAGTATGGGGCAATATTTGTCACTCACTCACCATTGCAAGTGCTGAGAAGCGAATATGGAAAACAAATTATTTTTGTTTTAATTCTTTGGGTTTTCTTTACAATTTCTTTGTTTTTTTCATATGTATTAATCAGAAAATTGATAAAAGAGATGCATATTTTACAACATTCATTAAAATGGAAAGCTAGCCATGACACCTTAACTAACGTATTTAATCGAAATGGATTTTATTCAGAACTAGAAGCTGTCTTTATAAAACTAAATGACTTTAGACGCCCTATTGCTATAATTCAGATAGATTTAGATAAATTCAAATCTATAAATGATACTTATGGGCATTTTTCAGGAGACGAAGTTTTAATTAATACAGCCAGCATCATAAAAGAAAATATTCGTGAGGAAGATATTCTCGGTAGGCTAGGTGGAGAAGAGTTCTGTATTTTTTGCTATGATATTGATCTAAAAGACAGCTCGGTTTTAGCTGAAAAAATTCGTGTATTGATAAATAAAAATAAAGTTGAAGTACTCAACGATGTTTGGATTAATGTTTCTGCATCATTTGGGGTCTCCTGTAGTTCTGAAGTAAATAGCTACGATATAAATAAACTACAAATTTTAGCTGACAAAAGACTCTATATTGCAAAAAATAATGGAAGGAATAGGGTTTGCAATACTGGGTAAAAATCCAACTACAGTGTAAAGATCTAATACACGAAAATCGTTTAATTATACCGATTTTCGTTGTACCAACAGAACAGCATCCTGCCTTATAGCCGACGATATAGCCCGTGATAGCATGAGGTGCTTCGTTAAAGGGTCCCGTTTGGGAAACGGAATCTATGGTCACTCCCGTTTTTGCAACACCGATTTCGACGATAAGTTGGCTTGCTTGAATCTATCCGGCGTCTGAATGGGATTTTATTCCCGCGCCTCGATGAGTTCCGCGCCTGATGA
>Ga0302347_1002125_pt1 | contig 21214 bp, 14 predicted proteins | sample PhyWR1_FD_202178 | JGI IMG/M metagenome (GOLD analysis project Ga0302347, IMG submission 202178) | Leaf surface microbial communities from wheat plants in UC Gill Tract Community Farm, Albany, California, United States - DLSL W.R1 (v2)... | ecosystem: Host-associated > Plants > Phyllosphere >...
TACCGTCGCAGAGACGAGAAAATACTCCTGACGCAGACGTAATTCACGCCCGGAATAGGTGGAGTCGTCCGGGTAAAGTACTCTTGATACGTTCTCGGAATGGTTTTTATCTTCTACCGCGGCAAAGTAATCGCCCTGGTTAAATTTACCGAGATTGATTTCGCTACTGGCCTGAGCGTTCCATAAACGTAAGGTGTTAGTCGCGTCGGTATCAAAGCCTGGGATGATCTGGTCATAGGCCACGGCCAGGATTTCTTCGGTTTCAAGCCAGCGGCTTTTTTTACCTTCATGCTGAATACGCCCGCCAAAACGCACTTTATAGCGGGTGTTATGGCGCTTGAATTCCCACGGATTACCGTACTCCAGCCAGTAGTCCGGGGACTCTTTTTGCCGACCATCGACGATGTTCTGTTTAAACATGCCGTAATCATAACGAATACCGTAGCCGCGCCCCGGTAAACCAAGGGTGGCGAGAGAATCAAGGAAGCAGGCCGCCAGACGTCCAAGGCCACCGTTGCCGAGTCCCGGATCGTTCTCCTCGTCAATCAGCTCCTCAAGGTTAAGGCCCATCTCATCCAGCGCCTTGCTCACATCCTCGTAAACGCCCAGTGATAACAGGGCGTTGGAGAGCGTACGGCCGATCAAGAACTCCATTGATAAGTAGTAAACCTGACGCGTTTCCTGGGAGAGCTGCGCCCGGTTTGAGCGCAGCCAGCGCTCGACCAGACGATCGCGTACCGCAAATAGAGTGGCGTTAAGCCATTCGTGTTTATTGGCTATGGACGGATCTTTCCCGACCGTAAACATGAGTTTATAAGCAATAGAATGCTTTAACGCCTCAATACTGTGGGTCGGGGAGGCATAAGTAAAAGGTGCATTCATCAACATGATTCCTGTCGTTACATCAAACGTTGATAGAGATCGCGATAGGATTGTGCGGCAACGTGCCAGCTAAAATCCATATGCATGGCCTGACGCTGGACATAACGCCACAGCGAAGGACGCGACCACAACACAAAAGCGCGCCGGATCGCCCGTAACAGGGACCAGGCATTACTGTCTTCAAATACAAAGCCGCTGGCGACGCCATCAGCCAGGTTTTCCAGTGAGCTGTCTGCGACGGTATCGGCAAGCCCGCCGGTACGACGAACCAGCGGTAGCGTACCGTATTTCAATCCGTATAGCTGAGTCAGTCCGCACGGTTCAAAGCGGCTGGGGACCAGAATGAGATCGGCACCGGCCATAATGCGGTGTGAGAAGGCTTCGTGATAGCCAATTTGCACCCCTACCTGTCCGGAATGTTCGGCCGCAGCGGCGAGGAACCCCTCCTGAAGCACAGGGTCGCCCGCGCCCAGCAGCGCCAGCTGTCCGCCCTGCTCAAGCAGCCCGGGCAGAGCTTCAAGCACCAGATCGAGACCTTTCTGACTGGTCAAACGGCTCACCACCGCAAACAGCGGTGCCTTGTCATCGACTTTCAGGCCCATCGCGATTTGCAGCTGCCGTTTGTTTTCGGCTTTCTTTTCCAGCGTATCGCGGCTATAACGCGACGTCAGCAGCAAGTCCGTTTCAGGACTCCAGATCTGCTCATCCACGCCGTTAAGAATGCCGGTCAACCGCCCTTCCATTTGCCGCTGACGTAATAAACCTTCCATACCGTAAGCAAATTGCGGCTCGGTAATTTCCCGGGCATAGGTCGGACTCACGGCCGTAATGTGATCGGCATAGAACAGGCCCGCTTTCAGGAACGAAATCTGTCCCTCAAACTCCAGTCCGTGCATGTTATAGAACGACCATGGCAGCTGGATGTCATTCATATGATGGGCGTAAAACAGCCCCTGATAAGCCAGATTATGAACGGTGAAAATAGATTTTGCCGGATGACCACGCGCAGCAAGGTAAGCCGGAGCCAGCCCGGCGTGCCAGTCGTGGGCATGAACCACCTCCGGTCGCCAGAAGGGATCAAGACCGCAGGCCATTTCACAACCGACCCAGCCGAGCAGCGCAAAGCGCAGCACATTATCGGTATAAGCAAACAGGTTGGTGTCGTGATATGGGCTACCGGGGCGGTCATACAGGTGCGGAGCATCTATCAGGTAGATGCCCACGCCATTATAATGCCCAAACAGCAGGGTGATGTGCCCGGCAAAGGTATCGCGCCGCGTGACCACTTGTGCATCGGGGATACCCCGCAGAATATCAGGAAACGCAGGAAGCAGAACCCGTGCATCATCTCCGCCCGCATTTTGTGCTGCGGGTAACGCACCAATTACGTCTGCCAGACCGCCGGTTTTTAACAGCGGGAACATCTCAGAACATACATGTAAAACCTGCATTATCGCTCCTGTCACCACCGCGAAGGCCTTTGCCGCTCGCGATAAAACAGCGCGCGGACCCCTTCCGCGCAAGGTTATTATTCGTCTTTTTGATCTTTCAATTTGTTAAGCATATCTCGTGTTACCAGCACGATCCCTTCTTCAGAGCGGTAGAAACGACGTGCATCTTCTTCAGCGTTTTCGCCGATCACCAGCCCTTCCGGGATCACGCAGGCGCGATCGATAACGCACCGGCGCAGACGGCATGAGCGGCCAATCCAGACATCGGGCAATACCACCGATGAGTCGATATTGCAGAACGAGTTAACCCGAACGCGCGGGAACAGAACGGACTGCACGACAACCGAGCCAGAGATGATACAGCCGCCCGATACGAGGGAGTTCAGCGTCATGCCGTGGCTACCCGAACGGTCCTGAACAAATTTTGCCGGCGGCAGCGATTCCATATGCGTACGAATTGGCCAGTCCTGATCGTACATATCCAGGTCCGGCGTCACCGATGCCAGGTCGAGGTTGGCTTTCCAGTAAGCTTCAAGCGTCCCCACGTCGCGCCAGTAGGGTTCAGACTCTGAATCCGACTGCACGCAGGATTGCGGGAACGGATGCGCGTACGCCAGCCCTGCTTTGGTGATCTGCGGAATAATGTCTTTGCCGAAATCGTGGCTGGAGTTCTCGTTTAGATCGTCCTGCTCCAGCAGTTCGTACAAATAGTCCGCGTTGAAAACATAAATGCCCATGCTGGCGAGCGATTTAGTGTCGTCATTAGGCATGGTCGGCGGATTGGCCGGTTTCTCGACGAAATCAATAATTTTGTCATCTTCGTCAACGTGCATAACGCCAAATGCCGTCGCTTCTGCTTTCGGCACCGGCAGACAGGCGACGGTACAGCGTGCGCCTTTCTTCACGTGGTCGATAAGCATCCGCGAGTAATCCTGCTTGTAGATATGGTCGCCGGCGAGGATCACTACATATTCGGCTTTATAGCGGCGAATAACGTCCAGGTTCTGCGTTACCGCATCAGCCGTGCCGCGATACCAGTTTTCACCGTGTACGCGCTGTTGAGCAGGTAACAAGTCAACGAACTCGTTCATCTCTTCGCTGAAGAATGACCAGCCGCGCTGGATGTGCTGCACCAGAGTATGCGACTGATACTGGGTAATTACGCCAATTCGACGAATACCGGAGTTAATGCAGTTGGAGAGGGCAAAGTCGATAATACGAAACTTGCCGCCAAAGTGAACGGCGGGTTTGGCTCGGGTTACCGTCAAATCTTTCAGACGCGTTCCACGTCCTCCTGCCAGAATCAGGGCAACAGACTTCATCGGCAACTGGCGCGACAACATCAGCAAATCATTGTTTTCAAGCTTAACCATGTCGAACTCCTTTTTTATGACCGTTCAAATACGCATACTCCGTGCGCGGGCCCGTGCCAGATAGCCATGACAACCGGATTGTCCTTTCCGGCAAACGGAGGAATGGCATGCCACTCCCCATCAGGTAAAACCATATCTACAACGTGCTGCGTCGCATTGAGCGTAATCAGCCAGCGGTCTGAAAGCAGAATTTGCATCTGCCGAAGCCCGCTCTGCCATTCACGATCGCTTAACGGCAGCGCCTGTGCATTCAACCAGTGCACGTTGCCATCGCCCTCCTGCCACCAGCTATCCCGGGTTAATGCCGGAATGCGCTGACGCAGGTGGATTAATGCCGCAGTAAATGTCATCAGTCCCGTATTTGCCTGAGACCAGTCAAGCCAGGTCAGAGCATTATCCTGGCAATACGCATTGTTATTTCCGTGCTGGCTGTGCCCATGTTCATCGCCGGCAAGCAGCATCGGCGTGCCCTGAGCAAGCAGCAGCGACGTCATCAAAGCATGGACGCTGGCCCGTCGCCGCTCGATGATATCCAGAATGCCGCCAAGTCCTTCTTTACCATGATTATTGCTGTAATTTTTACTCGTGCCATCGCGATTCTCTTCACCGTTGGCTTCGTTATGCTTCTCATCGAAGCAAACGCAGTCGCGCAGGGTGAATCCATCGTGCGCGGTCACCAGATTAATCGTCGCTGACGGCAGGCGACCATTGTTCTGGAAGACGTCGCTTGAGGCGGCAAAACGGCAGGCGAATTCACCTACTGTCAGATCCTGTTGCAGCCAGAAACGGCGTGTCGCATCGCGAAAATGGTCGTTCCATTCCGCAAAGAGCGGCGGAAAATTCCCGACCTGATATCCTCCATGACCGACATCCCACGGCTCCGCGATAAGCTTTAACGATGCCAGATGCGGATCGTTTTTTATCGCTTCAAACAGCGGCGCATCCTGGCGAAATTCCGGGGTTCGTCCCATCACTGTCGCCAGATCGAAACGAAAACCGTCCACATGGCATTCGTCCACCCAGAAGCGTAAACACTGGTGGGCGTACTCTACGGTGCCGGGCAAACTGAGGTTCAGTGTGTTACCACATCCGGTCCAGTTTTCGTAGTCGCCATCTTCTCTGATCCAATAATAGCTACGGTTGTCGATTCCGCGCAGGGAGAACGTCGGACCATCGAGATCGATTTCTGCGCTGTGGTTAAGCACGATATCCAGAATCACTTCGATACCGGCTTTGTGCAGCGCTTTTACCGTATCGCGAAATTCGTTCAGCGCCTTCGCAGGTTCGCTGGCGTAGCGCGGATCGACGGCGCACATCGCCAGCGGGTTATAGCCCCAGTAATTGGTTAATCCCATGCGTTGCAGGCGCGGCTCGCTGCTGAAATGCGCCACCGGCAACAACTCCAGCGCGGTAATACCCAGCGTTTTGTAATAGTTCAGCATCACCGGATGCGCCAGTGCTTTATAGGTTCCGCGAATGTCTTCCGGAATTTCCGGATGCAAATACGTCAGCCCTTTAACGTGCGCTTCGTAGATGACCGTTTTGCCCCATGGCGTGTGCGGCCGCGCGTCGTTATCCCAGTCGTAACGTAAATCGACCACTACGCTGCGGGGAGCGACTGGCGCACTGTCATAGTGATCGGGCGTTTCATGGCCGCCGTGAAATAACGCATCATCGTGTGGATGTCCGTCAACCATTCGGGCGCAAGGGTCGAGCAGCAGTTTGGCCGGATTAAAGCGGTGCCCCTGCGCAGGCGCCCACGGTCCGTGGACGCGATAACCGTAGCGCAGCCCCGGACGGGCATCCGGCAGATAGCCGTGCCAGATATCACCGCTGCGGGAAGGTAAGTCGTAGCGATGCTCGAAGCCGGATTCGTCAAATACACAGAGCTCAACCCGTTCAGCATGGACAGAGAACAGCGTGAAATTCACGCCGCTACCGTCAAAATGTGCGCCGAGAGGCGCAGGTTGTCCCGGTGTTAAGGCGATCATTCCTCCGCCTCCCGCATTAGCCAGATCGTCGCAAGCGGCGGCAGCGTCAGACTCAGAGACTGCGGACGTCCATGACTTTCGATATCGTCGCTCTGTACCGCTCCGCCGTTGCCCGCATTGCTGCCGTGATAATGCATAGAGTCGGTATTCAGCACTTCACGCCATTTGCCCGGCTGATTAATGCCGAAACGGTAATCGTGGCGCGGAACCGGAGTAAAGTTACTGGCGACAATAATCTCGTTACCCGCCTTGTCACGACGAACAAAAATCAGCACCGAGCGCGCTTTATCATCCACCACCAGCCATTCAAAGCCGTAAGGGTCAAAATCCAGCTCGTGCAGCGCTTTATGGTGACGATAAGTGTGGTTGAGATCGCGGACCAGGCGTTGAACGCCGTGATGCCAGTTGTCTGCGCCTTCAAGCAAGTGCCAGTCGAGGCTGACGTCATGGTTCCACTCCCGGCCCTGGGCAAATTCATTGCCCATAAACAGCAGTTTTTTGCCGGGGAATGCCCATAGCCAGCCGTAATAGGCACGCATATTGGCGAACTTCTGCCATGCATCGCCCGGCATCCGATCAAGGATGGATTTTTTACCGTGCACCACTTCATCATGCGATAGCGGCAGCACGAAGTTTTCGGTGTAGTTATAGAACATGCCGAACGTCAGCTTTTCATGATGGTGCTGGCGATAGACAGGATCGAGCTTCATGTAGTCGAGCGTGTCGTGCATCCAGCCGAGATTCCACTTGTACCAGAAGCCGAGGCCGCCGGTATTCGCCGGGCGCGAAACGCCCTCAAAGTCGGTAGATTCTTCCGCCATACTGACCGCGCCGGGGACCTGTTCACCCAGAATACGGTTGGTCGAGCGTAAAAATTCGATGGCCTCAAGATTTTCGCGTCCGCCAAATTCGTTGGGTATCCACTCACCCTGTTTACGGCTGTAATCGCGATAAATCATGGAGGCTACTGCATCGACACGCAGGGCATCGATACCAAAACGCTCGATCCAGTACAGCGCATTACCCACCAGATAATTGCGTACTTCACGGCGCCCGTAGTTGTAGATCAGCGTATTCCAGTCCTGATGATAGCCTTCACGCGGATCGCTGTGCTCATAGAGATCGGTACCATCAAACTCTGCCAGACCAAAGTCATCGTCCGGAAAGTGGCCCGGAACCCAGTCAAGGATCACGTTTAACCCGGCGGCATGGGCAGCGTCGATAAAATAGCGGAAGTCATCGCGGGTGCCAAAACGACGGGTCGGCGCATAAAGTCCGGTAGGCTGATAGCCCCAGCTGCCGTCAAACGGATGTTCGTTAACCGGCAGCAGTTCCAGATGGGTGAATCCCATCCATTTAACATAGGGCACCAGCTGGTCAGCCAGTTCACGATAGCTGAGCCAGAAATTATCGTCGGTATGGCGACGCCATGAGCCAAGATGCACTTCATAGATGGAGATGGGCGCATCCAGTTCATTGGCTTTTTTACGTTCGTCACTCTGGACCACTTTTTCCGGCAGACCACAGATAAGCGACGCGGTTTCCGGGCGCATCTGCGCTTCAAAAGCATAAGGGTCAGCTTTGATACGCATCACACCGTGCGCATCGATAATCTCGTATTTATAAAGCTGACCATTGTGCGCGCCGGGGATAAACAGTTCCCAGACGCCGCTCTCTTTGCGTAAGCGCATTGGATGGCGGCGACCATCCCAGAAGTTGAACTGGCCAACGACGGATACCCGCTGCGCATTCGGCGCCCAGACGGAAAAGCGCGTACCGGTGACGCCGTCCATCGTATCACCATGCGCGCCCAGCGTTTCATAAGGCCGCAGGTGGGTTCCCTCTGACAGCAGCCAGGCATCCAGCTCCTGCAATAAAGGGCCAAAGCGATAGGGATCGTCAATCAGATTTTGCTGGCCGTGCCAGATAACGGCAAGCTGGTAGCGAAACGCATTTTTACGGCGCGGCAGTACGCTACTAAAGAAGCCCCGGGAATCCAGACATTCAAGTTTACCGACCTTGCGGCCCGTTTTAGGTTCAATAACCCACACTTCTGTGGCATCGGGTAACAAGGCCCGGACTTCCAGCCCGGCATCCGTTCGATGCATGCCCAGTACGGAAAATGGGTCCGCAAAGTGCCCGGCAATTAGCGCGTTAATCACGTCTCTGTCTACATGATTCGACATGGATCTCATCCTGTTATATGTAGGTCGCTTCATTCCTGCGGTATATATACACCCGGTTGCGACTTTTTTTGACCTGAATGGCGCTGCATAATGTGCGTCCATCTGCGCCATCCGACCTTCAGCCAAAATGTGTAGGCACTACGCTTAAGCATAGACAACGCCGTATCGCTCTCCCGAAAAAAAATGAAACATTGCGTGACTCCTTGTTTGACGCAAAAAAATGGGGTGTTATTACACCCCGTTGTACATGCTGCGTCATTATGCCAGTTGGCGGAGAATACGGCGGAGCGGCTCTGCGGCCCCCCACAATAGCTGGTCACCTACGGTAAACGCCGACAAATATTCAGGCCCCATATTGAGCTTACGCAGGCGGCCTACCGGCGTTGTTAGCGTACCGGTCACCGCAGCCGGCGTCAGTTCACGCATCGAAAGTTCACGGTCATTAGGAATGACTTTAGCCCACGGATTGTGCGCCGCCAGCAGTTCTTCGATCGTCGGAACAGAAACGTCTTTCTTCAACTTGATGGTAAAGGCCTGACTATGGCAGCGCAGCGCACCTACACGTACGCACAGGCCGTCTACCGGAATAGTTGTAGTAGTGGCAAGAATTTTGTTGGTTTCGGCCTGGCCTTTCCACTCTTCACGGCTCTGGCCGTTATCCAGCTGTTTGTCGATCCACGGGATCAGGCTACCCGCCAGCGGCACGCCAAAGTTTTCAACAGGCAGATCGCCATTGCGGGCCAGCGCCGTGACTTTGCGTTCGATATCAAGGATTGCAGAGGCCGGGTTCGCCAGTTCATCGGAAACATGGTTATAGAGTTGGCCCATTTGTGCCAGCAGCTCGCGCATATGTCGCGCACCGCCGCCAGAGGCGGCCTGATACGTCGCCACCGATACCCAGTCCACCAGATCGTTGGCGAACAGACCGCCAAGCGACATGAGCATCAGGCTGACAGTACAGTTGCCGCCTACAAAGGTTTTTACGCCATTGTTGAGACCGTGGGTGATGACGTCCTGGTTAACCGGGTCGAGAATGATGATGGCATCATCTTTCATTCGCAGTGACGAGGCGGCATCAATCCAGTAGCCTTGCCAACCGCTTTGACGAAGCTTTGGGTAGATTTCATTGGTATAATCGCCGCCCTGGCAGGTGACGATAATATCGAGCGCCTTCAGCGCTTCAAGATCGAAAGCATCCTGAAGCGTACCGCCCTGGGTGTTACCGAACCCAGGTGCGGCCTGTCCCAGTTGAGACGTTGAGAAGAAGACGGGACGAATGGCGTCAAAATCGCGCTCTTCTACCATGCGTTGCATGAGTACGGAGCCGACCATACCGCGCCAACCAATAAAACCAACATTTTTCATAGCGTTTTTCCTGCGAAGATGTGTGCTGTTATGCAAGCCAGTCACCTGGTGTTATATCCTTCACCATACAAAAAGCAGCCAAAGTCGCAAGTGAAATTAATCAATGATGGCCGGGCCATCAGAAGAGTGGCTTATCTTGTTGGTTAACGCACTAAAAACGAATAACAAATACACACTGATTATCAGGAAATTAGTTAATGAATGACATCATTTCTGCCGCAGTTTTATTGATCTTAATTATGGATCCGCTGGGAAATTTACCGATTTTTATGTCGGTGCTGAAGCACACGGAGCCTAAACGCCGTCGGGCTATTATGATCCGCGAATTGTTCATCGCGCTGCTGGTGATGTTTATTTTCCTGTTCGCCGGTGAAAAAATCCTCTCGGTTCTCAGCTTACGCGCCGAAACGGTGTCTATCTCGGGCGGCATCATCTTGTTCCTGATCGCGATTAAAATGATTTTTCCCAGCGCGTCAGGCAACAGTAGCGGTTTACCCGCCGGTGAAGAGCCGTTTATCGTACCGCTGGCCATTCCGCTGGTGGCCGGTCCTACCCTGCTGGCGACGCTGATGCTGCTGTCGCATCAATATCCGAATCAGATGGGCCATCTGGTGATTGCCCTGCTGCTGGCCTGGGGCGGTACATTTGTGATCCTGCTACAGTCGTCGCTGTTTTTACGCCTGCTGGGCGAAAAAGGGGTTAATGCGCTGGAACGGTTGATGGGCCTTATTCTGGTGATGCTCGCGACCCAGATGTTCCTTGACGGCATCCGAATGTGGATGAAAGGCTGAGATCGTTAAATGTCGGCGGCGCGCTGTCTGGCGGGCGTCCACGAGTGGATGATGGATTTTATACGTTCAACAGGGATAAAGAATGCAATATCAATTTTCAAGTGAAGGGTCGTGTCCGTTGGTTCTGATCTCTCTCGGGATGGGGGAGAAAGTCAGTATTGAACACGGTTCGATGGTTTTTCATAACGGCAAAGTGAATCTCGAAGGCCGAATGAATCAGAATAGCTCAGGCCTGTTGGGAGGCATTATTAAAGCTGCCGCCCGCTCAATGGTCAGCGGCGAAAGCTTTTTTGTCACCACCGCAACGGGCACGGCAAATGACGGTCTTATTGCTATTTCGTCGGGCAGTATTGGCAATATTAAAGCGCTGGAAGTGGGTAAAAGCACCTGGCGTCTTAATGACGGTGCCTTTTTAGCCTGCGACAGCAGCGTGACCTATCAAATGAAACGCCAGTCGTTGGGCCGCGCCGTTTTCAGCGGCACAGGTGGACTGTTCGTTATGGAAACGGCCGGAACCGGGACGCTGCTGGTAAATGGATTTGGCGAAGTTGTTGAACTGGATCTGGACGGCAACGATACGCTGATCGTCGATAACCTTCACGTGGTGGCGTGGGAAAATACGCTTTCATACAATATTAAAATGGCGTCCGGCATTTTTGGCTTTAAAACCGGAGAAGGTCTGGTCAACGAGTTTTCCGGAAAAGGAAAATTGCTGGTTCAGTCGAAAAATAGTAAAGCATTTGCCGCAACGCTACAGCCTTATCTACCAAAGAAATAAAAGGATTGTTTAGCCCGGCACGCGCAGCCATTGCGCTGCCGGGCGCGTTCATTAACTCAACAAACTAAATGCGATCGCACCAACCATACCGCCAACTGTGCCGAGGATGGTTTCCATCATCGTCCAGGTCTTTAGCGTTTGTGCTTCGGTGGCACCGGTAAATTTACCGAACAGCCAGAAGCCAGCGTCGTTAACGTGGCTTACCACAATTGAACCGCCCGCGATGCAGATAGACAGCGCGGCCATTTGCGCGCCGCTGTAGTGCAGTTGCTCAATGACGGGCATCACCAGACCCACTGCGGTTAAGCAGGCTACGGTGGCTGAACCCTGGATGATTCGCACCGCAGCCGCCAGCACGAAGCAGGTTAAGGCAATCGGTAATCCCATCCCGGTCAGGGCTTCACCCAGCGCCGGACCCACTCCGGAATCAACCAGGACCTGTTTGAATACGCCGCCCGCACCAATCACCAGCAGAATAATCCCCGCTGGTTGCAGCGCGTGACCGCAGATTTCCATGACCCGATCTTTCGCCATGCCCTGACGCATTGCCAGACCATAAATCGCCACCAGGCAAGCTACCAGAATCGCCGTAAACGGATGGCCGATAAATTCAAACCATTCGTACGCCGTAGAGCCCTGAGGCACAAAACGCGCGGCAATGGTTTTCAGACCTACCAGCACCAGAGGTAGCAGGATCAACGACAGGCTAAAGCCAAAAGACGGCATTTTACCCTCGCCCAGATGCGGCTCGGTAATATCATCAGGCACATTCAGTTCTACGTAGCGGCTGATAAAGTTGCCCCACAGTGGGCCAGCGATAAGCATTCCCGGAATTGCAGCACACAGACCGATGAGGATCATCCAGCCAAAGTCAGCGTGCATCTGAGAAGCCAGCAGCATCGGCGCAGGACCCGGCACCAGGAACGCAGCGGCGGCGGCAACACCGGCAAACAGCGGGATCACCAGTTTTACCAGATTGGTTTTAGTGTGCCGCGCCATTGAGAAAGCAACGCTGATGAGCAGCACAATCGCCACTTCAAAAAACAGCGGCAGCGCACAAATTAGCCCTGCCAGGCCAATCGCATAATGCGCACGGCTGTGGCCAAATGATTTGAGCATCTTGACGGCAATTTGATCGACGGCGCCTGTCTCATGCAGGATCTTGCCGAACATCGCGCCGAGCGCAACAACAATGGCCAGGAATCCCAGCGTACCGCCCATGCCTTTTTCCATGGTCGCCGCGATTTTATCGAGCGGCATTCCGGAAAAAAGACCTGCACCAATAGACACCACCATCAAAGCAACGAAGGCGTGCATACGCGCCTTCATCACTAAAAACAGCAGCAGCAAAACCGAGCCGACTGCGGTTAAAACAAGCGTTAATGTACTCACTGACCACTACCTTTATTAATCACATCAATCGTGCTGGCAACAACGCCATCAAGCGACTGGTCAATATCTACAACTAATACATCACTTTCGTCTGCGCCAGGTTCCTGCAGCGTTTCAAATTGCGTTACCAGCATCTGGGTTTTAAAGAAATGGCCTTTACGTGCTTTAAGGCGGCTTTCAATCACCTCGAAATCGCCCTTCAGATAGATAAAAGAGAGATTCGGATTGCCCTCGCGCAGCTGGTCGCGGTAGTGCTTTTTCAGCGCGGAGCAGACAATCAGCGACACCTTATTGGTACGCTGCATGGCAAAAGCGGCATCGTTCAGCGCCTGAAGCCACGGTTTACGATCCTGGTCGTTCAGCGGTTCGCCAGACGCCATTTTATTAATATTGCTTCGCGGATGGAGAAAATCACCATCCAGGAAAGCCGCGTGCAGTTGATGGGCAACTTCGCTGGCGACCGCAGATTTACCGCTGCCGGAGACGCCCATCAGGACATAGATGTGGTGATCATGATTCGTCGTGCTCAAAGCGCCCTCCCACAGGAACTGATTCTCTGATTGTTACGGGTAACAGTTATCGGTAACATTGTCCGGTCGGATAATGCCAGAAGCAATAACCATCGATCCCAGAAGTGAATAAGTGTGAGCTACGTCAAATTTGTCAGGCTTAAATAGATCCGCCCGGCGACAATGTGAAACCTAAATCTAACATTTTCGGCGTTACGGTCTCGCCACGAATGCGTGCCAGCAGACGTTCAGCGCCAATACGTCCCATGCGCTCGCGCGGCGTCAGGACGCTGGCCAACCTCGGTTCCATCACCTGCCCAATGTCGTGGCCGTGGAAACCGGCAATCGCGATATCACCAGGGATATTAAGTCCCAGCCGCTGGCATTCAAAGGCGGCACCGACAGCAAGGTCATCATTGGTACAGAAAATACCGTCTAATTGCGGGTATTCACGACGCGCCTGACGCATTAGCTCAATGCCTGAAGAGTAGGAAGACGACTGTTCGACCATCACGCTATAAGGTATCAGTCCGGCATCCAGCATCGCCTGCTCATAACCCTTCTGTTTGATAATAGTTCGTTCATCAAGACGTGCGCCAAGATAGGCGACGTGACGATGATCACGGGCAATGATTGCGGCAGTCATCTGGCGGGCGGCTTCAAAGTTGTCGAATCCTACGGCGATGTCCAGGCACGGCGATTGACTGTCCATCAGTTCCACAACCGGGATACCGGCAACTTCGATCATCTTGAGCGTACGGGGAGTATGGGTACGTTCAGTGAGGATCAGACCATCTATATTCCATGAAAGCATTGATTCCAGACGCTCTTGCTCCATTTCCGGCTTATAGCCGTAGTGAGCCAGCATCGTTTGATAGCCATGCGCGTCTGTCACGCTCTCGATACCGCGCAACACTTCAGCAAATACCTGGTTGGTTAATGAAGGCAGCAGTACGCCCACGGCGCGGCTGGTCGCGTTGGAAAGTATATCGGGGGCGCGGTTGGGAATATAACCCAGTTCATCAAGGACGGCGGCGATTTTGCCACGCAGCGCAACCGAGACTTGCTCGGGATTACGTAAAAAACGGCTGACCGTCATTTTGGTCACGCCAACGCGATCGGCTACATCCTGAAGTACGGGTCTTTTCTTTTTCATTGTCCGCAAAAAGATAAATAGGGAAACATTTCCTCAGTTTATCACGGACAACGCCCAACCTTTCCTGCCATCAGGAAAGGTTGGGCAAATTATTTATACTGCCGGTAAATCAAACAGCAAAATTTCACTGCCGCTGTCGGCATGAACGGAGATTGCCTGCTCATCCCAAATCGCCAGACCGTCTGCGGTTGTCGCTTTGGTTCCGTTGATTGTCACGTCGCCTTTTACTACCTGGATCCAGACCCGACGGTTGGCAACAATCTGATGGACCGACTGCTCGTCTTTCGCCAGCGCCCAGCGGTACAGTTCCATATCCTGAAATACCTTCAGCGAGCCGTCACGGGCATCTGGTGAAAGGACCAGTTGTTTACCCCGATCGGCATCGAAGCGGCGCTGTTCATAGCGTGGCGCAATGCCATTTTTTTCCGGCATGATCCAGATTTGATACAGGTGGAGACGCTCGGTTTCACTCGGGTTGTACTCCGAGTGACGCACGCCGGTTCCGGCGCTCATGATCTGGAATTCACCGGCAGGCACCTGCTCTTTATTGCCCATGCTGTCCTGATGCTCGACGACGCCTTCCAGCACGTAGGTCAGGATTTCCATATCTTTATGCGGATGGGTGCCAAACCCTTGACCAGCGTCGATTACATCATCGTTAATCACCCGCAGCGCGGAGAACCCCATAAAATTAGCATCGTAATAATTGGCAAATGAGAAAGTATGCCAGGAATCGAGCCAGCCATGATTTGCGTGACCGCGGTCGTTCGCTTTGCGTAAATAGATCATTTGTTTACTCCCGTATGCTGTTGATGGAGTAAGTCTGGACCGAAAGCAGGCAAGATCATAGAGGGTGAAAATTGACTCCTCTGTTCAAAAAATATGAACAATTGCTGAGGAGTCAATCGCGGCTATCAGGCGAGGGTTATCGTGGCAGGCGAGGCCTGCTCAAAGGCGCGTTCCAGGATTTCAAGGTTGGTCAGAACCTCAGATTGTTTAACGTAATTGTCTGCCCCACCCGTCAGAGTGGCGTACAGCGCATCATAAACCCGACCGTAATCGCCAGGCTCCGGCGTCACCTCTTCACGTACGGTCAGGCCATCTTCGTTCACATACTCCAGTTGACCGACGCTTTCGTCCGCCGCAAAACCCGCATCGCCCGGCATAATATTGGCCTTCAGGTTGGTTTCCTGCTGATCGATACCGTATTTAATAAACGAACCTTTCGTGCCGTGAATGATAAATTTCGGATAGTCGATTTTGACCAGATGGCTGGTTTTAACGATCGCTTTCAAATCGCCATAAAAAAGCTGGGCTTCAAAAGTGTCGTCCGGATTTTCTTTATTGCGCAGGCTGCGGATGTCATAGGCTACGTGATCCGGACGACCGAACAGGGAGATTACCTGATCCAGCGTATGAACACCCAGGCCGTAAAACATGCCATCCTGCGGCAGACCGGGTTTGGTTTCCGCCACCGGTCGGTAGTAGTCAAAATGGCTTTCGATCTCAACGATGTCGCCTAACTTACCGCTCTCAATCACTTTTTTGGCGGTCAGGAAGCAGGAGTCGAAGCGACGATTCTGGTACGGCGTAACCGTTAATCCTTTACTTTTTGCCAGCTCAAACAGCGTTTTTGCTTCAGCGATGGTAGGGGTAAACGGTTTTTCTACCAGCACATTTTTTCCCGCTTCCAGCGCGCGTTTTGCGTAGTCAAAATGGCTGTCAGCATGGGTGCAAACGATGACCAGCTTCACCTTTTCATCGTTGAGGACTTCATTCAAATCGCTGGTAAAATGGATGTGTGAATACTGCGGCTGCTGCTCTTCCGGTTTAGCATGACGGCGAAAAATGTGAGCCACACGCCAGCTCTCTTTGCGATTGAGTACATAAGGAAGATGGTAACGGGTGGTGCTTTTGCCAAATCCAATGAATGCGCAATCCAGGGTCATTGTCGTTTCCTTTTTGAGGTCGAATGACATTAACCTTAATGCATTTTCGCGATGGATGGCACGCCGATTGTCCGCCACAGGAGCGGAATATGTGTAAAATAATCCTGTCCGTCATGCCTCTTTAAGGAAGCCCGGTGTGAAACCCAAATCTGTAACGCTATACGATGTCGCTGATTATGCCGGCGTCTCCTATCAGACCGTTTCGCGCGTGATCAACCAGGCCAGTCACGTTTCACAGAAGACGCGTCTGAAGGTTGAAGGCGCCATGCAGGCGCTGAATTACGTGCCGAACCGGGTCGCACAGCAGCTGGCTGGCAAAGTTAGCCACACCATTGGTCTGGCGACCACCAACCTTTCGCTGCACGCGCCTTCGCAAATTGCCGCTGCCATTAAGTCCCGGGCCGGAGAACAGCAATTTAATGTTGTGATGTCGATGGTTGAAAAGCCGGGGCTGGAGGCCTGCAAAGCGGCGGTAAACGCCTTGCTTTCCCAGCGTGTCGATGGTCTGATTATTAATATTCCCCTCGAGCACGACGATGCGCACACGGTACAGGCCGCATGTGGTCATGTGCCCGTGTTGTTTCTTGACGTCTCTCCCGATATCACGGCCGCACATATTATTTTTGACCCGTTCGACGGCGCACGTCTTGGCGTGGATCATCTGGTCGGGCTGGGCCACCGTGAAATTGCGTTATTAACCGGGCCGCTCTCTTCGGTATCGGCGCGTCTGCGTTTTGAAGGCTGGCAGCAGCAGCTTGCCCATCATCGACTGCGCGCGACGACGGTACTGAACGGCGACTGGAGTTCGCGTTCAGGCTATGAGCAAACGTTACGTTTGCTTAGCGGTAAAACGCTGCCCGGCGCGCTTCTGGTGGCGAACGATCAAATGGCGTTGGGCGCGCTGCGGGCGTTTTCAGAGTCGGGCCTGCGGGTTCCGGAGGAGATGTCGGTGGTCGGCTACGATGATACCGAGGACAGCGCCTGTTTTATTCCCCCGCTCACCACCATCAAGCAGGATTTCAAAATGCTGGGTCAGGCCAGCGTCACGCGCCTGATAACCTTACTCTCCGGAGATGAGATCAACCCCATTGCACACATATTGCCGGTCACGCTGGTGGAACGTAAAACGACCGCCGCGCCTGGCGCGCCTGGCGCGCCCTCTTCAACACCGCAAGCTCTGGCAGAAGCGCTGACGAAACTGGCCCAACAAGTGGCTCGCCTGAGTTAACTGGCGTCGCGATCGCGCCCCCCTGCCCGACCGCTTGCGCAGGTCAATACGGCCCTGGGCGTAGCATAAGCAAAATTTTTGCGATAGCCATCAACTAAATTTGCTCAGCCGCTTTACAGTCCGGCTGACAAAAATCATAGTCAGCGAAAATTGTGAGCGAATAACATAAAATTTGAGGAACGTGAATATGACGATTAATGCGGGTACGCCCGGTGCCACTCTGGCTTCTGTTCTGGCCCGTCGCGACTGGGAAAACCCGGTCATTACGCATATTAACTCGCTCCCCGCGCATCCACCCTTTGCCAGCTGGCGTTCGTCGGATGCTGCCAGAGATGAAATCGTTTCTGACAGCGTCCAGCGGCTTAACGGCCGGTGGGCATTCAGCTATTACGCTTGTCCACAGGATGTACCGGAAAACTGGATCGAACAGGATCAGGCTGGCGCAGATGAAATAGATGTGCCATCAAACTGGCAACTGTTGGGCTACGATGCGCCCATTTATACCAATGTGACCTATCCGATCCCGGTTAATCCGCCGTATGTTCCGCAGCAAAATCCAACGGGATGTTACTCGCTCACATTTAGCGTAAAAGCAGAATGGCTTAACAGTGGCCAGACGCGCATTATTTTTGATGGCGTCAACTCTGCCTTTCATCTGTGGTGTAACGGTCACTGGATTGGCTACGCGCAGGACAGTCGTCTGCCATCCGAATTCGATTTGAGCCATGTGCTTCAGGCGGGTGAAAACCGTCTGGCGGTAATGGTCCTGCGCTGGAGCGACGGTACCTGGCTGGAAGATCAGGATATGTGGCGGATGAGCGGTATTTTCCGCGATGTTTCCCTGCTGCATAAACCGTCGACGCACTTGAATGACGTACGGATAACCACGCTATTAAATGAGGATTTTACCCGGGCCACGCTGGAAACACAGGTTATCGTTGGCGGCGCCTTTGATATAAACGCGCAGATTGCCCTGCAATTATGGCAAAACAACGTTCTCATCGGTGAGACGCAGCAGGCTATCGGCAGCGAGATTATTGACGAACGCGGCGCCTATCACGACCGCACCACCCTGCGCCTGCGGGTTGAAAATCCACGCCTGTGGAGCGCTGAAACGCCGTATCTTTATCGCGCCGTGGCGATCCTGAAAAATGCGCAGGGTGAGGTCGTTGAAGCTGAAGCGTACGACGTCGGTTTTCGCAGCGTGACGATTTCTCAGGGACTACTGAAGCTCAATGGCCAGCCGCTGCTTATTCGCGGCACCAATCGGCACGAACATCATCCGCAACACGGCCAGGTGATGGACGAGGAGACAATGCGCCGCGATATTGTGCTGATGAAACAGCATAATTTTAATGCCGTGCGCTGTTCACATTACCCTAACCACCCGTTGTGGTATCGCCTGTGCGATCGCTATGGTCTGTACGTAGTTGATGAAGCCAATATTGAAACGCATGGTATGGAGCCGATGAGCCGGTTATCAGACGATCCTGTCTGGCTGGCGGCAATGAGTGAGCGCGTCACACGAATGGTGCAGCGCGACCGCAATCATCCGTCCATTATTATCTGGTCGCTGGGCAATGAGTCAGGACACGGTGCTAACCATGATGCGCTTTACCGCTGGATCAAAACCAACGATCCGACTCGTCCGGTACAGTATGAAGGCGGCGGCGCTAACAGCGCGGCCACCGATATCCTCTGTCCGATGTATGCACGCGTGGATCAGGATCAGCCGTTCCCGCAGGTACCGAAGTGGTCAATTAAAAAGTGGATCGGTATGCCGGACGAAACCCGCCCGCTGATCCTCTGCGAATATGCTCACGCAATGGGTAATAGCCTCGGCGGATTCCATAAATACTGGGCGGCGTTTCGCCAGCATCCCCGCCTTCAGGGCGGCTTTATCTGGGACTGGGTCGATCAATCGCTGACCCAATACGACGCCGACGGACGCCCGTTCTCAGCGTATGGCGGCGATTTTGGCGATACGCCAAACGATCGTCAGTTCTGTATGAATGGTCTGGTCTTTGCCGATCGTACGCCGCACCCTTCCCTTTACGAAGCGCAGCAGGCACAGCAGTTTTTCCAGTTCACTCTGCATGACAACACTCTCACTATCACCAGCGAGTACCTGTTCCGCCACAGCGATAATGAACGTCTGGTATGGACACTAAAGCAGGAGGACGAAACGCTGGCGCAGGGCTGCGCGATACTGGATATTGCTCCGCAGGGCACGCAGACGCTAAGACTCGAAACGCTGCCTGCCATCACGCAGCCCGGTCAGGTATGGCTGAATGTGGAAGTACAACATATCGCCGCAACCGACTGGAGCCAGGCGGGACACGTTTGCGCCTGGCAGCAGTGGCGGATGCCCGATATTCTCGTTCCTCAGCCGACGATGGAAGGCAGCGCGCCACAGCTTGAGGTAAATGAACATAATTATCTGATTTCTCATGGCAATCAGCGCTGGGAGTTTAGCCGCCAGACCGGTTTTCTCACTCAATGGTGGAACGACGGACGCGAAACGCTGCTTTCGCCCTTACAGGATCAGTTTACGCGTGCGCCGCTGGATAACGATATTGGGATCAGCGAAGTCACCCGTATCGATCCTAATGCGTGGGCAGAACGCTGGAAAGCCGCAGGCATGTACGATCTTGATGCCCGTCTGGTCAAATGCGAAGTCGTACAGTGCGATCGGGAGATCCAGTTACGTACCGTCCATCTTTGGCAGTATGATGCCAGGACGCTCTTTATCAGCAGCAAAACATACTGCGTTAACGTTCAGGGTGAGCTGCATATCAGCGTGGACGTCGATATCGCGCACGGCACTCCTGCTCCGGCGCGTATTGGACTGACCTGCCAGTTGAGCGACATTCATGCCGATGTGACCTGGCAGGGACTCGGGCCGCACGAAAATTATCCCGATCGAAAAACGTCCGCCCGCTACGACCGCTGGCAGCGCCCGTTGAACGATCTTTATACGCCTTATGTTTTCCCCGGTGAGAACGGCCTGCGCTGCGCAACGACCCGTCTGGAATACGGTGATAGCTGCTGGCAGGGCAACTTCCAGTTTAATATCAGCCGCTACGGGCAGCGGCAATTAAAAGAGACATCGCATCGTCACTTACTGCGCGAGGAGCAAGGGACCTGGCTGAATCTGGATGGCTTCCATATGGGCGTTGGCGGTGATGACTCCTGGAGCCCGGCAGTTGCAGCGGAGTTTTTATTACAGGAAAGTCACTATCATTATGCGTTGAGCTGGACACGTCTGGGACATGGTATGGCGCAGAATTAAAGGCAAAAAAAAGCCAGCACGCGGCTGGCTAAGATAATACTGGAAGCAATGTGAGCAATGTCGTGCTTTCAGGTTTTCCGTAAAGGACTCCCTGACTGCATGACAATAATAATCATTATCATTCGCACTTGTCCACCCTTTTTTGGAAAATTTTGCAGGTTGACAGAATTATGAAAGTCATTGATGTTAAAGGGGACTTATAACCTGTTGAGGACAAAAGGAATGAGCGAGATTGTGATCCGGCATAGTGAAGCCCGTGATGCAGAAACGTTACGTCAGATTAATGCGCATCCGGAGGTCTATCACAACACGCTACAACTTCCTCATCCCTCAATGGAAATGTGGGAAGAACGGCTAAAACCACAGCCCGGACGTCGTCATCTGGTCGCCTGTATTGATCAACGGGTGGTCGGTCATCTGGTCCTGCACATCGAACAAAATCCGCGACGCAGTCATGTGGCCACATTCGGCATTAGTACTTCGCCAGATTTCCGCCAGCGCGGCGTGGGATCGGCGCTTATACTTGAAATGGTCAATCTGTGCGATAACTGGCTTCGCATTCAACGTATTGAGTTAACCGTATTTATTGATAATCCGGGTGCCATCGCGCTATATGAGAAATTTGGTTTTGAGCAAGAGGGCACCGGTAAGAAATACGCGCTGCGTAACGGACAATACATTGATGCCTTATTTATGGCGCGAGTAAAATAATATATTAATGTTTGTGTTAACAGAAATCGTTAATAATCCCGTTAATTAAAAATCGTGTCGAAAAAGGTCAGGGGTTACCCCCTGACCGACTCCGGGCGTGTTGCCAGCGCGGCTTACAGCCCGTTTAACTGCCGCCGTTATTTACGGTGGCGCGCAATAT
>Ga0302347_1002127_pt1 | contig 21209 bp, 14 predicted proteins | sample PhyWR1_FD_202178 | JGI IMG/M metagenome (GOLD analysis project Ga0302347, IMG submission 202178) | Leaf surface microbial communities from wheat plants in UC Gill Tract Community Farm, Albany, California, United States - DLSL W.R1 (v2)... | ecosystem: Host-associated > Plants > Phyllosphere >...
GCGCAGCGCAGGGTCGCAGACAGCAGGAGCTAGGCGCCCCCGCTCCCTTTCTTTTGGGTACTTTTCTTTGGCGAAGCAAAGAAAAGTACCTCGGCTGCCGGGCCGAGACCCGGCTCCTGCCCGCAGAAAAAGCATGCTGTGAAAGCGAAAAAGGCACCCCCTAACGGAAGCGCCTTTTGGCGGGGCCTAAGTAGCTCAGCGCGGCAGCGTGCTCTTGCCCATCAGGAAGGCATCGACCGCACGCGCGGCCTGGCGGCCTTCGCGTATCGCCCAGACGACCAGCGACTGGCCGCGGCGCATGTCGCCGGCGGCAAACAGCTTGGGCACGCTGGTGGCGTAGCCCACGGCGGCGTCGGTCGTGGCCTTGGCGTTGCCGCGCTGGTCCTTCTCGACGCCAAACGATTCCAGGATGGACGCCACCGGGCTCACAAAGCCCATCGCCAGGAACACCAGGTCGGCCTTGAGGATCTGCTCGGAGCCAGGAACTTCGGTCATCTTGCCGTCCTTCCATTCCAGGCGCACCGTCTTGACGCCCGTGAGCTGGCCCTTCTCGCCGAGAAATTCCTTGGTGCCGATCGCGAACTCGCGCTCGCAGCCTTCGTCATGGCTGGAAGAAGTACGCAGCTTGTAGGGCCAGTAGGGCCAGACCAGCGGCTTGTTTTCCTGCTCGGGCGGCATGGGCATCAGCTCGAACTGCGTGACGCTCACGGCGCCATGGCGGTTCGAGGTTCCGACGCAATCGCTGCCGGTATCGCCGCCACCGATCACGATCACGGTCTTGCCGTCGGCGCGGATCTGGTTCTTGAGCTTGTCGCCGGCGTTGACCTTGTTCTGCTGGGGCAGGAACTCCATGGCGAAATGCACGCCATTGAGTTCGCGGCCGGGAACGGGCAGGTCACGCGACTGCTCGGCACCGCCGGACAGCAGCACGGCGTCGAATTCGGCCATCAGCTTTTCGGGCGAGACGGTTTCCTTGGCCCAGTTGGTGACCTTGGAGTCCTTGCCCAGGCCTTCGGCGCCCGCAACCAGCACGCCGCAGCGTATGGTCACGCCTTCGGCTTCGAGCTGTTTGGCGCGCAGATCGATGTGCGACTTCTCCATCTTGAAGTCGGGAATGCCGTAGCGCAGCAGGCCGCCGATGCGGTCGTTCTTCTCGAACAGCGTGACCGAATGACCGGCGCGCGCCAGCTGCTGGGCCGCGGCCATGCCGGCCGGGCCGGCGCCGATGATGGCCACGGTCTTGCCGGTCTTGACGGCAGCGGGCATGGGCTTGACCCAGCCTTCGGCCCAGGCACGGTCGATGATCGCGTGCTCTATGCTCTTGATGCCGATAGGCGCGGCGTTGATGTTCACCACGCAGGCGGCTTCGCAGGGCGCGGGGCAGATGCGGCCCGTGAACTCGGGGAAGTTGTTGGTGCTGTGCAGCACCTTGATCGCGTTCTCCCAGTCGCCGCGATACACCAGATCATTGAAATCCGGAATGATGTTGTTGACCGGGCAGCCGTTGTTGCAAAACGGCGTGCCGCAGTCCATGCAGCGCGCGCCCTGCACCTTGGCCTGCTCGGGCGTCAGCGCGATGACGAACTCTTTGTAGTTCTTGAGGCGATCGGCAACGGGCTTGTAGCCCTCTTCGATGCGCTCGTACTCCAGAAAACCGGTGGCTTTTCCCATGATGAAACTGTCCTTGAATGATTGGCGAATGGCTTTGGCTTGTCGGGCGATCAAATGGCCACGACTGGCTCGGACTCTGTAGCTAGTTCTGCTTTCGCAGCAATGGCTTCCTTCGCTTTTCGTTCATGGATTTCAGACAGGGCACGCTGGTATTCGGACGGGAACACCTTGACGAACTTGGCACGCGCCGCGGCCCAGTTGTCGAGCAGCTCGCGCGCCCGCTTGGAGCCGGTCCAGCGGCTGTGGGCTTCGACCAGCGCACGCAGCTGCTGTTCGTCGCTTTCGCCGCGGTGCCAGATGCCCGGGTTCACGGTGGTCGCGAATTCGCTGTGCGGCAGCACCTTCTCGAGCGTCACCGACGCGGTGTTGCAGCGCTGGGCGAACTTGCCGTCCTCGTCATACACATAGGCCACGCCGCCGCTCATGCCGGCCGCGAAGTTGCGTCCGGTCTTGCCCAGCACCACCACGGTGCCGCCGGTCATGTATTCGCAACCATGATCGCCCGTGCCTTCGACCACGGCCGTCGCGCCCGACAGGCGCACCGCGAAACGTTCGCCGGCCACGCCGCTGAAGAAGGCTTCGCCGCTGGTCGCACCGAACATCACGGTGTTGCCGACGATGGTGTTGGACACCGAAGCGCCGCGGAAGGCATGGCTGGGGCGCACGATGATGCGGCCGCCCGACAGGCCCTTGCCGGTGTAGTCGTTGGCGTCGCCGGTGACGTTGAGCGTGATGCCCTTGCACAGGAAGGCGCCGAACGACTGGCCGCCCGTGCCTTCGAAGTGGATGCGGATGGTGTCATCCGGCAGACCTTCGGGATGCGAGCGCGTCACGGCGCCCGACAGCATCGCGCCGACCGAACGATTCACGTTGCGCGCGACTTCCATCAGGCGCACGGGTTCGCCGTTCTCGATCGCAGGCTTGCAGCGCTCGATCAGCTTGACGTCGAGCGCCTTGTCCAGCAGGTGATCCTGCGTGTCGACATGGAAACGCGGCACGTCGGCGGGAACGATGGGCTGGGCAAACAGGCGGCTGAAGTCCAGGCCCTGGGCCTTCCAGTGCTCCAGGCCCTTGCGGGTGTCGAGCAGGTCGGAGCGACCGATCAGGTCGTTGAACTTGCGAATGCCCAGCTGGGCCATGATCTGGCGAACTTCTTCGGCAACGAAGAAGAAGTAGTTCACGACATGCTCGGGCTTGCCGCTGAATTGCTTGCGCAGCACGGGGTCCTGCGTGGCCACGCCCACGGGGCAGGTGTTCAGATGGCACTTGCGCATCATGATGCAGCCTTCGACCACCAGCGGAGCGGTGGCGAAGCCGAACTCGTCGGCGCCCAGCAGCGCGCCGATGACCACGTCGCGGCCGGTCTTCATCTGGCCGTCGGCCTGGACGCGCACACGACCGCGCAGGCGGTTGAGCACCAGCGTCTGCTGGGTTTCGGCCAGGCCGATTTCCCAGGGACCGCCAGCATGCTTGATGGACGACAGCGGCGAAGCGCCGGTGCCGCCGTCATGGCCGGCAATCACGATGTGGTCGCTCTTGCACTTGGTGACGCCCGCGGCAATCGTGCCGACGCCGATTTCGGACACCAGCTTGACCGAGATGTCGGCATGCGGAGCGACGTTCTTCAGATCGTGGATCAGCTGTGCCAGATCTTCGATCGAGTAGATGTCATGGTGCGGTGGGGGCGAGATCAGACCCACGCCCGGCACCGAGTGGCGCATGCGGCCGATGTATTCGGTGACCTTGCCGCCGGGCAGCTGGCCGCCTTCGCCGGGCTTGGCGCCCTGGGCCATCTTGATCTGGATCTGGTCCGACGACGACAGGTACTCGGCGGTGACACCGAAGCGGCCCGACGCGACCTGCTTGATCTTGGAGCGCAGCGAATCGCCGTCCTGCAGTGGAACGTCGACTTCGACCTGGTCGGCGCCGATCACCGAACCCAGGGTCTCGCCCTGCTTGATCGGGATGCCCTTGAGTTCGTTGCGATAGCGCTTGGGATCCTCGCCGCCTTCGCCGGTGTTGCTCTTGCCGCCGATGCGGTTCATGGCCACGGCCAGCGTCGCATGGGCTTCGGTCGAGATCGAGCCCAGCGACATCGCGCCGGTCGCGAAACGCTTGACGATCTCCGCCGCGGATTCGACTTCGTCCAGCGCGATGGCCTGGGCCGGGTCGCCCTTGAACTCGAACAGGCCGCGCAGCGTCATGTGGCGCTGGCTCTGGTCGTTGACCAGCTGGGCGTATTCCTTGAAGGTGCTGAAGTTGTTGGAGCGCGTCGCGTGCTGCAGCTTGGCAATCACGTCGGGCGTCCACATGTGCTCCTCGCCGCGCGCGCGCCAGGCGTACTCGCCGCCGGCTTCGAGCATGGTCTCGAGCACCGGGTCGTCGCTGAACGCGGCCAGGTGGTTGCGAATGGTTTCCTCGGCGATCTCGAAGACACCGATGCCTTCGATGCGGCTGGCCGTGCCAGTGAAGTACTTGTCGACGGTGTCGGTGCTCAGGCCAATGGCCTCGAACAGCTGCGCGCCGCAGTAGCTCATGTAGGTGCTCACGCCCATCTTGGACATGATCTTCGACAGGCCCTTGCCGATGGCCTTGACGTAGTTGTAGACGGCCTTCTCGCCCGACAGGTCGTCGGGCAGGTCCTTGCCCATGTGCAGCAGGGTTTCCATCGCCAGGTAGGGATGGACGGCTTCGGCGCCGTAGCCGGCAAGCACGGCGAAATGGTGGATTTCGCGCGCCGTACCGGTTTCAACGACCAGACCGGCGGTGGTGCGCAGGCCTTCACGCACCAGATGCTGGTGAATGGCCGACAGCGCCAGCAGCGCGGGAATCGCGACCTGGGTGGCCGACAGCGCACGGTCGCTGATGATCAGGATGTTGGCGCCGCCGCGGATCGCATCGACGGCCTGGGCGCACAGCGAAGCCAGCTTGGCTTCGACGCCCTGCTTGCCCCACGACAGCGGGTAGGTGATGTCGATGGTCACGCTCTTGAACTTGCCCTGGGTGTGCTGCTCGATGTTGCGCAGCTTGTCCATGGCTTCGAAGTCGAGCACCGGCTGGTGCACTTCGAGGCGCATCGGCGGGTTGACCTGGTTGATGTCCAGCAGGTTGGGCTTGGGGCCGATGAACGACACCAGCGACATCACGATCGCTTCGCGGATCGGGTCGATGGGCGGGTTCGTCACCTGGGCGAACATCTGGCGGAAATAGTTGTACAGCGGCTTGTTGCGGTCCGACAGCACGGCCAGCGGGCTGTCGTTGCCCATCGAGCCCACGCCCTCCTCGCCCTTGGCGGCCATGGGGGCCAGCAGGAACTTGATGTCTTCCTGCGTGAAGCCGAAGGCCTGCTGGCGCTCGAGCAGCGGCAGCGTGGCGACGGGCGGCTGGACCGAACCCTTGCCGCCGACGTCGTCGAGCTTGATGCGCAGGTTCTCGATCCACTGCTTGTAGGGCTTGGTGTTGACGATGTTGGCCTTGAGCTCCTCGTCTTCGATCAGACGGCCTTGCTCCAGGTCGATCAGCAGCATCTTGCCGGGCTGCAGACGCCACTTGCGGATGATCTTGCTGTCGGGCACGGGCAGCACGCCGACTTCCGAAGCCAGGATCACGAGGTCGTCGTCGGTGATCACATAGCGCGAAGGACGCAGGCCGTTGCGGTCCAGCGTGGCGCCGATCTGGCGGCCGTCGGTGAACACGATCGATGCCGGGCCGTCCCAGGGTTCCATCATCGCGGCGTGGTATTCATAGAAAGCGCGGCGGCGCTCGTCCATGGACTCGTGCTGTTCCCAGGGTTCGGGAATCATCATCATCACGGCCTGGCTGATGGGGTAGCCGGCCATGGTCAGCAGCTCGAGGCAGTTGTCGAACGTCGCGGTGTCGGACTGGTCGGCAAAGCTGATGGGATAGAGCTTCTTCAGGTCTTCGGCCAGCACCGGCGAAGCCATCACGCCTTCGCGGGCGCGCATCCAGTTGTAGTTGCCCTTGACGGTGTTGATTTCACCGTTGTGCGCCACATAGCGGTAGGGGTGGGCCAGAGGCCATTCGGGGAAGGTGTTGGTCGAGAAACGCTGGTGCACCAGGCCGATGGCCGAGACGCAGCGCTCGTCCTCGAGGTCCTTGAAGTAAACGCCCACCTGGTCGGCCAGCAGCAGGCCCTTGTAGACCACGGTGCGGCTGCTCATGCTGGGAACGTAGTATTCCTTGCTGTGCTTGAGCTTGAGGCCCTGGATGGCGGCGCTGGCGGTCTTGCGGATCACATACAGCTTGCGCTCGAGCGCGTCCTGAACGATCACGTCGTTGCCGCGGCCGATGAACACCTGGCGCAGCACGGGCTCCTTGGCGCGCACCGTGGGCGACATGGGCATGTCGAGGTTCACGGGCACATCGCGCCAGCCGAGCAGCACCTGGCCTTCGGCCTTGATCGCGCGTTCCATCTCCTGCTCGCAGGCCAGGCGCGAAGCGTGTTCCTTGGGCAGGAAGATCATGCCCACGCCATACTCGCCCGCGGGCGGCAGCGCGACGCCCTGCAGCGCCATCTCTTCACGGTACAGCTGGTCGGGGATCTGGATCAGGATACCTGCGCCGTCGCCCATGAGCTTGTCTGCGCCCACGGCGCCACGGTGGTCGATGTTCTCGAGGATCTTGAGCGCACCGGTCACGATGTCGTGGCGCTTCTCACCTTTGATGTGGGCGACAAATCCCAAGCCGCACGCGTCGTGCTCATTGCTCTTGGAATACAGACCGTGTTCTTGGAGATGGGTGATCTCGGCAGCCGTAGTCATGGCGGAATCCTCAGTTATTTTCGCAGGGAGCCCGAGATTACGACAGTGCATCAACCTATGCAAGAAAATATAATTGGGGTCAGATTCAATTATTACCCGATGATTTTATTCGGATAATAAATTAGGGACACATCAAAATCAGGAGCAAGAAACCCTTATTTGGCAAGCAAGGAATTCAAGCAGCCGCGTCAGTTCGGCATTTCTGAAGGGTTTTTCGGCGGACGGCCCGCGCGCTGGCGCACCACGCGGCGCTGGGTGCGGCTTTGCAGCTCGGCGACAAACTGCGGCGAACCCAGGGCCCAGCCGCGCAGTGCGGCCTGTTCTATGTTCTCCAGCTTCTCGGCCGAAATGCCTTCATTGACCGCGGCCTTGTAGCCGGCTTCGCGCGCAAACGGCGTATTGCCCAGCGCCCAGAACGAGGGATGCGGATGGACCAGCGTGGTGTAGCGCAGGCCCGCGTTGTGCGCATAGCTGGACCAGGCGTAGTCGGCGGGTTCGCGCGCCAGGCCCGCGCGCACCGGGCTCCAGTCCAGCGCGACCATGCTGGCCAGCAGATATTGGTTGGGGTCCACCACATTGGCGCGGTAGCGCCCGTTCCACAGCGTGCCGCTGCGGCCATGGCGGTTGTTGAAGTAACGCACATAGCTGCGCCCCACCGACTGCATGAACTGCGGCAGGCCGGTGTCGGTCTCGGGCGTCAGCAGCAGCTGGAACTGGTCGGGCAGCAGCACATAGGCATGGATGTCGACCGCGAAGCGCCTGGCCATCTCGCGCAGCAGGTCCAGCATCTGGTTGCAGTCGGCGGTGTCGACAAAGATCTCCGCGCCGTTGTTGCCGCGCTGGATGATGTGGTGCGGCAGGGCGGCGAGGGTCAGGCGGGGGAGACGGGCCATGGGTGGAGGATTTGGACGGCGCTCAGGTCTGGAGGACAGGCCGTTCACCCTTCGACAAGCTCAGGGCGAACGGTTTCGACCCACCGCTTATCCTGAGGGATGCAAGGGTCAGACGGGGGAGACGGGCCATGTTGGAGGAACGCTCTGGGAATGGAGATACATGCCTTTGCCTTGAGGCAGGGCCGTTCACCCTTCGACAGGCTCAGGGCGAACGGAATCCACCCGCCGTTCGCCCTGAGCTTGTCGAAGGGCGCAACCCCATTATCCCGGCAAGGCTGGCGGATCAGTCCTGGGCCACGGACGGCAACCGAAACCGCGTCTCGCCCAGGCTTTCCAGGCCGAATTCCTTGAGCAGCTGCTGCAGGCGCTCTGCCGCGCTGCGCTTGCGGTTGCCCGTGAAGCGCGCGACGATCAGCTCGTTCTTCATGCTGTGCTCCCAGCCCACGAGCTCGGTCACGGTGACCTGGTAGCCCGAGGCTTCGAGAAACAGGCAGCGCAGCACATTGGTGATCTGGCTGCCCATTTCGCGCGTGTGGATGGGATGGCGCCAGAGCTCGGCCAGCGGCGTGCGCGTGAGGCTCAGCGCCTTGGTCTCGCGCAGGCAGGCCGCGACTTCGGCCTGGCAGCAGGGCACGATCACCATCGCCCTGGCCTTCTTCTCGAGGCCGAACGCAATCGCATCGTCGGTCGCGGTATCGCAGGCATGCAGGGCCGTGACGACGTCAAAGCGCTCGGGCATGGATTCGACGCGCGTCGATTCGGCCACCGACATGTTGAGGAAGTGCATGCGGTCAAAGCCCAGCTGCGCGGCCAGCGCCTGCGAAGCTTCGACCAGCGGCGCGCGGGTTTCGATGCCGTAGATCTGGCCGCGGCCCAGGGCCTTGAAGAACAGGTCGTACAAAATGAAGCCCAGGTACGACTTGCCCGCGCCATGGTCGGCCAGCGTCACCGCGTGGTCATCGGCCGACAGCTCCTTGAGCAGCGGTTCGATGAACTGATAGAGGTGGTAAACCTGCTTGAGCTTGCGGCGCGAATCCTGGTTGATCTTGCCGTCGCGCGTGAGAATGTGCAGCGCCTTGAGCAGCTCTATGGACTGGCCGGGGCGCAGCTCGAGCTGCGCGAACGGATCCTGCGGCGCCTTCTTCGCGCTCTGTTTGTCCTGTCGCGCCATTTATGCGCTTTCCTTGGCGGCCGCCGTATGGCCCGTCACCGGGCAGCTCGCGCCCACGCCCAGGTCCAGCCAGCCGACGATGCCCAGCTTTTCCAGCGTCTGCATGTTGTTCTCGTAGATCGCCTCGGCTTCGGGAAACGCTTCCACGGCCTTGTCTATGCTGTCTTCGCGCAGCAGATGCAGGATGGCGTAGGGCGCGCGATTGGTGCAGTTGGTCACGTCGTCGACTTCCGTGCCTTCGAACTGGAACTGCGGGTGGAACGAGGCCACCTGCAGGATGCCGCCCAGGTCCATGGCTTCGACCAGCTCGTCGGCCAGCTCCAGGAAGTCGTTGAAGTCCAGGAAGTCCTGCAGCGCATGCGGCACGATCAGCAAGGTGGTGTCGCGCTTCTCGGGCGAGATTTCGGCCAGTGCCTCGAGCTCGACCTGCAGCTGCTCGGCCACGCCGCGCGCATCCGTGGCTTCGCTGACCACGTAATGCACTTGGTTCTTGACATGCACGGCCTTGGCGAACGGGCACAGGTTCAGTCCTATGACCGCCTTTTCGAGCCAGCGCCGGGTGTCTTCGATGACCAGGTCAGTGGGATAGGCCTGCAGATCAGGCGCAGAGGAAAATTCGGTCATGGGAAAGCCTTGTCGTGCACGCGTGCGCCAGGGCTGCGCGCATTGTGGGCAGCGCGGCCATGTGCCAAGCGTTGGTGGGGGTCGGCAATTGTAGCTATCCCCGTACGTCGGCGCTGGGCCGTGGGCAATCGCACCGGCCTCAGGCCAGCAGCTGCCGGCCCGTGAGCCTGGCGTGCTCGCGCGCCGCATAGCGGTCGGTCATGCCCGCAATGAAGTCGCAGACCACGCGCGCCAGCGCAGTGGCGTCGCCCGCGTCGTGCGCGCGTTCGGCATAGCGCGGCTTCATTTCCTGCGGGCGTACAAGGTAGATCGCAAACAGCTCGCGCACCACGACCTGGGCCAGGTCGGTGGTCTGCATCACCTGCGGGTGGCGGTAGAGGTTCTGGAACAGAAAGCGCTTGAGCTGCGTCGATTCGGCGCGCATCGAAGCGCTGAAGGCGACCAGCGGCGGCGCCAGCCGCACGGCGGCCGCGTCGGCGGGTTCGGTCAGCGCCAGCCGCGCCTGGGTCTCGGCCACCACGTCATAGACCTGGTCGCTGAGCATGCGGCGTATGGTTTCGTAGAGCAGCCGGCGCTGGCCATGCGGCTGCGCCGCAATCTGCGGGTACTGATCGAGCGTCAGCGCGTGGTAGCGCGCAAACAGCGGCACGGCCAGCAGCTGCTCCATGCCGATCAGACCCGAGCGCACGCCGTCGTCGACATCATGGGCGTTGTACGCAATCTCGTCGGCCAGATTGCACAACTGGGCTTCGAGCGAAGGCTGCTCGCCGCGCAGAAAACGCTGGGCAATGCCGCCGGGCTCGCGCTGCTCTATGCGCTCGGCGTTGGCGTGCGAGCAGTGCTTGAGAATGCCTTCGCGTGTCTCGAAAGTGAGATTCAGGCCGTCGAAGCCGGGGTAACGCTCTTCGAGCCGGTCGACCACGCGCAGGCTTTGCAGGTTGTGCTCGAAACCGCCCCACTCGCGCATGCATTCATTGAGCGCATCCTGGCCCGCGTGGCCGAACGGCGTATGACCCAGGTCGTGCGCCAGGCAGATGGCTTCAACCAGATCTTCGTTGAGCCGCAGCGAGCGCGCGATCGAACGGCCCAACTGCGCGACTTCGAGCGAATGCGTGAGCCGCGTGCGAAACAGATCGCCCTCGTGGTTCAGGAACACCTGGGTCTTGTAGACCAGCCGGCGAAACGCCGACGAGTGCACGATACGATCGCGGTCGCGCTGGTGATCGGAACGCGTGGGCGCGGGCGCCTCCTCGTGCAGCCGGCCACGCGTGTCCGCGGGCCTGCAGGCCCAGCGCGCCAGGCCTGTCGGATGCGCGTCCATGGGCTGGTTGTTGCTCAGAGGCAGCAAGCGTCTATCACTTCGCGCACCAGCTTGTCGGGCGCCGAACGCACCATGGCCTTGCCCGGCTCGGCGATCAGCACGAAACGGATCTCGCCGCCTTCGGCCTTCTTGTCGACGCGCATGTGCTGCAGGTAGTGGCCCGCGTTGTCGCGGCTGGCGATGATCGCGCCGCGCGTGGGCAGGCCCGCGCGCGCAATCAGGCGCACCAGGCGCTGCACGAATTCCTCGTCGACCAGACCCAGGCGGCGCGACAGGCGCGCGGCCATGACCATGCCCGCGGCCACGCCTTCGCCGTGCAGCCAGACGCCATAGCCCATGCCGGCTTCCATCGCGTGGCCGAAGGTATGACCGAAGTTGAGCACCGCGCGCAGCCCGCCTTCGCGCTCGTCCTGGCTCACGACCCAGGCCTTGATCTCCACGCTGCGCTTGACCGCATGCGCCAGCGCCGCCTTGTCGCCGACCAGCAGCGCATCGAGGTTGTCCTCGAGCCAGGTCATGAATTCCATGTCGGCAATAGGACCGTACTTGATGACTTCGGCCAGGCCCGCAGCGAGTTCGCGCGGCGCCAGCGTGGCCATGGTGTCGAGATCGCAGACCACGAGCTGCGGCTGGTAGAACGCGCCAACCATGTTCTTGCCCAGCGGGTGGTTGATAGCCGTCTTGCCGCCGACCGAGGAATCGACCTGCGACAGCAGCGTGGTTGGCACCTGTACGAAAGGCACGCCGCGCATGTAGCAGGCGGCGGCAAATCCCGTCATGTCGCCAATCACGCCGCCGCCGAGCGCGAACAGCACCGTCTTGCGGTCGCAGCCCTGGCCCAGCAGCGCGTCGAAGATCTGGTTGAGCGTCTGCCAGTTCTTGTGTTCTTCGCCGTCGGGCAGCGTCACCACCTGCACCTGCGGGTAATGCGGCGCCAGCGCGGCCTGGAGCTGGGCCGCATACAGCGGAGCGACCGTTTCATTGGTCACGATGAGCGCGGTGCGCGCGCGCGGCAAGGCGGCGTAGACCGATGGATCGGACAGCAGACCGCTGCCAATCAGAATCGGGTAGGAGCGCTCGCCCAAATCAATATTCACCTGGTGCTGGCAACCTGCCACTGCGCTCAGATCCATTGTGTTCCGTCCGTTCTCAAAAAGCACCGCAAGTGCGCGTATCGTGGTCAAAGGCGGCGGCGCGTCGCCCCAAGCCTTCTATCGTAGCCGCAAGCGACGCCCAGCGGCGCAGAACATCTATCGCGGCGTGGCCATCGCACCGCCGTGCGGCGCGGGAAAATCATATTCACCGAGCTCGGCCTGCATCGCGAGCTTGCGCACCACCTGGGTCACGGACAGCCGTGCGGTCTTGATCGTGTAATGCGCGGTCGCCAGATAGAGCGCATGGCGCTGCTGCATCAACTCGCGCAGACGCAGGGCCGGGTCCTGGCCCTTGAGCAACGGTCGGGTGGTGTCGTTGCGCAGCCGCCGCGCGATATCGTCGGGTGCGGCCTGCAGATAGAACACGGTAGAGCGCGAATGCAGATGGATGCGGTTGGCCTCGCGCAGCACCACACCACCGCCCGTGGACAGCAGCAAGGGCTGGGGCACGGCCGTGATCTCGTCGATGACCTGCTGCTCCACATCGCGGAATGCCGCTTCGCCATGCGCACTGAAGTAGTCCGCTATGGTGCAGCCCAGGCGCTGCTCGATCACATGATCGCTGTCGACAAAGCCCATGCCCCAGAGATGGGCGAGTTGCTTGCCGATGGTGGTTTTTCCGCTGCCCGGAAGGCCGATCAATGTGTACATGGGATGGAAAAAATCCGCCCTAAGGCGGATTTGTCTGAAGGTCCGAGGAAGTCGCCGCCGCCGAGCTTAGCGCAAGTGGCGGGCGCTGACTTCCGGGCACATGGAAATGACCTGTATCAAGCAGCAGGCGTACAGGCGGGGTAGTTCACCGGAATGGCGAATTGCTGCACGCGGGTGCCGGCCGTAAGCTTGAACAGCAGGTTGGCTGTTCCAGGTGCTGTAGCCTTGGTCAGGCTGAATGTCAGTGCCACTGCCGTACGGGTGTTGGGCGAAGATTGCTCAGGCGCACGCGCATTCAGAGCATCCAGCACGGGCGAGCCGGACAGGACGCTGGCCGAAGCGACGGTCGACAGCGATTCGATCGACAGCGTGCTGCCGGCCGGCAAGGCAAAGCCCTTGACCGTGCCCACGCTGCCCGTCCAGATGGCCTTGCAGGTTCCATCGAACGCCAGCCCATCGAACGACGTCACCAGCGAATTGCCGCTGTAGAGACCGCCTTCGCTCACGCTGGTGGCATTGAAGTAGATGGTATCGGAAATGCTCACATCCTTGCCAGCAGCCGCGGAGAAGGCCTGGCCGCTCACCACCACGGGAATGCGTACGCCGTCCAGGGGGCGTGGATTCTGCACCTGGTATTCGATGTCGCACAGACCGTTGATGGTCGTGCAGCCACCGCGATCGGAGGTGCCGACACGGCCGTAGGTGGTGGTTGCCACCACGGGGAAGCCGTCCGCCACCGGGTTGCCATTGGCATCGGAGACGGCCACGCGAATGATGCTGGAGTCACCCGAAATATCGCGGTTGAGCACAAACTTGGTGGCCGACAGATCGAAGGCGCCAGGAACGGCCGTACCCGTGGTCACGGTCAAGGTGTCGGACTGGGTGAGCAGCGTGGAGCCGGTCACGGTGGCCTTCACGACCACCGAAGTCGGCAAGGTCTTGGAAGACACGGAAGCAGAGACAACGCCGCTGGCATCGGTCGTGCCCGTGGTGCTGTTGAGCGTCACCACATTGGCCGGGATCGCTTCGAAGGTCACACGCACGCCGGGAACGGCAGCGCCGGTGCCATCGACCACCTTGTATTGCAGGATGGCGGTTTCGGAACGGCCGTTGCCGCCCGCGCCGGCAATCACAATGGATTTGTCGGCCGGCACGGCCGAGACAAAGTTCACGCCACGTGCCAGCGTCTGCGGATCCACGCCCTCGACCACGGCGCCCGTGACCGCCAGGTTGCGCGATGCGGCATAGGGCTTGGCGGCCAGGGTGGCCGTCGCGGTGACGGTCGTCGCGCCCAGCGCATCGAGTGCGCCGGCCTTGGCTTCGATCACGGCCTGGCCACTGGCGTTCGTCAGCGCCGTGGCGGCCGTGGGAGTGAATTGCAGCAATCCGCTGCCGCTTTCGGAAAAAGTCACGATTTCATTGGGTACGGCGACACCGGCCGCCGTCTTGAGCGTGGCCAGCAGCCGCACCGAGTCCGATGCTGCGAAGGAGTTGCTGGCGAGGTCCACGCCCGCGCTCGTCTGCAACTGCAGTTGCACGACATAGGTTGCGGACGTGCCGCTGCCGTTGCCCGTGCTGCCGCCAAATCCGGGCGTGCCGCCGCTGCCGCCGCCCCCGCCGCAAGCCGCCAAGGCAGCAGTCATCACGACCGCCAATACACAGTTATAGATCTTCATACATGTCTCTCAATGGAAAAATCAGCGCGCGCTCTTGTTCTGCATCAGCATCTTGGGCGTGATGAAGACCAGCATTTCCCGCTTCGACGTCTCGCGCGTGCGGCTCTTGAACAGATTGCCCAACACCGGCACATCGCCGAGCAGCGGCACCTTGGTCTCGTTGTTGGTTTCTTCCATCTCGAAGATGCCGCCAATCACCACCGTACCGCCGTTCTCGACCAGCACCTGCGTCTGGATATGTTTGGTGTCGATCGCCACGCCCTGGCTCGTGGTCTCGCCACGGCTGTCCTTGTTGACGTCGAGATCCAGAATGATGTTGCCTTCGGGCGTGATCTGCGGCGTGACTTCGAGCTTGAGCACGGCCTTCTTGAATGCAATCGTGGTCGCGCCATTGGGCGCCGTGACCGAGTATGGGTACTCCGTGCCCTGCTCGATCAGCGCCTTGGTCTGGTCGGCGGTGATCAGCCGCGGGCTGGACACCACCTTGCCGTTGCCGTCGGCTTCCATCGCCGAGAGTTCGAGCGTCAGGAAGCGATTGGCGGCCGAATTGAAGATCGACAGCGCGAACGTCCCCGCAGACTGCACGTTGGACAACGAAGCCGGCAGGTTCACGAAAGTGCCCGATGTATCGACCGTGGTGCCCACGCCGCCCGTCGCGGTCGCATTGCCGTAGTTGGTGCCTATGCCGACACGGTTGCCGCCGCCTATCGAATAGCCGCCGTTGCCGCCGTTCTGCGCGCGCAGATCGCCACCGCCGAGCTTGACGCCCAACGAACGGCCGAAGGTGTCGCGGGCTTCGACGATGCGCGCTTCGATCAGCACCTGGCGCACGGGAATGTCCAGTGTCGCGAGCAGGGTCTTGACTTCCTCGAGCTTGGTCGGCGTGTCGGTCACGAACAGCTGGTTGGTGCGCGGTTCGGCGATTGCCGAGCCGCGCTCCGACAGAAAGCGCGTGGTGGAGCCGCTGCCGCTCGAATGGCTCGCGATCTGCTTGATCATGTCGGTCGCCTTGGCGTAATTCAGCTGGAAGCCCTGGGTGCGCAGGGGTTCGAGCTTTTGAATGGCCATTGCTGCCTCATAGTCCTTCTTGGTGCGCGCGTCGATTTCATCCTTGGGCGCGATCCACAGCACCGAGCCCGACTTGCGCATGCCAAGACCCTTGGCGTCCATGATGATCTGCAGCGCCTGGTCCCAGGGCACGTCCTTGAGGCGCAGCGTCAGCGAGCCCGTGACGGTGTCGGAGGTCACGATGTTGAAATTCGTGAAATCCGCGATGACCTGCAGCAGCGAACGCACTTCGATGCTCTGGAAGTTCAGCGACAGCTTTTCACCCGTGTAGTCCGGCCCCTGACTCAGCTTCGATGCGTCGACCTTCTTGGGCCGCACTTCGATGACGAACTGGTTGTCGCTCTGGTAGGCACTGTGTTCCCAGTCCCCTGTGGGCTCTATGCGCATGCGCACGCGACCGCCGGACTCAGTCGTGGTGATCGTCTGCACGGGCGTACCGAAGTCGGTCACATCGAGCTTTCGACGCAGGCCTTCAGGCAGCGAGGAGCGCAGGAAATCGGCGACCAGCGCCTTGCCTTCCTGGCGCAGGTCGACAGCCACCTGATTGCTGGCCAGCCCGATCACGATGCGCCCGGAGCTGTCGGCGCCGCGGCGGAAGTCCACGTCGCGGATAGGCAGCACATCGCTGCCCGCAGGCCGGGCGGTAAACACGCGCGGCTCGGCCACGGCCTGTGCGGTCGCGGCCGAAGGCACGGGCGCCAGAATGACGAACAGGCTCTTGCCCTGGATATCGGTCCTGTAGGAAGTCGCGGTCTTGAGGTTGAGCACCACGCGCGAACGACCGCCGGCTTCGACCACATTGACCGACTTGAGATTGCCCTGGTTGAGTTCGACCTGCGACTGGCCGGTCGCGTTCTGCGTTCCCGGGAAGTCGAGCGCAATGCGCGCTGGGGACTGGATGGCAAAGCCTGTGGGCGGTTTGGCGAGCGGCTCCGACAACTCGATGCGCAGCACCTCGCTGCCGTCCTGCAGAGAACCCGCCACCGACTGGATAGCGCCCTGAGCAAACGCCGATGACGAAAGCAGCAGCCCTGCCGTCACCGCCGCGTGTCGGCATTGCGCCAGCAAGCGCTGCGCCAGCAAGCGCTGCGCCAGAATTCCGTGCATGTTGTTCATCATTTCTGTGTCTCCTGCAACACCAGTTCGGTATTGCGCTCAATCCACTCTCCCGTGACATCCTGGATGATTTCACGCAGCTGGATGGAGTTTTCCGTGATCCGGATGATTTTTCCGTAGTTCTGGCCGAGGTAATTGCCTACCCGCACCTGGTAGAGCAGCCGGTCCACCTTGACCAGGGCGGTCGGCTGGCCCAACTTTTGCAGGCTGCCGACCATCACCATTGCGTCCAGGGGCATGGCTTCCAGCGGTTCCTTGCGGCGATTGAGTTCCGACTGCATCAGGCCGGCCTGCCCGCCTTGCTTGGCGGCGTCGCGCCGCAGGGCCTGGGTCAGCTTGCCTGAATCGAAAGGATCGGCGCCGCCATCCACCGTATAGGTCTGGGGCTGGAATTTCTTCGGTTCCTCGATCGGGGTGATCCGGGGCCGTGCCTGGGCGCGCTGCTGCGCCATCCATTGCTGCAGCTCTTCCTGTTCAGTGTCGGCGCAGCCGCCGAGCAACACCACGGACAGTCCCAGCGCGAGGATCAGCGGTCGTTGATGCATTATTTCTTCTTCCCCGAAGCCGCTTTCTTCTGCGTCGCGATCTCATCCGCATCGAGGTAGCGGAAAGTGCGCGCCGTCGCATCCATCGTCAGCGTGCCGTTGCCATCCTTGGCGACCGGCGCAATGGCAATGTTGTTGAGCGTCACGATGCGCGACAAGTGGGCGATATCGGAGGCGAATGCGCCGATGTCGTGGTAGCGGCCCGTGACCTTGAGCGAGATAGGCAGCTCGGCATAATAGTCCTTGACCACCATCTGGCCGGGACGGAACAGTTCGAACTGCAGGCTGCGCCCCAGCCCCGCCTGATTGATATCGGACAGCAGTGCCGCCATTTCAGCCTTGCTGGGCAACTGCTTCTCGAGCTGGATCACGTATTGCTGCACCTGTTCGCGCTGCTGCTTGAGCGCCTCCAGGCTCACGGCCTTTGTCAGTTTTTTCTGGAAGTCCTGGCGCAGCGTCGCTTCGCGCTCCTGCTCCATGCGCAGTTCATCGCGGTAGTCGCTCAGCTGCACGAACCACAGCACGACCGCCACGCCGACGGCGATCGCGATGCACAGCAGCGTGCGCGGCACGACCGGCCATTGCGACGGGTCGTTGGGATGCAGGTTGCTGAACTGCTTCTTCAGCTCGGCTTGCAGCCGGTCGAAATCCGGGCCCTTGCGGGTTTTCTTGGCCATCGCTTACCTCCCGCCCGCAGCTGGCGGTACGGTCTCCATCGCCTTTTGCGCTTCGCTGGTGCGCATCAGCCGAAAGCGCAGATTGAACGAAGCCACGCGGCGCGGGTCCTTGGGCGTCAGCGACAGATTGGTCGCGACGATTTCCGTGAGCTCAGGCTTGGAGAACCACGGCGTGTTTTCAGACAGGTTGCGCAGCATCTCCGAGACACGCTCGTTGGATTGCGCCATGCCTTGCATGCTGATCACCTGCCCGTCCTGCTTGAGGCTGGTGACGTAGACGCCGTCAGGCAACTGGGCCACGAGTTCATGCAGCAGATGGACCGGCAGGTTGCGGTCCGACTGCAGGTCCTCGACCGCTTTCTGGCGCGCGCGCAGGGCGGTGATTTCATTTTCCAGTCCGGCGATCTCCACGATCTGCTTTTCCAGCACCGTGATTTCCGATTGCAGCAGGCTGTTCTTGCCCTGCTGGTCGGCAATCTGGCTTTGCAGCATCGAGTAGATCAGTCCCGCGATCAGCAGCCCACCGACGAACGACAGCAGCATCGTGGTCTGGAACATCTGCTTGCGGCGCTTGCGCGCCGCTTCGCGGTGGGGAAGTAGGTTGATCAGTATCACTGGAGAAACCTTCTCAGGGCCAGGCCGCAGGCCGTCAGATAGGACGGGGCCTCGCGCGCCATCTTCTTGAGCCGCACATTGCTGCCGATCTGCATGCCATCGAACGGGTTCACCAGGCCGCAGGCAAAGCCCGTGTGTTGGGTGATGGCCTCGACCAGACCAGGCAGGGGGGCCGAGCCCCCGGCCAGCAGAATGTGGTCGACGCGGTTGTAGGGCGTGCTGGTGAAGAAAAATTGCAGCGCGCGCGCCACTTCCTGCGTCATGCTTTCGACAAACGGCTTGAGAACGACCTGCGAATAGTCTTCGGGCAATTCGGCATTGCGCTTCTTGGCTTCGGCTTCCTCAAGCGAAAAGCCGTACTGGCGCGCAATCAATTGCGTCAACTGGGCACCGCCGAACGCCTGGTCGCGCTCATAGAGCACTTCTTCGTTGCGCAGCACCTGCATGCTGGTCGTGAGCGCGCCGACTTCGAACAAGGCGACGATCGCATCCTGGCCTTTCTTCGGCAGGTTATCGATCAGCCGGCCCGCGGCCAGGCGCGCGCAATGCGATTCGATATCGACGATCACCGGCGTCAGGCCCGCGGCTTCGGCCAGGCCCTGGCGGTCCTGGACCTTCTCGCGGCGCGAGGCCGCGATCAGCACGTCGACATCTCCGGGCGAATTCGCGGTCGGACCGATCACGCAGAAATCCAGGCTCACTTCGTCGAGCGAAAAGGGAATGTACTGATTGGCTTCGGACTCGACCTGGACTTCAAGTTCCTGCTCGCTCATTTCTCCGGGCAGCGAAATGCGCTTGGTGATCACGGCCGAAGGCGGCAGCGCCATGGCCACGTTCTTGCTGCGCGTGCCGCTTTTCTTCACCAGACGGCGTAGCGCTTCGGCGACTTCATCGAATTTTTCAATATTGCCGTCGGCAATCCAGCCGCGCTCCAGCGGCTCGATGCTGCAACGCTCCAACACCAGCGTCCCTGACGCATCGCGGCCAAGCTCGACGAGCTTGATGCTCGAAGAACTGATGTCAATACCCAACAAAGATGCAGGCTGGCGACTGAACAGGGAACCTACTGTGATCAACGTGCCCTCCCGAGCCTGTAAGAAATGCAACAAGGTCTCACATTTCGCGTTGATGCTATCAGCAAGCGCTCAATGAAAACCTAAGGTTGTATCAACTGTATCGCCTTTGCGTGGCCTAAATAAGACGTTTACATGCGAAGGAATCCTCACTTCGTCGACACTTGGTCCACGCCAGTTCCGGCTGGAGCATTTCTCCCTCATGGCATTGCGTTGCTGCGCCGACCCCGGATCGCAGCGATTTTTATAATGCCAGTTCTTCTCCTTATGCTGCGCCATGCCGACTTCTGAAAAAACCGAAAAGTCCTCGCCGTCCCGCGCGTCTTCTTCCCGCCCTCCCCTCCACTGGTTGACCAAAGTCCTGTTCGGGCTGATCGGACTCGCTGTGGCCGGCGTCGTGGGTGTGCTGCTGACGGTGGCCGTGGCGCTGGCAATGGCCTACCCCAACCTGCCCGACGTCTCCGAACTCGCGGACTACCGTCCCAAGCTGCCGCTGCGCATCTATTCAGCCGAAGGCGCGCTGCTCGGCGAGTTCGGCGAGGAACGCCGCACGCTCACGCCCATACAGGAAATCCCCAAGGTCATGACCGATGCGGTGCTCGCTATCGAGGACACGCGTTTCTTCGAGCATGGCGGCGTGGATTACAAGGGCATTGCCCGCGCCGTGCTCGCCAACCTCGGCGCGGGCGGCAAGAGCCAGGGCGCGTCCACGATCACCATGCAGGTCGCGCGCAATGTCTATCTTTCTTCGGAAAAGACATTCACGCGCAAGATCTACGAGGTGTTGCTGACGTTCAAGCTCGAGCATCTGCTGACCAAGAACCAGATCCTCGAGATCTACATGAACCAGATCTATCTGGGCAATCGCGCCTACGGTTTCGCGGCCGCGTCCGAAGCCTATTTCGGCAAGCCGCTCAAGCAGATCTCCATTGCCGAAGCCGCGATGCTCGCCGGCCTGCCCAAGGCACCGTCGGCCTACAACCCGATCAGCAACCCCAAGCGCGCGCGCAGCCGCCAGCTCTACATCATCGAGCGCATGGAGGAAAACGGCTTCATCACTTCCGCCGAAGCCCAGCAGGCCAAGCAGGAAGAGCTCAAGATCAGTTCGGGCAGCAACAACACGCGCGTGCACGCCGAATATGTGGCCGAAATGGCGCGCCAACTGATCTTCGCCCAGTACGGCAACGAAGCCTATACGCGCGGCATCAACGTCTATACCACGCTCAACGCGGGTGAACAGGACGCAGCCTATACCGCCTTGCGCAAGGGCATCATGGATTACGAGCGCCGCCAGCACTACCGCGGCCCGGAACGCTTCATCGCCCTGCCCCAGGATGCCGAAGAGCAGGAAAATGCGATCGACGACGTGCTGGCCAACCACCCCGACAACGGCAACGTCATGTCGGCCGTGGTGCTGGACGCGAACCCGCGCAAGATCGTCGCCACGCGCGCCGATGGCGAAAAGTTCGAGATCACGGGCGACGGCCTCAAGCCCGCGCAGTCGGGCCTCAGCGACAAGGCACCGCCCAATATCAAGCTGCGCGCCGGCGCCGTGATCCGCGTGGTCAAGACGCCCAAGAACACCTGGGAAATCACCCAGCTGCCCGAAGTCGAAGGCGCATTCGTCGCGCTCGACCCGAAAACCGGCGCGATCCGCGCGCTGGTCGGCGGCTTCGACTTCGGCAAGAACAAGTTCAACCACGTGACCCAGGCCTGGCGCCAGCCCGGCTCGAGCTTCAAGCCGTTCATCTACTCGGCCGCGCTCGAGAAAGGCTTCTCGCCGGCCACGAACTACGACAGCCGCTACGACGGCCCGATGAGCATGCGCACCGGCCTGAACAAGTCGAAGAACATGATCTCGATCCGCCTGCTGCAGGCGGTAGGCCCCAAGTTCGGCCAGGAATGGGTCACGCGTTTCGGCTTCGACGCCGACAAGCACCCGCCCTACCTGACGATGGCACTGGGCGCGGGCTCGGTCACCCCCATGCAGATGGCTGCGGGCTATTCGGTGTTCGCCAACGGCGGACACCGCGTCAACCCCTGGCTGATCACGCGCATCACCGACCACAAGGGCCGCGTGCTGTCCGAGTTCCAGCCCCAGCCGCTGGAACAATTGCCCGAAGCCATTCCGCCGCGCAATGCGTTCATCATGAACAGCATGCTGCAGGACGTG
>Ga0302347_1002131_pt1 | contig 21164 bp, 23 predicted proteins | sample PhyWR1_FD_202178 | JGI IMG/M metagenome (GOLD analysis project Ga0302347, IMG submission 202178) | Leaf surface microbial communities from wheat plants in UC Gill Tract Community Farm, Albany, California, United States - DLSL W.R1 (v2)... | ecosystem: Host-associated > Plants > Phyllosphere >...
GCCAGGCGTTTGAAAACCAGCAGACGCACAAGCGCTATCTGGCGCTGGTGCGCGGCTGGTTGCCCGGCGAAATCGACGTCGACCATGCGCTCAAGCCCGATGACGCGCCGGCGGATGCCCCGGTGCAATCGGCGCAGACCAGGCTGCGCTGCCTGGCGCGGCTGAACTGGCCCGAAGCCTATGACCCGCGCCACGCGGGCACGCGGCTGTCGCTGGTCGAAGCCCTGCCGCTCACGGGCCGGCGCCACCAAATACGCCGCCACCTCAAGCATGTGGCGCATCCCATCATTGGCGACGCCACGCATGGCAAGGGCCCGCTCAACCGCTGGTGGGCCGAGCGCCTGGGCCAGCAGCGGCTCTGGCTGCATGCGCAGTCGCTGAGCCTGCCGCACCCGGTCAGCGGGGAGATGCTGCATTTGCGCGCGGACTGGGCAGCGCTTGCGCCGCAGGTCGCGGATGTGCGCGACTGGCAGGCCCTGATGGCCTTGCCGGGCTGGGTTACTCAGCCGCCTGCGGATGCAGCTCGACCGGCTCAGGCTGGGCCACAAATGCCCCGCTGAGCAGCTCGCCCAGACGCGCAATCGGCATCTTGAAGCCGCAGGCCTGGGCATGGCCGCCGCCGCCCATGGATTCGGCCATGGGAATGCAGTTGAATTCCGAGCGCGAGCGCAGGCCGACCTTGACGCCGCTGGTGCTGGCATTCCACATCAGCGCAAAGGTGCCGCTTTGCTTGGCCAGCAGGTCGCCGACCTGGCTGTGGAACATTCCGGGCGCATTGACCATCAGGCCGGCGACGCCGTTGAAGACCACGGGCTGCGCGCCTTCGGCGATGTCGGCGCAGAGCTTCTGGAACTTTTCATCCATCGCATCGCCGCGCGCCATGAAAGCGATTTCCTGCGCGGGGGTGAACGCCGCGATCTCCGCCCAGCGCTCGAAGGTGCGCGGCTCCATGTCGAGCGCGGCCAGGAACGCCGGGCTCTCGGGGTATTGCCAGGTCCAGATGTCGCGGTCTTCGATGCAGCGGATCAGCGCGGGCACGGGCTTTTCGGAATGGAAGAACTCCCAGGCCAGGCGCGCGCCCGACTTGTGCATGTCGAAGTGCACCACGCCGCAGCGGCACGAATAGCCGTGCAGCTTCTCGGCCGCGCTCTTGTGGTGGTCCAGCAGCACCAGCTTGGCGACGCGCGACTCGATTTCGGCCAGCAGTTCGGGGCCGAAAGCGAAATCGAGCACGTAGACCGCACGTCCCGCGAGGTCACCCAGTTCGTCGGCGCTGTTGATCTCGCCATGGTCGAGACCACGGAATTCGGCCTGGCCTTCATAGAACAGCCAGGCGGCTAGCGCCGCGCCGTAGCCATCGGGACAACGGCGGCCGTGGTAGAGGATCAGGGGACGGGGGTCGTTCTTGGCCGGGCCGACCAGCAGCTGCAAGGGCAAAATGGTTTTCATATTGGCGCCGATTGTCGCGCGTCTGGGATTTGCATGCTGGGCAATGACCGGCGCCAGCGCCGTCAATCCTCGTCCTCGTCTTCGGGATAGTCGTCATCGTCCTGGTCGGTCACCAGTTCCTCGATCACCAGTTCGCGGTAGTGGAAGGCCGCGGTCGCGCCATAGGCATTGAGCACCTCGGCCACTTCATGCGCATCATCGTTGCCCAGCGCCACCAGCAGGCCATGCTGGCCCTGGTGCGCCAGCGCGCCTATGCGCTGCACGATTTCGCCTTCCAGGCCCGCCGACTGCAGTTCGTTTTCCTCCAGGCCCAGCGTGGGCACGATGTCGGTCAATATGGCCTCGGGCGTCGCATGGCGCACCGCGCCCGCATAGCCCAGCGCATGCAGTGCCTCGGACGCGGCATGCGCGACATCATCGGTGGGCACCATGGCAAACACATGGCCGGTGGGGTAGAAAACACCCCCCATGGAGGTCATGCTGGAATCCAGAGAGAACGGGGTCATGGTCATCTCCTCGGCATCAGGAACCACCACTAAACCACAAGGTCTGCGTCTTGGCTATAGGCAAATGCAGCGACATGCGCATGCGCCGCGCGTAGGCCTGAGCGCACATGCGATGCCGGTCTGCGCTGCCCCTGCGCCTCAGCGCCATGACGCACAGTCGTCGCTGGGGCAGCGACCGCTGCGCAAAACGATCCCGAGGACAACTTGATGGACAACTGGTGGAACATTGTCGGACGCACCGTCGCCTCCGAATTCGCGGACGTCAGCGATATCGAGCAGCTCACACGCGTGGTGCTGCGGCTGACGCTTGCGGCATTGCTGGGCGGCCTGCTCGGCTGGCAGCGCGAAATCCATGGCAAGGCGGCCGGCATACGCACCCATATGCTGGTGTCCATGGGCGCGGCGCTGATCGTCATGGTCGCGCAGCAGGCAGGCGGCAATGCCGCCGACCTGAGCCGCGTGTTGCAGGGGTTGATCGCCGGCGTGGGCTTTCTGGGCGCGGGCACGATTCTCAAGACCGACCGCAACGGCGACGACGTGGACCAGGTCAAGGGCCTGACCACGGCCGCGGGCATCTGGCTGACGGCCGCCATTGGCGCCGGCGCCGGCATAGGCGAGGAAGTCACGGCCGTACTCAGCACCGTGCTGGCGTTTGGCGTGCTGAGCCTGGTGCCGCTGCTCGCTCCCGCGGTGCGCGCCGCAGCCAATGAGAACGCCGAAAAGCTCAGGCAGCGGAATGAAAACGAACCCTAAGACCGCGACACCGCTGTGCCATTGCCGCAGCAAACGACTTGGCACGCGGCGCGGCCGGATAATGGTCCATTGATTCTGATTTGCCGCAGTCACCGGCGATCCCTGCCCGGTGCAGCTGCGGTCTTCTGTATGCACACGACTCCCGACATCACTCCCCATCTTGGCCAGCTGCTGCGCTTTCGCCATGACTTGCACGCCCATCCCGAGCTCAAGTACGAAGAGCACCGCACGGGCGACAAGGTCGCGGCCTATCTGAAGGCCCTGGGCCTGAACGTGCACCGCGGCCTGGGACAGACCGGCGTGGTCGCCACCATCTATGGCAAGGGCCGCAGCGCCGAGAACCCGGGCCGCAGCATAGGCATACGCGCCGACATGGACGCGCTGCCGGTGCAGGAACTCAACGGCTTCGGCCATATCAGCACCCACCCTGGCCGCATGCATGCCTGCGGCCACGACGGCCACACCACCATGCTGTTGGGCGCGGCCACGCTGCTGGCCCAGCAACCCGACTTCGACGGCTCGGTGCACCTGATTTTCCAGCCGGGGGAAGAAGGCGGCGCGGGCGCGCGCGCCATGATGGAAGACGGCCTGTTCACGCTGTTCCCCTGCGAAGCGGTGTTCGCGCTGCACAACTGGCCCTTGCTGCCCGCAGGCAAGATGGCGGTGCGCGTGGGCCCCATCATGGCCTCGGCATTGCGCTTCGAGATCCGCATCAGCGGCAAGGGCGGCCATGCGGCCATGCCCCACACCACCATTGACCCGATTCCCGTCGCCTGCGCGCTCGTGGGCCAGCTGCAGACCCTGGTGTCGCGCAGCACCGACCCGCTCGACAGCGCGGTGGTGACCGTGGGCCAGATCGCTTCGGGCACGGTGGAAAACATCATTCCCGACGACGCGGTGATCTACGGCACGGTGCGCACGCTCAAGACCAGCACCGAGAAGACGATGATCGAGGGCCTGCACCGCATCAGCGAGCATGTGGCCGCGGCGCACCTGTGCACGGCCGAAGTCATCATCAAGCCCGGCTACCCCAACACCACCAACCACGCGCACGAGGCCCGCTTCATGGCCAGCGTGATGCGCGAAATCGTCGGTGAAGAGAACGCCGACGGCGACATCCTGCCCGCGCTCACGGCGGAAGACTTCGGCTTCATGCTCGAAGTCGTTCCCGGCGCCTATGGATGGATAGGCAACGGCCCCAACGGCCAGGCCGGCGTGGGCCTGCACAACCCGGCCTACGACTTCAACGACGACAACCTGGACCGCGGCCCGCGCTTCTGGGATCTGCTGGCGCGCCGCTGGTTTGAAACCCCGGCAGTGAAGTAAAGGCGCGCCAGGCGCCAGCTCAGGCCGAGGGCGCGGCCGGTTTGCGGTTACGGATACCGGTCTTCTTGGGCTTGGCGCGCGCGTCCTTCTTGGCCTGGCGCAGCGCGTCGAGTTCCATGCCCTTGTTGAACCATTCCTCGTATTCGGCCGGCGTCTCCAGCGTGATGCGCCCGAGGTTGTGGATGCGGAAATCGGTGATCACGATCTCGGCGGCTTTTTGCACGTTCACGCGCCCGCCGGTCATCACCGCGCCGCGCTTGCGGCCTATCGCTTCCAGCAGTTCGTCGTCGGGCAGCGCGGCAATCTCGCCATCGGTCTGCGTGAGCTTGTAGCGTTCGCGCAGATTGGCCGCGTAGTTGCGCTGCGCATAGCGCAGGAATTCGAGCGCGACCAGTTCCTCGTCATAGGCATTGCGGCCTACGGCGCCGCTCACGGCCAGGTTGTAGCCGCTTTGCTCCACCGCGATGCGCGGCCACAGCATGCCGGGCGTGTCCCACAGATAGAAATCGTCGGCGAGCACGATGCGCTGCTCGAGCTTGGTCACGCCGGCTTCATCGCCGGTCTTGGCCTGGCCCTTGTTGCTCATAGAGTTGATCAGCGTGGACTTGCCCACATTGGGCACGCCGCAGATCAGCACGCGCATCGGCTTGGCCATGCCGCCGCGTCCGGGCGACAGCAGCTGGCAGGCTTCGATCAGCCGGCGCGTGGGCGTGGGCTCGGAGGCATCGAGCGCGACGGCGCGGGTTTCGGCCTGGGCGTTGTACCAGTCGAGCCACATCACGGTGCGCGCCGGGTCGGCCACATCCTGCTTGTTGAGCACCTTCAGCCGCGGCTTGTGCCCCGTGAGCTCCTGCAGCAGCGGGTTGGCGCTGGAGCCCGGCAGGCGCGCGTCCAGCACTTCAATGACCACGTCAATGTCCTTGATGCGCTCGGCGATCGCCTTGCGTGTGAGATTCATGTGACCGGGAAACCATTGAATGGCCATGGGGCAATACTTTCTGACGATTCGTCGCTAACAAGGGGCGCAAGGATAATCGGGTTCTGCTTTTTTCACGCACCGGTCGCTACATGTCCATACCAAACTCCATTCCCGCCCAGCACAAGGCCAACAACGACCTGCTGATCAAGGGCGTGACCTGCGCCATCATCGGCCTGGTCGTGCTGATCGCGCCCTTCTTCATGCGCGCCAGCGACCTGAGCAATCTATTCCGCCAAGGCTACATCGTCGGCTGGTTCGCGCTGGCGCTGGGCGCGGCCTTTGTCATCCAGGGTCTGGTGCGCCGGCGCAAGACGCTGCAGGCCGAAGCCATGCTGGAGACCAGGACCACCTACACCGCCGAGCGCAAGAAGAACAAGCGCTGATGGAGACCATGGCCCCGGCGCTGCAGGCTGCCTGCGCGGCTTTCGCACGCTACCAGACATTGGCCGAGGCGGCCGGCGTGGCGCTGCGGCCCGCGCCCGCACAACCCACGAGCTGCTGCGGCCGCGGCTGCAACGGCTGCGTCTGGGAAGGCTTCTACGACGCGGCCACGTTCTGGGTCGAAGACGCGCAGGCCGCGTTGAACCAAGCCTAGCCCAGACCTTGCGGCGCCATATAGCGCTGGCGCCATTCTTCGAACGGCAGCGTATCGGCGGCTTCGCGCTCGCGCTGCGCCGCAATCGATTCGACCGCCTGGGCCTCGGCCTTGGCCTGCTGTTCTGCGGTCCAGGGCAGGTTCAGAAGCGTCTCGCGTGCCAGCTCCGACTGTGCGAGCGTGAAATCAAGGAAGCTGCTGTCGTACTGCTCGACCATGGTGCGCAGCACCTGGGCCGAAGGCGTGGTCTCGGGCGCGGCAACACGGGCCTGGGCCTGGGCCAGCGCCTGGCTGTAGTCGGTCGTGCCGTGGGTCTGGTCCAGTGAGGCGGCCAGCGGCGCGCATGCGGTCAGCACTTCGTCGGCCCAGTCGCGCAGCAGCACGTCGCGGCCGCCGCGCTGCAGATGCAGGCCGGGCTCGCGCCCGCGCTCGGCGGCCAGATGCTGGTTGTGCTTGAGTTCGGCGATTTCGGCGGGCGTGTCGGGCGGGCTGTCGCTGAGCAAACAATGCAGCAGGAACACGTCAAGCATGCGCATGGTGCTTTGGGCTATGCCCACGGGCTCGAACGGGTCGAGGTCCATCAGCCGCACTTCGACATATTCGACGCCGCGCTCGCGCAGCGCGTGCAGCGGACGCTCGCCGCTGCGCACCGTGCGCTTGGGGCGAATCGTGCCGTAGAACTCGTTCTCGATCTGCAGCAGGCTGGTGCCCAACTGGTTGTAGTCGCCGCCCGGATTGCGTATGCCCAGCTGCTCATAGGCCGGATAGGGCTGGGTCAGCGCTTCGTGCAGCGACCTGGCATAGCCGTCGAGGCCGTTGTAGCTCACATTGATTGCCGCCTGCGCATCGCTCTGGTAACCCAGGCGGCCCATGCGCAGCGAAGTCGCATTCGGCAGGTGCAAGGTGCGACCGCTAGCATCGAGCCGCTTCAGGCTGTGCTCGCGGCCTTCGACAAAGCACGAACAAAGTGCGGGCGACGAGCCAAACAGGTACAGCAGCACGAAAGCGTGACGGCGAAAATTGCGGATCAGCGCGAAATACTGGTCGCTGTCGACGCCCGGCATAGACCAGTTGTAGTGGATGCCCGAAATCATCTGCATGCGCCGGCCGTAGCGATGGCCCAGTCCCATGCGGTAGACGCTTTTCGAGCGTCCGGCATTCGACGAACCGTAGCGCGCCAATGGAATGGTTTCATCGGTGGGCAGGCCGCAGGGCATGCTCGACACCCAGAGCATCTCGTTGCCGGCCTGCTTGAGGCTGTGGTAGACATGCTGGTGGACTTCGATCAGCTCATTGAGGCATTCGTCCACACCGCGGTGGGCGCCCGTGATCAGCTCGATCTGCGACTCGCTGTAGTCGGTGGTGATATTCGGATGCGTCAGTGCCGATCCCAGCGCTATCGGGTGCGGTGTCAGCGCCAGCCCCCCCGTAGGCAGTGCGCGCAATCCTTCCTTCTCGATGCCGCGGCGGATCTGCGCGAGGCGGTCGGAGGTGGGGACTGGCAAGAGCTCCTGCGATTTGTTCATTATTGGGTACCGATACAACTGGTGGGAGCCGGAACTTAGCATGCCCGGCCCGGACGCCGAGATAATAGAGAAATGCCTGCAGTCGCGTCGCGCGGTTACAGATATTCACGTGCGCGCTTCCTGTCTCCCCGGCGCAGACGCGCACGCCAACCCAGATTGTGCTGGGATTGCTCGTTGCCCGCTTGCGTCCATGCGCCGAAAAATGAGGCACGCTGTCACTCGGCGTACAAAGTTGTTACCGGGTTTGCTGGACAAGCATGTGCACAACTTTCGTTTTTCGCCGTTAAACAGCCATAAGTCATTGATTTAAAAGGGACCCACTCTGCCTGCTCAAAAAACAGGCAGCATGACCAATGCATGGCCGCTGGCCTGCAGAACCAGGCCAAACGGCATTCGAGCAAGGGTTAACCCTTGGCGCCGTTGCAGTTATGCCCGGCAAAACTGGACAATCATGTGGATAAGTTTTGGCAATCGCTGTAATAGCCGCGCAAGTTGTTGATTTTTCTGGAATTTATCCACAATGCCTAAAAATAAGGCACTGCACAGCGCCATCCGTGTGCGAAATCGCCCTCTATCCTTGCCTCTTTTCTCCCCGCCCCAACGCGCATGAGCAACCCTTTCACTCCAGATTTCTTCATCGCCAAACTCACGCCCAGCGGCGCGCAATGCGACGCCTGGGCCGACCAGCCACTGCTGCAGTCGCTCGAGCAAGGCTCCATCGACTGGCCCAGCTCCTGCCGCAACGGCACCTGCCGTACCTGCATAGGCCAGCTGGTGTCGGGAAGCGTGCGCTACGAGATCGAATGGCCGGGACTTAGCGAGGACGAAAAGGCCGAAGGCTGCGTGCTGCCCTGCGTCGCCTATCCGCTGGGCGATCTCGTGCTGCAAGACCCTACGCGCTGATTTAGCCGGGAATGCGCGGCACGCGCGCCGTGCGGCTGGACTAAAATGCCCGTTTGAGGGTTTGGCTGCCATCCGGCTGCCGACCCCGGAGCGGCCCAGGCCGCATCGATCGTTCTTTGGGGGCACTGCCTGCGGTGCCAGCGACAGTTCCCCCCTGGAATGCACGCTGCCTGCGCCGATTGAACACCGGCATCCCAAGAAAGTTCGCATGACCGCCCCCCTGCATCCCGTAGCCATCTCCCCGGTGGAAGACATCATTGCCGACATGCGCGCGGGTCGCATGGTGGTGCTGATCGATGAAGAAGACCGCGAAAATGAAGGCGATCTGGTCCTGGCCGCCGACCACGTCACGCCCGAAGCCATCAATTTCATGGCGCGCTACGGCCGCGGACTGATCTGCCTGACGCTGACTCCCGAACGCTGCGAACTGCTCAAGCTCCAGCCCATGGCCACGCGCAACGGCACCAAGCACTCGACCGCTTTCACGGTCTCCATCGAAGCCGCCGAAGGCGTGACCACGGGCATTTCGGCCGCCGACCGCGCGCGCACCGTGCAGGCGGCCGTCGCGGCCAATGCCCAGGCCGACGATCTGGTCCAGCCCGGCCACATCTTCCCGCTGCAGGCCGTGCCTGGCGGCGTGCTGATGCGCGCCGGCCACACCGAAGCCGGCTGTGATCTGGCCGGCATGGCCGGCTGCAGCCCCTCGGCCGTGATCTGCGAGATCATGAAGGACGACGGCACGATGGCGCGCCTGCCCGACCTGCAGCTTTTCGCCGCCGAACACGGCCTCAAGATCGGCACGATTGCCGACCTGATCCATTACCGCAGCCGCACCGAGTCGCTGCTCGAAGCCGTCGACAGCCGACCGCTGCAGACGCCGTTTGGCGAGTTCACGGTGCGCGTGTTCCGCGACCAGCCCAGCCGCTCGGTGCACCTCGCGCTGGTCAAGGGCAGCTGGAATGCCGACGACGAAGTGCCGGTGCGCGTGCACGAGCCGCTGTCGATTCTCGACCTGCTCGAAGTGGACCGCGAAATGCACTCGTGGAGCCTCGACAGCAGCCTGCGCTATATCAATGCCCAGGGCCGCGGCGTGGCCGTGCTGCTCAACTGCGGCGAAAGCGCCGAGCAGCTGCTGGCGCAATTCGACGGCAGCGCGCGGCCGGCCCAGGCGCCCGAACGCGGCCGCATGGACCTGCGCACCTACGGCGTGGGCGCACAGATCTTGCGCGAATGCGGCGTGCTCAGGATGCGCCTCATGGGCCAGCCGCGTCGCATGCCCAGCATGGCTGGCTACGGCCTCGAAATCACCGGTTACATCCCCAAGGAATAAAAAATGTTTGGCGCAGAACAGGGCACAGGCCCGCAACTCAACGGCGCAGGCTTGCGCATAGGCATAGTCCAGGCCCGCTTCAACGAAAGCATCACCAACGCGCTGGCCGCGGCCTGCCGCGCCGAATTGCTGGCGCTGGGCGTGGACGAAAAGAATATCGACCATGTGCAGGTCCCCGGAGCACTCGAAGTGCCCGTGGCCCTGCAGGCCATGGCCGAACGTGAGCAGTACGACGCCCTGGTGGCGCTGGGCTGCATCATCCGGGGGGAGACATACCACTTCGAGCTGGTGGCCAACGAATCGGGCGCCGGCGTGACCCGCCTGTCGCTGGACCACCAACTGCCGATCGCCAATGCGATCATCACCACCGAAAACATGGAGCAGGCCATTGCACGCCAGACCGACAAGGGCCGCGACGCGGCCCGCGTGGCGGTCGAAATGGCCCAACTGCTCGCTACCTTGAACTGACATGAGCGAAGAACAATCCCCATCGGCCTCGGGCCGCCCCCCGCGCCAGGCGCGCACCGGCGCCACCAGCACGGGCGCGCGCAAGGCCGCGTCCAAGTCCAACCGCAGCCGCGCGCGCGAATTCGCGCTGCAGGCGCTGTACCAGCACATCGTGGGTCGCAACGACGCAAGCGCGATCGACATGTTCACGCGTGACCTCGCGGGCTTCCACAAGGCCGACAGCGCGCATTACGACGCGCTGCTGCACGGCTGCATCACCACCGAAGCCGACCTCGACGCGCTGATCCTGCCCAAGCTGGACCGCCAGCTCAGCGAGATCTCGCCCATCGAGCACGCGGTGATGTGGATTGGCGCCTATGAGTTCCAGCACTGCCCCGACGTGCCCTGGCGCGTGGTGCTCAACGAGTGCATCGAGCTGGCCAAGGAATTTGGCGGCACCGACGGCCACAAGTACGTCAACGCCGTGCTCAACGGCCTCGCTCCCAGCCTGCGCAGCGCCGAAGTCGCTGCCGACAAGGGCCAGAAGGCCGCCGACTGAAGCGCGCCGGGCCGCCGCCGGGGGCCTTGCGCCCCGGGCCGCACCCGGGCCCGGCTCCATTGGATATTTAACGCCCGCGCCCTGCGGGCAGGATGGCACCCGCCGATGCAAGTATCGAAACGCGCCCAGCGCATCGAGCCGTTTTACGTGATGGAAGTGGCCAAGGCGGCGCAAGCCCTGGCACGCGAAGTCGCAGGCACCAACGAGCCGATGATCTTCCTGAACATCGGCGAGCCCGACTTCACCGCCCCGCCGCTGGTGCAGCAGGCCGCAGCCCATGCCGTCGCTCAGGGCAATACCCAATACACGCCGGCGCTGGGCCTGGACGCATTGCGCGAACGCATCAGCCAGTGGTATGCGCAGCGCTTTGGCGTCGATGTTCCCGCGCGGCGCATTGTCGTCACCGCGGGCGCCTCGGCCGCGCTGCAGCTGGCCTGCCTGGCACTGATCGATTCGGGCGATGAAATCCTCATGCCCGACCCGAGCTATCCCTGCAACCGCCACTTCGTGAGCGCGGCAGACGGCAAGGCGGTGCTGATTCCGACCACGGCCGCCGAGCGCTTCCAGCTCAGCGCCGATAAGGTTGCCCAGGCCTGGGGCGAGAAGACGCGCGGTGTGCTGCTGGCCTCGCCCTCGAACCCCACGGGCACCTCGATCGCGCCCGACGAACTGCGCCGCATCCACGACGTGGTGCGCGCGCGCGGCGGCCTGACGATCATCGACGAGATCTACCTGGGCCTGTCGTATGACCCGGCCTACTCCCAGACCGCGCTGGCGCTGGGCGAAGACCTGGTCAGCATCAACAGCTTCAGCAAGTACTTCAACATGACGGGCTGGCGCCTGGGCTGGATGGTCGTGCCCGAGGCGCTGGTGCCGGCCGTGGAGCGCGTGGCGCAGAACCTGTTCATCTGCGCCAGCACCATTTCCCAGCACGCGGCGCTGGCCTGCTTCGAGCCCGAGAGCATTGCCGAGTTCGAGCGCCGCCGCGCCGAGTTCAAGGCCAGGCGTGACTACTTCATTCCCGAACTCGAGAAGCTGGGACTGCGCGTTCCCGTCATGCCCGACGGCGCGTTCTACGCCTGGGCCGACTGCAGCGAAGCCGCGCGCAAGCTCGGCGTCGAAGGCAGCTGGGACTTCGCCTATGCGCTGATGCAGCGCGCCCATCTCGCCATCACTCCAGGGCGCGACTTCGGCACGGCCGAGACCGCCCACTACGTGCGCTTTTCCACCGCCAACTCCCTGCCCCAGTTGCAGGAGGCCGTGCGCCGCCTGCGCGCGCTGCTGGGCTGAGCACGCATGGATTTCGCCTTTCCCATCCGCATCTACTGGGAGGACACCGATGCCGGCGGCATCGTGTTCTACGCCAACTACCTCAAGTTCTTCGAACGCGCGCGCACGGAGTGGCTGCGTTCGCTGGGCCTGGAGCAACAAAAATTACGGGAACAAACCGGCGGTATGTTTGTCGTAACCCAGGCACAGGTCGATTACCACCGCCCGGCACGCCTCGACGACCAACTTTTGGTTACCGCTCGCTTACAAGCGAGCGGCCGTGCGTCGTTGACAATACGCCAGCAAGCTTTGCTGCAATCTGCCGCGGACGGTCCGCAATTGCTCAGTGAAGCCTCGATACGCATCGGCTGGGTCGATGGCGCAAGCATGCGTCCGCAACGAATTCCGATCAGCCTTCTGGAACAACTTTCATGAATTCCCAAAACATGTCCATATTCAGCCTGGTCCTGCAGGCCAGCTGGGTCGTGCAGCTTGTCATGCTGGCCCTGGTGGTCGCATCGGTCGCGAGCTGGGCCGCGATTTTCCGCAAGTCCAGCATGCTCAAGCGGGTGCGGGCTTTCAACGACGCGTTCGAACAGGAATTCTGGTCGGGAACCAGCCTCAATGACCTTTACGCCTCGGCCGCGCAGAACGCCAAGCGCGGCGGGCCGATGGAACGCATTTTTGCCAGCGGCATGCGCGAATACCAGAAGCTGCGCGAACGCCGCATCGGCGATGTCGCCACGCTGATGGACGGCACGCGCCGCGCCATGCGCGCCAGTCTGCAGCGTGAAATGGACGAAATCGAAGCCGGCCTGCCGTTTCTCGGCTCGGTCGGTTCGGTCTCGCCCTATGTCGGCCTGTTCGGCACGGTGTGGGGCGTGATGCACGCGTTCACCGGCTTTGCGAGCATGGAGCAGGTCACGCTGGCCACGGTCGCTCCCGGCATCGCCGAAGCGCTGGTGGCCACGGCCATGGGCCTGTTCGCGGCGATTCCCGCCGTGACCGCCTACAACCGCTTCGCCCACCAGACCGACCGCGTCGCCAACCAGCTGGACACCTTCATCGAAGAGTTCTCCAATATCCTGCAACGCAACGTGGGCTCGACCGCGAGCAGCACGGCTTCCGGCCATTGAGCCGCCAATAGGAGCCTCACATGCCCGCAGTGTCTTCACGCGGCGGCCGCCAGCGCCGCACGGTCAACGAAATCAACATGGTGCCCTTCATCGACGTGATGCTGGTGCTGCTGATCATTTTCATGGTGACCGCCCCCATGCTCACGCCCGGCGCGATCAACGTGCCCAGCGCGGGCAAGGCCTCGCGCCTGCCGACCGAGAACCTCGCGCGCATCCTGATTGAAAAGGACGGCTCGATACGCCTGAAGACCGGCAGCAGCGAGCAGGTGGTGCGCCTCAACGAGCTGGGCGCCGCGGCCAAGGCCTGGCAGGCCCAGCAGCCCGAGGACAGCGCCGTCGTGATCTCCGCCGACAAGACGCTCAGCTATGACACCGTCATGCAGACCATGGGCCAATTGCAGCGCGCGGGCGTGAAGCGCGTCGCCCTCGACGTCAAATCCAGCCAGTAAACCCGGCCGTCCCCAGATCCTTGCCCTCCATGTCCCGACCGCCAGAACACGACCCTTTCGCCCCGCCTCCTCCCCCGCCGCGCCTGCGCGCGTGGCTTCTGGCGATCGTGGCGCACGGCCTGCTCGTGGCGGCAATGCTGTGGGCGGTGCGCATGCCGCCCGCAATGCAGGAGGCCGCGATCGAGGCCGAGCTCTGGTCCGCGCTGCCCCAGGAAGCCGCGCCGCCGGCGCCCACGCCCACGCCCGAGCCCACGCCGGCTCCCGCGCCCGAAGTCAAGCCCGAACCGCCGCCGCCGCCTCCACCGCCGCCGCCTCCGGTTGTCGTGCCCCCACCACCGCCGCCACCGCCCGTGGTGCAAAAGGACGACGACCACGAAGCCGAGATTGCGCTGGAGCGCAAGAAAAAGCGCGAAGAGGCACAAAAGCTCGAACGCGAAAAGGCCGAGAAAGCGCAAAAGGCCGACCGCGAGCGCGAGGAAAAGGCGCGCGAGCGCCGCGAGAAACTCGCCGAGGAGCGCAAGGAACGGCTGGAGAAGGAAAAGGCTGAAAAAGCCGAGCAGGCCAAGATAGAGAAGGCCGAAAAAGCCAAGGCCGAGAAAGCCGAGAAGGCCAAGGCCGAGCGCGAGGAAAAGGCGCGCGCGGAAAAAGCCGAGAAGGCAGAAAAGGCAGAAAAGGCAGAAAAGGCCGAGAAGGAAGAAAAAGCCAAGGCGGAAAAAGCCAAGGCCGAGAAGGCCGCTGCTGAAAAGGCCGCGGCCGAAAAGCGCAAGAAGGAAGACGCCGCGAAGGAAGCCAAGGAAGCCGAAGCACGCCGTGCTGCCAATGTGGCGCGCATGCAGGCCGCCGCGGGTGCCGGCTCTGAAAGCTCGCGTGGCAGCGCCGAGCGCGGCAGCAGCCCCAACCAGGGCCAGGGCAATGGTTCGTCTTCGGGCGGGCCTTCGGCCGGCTACGGCGCCAAGGTCGCGGCCAAGGTCAAGCCCAATATCGTCTACCCCGACGACGTGGCCGGCAATCCGCGCGCCGAAGTCGCGGTGCGTACTTCGCCCGATGGCACCATCGTCAGCGTGCGCGTGACCCAGTCCAGCGGCAATCCCGCCTGGGACCAGGCCGTGGTGCGCGCGCTGCACAAGACCGACACGCTGCCGCGGGATATCGATGGCAAGGTGCCCAGTTCGTTGACGATTGGGTTCAGGCCAAGGGACTAAGCGGGGGGAGGCCTCCAAGGTGGGCCGTTCATTCTTCGACAAGCTCAGGACGAACGGGGAACAGGCCACGCCCAAACTCTACGTTCGCTCTGACTTGAGTCCATTCGAAACGCCCCCCGCCGTTCGCCCTGCGCGGGGCGGTTGAAGGGCGTTTGAGTGCGGGCACTGCGCGCGCCTTTGCGCGATACCCGGCAGTTTCAGGCCATGAGCGCCACCCGTTTTCTCCCAATCGGAGACAATTGCGCCATGCCTCTCAAAGCCCCCGAACTTCTGCTGCCTGCCGGCTCGCTCGAAAAGATGCGCGCCGCCTATGACTTTGGCGCCGACGCCATCTACGCGGGCCAGCCCCGCTACTCCCTGCGCGCGCGCAACAACGAGTTCCGCCTCGAACAGATCGGCCAGGGCATTGCCGAAGCCCATGCGCGCGGCAAGAAATTCTTTGTCACCAGCAATCTGCTGCCGCACAACGACAAGGTGCGCACCTATCTGCGCGACATGGAGCCCGTGATTGCGTTCAAGCCCGACGCACTGATCATGGCCGACCCCGGCCTGATGATGATGGTGCGCGAGAAGTGGCCCGAAGTGCCTATCCACATCTCGGTGCAGGCCAATACCGTCAACTATGCGGCCGTCAAGTTCTGGCAGCGCATGGGCATTGCGCGCATCATCCTGTCGCGCGAGCTGAGCCTGGACGAGATCGAGAAGATCCGCCAGGAATGCCCAGACATGGAACTCGAGGTGTTCGTGCACGGCGCGCTGTGCATTGCCTACTCGGGCCGCTGCCTGCTGTCGGGCTACTTCAACCGCCGCGATCCCAACCAGGGCACCTGCACCAACGCCTGCCGCTGGAACTATTCGACCCAGGAAACCGCGGTCGACCCCAATACCGGCGAAGCCATGCCGCTGAAGATGGAAGGCGACTTCGACTTCGCCAAGGCACAGCAGGAAGCCGAGACCGGCTTCTCGGCCTGCAACAGCGAGCCGCGCCACCCCAAGGCCGACCATGTCTACATGCTCGAAGAGCAGGGCCGCCCCGGCGAGCTCATGCCCATCATGGAAGATGAGCATGGCACCTACATCATGAACAGCAAGGACCTGCGCGCGATCGAGCACATCGACCGGCTGACCAAGATCGGCGTCGATTCGCTGAAGATCGAAGGCCGCACCAAGTCGCTGTACTACGTCTCGCGCACCGCCCAGACCTACCGCCGCGCGATCGACGACGCCGTCGCCGGCCGTCCGTTCAACCCGAATCTGATCACCGAACTCGAAGGCCTGGCCAACCGCGGCTATACCAGCGGTTTTCTTGAGCGCCGCCCCGCGCAGGACTACCAGAACTACGAGACCGGCCATTCGCTGCTGCAGCGCAGCCACTTCGTCGGCGAAGTGCGCAGCTTTGCCGACGGCCTGGCCGAGATCGAGACCAAGAACCGCTTCTCCGTGGGCGACACGCTCGAGATCATCCACCCCAGCGGCAACCGCCAGGTGCTGCTCGAGAAGATGTTCAATATGGAAGGCGAACCCGTGACCGTGGCGCAGGGCAATCCTATCCGCGTGCGCATTCCGCTCGAAGGCCCGGTAGACGGCGCCTTGATCGCCCGTCTGCTCTGAGCGCCGGGCCCCAAGTCCACCCTGACCCTGTGGGCTGCTTTGGCAGCCCCTTTCTTTTTCTGCCCCCTGTCCCATGAACATTGTTGTCAACGAAGAACTCAAGGCCTACATCGATCCGCTGAGCGCCGATGAACACGAAGCGCTGGAGCGCAGCATTCTTGCCGAAGGCTGCCGCGACGCGCTGGTGCTGTGGGGCGATCTGCTGGTCGACGGCCACAACCGCCACGGCATCTGCGTCAAGCACGGCCTGCCGTTCGAGACCGTGCAGGCCACGCATTTCCAGAACATGGACGATGTCCACCTGTGGATGATCGACCAGCATCTGGGCCGGCGCAGCGTCTCCGACTTCCAGCGCGGCGTGCTCGCGCTGCGCAAGCGCGAGATCGTTGCCGCGCGCCGCGCCAAGGCCGCGGAGCACGCGCCCGCGCCCTCCGATGCCGCACCGGCAGAACCCGCTGCGGACGATCAGGCCATGGCCACGCGCGAAGCGCTGGCCCGCGTCGCGCGCCTGAGCAGCACCCAGGTCAAGCAGATCGAGACCATCCAGCAAAAGGCCACGCCCGAAGTCGTCGCCGCCGTGAAGGCCGGCGACATCTCGATCAATGCCGCCGCTGCCGTGGCCCAGCTGCCCGCCGAGGAACAGGTGGCCGCGGCCGCCGCCGGCAAGGACGAGCTCAAGCAGGCCGCCAAGCGCGTGCGCGAAGCCAAGAAGAAGCCGCGCGACGAGAACGCAGCGCAGGCCGACGGCGCCGAAGAAAATGTCGATGTCGCCGCCTTGCAGCAGCGCGTGGCGACGCTGGAGCAGGAAAATGGCATGCTGCGCCAGCAGATCAAGGCCTTGCAGGAAATGCTCCAGGAAAAGGCCTGATCTCTTTTCCTTTCCATTTTCACGGGATGCCATGACCGCCTTGTTCTCTACCCTGTGCCTGGACAGCGTCGAACTGTCCAATCGCATCGTGATCGCGCCTATGTGCACCTACAGCGCCCACGAAGGCTGCGCGACCGACTGGCATCTGATGCACTACGGCCAGTTGGCGCAGTCGGGCGCGGGCCTGCTGATCGTCGAATCGACGGCCGTCGAAGCCATGGGACACATCAGCCCCTGGGACCTGGGGCTGTGGAGCGATGCCGGCGAAGCCGCGATGCGCACAGTCGTCGAACATGTGCGCCGTTTCAGCGACATCAAGCTGGGCGTTCAGCTCAACCATGCGGGGCGCAAGGCGTCCAGCCTGCAGCCCTGGGCCGGCGGCGGCCCGCTGCCGCCGGCCCAGCGCTGGCCCACGGTAGGCGCCAGCGCGCTGGCGGCGGCGCCCGAAGTGCCCGTGCCGGCGGCCGCGACGCTGGCCGACATCGAGCGCATCAAGAAAGCCTTCGTCGACGCCGCGCTGCGCGCCCAGCGCCTGGGCTATGACCTGATCGAGCTGCATGCGGCCCATGGCTATCTGCTGCACCAGTTCCTGTCGCCGCTGAGCAATCAGCGCAGCGACAACTATGGCGGCAGTCTGGAAAACCGCCTGCGCCTGCTGCTCGAAGTGTTCGCCGCGGTGCGTGCGGCGCTGCCGCATACCCTGCCCGTGGGCGTACGCATCTCGGCCACCGACTGGATCGAAGGCGGCTGGGACGTGGAGCAAAGCGCGGTGCTGGCCAAGCAATTGCAGGCGCTGGGCTCGGCGTTCTTGCATGTGTCCAGCGGCGGGCTCAGCCCCGCGCAGAAGATTCCGGTCGGCCCGGGCTACCAGCTGCCGCTGGCGCGCGCGCTGCGCGCACAGCTCAGCATGCCGGTGATAGGCGTGGGCCTGATCACCGACCCGCTGCAGGCGCAGGCCGCGCTCGATGCGGGCGACGCCGACGCGATCGCGATCGCGCGTGCCGCGCTGTTCAATCCGCGCTGGCCCTGGCACGCGGCCCAGGTACTGGGCGCGCAGGTCACGGCGGCGCCGCAGTATCTGCGCTGCCAGCCGCATGGCGCGGGCGCGCTGTTTGCTCCGCGGGTTGCGCTTGCTGCCTAGCCCCGTGCCCTGCGCCGGCCTGCGCCTGAAACGCTACGAAGCCCTCGCCGCAGACATCGAAGCATCGATTCGCAACGGCGTGCTCCAGCCGGGCGACCGTTTGCCGTCGGTGCGCAGCCTGTGCCACAGCCGCGGCATCAGCGCCTCCACCGTGTTCCAGGCCTACTACCTGCTCGAGGCGCGCGGCGTGGTGAGCGCGCGCGAGCGCTCGGGCTATTTCGTTGCATCGGGAGTGCGGCGCATGCCGCCCGAGCCCGAACAGGCTTCGCAGCCGCCCGATGCCTCGGTCGCGGTCGATGTCAGCGCGCGCGTGTTCGACATCCTCGCGGCCAGCGACGCGCGCAGCGTGGTGCCGCTGGGCTCGGCTTTCCCCAGCCCGCTGCTGTTTCCGCTGCAGCGCCTGGGCCAGGCGATGGCCAGGGCCGTGAAAACGCTGGACCCATGGAGTACGGTCGATGACCTGACGCCGGGCAACGCCGCGTTGCGCCGCCAGATCGCGCTGCGCTATCTGGCCCAGGGCATGGCCGTTCCCACCGACGACATCATCATCACCAACGGCGCGCTTGAAGCGCTGAACCTGTGTCTTTCGGCCGTGACCCGACCCGGCGACGCGGTGCTGGTCGAGTCGCCCGCGTTCTATGCGGCGCTGCAGGCGCTCGAACGCCTGGGACTGCAGGCCATCGAAGTGCCGACCCACCCGCGCGAAGGCATGGACCTGGCGGCGCTCGAGGCGGCCATCGTGCGCCACCGGCCCAGGGCCTGCTGGCTGATGAGCAGCTTCCAGAACCCTTTGGGCAGCCTGATGCCCGAGGCGAAGAAGCGCGATCTTGTCGCGCTGATCACGCGCCACCGACTGCCGCTGCTCGAGGACGATGTCTACGGCGAGCTGTTTCTCGGCGCCCAGCGTCCGCTGCCTGCCAAGGCGTTCGACAGCGAAGGCCTGGTGATGCACTGCGCCTCGTTCTCCAAATGCCTGGCACCGGGCTGGCGCATAGGCTGGACCGTGGCCGGGCGCTTCTCCCAGTCGGTCGCGCGGCAAAAACTCACGACCACGCTGGGCGCCAACGCGCCGGCCCAGGCGGCGCTGGCCGAATACCTCGAGCGCGGCGGCTTCGACAAGCATCTGCGCCGCCTGCGCCAGTTTCTCGCGGCGGCGCAAGCGCCTTTTGCCGAGGCTGTGGGCCATTATTTTCCGCCGGGCACGCGCGCCACGCGGCCCGAAGGCGGCTATTTCCTGTGGGTAGAGCTGCCGCCCGGCTGCGATGCGCTGGCCATCCACGCCCAGGCGATCGCGCGCGGCATCAGCGTCGCGCCCGGCCCGATCTTTTCGGCCTCGCATGGCTATCGCCACTGCCTGCGGCTGAACTACGGCCACGGCTGGGATGCGCGCATCGAGGGCGCGCTGGCGGTGCTGGGCCAACTGGCCCACGCCAGCCGCATCTAGAGCTTGCGCAGCGCGCGCTGGCAGATGCGGCGCGTCGCGGCGCTGGGCTCGCCCTGCAGCCACTGCGCGCACAGCGCGCGCACCCAGTCCGGCCTGTCCTTGGCCGCGTCGTTGAGCCAGTTGGCGACCGAGTCCTGCACATAGACCGCCGCATCGGCATGCAGCGGCGACAGCAGCGGCAAGCCGCGTTCGGGCTGCTGCTTGAACGCCGCGATATGCGCGCACCACACGCCGCGCGGACGCAGCGCTTCGCAGGCAAAGCGGCGCAGACGCTCGGACGGCGCGCGCGTCCATGCGGCGAGTTGCGCCACCGCGGCATCGAGTTCCCGCGCCAGATGCGGCCGCACGGCCATCCAGGCCCATTCGCGCACCCCGAAATGCGTGTCGTCGGCCAGCGGGCGAATGGCCTCCAATCGCGCGGCGAGATCCAGCCCCGGGTCGGCGCCGACGATGAAGCAGGCCCAGCCGCGCACGGTATCCGATGGGTGGCCGCTGCAGACCACCATGGCCTCGCTGCCCAGCGCGTCGAACAGCAGGCCGCCGATACCGTTCATGCGCTGCAGAATGCCGCGTTCGCAGACCGCGCCCGCAGCCGCCATCACGGCTGCGGGCAATGCGGGAAACACCGCGCCCAGCAATTGCGCCTGGTCCACGGCCAGGCCTTCGACCAGCGTCGCGCTTTGCGCCCTGCCCTGCGCCAGCGCCTGCAGCAGTTCGGCAGGAATATCGGCGCCGCGGCGTGCACCTTTGCGCTGGGCCGGTGCCGTCATGCAGGCCCCGCTTCGCCGCGCGCCGCAAGCCCGGCGGCCACCTTGTCCAGCAGACCCGCGAGCTGGCTGCGTTCATCGACCGAAAGCCCGCCGAACACGCCCGCAATCCAGCGGCCATGCTCGGCCACCACGGACTGCGCGAGTTGCCGCCCCCGGGGCGTGAGCTGCACGCGCAGCGCGCGCCGATCCGCAGCGTCGGCCTGGCGCTCGATCAGCGCGTCGCGCTCCAGGCCATCCAGCAGGCCGGTGACGGTGGCGCGCGTCACGCCGGCCTGTTCGGCGAGTTCGCGCGGCGCGAGGCCGGCGCTGGCCGCTTCGAGCAGAAACAGCAGCACGAAGCGCCCTTCGGACAGGCCGTAGCCCGACAGCACCTGCGCGCAATCGCGGTCAATGGCCGCGGCCAGCGACAGCGTCTGAAAACACAGGCGTATGCGATCCTGGCCCGGCCATTGGCGCCTATCGGCTTCGGCCAGCAGCGCCTGATACTTTTGTTCGAATTTTTGCATGTCGCCATATTATATGGCGCCTAACAAAAACCCAAAAAAAATACTCCAGAACCAATGTCATGGAGTATTTTGTCCCGGACCCGCTGCCTTGACGGCAGTATCCGTGCACATGTGCCGACTTGGCGCCGGCAGCTGCGCAGGTCAGCTCTGCAATTACTGGTTGGCCAGGCCGATGTGGGCTTCGCGGTAGTCAGCGATGAAAGTGATCAGGGTGTTGATGGCTTGACGCATGGTGTGCTTTCTATGAGATGCACTCAAACAACTGGTGGCTAGCATCTCCAACACCACCAGAGCGGGGCACCTAAGTAGTAACCCGTAGCCCCTAGTATAAACCCTGTACGCGTTTTTACGCACGCTGTGCCACAAAACAACATGCTAGGCATGTGGGCTTGTCA
>Ga0302347_1002132_pt1 | contig 21163 bp, 17 predicted proteins | sample PhyWR1_FD_202178 | JGI IMG/M metagenome (GOLD analysis project Ga0302347, IMG submission 202178) | Leaf surface microbial communities from wheat plants in UC Gill Tract Community Farm, Albany, California, United States - DLSL W.R1 (v2)... | ecosystem: Host-associated > Plants > Phyllosphere >...
AGCGCTACAACGAGCAAGCGCGCCAAGGCCGGGACAGCGACTTCGCCAAGGGCGAGACGCCCTACAACCGGGTCCAGGGCGATGCCGCATCGACCCACGCCAGGGGCCTGCCCAACCCGTGCATGGCGCCGCTCGAACGCGGCCCGTTCTACGCCGTGAAAGTGCTGCCCGGCAGCCTGGGCACCTTTGCCGGCTTGAAAGTCAACGCCAGCGCGCAGGTGCTGGACGCGCAAGGCCGGCCGATTGCCGGCCTGTACGCGGGCGGTAACGACATGAACAGCCTGATGGGCGGCTGCTACCCGAGCGGCGGCATCACGCTGGGCCCGGCCATGACCTTTGGCTTCATCGCCGCAAACCATGCGGCGGGCGCGGCGCCTGCCGCCGCGTGTCATTCCTGCGAAGGCGCACATCCGGATGCGTGTGAATGTTCAAGCCTGGCTGCGGGTTTTCCGCCTGCGCGGGGATGAGGGCTTCCTGAGCGCCAAGAATGACAGATTTCAAGCCAAATCGGCCGCTTGCGCAGACGCCGCTTGCGCAGGCAGCTATCTTTTCAATAGCAATTCAACCCAAGGAAAACCCATGTACTACGAACTCGCCACCCTGACCCTGCCGTTCGGCACCGCCGGACAAGCCGCCACCAGCGTGCAGGCCTTTGCCGGCGCGCCCGAAGCCAAGGGCGAACTGCTGGGCTGCTGGTTCACCGACATCGGCACGCTCAACCAGATGATCGTGCTGCGCGGCTTTGCCGACCTGGCGCAGCTGCAAGCCGAGCGCGAGCGCACCCAGCAAAGCGCCGACCCGTTCGGCTGCGGCGCGGTGTTCCAGAGCCTGGAGCAGCACAGCTACCGGGGTTTCCCGTGGATGAAGCCGGTGCGCCCGAGCGCCGAGTCGGGCATCCAGGGGCCGGTCTATGAAATCCGCACCTACGGCATCAAGCCCGGCGGCGTGCAGGCGACGATCGACCTGTGGGCGCAGTACGTGCCGCCGCGCGAGGAGCTCTCGCCCTGCTTGGTGGCCATGGTGGCGCTGGACGGCCCGCTGCGTTTCACCAACATCTGGTCGTACCCGACGCTGGATGCGCGCAGCAAGGCGCGCGCCGACGCGGTGGCCCAGGGCATCTGGCCGCCCAAGGGCGGCCCGGCGCACCTGACGACCGCCATGACTTCGACGATCGCGCTGCCCACGGCCGTCTCGCCGCTGAAGTAAGGCCCTTCGTATCGACGAGTTGAGGGAAACGGACATGTCCCGCATCTATTCACTGGCCTACCTCACGTCCAACCAGTGCACGCCGCCGCAGGCCGTGCGCCTGGCGGCGGAACTGGGCTACCGCTTTGCCGGCCTGCGCCTGCTGCCCAATGCCGCCGGCGCGCCGCAGCAGTTCCTGATCGGCCGGCCCGAGGTGCTGCGCGAGACCGTGGCCGCCCAGCGCGACACCGGCGTGGGCATTTTTGACCTGGAAATCATCCGCATCGGCGAGGGCTTCGACGAGCGCGCCTACCTGCCGCTGCTGGAAGCCGGCGCCGCCCTGAAGGCCAGCGCCGTGCTGGTGGCCGGCGACGACCTGGACGCGGCGCGATTGAGCGATGGCTATGCCCGCCTGTGCGAACTGATGGCGCCCTACGGCATGACGGCGGACCTGGAATTCATGCCCTGGACCGCCGTGCCCGACGTGAAAGCGGCGCTGCGCACCATCGAGGCCGCCGGCCGGCCGGCCAACGCCGGCATCCTGGTCGATGCGCTGCATGTGGACCGCTCGGCCACCACGCTGGAGGACATCCGCGCCATTCCGCGCGAGCTGCTGCATTACGCGCAGATCTGCGATGCACCCACCCGCGCCCAGCACGGCCGCGACTTCACGGTCGAGGAAATGATCCATGCCGCACGCTGCGAGCGCCTGATGCCCGCCGAAGGCGGCATCGACCTGGCGGGCCTGTTTGCCGCGCTGCCGCAGGACCTGCCGATCAGCGTCGAGGTGGTGCACCTGGCGCGCATGGCCCAGCTCGGCCAGGCCGAATGGGCGCGCCAGGCGCTGGCGGCCAGCCGGTCGCTGCTCCAATCGCTGGCTTGATTTCCCCGAATCGCGCTGATTTGCCATGACTCCCGGTTTCGATCCCTTGTCCCGCCTGCCGTTTTTCTTCGGTGCCCGCTGGTTCAGCAGCGCGTGAGGCCGGGCGCCCCCGCGCCCCCATCCTGCCTTGCCCATTGGCGGCCGCAAGCCCGCCTGCCTGTTTGAATCACCTTTGGAAGACACCCATGGACTTTTCGCTGAACGACGAACAAAAAATGATGATCGACACGGTGCGCCGTTTCATCGCCGACGAACTCCAGCCGCTGGAGGGCGGCATCGAGGAGCACGGTTTCCTGGCGCCGGACAAGGCACGGTCCATCCACGGCAAGGCCAAGGAGCTGGGCCTGTACGCGATGAACATGCCCACCGGCCACACCACCGACATCCTGATCCGCCGCGCTTTCGGCAATGTCTACGAGCCGCTGCTGCACTGCAAGGGCGAGCAGGTCGGTCGCTGGCTCCAGCCGGCGGTCCAAGGCACCCGCACCTGCGCCATCACCATCACCGAGTCCGGCGCCGGCTCGGACGCGGCGGGCATCAAGACCCACGCGAAGAAAACCGACAGCGGCTGGGTGCTCAACGGCGCCAAGCACTTCATCAGCGACGGCGAATGGAGCGATTTCTTTCTGGTTTCGGCCAGGACGGGCGAGAAGGACATCTCGATGTTCATGGTGGACAAGGGCTTGCCGGGCTTCACCGTCGGCAAGGACCAGAAGATGATGGGCCTGCGCGGCACGCCGCACCTGGAGCTGTTTTTCGACAACGTGCCGCTCGAATCGGTGGCGCTCCTGGGCGAGGAGGGGCAGGGCTTCAAGCTGGCCATGGGCGCGCTCAATGTGGTGCGGCTGGCGCAGGTGGGCGCGCGCGCGGTGGGCAAGGCCAGCCATGTGTGCGAGCTGATGCTGGACTACGCCAGGGAGCGCAAGCAGTTTGGCCAGCGCATCGGCGACTTCCAGATGGTGCAGCAGCAGCTCGCCGACAGCGTGATCGAGATCAACGCGGCGCGCTGGATGGTCTACCACGCCGCCTGGATGCTGGACCAGGGGCTGGACGCGCGCGAGCAGATCGCCATGGTCAAGGTGCAGGCGGCCGAAACGCTGGGCCGGGTGGTGGACCGGGCGGTGCAGATTTTCGGCGGCATGGGCTTTTGCAAGGAGCTGCCAATCGAGCGCTACTACCGCGATGCGCGCATCTACCGCATCTTTGACGGCACCAGCGAGATTCACCGCAGCGTGATTGCCAAGATGGCGATGAAAAAGGGCGCGGCGCTGTTTGACGTGAACCGCTGATTTTTCTGCTGCCGCAGAGGGATTTTTTTCATGGCTGGGGCTGGGGGTGCCGGAGAGGGACAGGGCAGCCACCTCATGCTGGGGTACCAGAAATCGGCGGCTGCCCTGTCCCTCTCCGGCAGTTCATGCGTCTGCTGTGCCGCTGTGATCCAGGAAAAAACGCAAACGCGCCGGGTTGCGCAGGCGCAGAGGCCAGGCCGTGGCGAACGCCCCCGGCTGGTTGCGCGATACGGGCGGGCGGCAGCTTCCTCATGCTGGAGTACCAGAAATCGTCAGCCGCCGCCCACCCGCATCGCCGCTCACCCAACCCAGCCATTCCGGGCACAAACCCGAACCCGAACCGAAATCCAAACACACGAGACAAGCAATGAGCAAATTCATGACGGCTGCCGAGGCAGCAAACCTGATCAACGATGGCGATACCGTGGGCCTGATGGGCGGCGGTGGCGGGCTGATGGAGGCCACCTGCCTGTTCGAGGCCGTGCAGGCGCGTTTTCTGGCCACCGAACGGCCGCGCCGCCTGACGATGGTCCATGCGTTGGGCATTGGCGACAAGAAGACCAAGGGCATGAACTGCTTTGCCCACGAAGGGCTGGTGCGCAAGGTGATCGGCGGGCACTGGGTGTGGTCCCCGGCCATGCAGCGCCTGGCCGAGGAGGAAAAGATCGAGGCCTACATCCTGCCCGGCGGCGTGTCGAGCCAGCTGATGCGCGAGATCGGCGCAGGCCGGCCGGGCCTCTTCACCCACGTCGGGCTGGGCACCGTGTGCGACCCGCGCCAGGGCGGCGGGCGCATGAACGCCTCGGCCAAGGACGACCTGGCCGAGGTGGTGCAGATGGACGGGCGCGAATACCTGCGCTACAAGCCGTTTCCCATCCATGTCGCCCTGGTGCGCGCCAGCGCGGCGGACGAGGACGGCAACATCAGCTTCGAGCACGAAGCGGCCAACCTGGACGCGCAGTCGCTGGCGCTGGCCGCGCGCAACAGCGGCGGCAAGGTGATCGTGCAGGTGAAGGAGCGATTGCCGCGCGGCGCGCTCAAGGCGCGCGAGGTGCGCATTCCGGCCGCCTGGGTGGACGCCATCGTCGTCGATCCGGACCAGCGGGCCAGCTACGACATTGGGTTCGATTCGGCCCTGAGCGGAGAGCTGACGGGCGCAGAGCGCTATCAAAGTGAGAGCGCCGACCATGAAGCTGAAAAAGCCGCCGCCCACGAAGCCTTCAGCGAACGCCAAGCCATTGCCCGCCGCGCCGCCGTCGAGCTGTTCAACACCGGCAAGGCGCGGCCGGTGGTGAACTACGGCGTGGGCGTGCCCGATGCGCTGGCCAAGCTGATTGCCGCGCGCGGCGAGCAGCACCGCCTCTACCAGACCATCGAGCATGGCACCTACGGCGGCACGCTGATGGACGGCGTGCTGTTCGGCTACGCGCGCAATGCGTCGGCCATGCTGGACGCCCCCACCCAGTTCGACTTCTACGCCGGCGGCGGGCTGGACATCGCCTTCCTCGGCTTTGGCGAGTTCGACGCGCAGGGCAATGTCAACGTCTCGCGCCTGGGTGGGCTCACCGTCGGGCCGGGCGGCTTCATCGACATTGCCCAGAACGCGAAAAAGGTGGTGTTTTGCGGCACGTTCGCCGCCAAGGGCCTGAAGCTCCAGACCGGCGACGGCCGGATGCGCGTGCTGCAGCAGGGCGCGGTGAAAAAGGGCGTTCGGCAGGTTGCGCAGATCACCTACAGCGGCCCGCAGGCCCGGGTGCGCGGCCAGGAAGTGCTGTACCTGACCGAGCGCGCCAGCTTTCGCCTGACCGCCGGCGGCCTTGAACTGTTCGAGATCGCGCCCGGCATCGACCTGCAGCGCGACGTGCTGGACCAGATGGACTTCGCGCCCCTGGTGGCGGCCGAGCTGAGCGTGATGGACGGCGCACACTTTCAGGCCGTGGCGGTCTGAGCGGCACGGCAGCGCCCGCCAGCGCGCATGAAAGGCGGGCGCCCCTTGCGAGCCCATCGCACGCCAGGCTTTTTCTTTGTCAGATCAGGTGGCGCATGGCCTGCGCGGTCTCGCTGAGCACCGACAGCACCCGGGCCACGGCCTCTTCGGTCGATTCGTGGCCCATGGGCATGGTCACGCTCAGCGCGCCCACCACCTGGCCGTGGCGGTCGCGCAGCGGCACGGCGATGCCCCGGTAATTGAGTTCCATCTGCTGCTCCGACAGCGCCCAGCCCTGCGCGCGCACCCGCGCCAGCTCGATGCGCAGCCGTTCCTTGCTGGCAATGGTGTAGGAGGTGTAGGTGCGCAGCGAATGGCTGGCAAGCCAGTGTTCCAGCCATTCGCTCTCGCGCATCGCCAGCAGCAGCAGGCCCGCCGCCGTCACCTGGGCCTGCACCCGCGCGCCCAGCACATAGCCGGTGTTCATGGCACGGTTGCTGCCGTTGCGCGCGATGTAGACGATCTCGTCGCCGTCCATCACGCTGACATAGGCGCTTTCCTGCGTGCCGGCGGTCACGCGCTGCAGGAACGGCTGCACGATGCGCGGCAGGCGCGCCGACTCCAGGTACGACTGCCCCAGGCGCAGCACGCGCGGCGTGAGCCAGAACAGCTTGCCGTCGCTGGCGACATAGCCCAGGTGCTGCAGCGTGAGCAGGTAGCGCCGCGCGGCCGTGCGCGTGAGGCCACAGCGCATGCCGGCCTGGCTGGCTGTCAGGCGTGGGTTGGCGTCGTCGAAGCACTCGATGATGGACAGGCCCTTTTCCAGGCCGGCAATCCAGTCGCGCTTGTCCAGCGCAGCCTGGTCGGTTGAAGGCGAAGCCGGCAAGGCCGCAGGTGAAGGGGATACGGTCATGGAAGGGGAGTATTGGTGAAAAGGCAAAACGCCAAGCCTAGGTAAAACCCTGATTGCGATCATTCATCGCACTACTACGTTCGATCATCGATCAAATTGACGCTGTTCAGCTTTCAAGTTCCCGGTTTTCTCACTAAAGTTCAGCCAAATTTGGCCTATGTGGCCGACTATCGAACATTCAAAGGCTGTTTCACCATGCTTTCTTCCATCAACGGCGCCACCGATGTCTATCTGATCCTGGGCGATCCGGTCGAGCAGGCGCGCGCGCCCGAAACCTTCAACCTGGTCTTTTCCACGCTCGGCATCAACGCGGTGCTGGTGCCGGTGCACTTGTCCGGTGCCCAGGTGCCGGCCTTTGTGCGCACCGCTTTTTCCACCCGCAACATCAAGGGCCTGCTGCTGACCATCCCCCACAAATCCCGCGTGATGGACCTGCTCGACACGTGCTGCGAACTGGGCCGCCTGGCCGGCGCGGTCAATGCCGTGCGCTGCGATGACCGGGGGCGCCTGGTGGGCGCGATGTTCGACGGCGAAGGGCTGGTCGATTCGCTCAACGGTTTCGCGATCGCCTACACCGGCCGGCGCGTGCTCATCCTGGGCGCGGGCGGCGGCGCGGCCGCGATTGCCGCGTCGCTGGTGAGCCCGGCCTCCCGCGTGTCCGTCGGCGCGGCGGCCGAGGTCGCCCTGTACGACCCGACGCCGGGCAAGGCGGCGGCGCTGGCGCAGCGGCTCAACGCGGCAGTGCCGGGCAGGGCGCGGGCGGTGCAGGGCAACGATCCGGCCGGTTTCGACGTGGTGATCAACGCCTCGCCGCTGGGCCTGGCGGCGTCCGACCCCATGCCCTGCGACGTCTCGCGCCTGGATGCGCATGCCGCGCTGGTGGACATCCTGATGAAGAACCAGCCCACGCCCCTGGTGCGGGCCGCGCGCAGCCAAGGCCGGGTGGCACAGCCGGGCTTTGAGATGCTGGTCCGCCAGAGCGCGTTGTACCTGGAATTTTTCGGGTTGCAGGCGGCGGCCGAGGCGGTGCGCCAGGATCCAGGGCCGATTCGGCGACAGATTTATCCGGCAACGCTGCAAGGCGAAATCCCGCGTTCCTGAGGCCCGGCAGGCGCCAGCCTCCTAAATGCCGCACTGCTTTTTTTGAATTTCCCATGACCGATATCCACTGGAGACAACCATGACCCATCCCACCCTTTCCGAGCCGCAAGGCACGCACCAGACCAAGAAAGCCACGGCCAGCGGCTGGATCGGCTCGGCGCTGGAATACTACGATTTCTTCATCTACGCCACGGCCGCGTCGCTGATCTTTCCGCAGATCTTCTTTCCCAAGGGCGACCCCAAGACCGCCATCGTCGCCTCGCTGGCGACCTTTGGCGTGGGCTACGTGGCCCGGCCCATCGGCGCGTTTTTCCTCGGCCACTGGGGCGACACGCACGGGCGCAAGCAGGTGCTGATCCTGTGCATGTTCCTGATGGGCTTTTCCACCGTGGCCGTCGGCCTGCTGCCCACCTATGACCAGGTGGGCCTCCTGGCGCCGGCGCTGCTGGTGCTGCTGCGCCTGATCCAGGGCTTTGCCGTGGCCGGCGAGATCTCGGGCGCCAGCTCGATGATCCTGGAGCACGCGCCGTTCGGGCGGCGCGGCTTTTTCGCCAGCTTCACCCTGCAGGGCGTGCAGGCCGGGCAGATCCTGGCGGCGGCGGTGTTCCTGCCGCTGGCCTATTACATGCCCAGCGAGGCGTTCAACAGCTGGGGCTGGCGCATTCCCTTCCTGCTGAGCTTCATCGTCATCGTCGTGGGCTACATCATCCGCCGCGAAGTGCAGGAGACGCCCGCCTTCGCGCAGGAAGACCAGGCGGGCAAGGTGCCCAAGGCGCCGGTCATCCAGGCCGTCACCGAGAGCTGGCGCGACATGCTGCGCGTCGTCGGCGGCTCGCTGATGAACGTGATTCCGGTGGTGACCTCGGTGTTCGGCGCGGCCTACGCGGTCCAGCCGGGCTACGGCATCGGCTTTCACAAGGATGTGTACCTGTGGATTCCGGTGCTGGGCAACATCGTGGCGGTGGTGGTGATCCCGTTTGTCGGCAACCTGTCGGACAGGATCGGCCGGCGCCCGCCCATCATCTTCGGCTCGCTGGCCTCGGGCCTGCTTTCCTTTGCCTACCTCTACGCCATCAGCATCCATAGCGTGCCGCTGGCCATCGCCGTGTCGCTCTTAATGTGGGGTGTGGTGTACCAAGGCTACAACGCCGTCTTCCCAAGCTTTTACCCCGAGATGTTCCCGACCCGCACCCGCGTCTCGGCCATGGCGATCTCGCAGAACCTGGGCACCGCCGCCACGGCCATGCTGCCCGCGCTCTTTGCCTACGTCGCGCCTCCCGGCGCCAACAACATTCCGATGATGGTTGGCGGCATCACCCTGGGCGTGACGGCCATTTCGGCCATCGCCGTCTGGAGCGCCCGCGAAACCTACCGCATTCCCATGAACGAGCTCGGCAACCCGAACGCGGTGCCGGTGCCCGAGGCCGACTACGAGCGGCTTCGCGCCCGGGCGCTGGCCGGTGCCAGGGCGGAAAAAGTTGCCTCCTGAAACCATTGGGCGCTTGTTGTGACAAATGCAACAGGGTCGGCTAGGTAAAACCCTGCTTCCGTTCGATGATCGATCGGTTTGATCCGATCAACGATCAACACCGCATCATTTTCCTTTGCAAGCAGGCGCGCAAGCTCTAGAGTGCAGGCTGATTCCGCAAGCTGCAGCGCTGAGCGGGCATCCAGGGCTTGGCCGGCACGGTGCCGCTGCCCCCTGGCATGTCTTTGGCTACAGCGCCCGATGCTGCGAAAGCACCTTTCCAACCCTTTGAGGAGACAACAAATGAACAAACGATTTGCTCTTAAATTGATAGCTGCCTGCGCAATCGCAGCAAGCGCCACGGCCGGTTTTGCCCAGGATGTGATCAAGATCGCCAACATCGTCGAGCTCTCGGGTGGCGGCGCCAGCGCGGGCACCAACTTCAAGAACGGCGTGGAGCTGGCGGTCAAGGAGGTCAACGCGGCCGGCGGCATCCTGGGCAAGCAGATCCAGACCACCACCGCCGACACCCAGAGCAACCCCGGCGTGGCCAAGGGCCTGACGCAAAAGGCCATCGACAACGATGTGTTCGCGATTTTCGGCCCGGTGTTCTCCGGCTCCATCATGGTCAGCATGGCCGAGTCGCGCCGCGCCGGCGTGCCCAACTTCACCGGCGGCGAGGCCGCCGCCATCACCGAGCAGGGCAACCCGTATGTGTTTCGCACCAGCTTCACGCAGGCCAGCGCCATGCCCAAGGTGGCGCGCTACATCAGCGACCAGGCCAAGCTCAAGAGCATTGCCATCATTTATGTGAACAACGACTTCGGCAAGGGCGGGCTCGACGCCATCAAGAAGGCGCTGGCCAAAACGCCGACCCAGGTGCTGGCGGAAATTTCCACCGATTCGGGCCAGGTTGATTTCTCGGCCGCCGTGCTCAAGGCCAAGCAGAGCAATGCCGACGCCGTCTTTGCCTATTCCAATGAAGAGGAATCGGCGCGCATCCTGCGCGAGCTGAAAAAGCAGGGGTGGACCAAGCCCATCATCGGCGAAACCACGCTGACCGGCCAGAAAGTCATCGATCTGGCCGGCGACGCGGCCAACGGCGCCATCGCCCATGTGGGCCTGACGGTCGATGCCCCGGTGCCGACGGTGCGCGCCTTCAAGGCCAAGTTTGAAAAAGAATACAAGTACGTGTCGGACCACAACGGCATGAAGGGCTACTCGGGCGTGTACATGCTCAAGGCCGCCATCGAGAAGGCCGGCAAGCTCGACCGCAAGGCCGTGGCCGAGGCCATGAAGGGCCTGAAGGTCAACCTGGACAAATACCCCGGCGCGCTGATGTACACCGAGTACGACAACAAGGGCGACCTGGACCGCATGAGCTTCATGGTCCAGGTGAAAAACGGCAAGCAGGAAGTGATCGACATGGTGCCGCCGCTGGGCGCGGGCACCAACGGTACCGCCAGGGCCATGCCCGTCGCCGCGCCGGCGGCCGCCAAGAAATAAGGCCGTGCCGGGGTTCAGCCCGGCTTGTGCCCGGCCTTTGCGCCGGCGAGGCGTGCCTGGCGCCGTCTCGCCGTGCAGGCGCGCGCGTTCCTGACGCATCTTCCCATCGGACCTTCTTTCATGACCGACTTCCTCCAACTCTTCTTCTCGGGCCTGGCCACCGGCAGCATCTATGCGCTGGCGGCGCTGGGCTTTACCCTGCTGTGGCAGGCCTCGGGCACGATCAACTTCGCGCAGGGCGAATTCGTCATGCTGCCCGCCTTCATGATGCTGGGCTTTATCTCGCTGGGCGCGCCGATGCTGGTGAGCTTCGTGCTGACGGTGCTGCTGGCCGTCCTGCTGCTGGGCTGGGTGTTCAAGCGCGGCGTGGTCGATCCGCTGTTCAAGTACGGCATGATGCCCATCGTCGTGGCCACCATCGGCCTGTCGATCTTCCTGCGCAACGGCGTGCGCGCCGGCTACAGCGCTGAAGCACATCCGTTCCCGAGCCTGTTCGCCGACAAGCTGTTCAACATCGCCGGCGTCACCGTGACGCTGCAGGACGTGGGCACCTTCGTGCTGGCCATGGCCATCGTCATGGGCACGCAGGCCTTCCTGGCCAAGACCGTCACCGGCCGCGCGATGCAGGCCGTGGCGCAGAACACCGAAAGCGCCTCGGTGCTGGGCATCAACGTGCCGCGCATGATCTTCTACACCTTCGCCATCAACGCGGTGCTGGCCGTGGCCGCCGCGCTGCTGGTCACGCCGACCTACCTGGCCAAGTTCGACATGGGCGAGGGCCTGGGCAACAAGGCGTTTTTCGCCGCCATCATCGGCGGCTTCAACAACTCGCGCGGCGCGCTGGTGGGCGGGCTGATCGTGGGCGTGTGCGAGAACCTGGCGGCGGCCTACATCTCACCGGCCTACAAGGACGCAGTGGCGCTGGTGATCTTCATGGTGGTGATCCTGTTCAAGCCGCAGGGCCTGCTGGGCAAGAAAGAGGAGCGCAAGGTATGAACGCCATTTCCAAGCACAAGTTCGCTGGTCTGTTCACGGTGCTGGGCGCGCTGCTGATGCTGGTCGCGCCGCAATACCTCAAGAACTACGGCATTTACCTGCTGACCTACTGGCTGGTCTTCATCATCGCCACCATGGGGCTGAACCTGACCATCGGCTATGCCGGGCAGAAGTCGCTGGGCCACGCGGCGTTTTTCGGCATCGGCGCGTACACGGTGGCGATCATGATGAAGGCGGGCATCAGCTTCTGGCTGGGCCTGCCGGCCGCCGCGCTCATGTGCTTCGTCATCGGCCTGGTGCTGGGTTTTCCGGCGCTGCGCGTGCAGGCGATCTACCTGGCGTTTGCCACGCTGGGCTTCAACACCGCCGTCTGGCTGGTCATGCGCAACGAGGAGTGGCTGACCGGCGGCACCTTCGGCATCAACAACATCGCCCGGCCCGAGATTTTCGGCTATTCGCTCGAAGGCAACCTGCCGTACTACTACTTCGTGCTGGCCGTCGCCCTGGCACTGGCCGCTGTGCTGTGGGGCCTGCTGCGCTCGCCGTGGGGCAAGGCCTTCAAGGCGCTGCGCGACAACCCGATCCGCGCCGAGAGCCTGGGCGTGGACATCCGCAGCTACACGCTGCTGAGCTTTGCCATCGGCGCGGCGTTCGCCGGCGTGGCCGGCGCGCTGTTCGCCAGTCTGGTGCAGTTCATCGAGCCCGCGCCATTCGCCGTCGGCGCTTCCATCATGATGTACCTGATGGTGGTGGTCGGCGGCGCGGGCTACTTCCTCGGGCCGGTGGTGGGCGCGGCGGTCGGCGTGGTGCTGCCCGAGTGGCTGCGCGACGTGCCGGGCGTGGCCAACTGGTATTTGCCGCTCTTTGGCGCGGCCGTGGTGCTGCTCATGATCTGGCTGCCCGACGGGCTGCTGAGCATTCCCGACCGGCTCAAGGCCAAGCGGGCCGCGCGCGAGGCCTCGGCCGCGCGCATGGCGGCGGCCAGCCGTATTGGAGCCGCATCATGAGCCAGCCCCTGCTGAAAGTCACCAACCTGAAAAAAGCCTACGGCGCCATCCAGGCTGTCGGCGGGGTGTCGTTCGAGGTCATGCCGGGCGAGATCTTCGGCGTCATCGGCCCGAACGGCTCGGGCAAGACCACCATGTTCAACAGCGTGCTCGGCCAGATCACGCCCAACGAGGGAACGATCGAGCTCAAGGGCCGGGCCATCACCGGGCTGTCGCCGCTGGAGCTCAGCCGCCGGGGCGTGGGGCGCACCTTCCAGACGCTGCAGGTGTTTGGCAAGATGACGGTGCGCGACAACCTGATCGTCGCCGCGCAAGAACATAAAGGCTCCATGTTCGGCCGCATGTTCGCACCCGGCGATTCGGGCCTGGGCGCCAAGGCCGATGCGCTGATCGAGCAGTTCCGCATCCGCCATGTGGCGCACCTGCAGGCCGGCACGCTGAGCTACGGCCAGCAAAAGCTGGTCGATATCGCCATGGCCTTCATGGCCGAGCCCGACCTGGTGCTGCTTGACGAGCCCTGCGCGGGCGTCAACCCGAGCCTGGTCGGCGGCATCTCCAGCCTGCTTAAGGAATTGAACCGCACGCGCAAGGGCTCGTTCGTGGTGATCGAGCACAACATGGACTTCGTGATGGCTTTGTGCCACCGCATCATGGTGATGGTCGAGGGCAAGGTGATGGCCATTGGCACGCCGGCCGAAATTCGCGCGAACAAGCAGGTGCTCGACGCCTACCTGGGGAACTGAACATGGCCAAAGACGACGACATCTGCATTGAATTCGACGACGTGGTGGCGGGCTACAAGGATTTCATGATCCTGAACAACCTGTCCTTCAAGGTGCGCAAGGGCTCGATCACGCTGCTGCTCGGCCCCAACGGCGCGGGCAAATCGACCGTGCTCAAAACCCTGTTTGGCCTGCTCAAGCCGCGCCAGGGCCGCATTTTGCTCAATGGCGAGAACATCGCCGGCGCCAGCCAGAAGGAATTGCTGGCCAAGGGCATCGCCTTCGTGCCGCAGGGACGCAATCTGTTCGGCCAGCTCACGGTGTTTCAGAACCTGGAACTGGGCGGCATCACGCTGGGCATGAAGACCACGCACGAGCGCATCCCGGAAGTGCTGGAATTTTTCCCGCGCGTCAAGGAGCGGCTGCACTCCATGGCGTCGGCGCTCTCGGGCGGCGAGCAAAAGCAGCTCGAAGTGGGCCGCGCGCTGCTGCTGCGGCCCAAGGTGCTGCTCATTGACGAACCCTCGATCGGCCTGTCGCCGCTGGTGGTGCAGGACGTGTTCAAGCTCTTGCAAAAGCTCGCTGGCCAGGGCACCACGGTGCTGATGGTCGAGCAGAACGTGAAAAGCGCGCTGAAGATGGCCGATGACGCGATTGCGCTGGAGTCGGGCCAGCTGGTGCTGCACAAGAAAGCGTCCGAGCTGCTGGCCGACCCCAACATCGAGCGGCTCTTTCTGGGCGGCGGCCATGTGCCGGGCGCGGCGCCAGCACCTGCCGGCACGCTGCCATGAGGTTTTCAACACCGAACTTTTGGCCTTGCGCCGTACAAACACCATGAGCACTTTGCAGCAAGCATCGGCTGCCGAGCGCCAAGCCTTCGAGCTTTCCTGAACAGGGCCTGTGTCGCATGAGCAGTATTTTTGAAGGTTTCCTCGCCAACTCCGAAATCCTGGAGGCTTTCAGCGAACAGCACTTCGTCGCCGCGATGCTGCGCTTCGAGGCGGCGCTGGCGCGCGCCCAGGCCAAGGCCGGCTTGATTCCGCAGGCGGCGGCCCAGTCCATCGTCGGCACCTGCAAGGTCGAGCTGTTCGACGTGGCCAAGATCGTGCGCGAAAGCGGGCGCGCCGGCAGCATCGCGATTCCGCTGGTCAAGAGCCTGAAGGAAACCGTGGGCATCTTCAACCGCGAAGCCGCCGGTTTTGTCCACCACGGCGCCACCTCGCAGGACGTGATCGACACCGCGCTGGTGCTGCTCACCCGCGACGCGCTCGGGCTGATCGAGGCCGATGTGCACAAAGCCATCTCGGTGCTGCTGGCGCTGGCCGGGCGGCATGCCGACGACCCGGTGCTGGCGCGCACCTTGATGCAGCCGGCCTCGGTCACCAGCTTCGGCCTCAAATGCGCCGGCTGGGCCGCGCCGCTGGTGCGCAGCCTGCAGCGCCTGCAGGTCAGCCGCGGCCAGGCGCTGAGCCTGCAGCTGGGCGGGGCCGTCGGCACGCTGGCCGAGATGAAGGACAAGGCCGGCGAGGTCGTGGCCCTGATGGCCGATGATTTGCAGCTCAAGGCGCCGCTGGTCTGCTGGCACACCCAGCGCGACGAATGGGTGGCGCTGGGCTGCGAGCTCGGGCTGCTGGTGGGCAGCCTCGGCAAAGTCGCCCGCGACATCTCCCTGATGAGCCAGTACGAAGTGGGCGAGCTGGCCGAACCGTCTGAAGCGGGGCGGGGCGGCTCGACGGCAATGCTGCACAAACGCAATCCAGTGGCCTGTATGGTGACACTGGCTGCGGCACAGCGCGCGCCGCAGCGTGTGGCCGCCTTGCTGGCCGCGATGCCGCAGGAGCATGAACGCGCCCTGGGCCACTGGCAGGCCGAACTGGCCGAATGGCCGGGGCTGGTCATGTCGGTCCACGGCGCGGCCCGCGCCATGGCCCAGGCCGTGCCCGGCCTGCAGGTGAACACGCAGCGCATGCGCGTCAACCTGGAAGCAGTACGCACCGCAGTGCCGCCGCAGACGGCCGACGAATGGTTCAGCGCTGCGCTGGCCCAGCCGGCCGCGCAACTGGCGCGCGCCCAGGTCCAAGCGCTGACCGTGGCGATGGACGGCCTCGCACGCGTGGCGGCGGCAAAAGGGCTTGGCCAGCCTCGCAGCGCCTTTCAAGAGACTCCCTGAAACGGCATTGGGCGCGGGCAGCCGCCGCAAAGCCAGGACAGTTCCCTTCACGCCGTTCCTGATGCGTGCCGATTGGTGCCGATTGCGCATCTCCCGGGGCGCTGCTTCTGGCCAGGGCCCACACAGGTAGAGCAGCCCGCTCTTCGCGGCCGTCGGCCTTGCTTTCAGTTGATGGTGCCCCGGGCGCGCCAGCGGCGCCGCTGGCAGGCCGGGTGCTGGCGCCCGTTAGTCTGATTGGACGATGAATGGCCGTGCGGCCGGTGGGAATATCGGCGCACCGCAGGGCGTCCGCCCTGCTTTGTTGACCCACCCAACCTGCGCCGCACAGGCCAAGCCCCTCGGAGACACACACCCATGAATGCAACCAAGCACGAGTATTTGACGCCTGAAGCCCTTGCGCTGATCGAGCGCGCCCGGGCCATGGCGCCGCGCCTGGCCGAGCGCGCCCGCGCCGCCGAGGATGCCGGCCTGGTGCCGCGCGAGACCATCGACGAGATGCAGGCGGCGGGCTTTTTCAAGGTGTTGCAGCCCAAGCGCTGGGGCGGCTACGAGATGGACCCGCGCGTGTTCTACGCCGTGCAGCGGGCGCTGGCCGAGGGCTGCATGGCCACCGCCTGGATCTACGGCGTGGTGGGCGTGCACAACTGGCAGATTCCGCTGTTTCCCGAGCAGGCGCAGATCGACGTCTGGGGCGAGAACCCGGCCACGCTGACCGCCTCGACCTACATGCCGGTGGGCAAGGCCGAGCCGGTCGAGGGCGGCTACCGCTTCAGCGGCCGCTGGAGCTGGAGCAGCGGCGTGGAGCATTGCGACTGGATCCTGCTGGGCGGCCTGCTGCCGAAAAAGGACGGCTCGGGGGCGCTGGAGCATTGCACCTTCCTCTTGCCCAAGGCCGACTTTGAGGTGGTCAAGAACTTCGACGTGCTCGGCCTGCGCGCCACCGGCAGCCACGACATCCAGGTGACCGATGCGTTCGTGCCCACCCACCGCACCCACCGCACCAACGACCACAGCGACGAAGGCTGCCTGGGCCGCGCCACCAACCCCGGCTGGCTCTACCGCATTCCCTTCACCCAGGTGTTCCAGCGCGCCGTCTCCACCGCCTGCATCGGCGCGACCGATGGCGCGATTGCCAGTTTCCGCCAGCGCGCGGCCGGCTTCGTCGGCAAGCACGGCGCCAAGACCGCCGAGGACGTCAACGCCCAGCTCGCGGTGAGCGAGGCCATGATGACCACCGACCAGCTCAAGCTGGTGCTGGAGCGCAATTTCCAGCGCATCGTCGAGTGCGCCAAGAGCGGCGAGCGCATGCCAGTCGAGGAGCGCCTGATGCAGCGCGCCCAGGCGGCCCAGGTGCCCAAGCTGTGCGCCGAGGCGGTCAACGAGATCATGCGTGCCTGCGCCGCCGGCGGCGTGTTCAAGACCAACCCCATCGAGCGCACCTTCCGCGACCTGCACGTGGCGCGCGGCCACATCGCCAACAACACCGACACCTACGCCCGCAGCCACGGCGCGGTGATGCTCGGCCTGCCCAACATGGACGCCTTCGTCTGACGGACGGCCCGCGCATGACAACAAAAGACAGCGTGCAACAACAAGCGCAGCCGCAGCAATTCGATGTGATCGTGGTCGGCTCGGGCGCCGGCGCGCTGCTGGCGGCCATCCGGGCCAGCGACGAGGGCCTCACCGCCCTGGTGGTGGAAAAGACCAACCTGGTCGGCGGCACGTCGGCCATCTCGGGCGGCGGCATCTGGATTCCCGACAACCACGACATGCCCAAGGCCGGGCTGCGCGACAGCATCGACGTGGCCTTCGGCTACGTGAAGCGCTGCGCCAAAGGGATGGCCAGCGACGACCGGGTGCTGGCCTATGTCGAGACGGCGCGCCACATGGCGCGCTACCTGGCGCAGATCGGCATTGCCTACCGCTGCATGCCGCACTACTCCGACTACTACCCGCACATCGAGGGCGCGCTGCCCGGCGGCCGCACCATGGACCCGGTGGACTACAACGCCGCCCGGCTCGGCCTCGAAGGCCTTGAGCTGGTGCGGCCCACCAACCCGGGCCAGCTGATCTTCGGTCGCATGCAGATCAACGCCTTCCAGGCCAAGAGCATGCTGGCGCGCGAGCCCAAGGCCAAGTGGATGCTGATGGGCATGATGGCGCGCTATTTTCTCGACTACCCGTGGCGGCGCAAGACCCGGCGCGACCGCCGGCTGACCGGCGGCCAGGCGCTGGTGGGCGGCCTGCTGGCGGCGCTGCGCAAGCGCCCGATCACGCTGTGGCTGGACACGCCGCTCGAATCGCTGGTCACCGAGGGCGGGCGCGTCACCGGCGTGGTCGTGCGCAAAAACGGCCAGGTGCTCACGGTCCAGGCGCGCCGGGCGGTGATCCTGGGCGCGGGCGGCTTCGAGCGCAACCAGCAGATGCGCGAGCAGCACCTGCCCCAGCCCACCGATCAGGCCTGGACCGCCACGCCGCCGGGCGCCAACACCGGCGACGCCATCCGGGCCGGGCAGGCCGTGGGCGCCAGCACGCACCTGATGGGCCTGACCTGGGGCGTGCCGACCATGGACGTGCCCAAGGAGGAAAAATTCCGTCCGCTCTTTGTCGAGCGCTCGCTGCCCGGCTGCATGGTCGTCAACGCGCTGGGGCAACGTTTCCTGAACGAATCCGGGCCCTACCCGGAATTCCAGCAGGCGATGTTCGCCGACCACGCCCGCACCGGCGGCGCCATTCCGGCCTGGATCGTCTTTGACGCCACGTTCCGCGCCAACTACCCGATCGGCCCCTTGATGCCGGGCTCGGCCGTGCCCGACAGCCGCTTGCGCAAGAGCTGGCTGGGCACGGTGTACTGGAAGGGCGAGACGCTGCAGGCGCTGGCCGCGCAGATCGGCGTGGACGCCGGCGGCCTGCAGGCCAGCGCCGCGCGCATGACCGAATTTGCCCGCACCGGCACCGACCTGGACTTCGGCCGGGGCGGCAACGTGTTCGACCGCTACTACGGCGACGCCCACTGCAAACCCAACCCCAACCTGGCGCCGATCAGCAAAGGCCCGTTCTACGCCATGAAGCTGTATCCCGGCGACATCGGCACCAAGGGCGGGCTGCTGACCGACCGCGACGCCCGTGTGCTCGACGAGGTCGGCATGGTGATCGAAGGCCTGTACTGCGTGGGCAACAACGCGGCCTCGGTGATGGGTCCGGCCTATCCCGGCGCCGGCTCGACGCTGGGGCCGGCCATGACGTTTGCCTACCGGGCGATTGCCGCCATCCAGGGCCGGCCGATGCCGCTGGAGCGCACCGACCTGCTGGAGCCCGCGCCATGAGCCGTCAGCCACGTACATCCACCGTGACGCCGATCGAGCCGGCGCTGGAAGTCGAAAATGCCGAGGCGCTGGACTGGAGCGACAGCGCCGATGTGCTGGTGGTCGGCTGGGGCGCGGCCGGCGCCTGCGCCGCCATCGAGGCGCGCAGCGCGGGCGCCTCGGTGCGCGTCATCGACCGCTTCGAAGGCGGCGGCGCCAGCGCGCTGTCGGGCGGCGTGGTGTATGCCGGCGGCGGCACACCTTACCAACAACAGGCCGGTTTTTCTGATTCGCCCGAGGCCATGGCCGATTACCTGCGCCATGAAGTCGGCGGCGTGGTCAGCGAGGCGACGCTGCAGCGGTTTTGCGCCGAGAGCGTGGCCAATCTGGCCTGGCTTGAAGCCCAGGGCGCGCGCTTTGGCGCCAGCATGCCCGACCACAAGACCTCCTACCCGCCCGAGGGCAAGTTCCTCTACTACTCGGGCAACGAGGTGGTGCCGGCCTACCGGGGCGAGCAGGGCGCGCCGGCACCGCGCGGCCACCGCGCCGTGGCCCGGGGCCAATCGGGCAAGGCGCTGTATGCCGCCCTGCAGGCCGCCACGCTGCGCGCAGGCGCCGTGCCCGTCACGCAGGCCACGGTGCGCCGGCTGGTGCGCCTGCGCGGCGCGGGCGGCCAGCCCGGCGCGGTGCTGGGCGTGGAGGTCTGGCAGCTGCCGCCGGGCAGCCCTGCCGCCACGCGCCATGCCGAGCTGAACCGCCAGGTCGCCCGCTGGCGCACCTTTCGCCCCGGCAAGGCCGCCGCCTGCCGGCGCGAGGCCGCGCTGATCGAGCAGCAGTCCGCCCGGCCGCGCTTCATCCGCGCCGTGCGCGGCGTGGTGCTCTCGACCGGCGGCTTCATCTACAACCCCGAGCTGATGGCCGCGCACGCGCCGCACGCCAGGCGCGGATGGCCGGTGGGCGGCGCCGGCTGCGACGGCAGCGGCCTGCGCCTGGGCCAGAGCGTGGGCGCGCAGGCGCAGGCGCTGGGCAACATCTCGGCCTGGCGCTTCATCACGCCACCCTCGGTCTGGCCCAAGGGCATCGTCGTCAACACCGAGGGCGATCGCTTTTGCAACGAGCAGGTCTACGGCGCCAAGCTCGGCCATGAACTGGTGGACCACCAGGGCGGGCGCGGCTGGCTGGTGATCGACGGCAAGCTGCGGGCGCAGGCGATACGCCAGTGCCTGCTGGGCGGCCTCTGGGCCTTCCAGGCGCTGCCGGCGCTGGCGATGCTGCTGTTCACCGCCAAGAAGGCCGCCACGCCCGAGGCCCTGGCCGCGCGGCTGAAAGCCAACCCGGCCCGGCTGCGCGCCAGCCTGGAGACTGCCAGCGCGGCGGCCCGCGGCGAGTGCGAGGACGCCTTCGGCAAGTCGCCCGACATGCGCCAGGACATGGCGCGCGGGCCGTACTACGCGCTGGACATCTCCATCGGCTCGCCCAGCTTTCCGCTGGCCACGCTCACGCTGGGCGGGCTGGTGCTCGACGAGGCCGACGGCCAGGTGCTGGACGCGGCCGGCCGGCCGATTGCCGGCCTGTTCGCGGCGGGGCGCACGGCCATCGGCCTGCCGTCCTCGCGCTACGTCAGCGGCCTGTCGCTGGCCGACTGTGTGTTTTCCGGGCGGCGCGCCGGTCGCGCCGCCGCCGCGCCATGAAAGGGTTTTGAGATGGGACGTGTACAGGACAAGGTGGCGCTGGTCACCGGCGGCGCCAGCGGCGCGGGCCGGGCCACGGTGCAGCTGCTGCTGGAGGAGGGCGCCTTCGTCGCCATCAGCGACATCAATGCCGAGGCCGGCGCGGCGCTGGCGGCCGAATGCGGCGAGCGCGCCTTCTTCGTGCGCCACGACGTGGCCAGCGAGGACGACTGGCGCGCCGCCCTGGCCGCCGTGCAGCAGCGCTTCGGGCCGCTGGACATCTTGATCAACAACGCCGGCATCCTGATTCCCGGCTCCATCGAGACCGCCACGCTGGCGCAGTTTCGCCAGCTGATGCAGGTCAACGCCGACTCGTGCTTTCTGGGCTGCCAGCTGGGCGTGGCCGCCATGAAGGCGCGCGGCGGCGCCATCGTCAACATGGCCTCGGTGTCGTCCTGGCTGCCGGTCGAGGGCTACGCCGGCTACAGCGCCAGCAAGGCGGCGGTGGGCGCGCTCACCCGCGCGGCGGCGCTTTACTGCCGCAAGAACGGCCACCCGGTGCGCGTCAACTCGCTGCACCCGGACGGCATCTACACGCCGATGATGCAGGCCTCGGCGCCGGGCGTTCCGGCCAAGTTCATGCTGTTCGACGCCCAAAAGAACCCCAAGGGCCGCGCGGCCCTGCCCGAGCAGATCGCCCGGGTGCTGCTGTTCCTGGCCTCGGACGATTCGCAGGCCATCAGCGGCGCCGAAATCCGCGCCGACAGCGCCATTTTGGGCATGGGGCTGTGAGCATGCAGTTCGCCGCCGCACGCCTGCCGGCCAGCGCCTGTTCAAGGCTGGTCTGGCGGACAGATTTCATGAAAAAAACACCCGTAGCGCTTGCTGCGTCTGCACACTTTGCTATGCTTTCAGGAGCGATTCAGGCCTTGCGGATGCTGCAGCCCCTGGCACAAGGAAACACCGTATGAGCCGCTACCATGCGCTGCGCGTGCGCGCGGTGGTTGAGGAAACGCCGGAC